>Ga0315281_10004886_pt1 | contig 19322 bp, 16 predicted proteins | sample YL17G07_0_MG_FD_204540 | JGI IMG/M metagenome (GOLD analysis project Ga0315281, IMG submission 204540) | Sediment microbial communities from Yellowstone Lake, YNP, Wyoming, USA - YL17G07_0 | ecosystem: Environmental > Aquatic > Freshwater > Lake > Sediment | place: USA: Wyoming | collected... | reverse complement strand
TAGATAGAACAACGGAAAAAGATAAATCCAGATCATATCCACCAAGTGCCAGTACAGACCGGTGTTTTCCAAAAACGCGATTCGATCGGTGCGTATCTTGTTTTTCCATACCAGTCCCGCCGCGATCGACATGACCAGTGTACCGGCTATCACGTGCAGGGCGTGCAGCCCGGTCATCAGGTAGTAAAGCCCAAAAAATGCCACCTCGCCCGCCGGCCATTCGGTATAGATCGGCGAATTCGGGTAAATCCTGTGATGAAACTTATCCCGCCATTCGAACCCTTTGATGGTCAAGAAGGTCAGGGCCAGAACGACGGTCGCCGCCAACAGGATAAGACACATCGCCTTGCGGGCTCGCCTCATCGCCGCGATCGAAAGGGCGAGGGTCAGGCTGCTGGTAAGCAGGATCACCGTGTTGGCTGCCCCGACAAGCTTGTCCAGTCGGGCCGATCCGAGATGAAACTCGTAGGTGTGCATGTGCAGGTAAATTGCGTAGGCGATGAACAAGGTGCCGAAGAGGATGATCTCCGTAAAAAGAAATAGCCACATGCCGATCTTTGAGGCATCGCCGCGAGGGTGAGCAGTGGTGTGCTCGTCGTCGTGGCCGACGTTGGTGTATGAACTCATATCACTCATCGGGCACCTCGATCGGATATTGGTAAGGCCCGCCGGTGATCACGGGCGTTTTCTCAAAATTCTCGACCGGGGGCGGGGTTGTGGTCATCCACTCGAGGGTGGTGCCGCCCCAGGGGTTCTCGCCGGCTTTCTTGCCTCGCAGCAGCCCGTGCAGCAAATTGCCGAACATCAGGAGAATGGCCGAAATCGTGATCCACGAGCCGATGGTCGAGATACGGTGATAGATTGTGTATTCGGGCAGGTAATCGGCGTAGCGGCGGGGCATGCCCGCCAAACCGGCCGCCCCCAGCGGCAAATAGAGCGTGTTGAATCCGATGAAAAAGATCGCCGCGGCAACCAGGGCGATATCCTTTCGATACAATCGGCCGAACATCTTGGGGAACCAGTAATGCAATGCAGCGAAAAACATCACACCGGCCCCGCCGAACATCGTGTAGTGGAAATGGGCGACGATGAATGACGTATCGTGCACGTGGACATCCGTCGCCAGCGACCCTTGTATCAGGCCGCTGAGCCCGCCGATACTGAACAGGAAGATGAACATCAAGGCAAATACGAGCGGCGGATCGAGTTTGATCGACGCCTTGTAGAGGGTGGCCAGCCAATTGAATACCTTTACGCCACTTGGCACGGCGACCAAAAAAGTCAGAAATGAAAACACGACGCGGGCGAAATCGCCCATGCCGCTGACGAACATGTGATGCCCCCAGACCAGAGAACCGAGGCCGGCAATCGAAATGGATGAGAACGCGATAAATTTGTAACCAAAAATCGTTTTCCGGGCGAAGGTCGGGATCACCTCCGAAACCACGCCCATCGCCGGCAGCACCATGATGTATACGGCCGGGTGTGAATAGATCCAAAACAGGTGTTGGAACAGAATGGGATCGCCACCCCGACTGGGATCGAAAATGCCCACCCCCAAAAGGCGTTCGAGAACAACCAGCACGAGTGTCATTCCCACCACCGGCGTTGCGATGATCAGTGTCCATGCCGTCGCATAGAGCGCCCAAATGAACAGCGGCAGCCTAAACCACGTCATTCCGGGCGCACGCAGCCGGTGAACCGTCGTGACAAAGTTGATCCCGGTGAGGATCGACGACCAGCCCAGAATGACCGCCGCTACCAGCGGAACGGTTACGTTCGCCTGGGTATCGACACTGTAGGGCACATAAAACGTCCAGCCGGTGTCAGGCCCGCCGAGACCTACTGAGATCAACGCCAACAATGCTCCGGTCACATAGAAGTACCAGGAAAGCAGGTTCAACCTGGGAAACGCGACGTCCGAGGCCCCGATCATGATCGGCAGAAAGAAATTGCCGAAGATCGACGGGATCACGGGGATGATAAACAGAAAGATCATCGCCACGCCGTGCAGGGTCAGGATGCGATTGTAGGTTTCAGCACTGATAAACTGTTCGCCCGGCGAGAACAGCTCCAGCCGCATCATGAACGCCATCGAAACGGCGAAGAAAAAGAAGATGAGAATCGATATCAGATACAGAATGCCGATTCGTTTATGATCCGTCGTCAGCAGCCAGGAGAGGATGCCCCGCCGAGCCTGATAAAAGTTTACCGGTTCCGGCTGCGATGGTGTGGCTAGTGATGTCATATAAAGTCCATTCCTATTTCTTGGGACGAATCCTGCCTCGAACGACCAGAAACGCACCAAAAACCGCTACAAAAGCCAGGGTGCCCAAAAGAATGACGCGGTTGATCTGAAGCTCATACGACCGCCGGTCGCGATCATAGCGAAAGCAGAACCGCTGCAATTTGTGCATGAAATTGCGAACTCGGCCCTGCGAGGCGTCGATCACCGCCATTTTCATATCCGCGGGCAGGAATTCCAGCCCGTTAAGGTACCGGGTGATCTTGCCGTCCTTGCTCAGGAAAATCACCACCGTCGGATGGACAAAATCTTCCTTGTCGGGCTTGAATCCGAATCCGACCGCATCGGTGATCTTTCGGATGTTCTCGGCATCACCGGTCATAAACCGCCAGGTTTCAGGGGTGACCGTCTTATTCTTCAATGACTCGCGCATCGCATTGCCGGCATTTCGGGCCAGATCGGTTCCTTCGCGCACATCGAAACTGATGGTGATCAGATCATAATCGACACCCGGCGTCAGGTCGCATTTGTCGACCACCAACGCCAACTCGTGCAGCAGCGGGCTGCAGATCCCCGGACAGCGGTAATAGACCAGTGTCAGCACCGTCGGCTTGTTTATCCTATCTTTCAGGATAGCGGGCTTGCCCTGCTCATCGATAAACGTCAGATCGAGCGGAACCGTCGCGCCGAGTTTCTCGGTAAGTTGCACGCGTTCGTTATCCACATTCGTTTCATTCTCTTCATGCGCCAACAGGGGCAAACACGAAGCCAGCACGATCAAACCTGCCATCGCCAGCGGCGGCCAGGCTCCATGCCCCTTGTGACATTTTTCGGTGTGCATGGTTTTCTCCCTATAAACGAAACAGTCGCGAGCGTTCAAACATCGGATCGCCCATCGCCATCATGGGATGCTTTTGCATGAACCGCGAGACTGACCAACCCAAGACACCCATCAGCAGCAGCGTCGGACCCAGTTCGGTCCAGCTCAAGGCGGGCGATTGGGCGGAAAACTCGGGCACGATCATCCAGTAGAGGTCCACAAACTGGCCGAACAGCATCAACACCGCCACAATTACCAGCAGTCTGGGGTTCATCTTGGCCGGTCGGCTCAACAGCAAGAAGAACGGGACGACAAACCGGATCATCACCAGAAGCACGCTGACGCCCCACCATCCGCCGGCGAGCCGACGTGTATAGTAGACCGTCTCTTCCGGTATATTGCCGTACCATATCAACATATATTGACTAAAGGCCATGTAGGCCCAGAAACAGACAAACGCAAAAATCAGCCCGCCAAGGTTGTAGAGATGGTCTTCCGTGACAATCGCCTTACCCAGATGGCCTTGCCGGCGCAGGGTGATCACCGCCAGCGTAATCGCCGAGAGCGATGTGACGACCATTCCGGAAAAAACGTATACCCCAAAAATTGTGCTGCACCACGACGGGTCCACACTCATCAGCCAATCGAACGCGGCGAACGTTACCGTCAGGGCAAAGGCCGGCATGAACGCTGATGAGGCCCGCCGCAGTTTTGCGGCAGCCGATTCAGGCATCTCGCCGCGGTCCTGATGCAGAGAACCGTTGACGAAAAACCGCGAAAACGCGATCCACACCGCAAAAAAGACCGCGGCACGAAACGCAAAAAAGGATGGGTTCAGGTAAATCGCCTTGGCCGATGAAAGTTCGCCCCGCCCAGCCCAGCTAAACAACGGTATCGATTGTCCGAACCAGATAAGGAACAGTATCGGAATGAACGCAACCGCCACCAGCCACATCGACGAGGCAAACATCTCCGCCACCCGGCGAATCACCACCGACCAGATCGACCGCGTCAGATGTTGAAGCGCGACGAAAAACAGACTGCCCACCACGATCGACCACAGGAACACAAATCCGAGAAGATAGCTGTACCCAAGTCTGCTCCGGCCCACGTCGCTGAACATCGCCGCGACCGTCATCGCCCCACCGACGGCAGCAAGGACCAATGCGGCCCCCGCCACCGGCGCCGCCTGCTTCGGCGGTACGCTGATCGATTCGATGGATTGTGCTACGGGTCGCTCGGCCTTCATTTATTTGAGATCCTCAGGTTTCGGGTTCATGGCTCGCTGCAATACACGGACATAATGGATGGCGGCCCATCGGTCGTCAGGAACAATGCGGTCGGCATACGCCGGCATCTTGTTCTTGCCGCGTGTAATTATATGGAAAATCTCGCCGTCTTTATAATTTTTGACCACATCGGTTTGCAGATTTGTCGGAGCGGGAAAGCGATTGGGTCCGACGACCGGTCCGTCGGCCAGGCCTATCGTGCCGTGGCAGGGGTAGCAGTAAATGTTGTACACCTTCCGACCGCGCTCCAGCACCGCCATCGTACGAGGCAGCGGATTTGTGAACATCTGTCCTGCCCGTTTGATCGTCTTATCGTCGTTGCCTTCCAGCGGATAGGGATGATAGCCCTGCGCAATCGTGCCTGCGACCGCCGACCGCTCGACAAGAGGCTTTTCCGGAAACCACCAGCCATACAGACTTTGGGCCCGCGCCTTGGGCTGAACGGCCATGTCGTTGAAAAACTCAACGTACGGCAGGGCGACGAACGCCAGCGGGATCGCGAATGCTCCCGCCATCATGGCCACCAGCACCGCCTTGTAGGCTGTGGGCGAAAATGTCGGCCTCCAGTTGCGAAATTTGTCAGCGATGAATTTCATAGGAAGGATGTGTCCTCATCTTCCAGTTCGAACAGAGGCCTGATGTCGTTGCAGCCTGCCTCGATCAGCAAGGCGCGGCTGCTGTCTTCAGAAAAGTGTTCATCGGCGGCATTCAACACCACAGCAAACCCATCACTCGTAATCTTCGCCATGAGGTCGGAATCGTGGAGCGGCGAATGCCATTTCCCCAGTTTGCAGAAGGCTACGATGCTGCCCATGGCAGTGAGCGACGTAAAAAGGACAAACAGATCAAACGTGATCGGTACGAATGCCGGCCAACTGAACAAAGGTTTGCCGCCGATGACGATGGGAAAGTCTATCGCACTCATCCACCACTGCATCAGCATGGCCAGGCCGACCCCGCCAAAGCCCATCGTCAGACAGATTATCGCGAGGGGGGATGATTTCAGCCCCATCGCCCGGTCAATGCCGTGCACCGGATAGGGCGTATGACAATCCCATCGGCGAAAGCCGGCGTCGCGGATATGCCTGGCCGCCCGAATCAGATCGTCGGACGATCCGAACAGACCCGCCATGCCGACCAGTTTCTTTGTTTCAGCCATCGGCATGTCCTCCCGCGGACGAATTTACCAGGGCGGCCTTAAGCTCGGAGATCGTCACCGTAGGAAGCAACCGACAGAACAGCAGGATCAGCGTCAAGAACAGTCCCAGGCTGCCGACAAAAAGCCCCACGTCAACCCACGTCGGCCAGTAGTATCCCCAGCTCGACGGCAGATAGTCGCGATGCAGGCTGGCGACGATGATCACAAACCGCTCGAGCCACATCCCGACGTTGACGAGAATAACGATCGGATACATGATCCACAGCGATCGGCGGACGCGACGGAACCACAACAGTTGGGGGATCAACACATTGCAGGCGATCATGATCCAATACGCCCAGCCATAGTAGCCGAACATCCGGTTGATCAGGGCGTACCGCTCGTAGACGGCCCCGCTGTACCAGACGATGAATGTCTCCACCAGATAGGCATAGCCGACCATCAACGACGTGGCCACGACCAACTTGTTCATCACGTCCATGTGGTTGAGAGTGATTACATGTTCAAGATGGAACATCTTCCGCATGATGATAATCAGCGTAGCCACCATGGCCAAGCCGCTGAAAATCGCGCCGGCGACAAAATAGGGCGGGAAGATCGTCGTATGCCAGCCCGGCACGACCGAAACGGCGAAATCGAACGAAACCGTGCTGTGCACGCTGAGGACGAGCGGCGTCGAGAGGCCCGCAAACAGCAGATAGGCCTTTTCGTAATGGTTCCAGGCGCGGGCACTGCCCCGCCAGCCCAGGCTCAATATCCCATAGATCGCTTTTCGCAGGGGATGACGGGCCCGATCCCTCGCCGTCGCCAGATCGGGAAGCAACCCCGTATACCAGAACATCAGTGAGACCAGTCCGTACGTGCCCACGGCAAAGACGTCCCAGAGCAAAGGCGAGCGGAAATTCACCCAGATGTGATTGGCGTTGGGCAGAGGCAGCAGCCAATACCACGCCAGCCACGGCCGACCGGTATGGATCAGCGGAAAAATCATCGCGCAGATCACCGCAAAAATCGTCATCGCCTCGGCAAATCGCGAGATGCCCGTCCGCCATCGCTGGCGAAGCAAGAATAAAATGGCGCTGATCAGCGTACCGGCGTGTCCGATGCCGATCCAGAACACAAAATTTGTGATATCCCACCCCCAGCCCACCGGAATGTTGACGCCCCACAGGCCGATGCCTTTGGCCACCGTCAGACCCATGCAATAGAGCAGAAGCAGCGTCATCGAGCCCGTTACGGCGAACGCCGCCCACCATCGAACCGTGGGAAAGGACTCCAGAGGTCGGTTAATCTCATCGTCCAACTGTTTGAGTGTGACATCACGTGTCAGCAAGTCGGATGCCAGGACCCAATGCGACGAACCGGAAGGCGGCGAAGGCTGTACGAGTTCCTGCGTGCTCATCCGTGCCCTCCGCTGGCCGTTGCTGAGATGTCAGGATGCGGATTGGACAGTTTGGCCAGATAGGCCACACTTGGCTGGGTGTTGAGTTCCTGCAAGACATGATAAGCCCGGGGAGAGTTGTTCCACGCGGCTACCTGGCTCTTGAGATCGTTGATGTTGCCGAACATGATCGCCCCCGCCGGACAGGCCTGCTGACACGCTGTCTGAACGGCGCCGTCGGGAAGGTCTTTTCCCTTATTCTTAGCCTGGAATTTCGCGGTGTTGATCCGTTGGATGCAGAACGTGCATTTTTCCATGACGCCTCGAGAACGCACCGTCACCTGCGGATTGTAGACCAATTCCTGGACGGAATCCTTCAGTCGTCGCTTCTGATAATCGAAAAAGTTGAAGCGTCTGACCTTGTACGGGCAGTTGTTCGAGCAATACCGCGTGCCGATGCAGCGGTTGTAGACCATCTGATTGAGGCCCTCGGAATCGTGGGCGGTCGCATTCACCGGGCAGACGTTTTCGCAGGGGGCGTTGCCGCACTGTTGACAGAGCATCGGCTGTTTCAACACGGTCGGATCGTCTTTGGATCCGGGAAACCGAAAATAGCGATCGATTCGAATCCAATGCATCTGTCGGCCCCGGTCACACTCATCCTTGCCGACGACAGGGCTGTTGTTCTCGGCCTGGCAGGCGATCACACACGAACCGCAACCGGTACATCGGCTCAAGTCGATCACCATAACCCACTTGTACCCTTTGGAGTAGTCGTACGGTTTATAGATGTTCACCTCTTTCGAGGGAGGCTGTTTGCGTTTGACGAAATTGGGATCTCTTTCATATTCGGCCAGCGTCGCATCAATCACGATGGGCCGATTTTCCATTGAGTCATGTTTTTGCGTGCGAACCAGTGTATGCTTTTTGCCCGTGCTTTTGATCCGCACCGTCGTGCTGAGTCCGACAGAGGCGGTCCCAGGCTGCATCAATCGCAATACGTTCACGCCGACATTGCTGCCGGCGGCGCCTGCCCGGGTTCGTCCGTAGCCCAGCGTCGTGGCGAGAAGATCATCCGCCATGCCGGGCTGGATCAGGACGGGTAATTCCACTGCGCTGCTGGCGGACGTCACCTCAACGATTTCGCCCTCGTCCACATTCAGCCGACGGGCCGTCGCCGGACTGATCGCCGCCACGTTGTCCCAGACGATCATAGTGAGCGGATCGGGAAGCTCCTGGAGCCAGGCATTGTTGGCAAATCGGCCATCGTAAAGCGTCGCATGCGGCTGGAGGCTCAATTCGTAGCCATCGACTACACCGCTGAGTTGCGTTTGAGAAAGGACTTCGGCTGCGGATCGGTTCAATGGCGGCAACGCTTTTTTCACGGGCAGCTCCGCTACGCATGATTGCAGCGATTCCTCCCATTGCTTTTCCTGGTCATTCGCGTCGGGATAAATCCGTTCAAGCCATTGCCGACGAACAAAATCATGCCAGTCTTTACAGGCTGACAATTCCGCATCATTTTCTGCCAGCTGTTTCAGCCAGACGAAAAGCGATTCAGCCTCTTGTCTGGAGGCGTAGAGCGGGGCAATCACCGGCTGACAAAGGCTATAAACCCCCTGCCCGGACGTCGCGTCGTTCCACGATTCAAGATTATGACTGCTCGGCAGCGACAGAGTGCACGCAGATACGGTCTCATCGGCAAGCAGGCCGTGACCGATCGAAAGTCCAACCTTGCCGATCCGATCGGCGAAATTGCCGGTTGGCCAACTGTAAACGGGATTGACCCCCAGGCAGATCAGCACATTGGCACCTTTGTTTAACGTTGCTTCGATCTCTTCCGGATCGTTTGCCGCCAGCGCCGCAGGCGACAGATCCGGCTCCAACGTCTTTCCGATTGCGCCGAGTTCGTCGTTAAGCAAGCACACCGCGGCATGCACCGCCTGCGGAAGATGGGCCCCCGCGACCACCAGAGCTTGACCTCTGTGCGAGACAAGATCGTCGACCAGCGCCCGCACCACGGGCAGATCAAGATGATGTGTTCGGGCGAACGCATTCAGAGCATCATTGTCACCGCCGATCGCTCTTCTAAGGGCCTGAACGAACACAGGCGATGTCGACGGCCTTAAACGAAGCCGGTGATCCGCATTGGCCCCGGTCAGGCTCAATGGACCCTCTGCGACGTATAATCGCGGCATCGACGTGCTGTTCGACGCTATATCCGGCTGACGAGCTTGGGCGAATTCTCTCGTTGATTGCAGCACCGGTCCGTCGACAGCGAGAAAATCGGATTCGATACTGAGAATAATCTTCGCCAGGTCGAATCGAGGCTGCAGGTCGATGTCCTGGCCGAAGATCGTCTTCCATGCCGATCGTCTCAACCCGTCGTGGACCGCTTCATAAACAAAATGACGCGAATGGGGCACGGACTTCAAGAACATCGCCATCAGCGCCCGTTCGGCCGGCCCGAGATTGGCGCGGGTCATGATTACAACCGATTCCGCCTGGCGCAAAGCGCTCACGATTTCCTGATCCGCCTGTTTCCAGGAAATCGCCCGCCCGTTGCGAAGCGGGGTTCGCAACCGGTCCGGATCATAAAGCGAAAGGATCGAAGCCTGCATCGCCGCACTGCTCGTGCCGCGGTTGACAGGGTGAGCGGGATTGCCTTCGATCTTGATCGGCCGACCGTCCACGGTCTTGACCACCATGCCGTAGGGGATTGGTCCCTCGGTCCAGGTTGAAGCATAATAAAGCGGCACGCCCGGCTTCTGATACTCCGGGCCGGTGGGGATACTGACAATTTTTCGCTGGGGTTTGCGCTGGCAGCCCGGAATTCCTGCCGCCAACGCCAGCGACGCACCGAGAAGCTTGAGGGCCGACCGCCGGCTCATCGTCGTCAGTGAATCAAGCCAAGACAGATCAAACGGAAGCCCTATGTGTTCAAGCCAATGAACGATATTCTCGTCGGCACGATCGTCAGTTGTCATTCATTCGTCCTTCGATATTTATCGATGACACGTATCACAGTTGATCGAGGCCCAGGTGGTCCGCCCGTCGGTGATGGGATAGTCTGCGGGCGGCATCTTCTTGTGGCAATCCAGACACCATCGCATCTTGAGCGAATTGACCCGCCGGACCCGTTCCATCGTTTGAATCAAACCATGACAATCCTGGCACTCGAGACCGGCGGTCAGGTGCCGGCTGTGATCGAAATAGACGAAATCCGCCAGATCATGGACATTGATCCATTCGATGGGCTTCTTTTCATTCCAATAGCGTTTCAACTTCGCGATTTCGGGTTTGACGTTGCCTTCGGTGTCCTTGGACTCGATTTGCAGGTGACACCCCATACATGCCGAAACCGGCGGGATATTCGCATGGGCCGCTGTCTCGACGTTGGAATGGCAATACTTGCAGTCGATCTTCAGTTCTCCTGCGTGAAGACGATGGGAATAAGAGATCGGCTGGATCGGCTCGTATCCGGTTTCCATATTCGCCGGCCAGAGGGCATAAACACCGAATGACGCACCTACCATAATCGAACAAACAAACGTCACGACAAAGATGTAAATCCGGCGATCAAATTTCTTCGTGAACATGTTTGATGTACATCAAAAGAGGTCAGAGTGAATTATCAGCCCTTCTGAAGTGCTTCTTGTTCGCAACGCGGGTACACCCGTCTCTCATGATTATCCTGCCCTTCTTCCATGGCTCCCGGGCGATGTTAAGTTATTTCATTATAGACCCTCGCACATGACAAACAACCCCAAAAGTGTCTGGCGCATAGCGGAAACACCCTGTCAGAGGAACGGCAGGTGAACGCGGCAATTGGTGTGAGCCGCGGACCGGAGGCGGACCGTTCGATCCTGATCGACGCTTTCGGATGAAGGATGATTTGATTATTCGGCGACAGCGATGCGCCTGTCGCGCAGACGTTTCGTCATCGCGGGCGACGTAGTGGGGCGAAATGTCTTGAACCAACTTCGAAAATCTTCATCGAGTTGGCCGTCGGCGATCATTTCCGACAGGTTCTTCTGGCAGCAACAGTTGCATTCGCACTCAGAAAGACAGGTGAACACTCTCTCCAGGATCCTCGGAATCTGGTCGAGGGCGTCCTTCGCTCGGCGATGGTCATCTTCCACCGCCAGCCCGTCAAACAGACATCCTGCTTCGAAGGGCCGATGCCCGCTGCCGGTCTCGGCAAATTCAGCCACAAAACACAAATTGGCGTAGCACATTTGCAGCTCTTTGGCCAGGAAGGTCTCCGGTGCCAGCCCGTGACCCAACAGGTCCGCCCCCCACATCGCATATTTTTGGACTTCTGCACGTGTCTCTCGACGCGGACCTTCGCTGCAGAGATAGGTGCCTCTCTGCACGAATTTGATATCCAGCTCGTCGAGGGCCCTGCTCACGATCGACCGGAGCGACATGCAGAATACCGGCCACTGACGAAGATCCCCGATGGCCCCATGCTCGAAAAACGTTCCTATCCGCTGGCGGGTCTCGTCGATCAGGTCATCGACGACCGCGAATTGCCCCACCCGGTAATTGTGCGAGACGGCCCGCGCGGCGCTCCACGAGAGGATATGGGTCGTGCCCAGTTCCTTAAGGGCATAAATATTCGCCCGATGATTGACAAAGCTGCTGGCGATGGGCGTTGGATTGTCGGAGTGCCTGAACAGCAGGTAAAACTCGCCTCCGTTGCAGCGGCAGCGGTAAATGGGCTGTGACTTGCCAAACGGGGTCATCCTGGGACCGATGCGCTCGGCGGGTAATTTGCCCGACGAAACCAGCTCATATGCGTATTTGCCCCCGATACATGCAAAGACAGTTTTGCTTGCGGCCATCAGGTCATTACTCCTTTTGCCTGAGTTCGGGCATGAAAAGTTTGTTTTCAGATCGTGCCAGCTCGCGGCTGCAAATTTCCTTCAAATCCTCCAATTCGACTTCCTGCTGCAACAGGTCGAAAAACACCCCCATGCGATCCAGGCGATTCCTCGCGAGCCGCCGCGACACATCGTAGTTCAAGCCGGCGCCGATACGGCTCTCCCAATAGTGATATTCCTGTTGCCGATGCCAGCCTTCCAGAACCCGCCGGGCGGATTTACCGGAGAGCAGCCCCTGCCTCACCTGCCGTATCACTCCGATCAATCCGATTTCCTCCAGATTCTCGGCATCGGCCAGGGCTTGCATGACCGGTGACTCGTGCCGGGTCGCCGCCAGTTCAACAATATAGCGGCACGCCAATTCGAGATCACGCCTGTCCATCACATCCGCAGCTTCTTGACGCAATACGTTCGCGCTTATCTTGCGCATCCCCACATCGCTCGGCCGGGAAAGCAGTTTTGCCGGCGGGATGGTTCCCTCGCGCAACAAAGCGATCCAGGCGGCGTCATGGTACATCGCTGCAGCCGTCAAGGCCGCGGTTTCACTCTCTACATCCACCTGATGCTCGTGGCAGATCCGCTGAGCCAAGTCCAGTACGCGAAGACTGTGATCCCAGACAAAATCTTCGGCGACTTTGGCACCGTCACCCGCCAACGTTTCGGCGATCGCTACGGTGAGATAAGACTTGCTTCGTTCGAATATCCTCTCCACTCCATGCCTCGCCGCTGTCTTCACAAACGTTCGATTCGCCGCACATCGACCCAGATCGGAAGTTGTATTATACCATATTCACGAGCCATTGCCAGTCTCGTATCTGCGGCATGATCCTGCCGAGACCCGGCTCGCTAACCCTGCTGCAACTTATTTCCGACCAAACAGTTATATTCCCTCTCGCCCCGAAAGGTTCGCCGCAATGCGCTTTCGGCGACCCAATCCTTGCCTGCCCAAGGCTAATCAGTGATCTTCTCTGGAAAATGTTGAGCCAGGTGCGGATAATGCGAGTTGTCATGGAACCGAATTATCTATTGGCACAAATCGATCTGGACGCCATCGAGCACAACTGCCGGGTGCTGCGATCATTTCTCAAGCCGGGCTGCCGATTCTGTGCGGCAGTTAAAGCCAATGCCTACGGACACGGAATCGAAGTTGTCTTGCCGGCGTTGAAGTCCGCGGGCGTTGACATGCTCGCTGTAGCGGCGATTTGCGAAGCTCAGCAACTGCGCCGGGTCGGATGGCAAGAGCCAATTCTGCTGCTGGGATCCGAGCTGAGCATTTACACCGGCCGGCAGAAACAGGAAATTGCGAATTGGCTGGTGGAAAATACCATCCGTGTCAGCGTGACGACCCCCGAGGACATCGATGCGCTCGCCTCGGCGAGCCATGCTCTCTCAACGCCCGCCATCGTTCACCTGATGCTCGATTCGGGCATGTCGCGTGATGGAGTGAACGAAGAGCTTATTCTCAAATTGATGGACCAGACAGCCCATCACCCACAGGTTGTCCTCGAAGGCGTGTATACCCATTTTGCGACCGCCGGTGAACGTGACGAACATTTCGCACGCCGCCAGCTTGAGCGGTTCAACGTTTTTCTTGAACGGCTTCGCGATCGAGATTTGCGTATTCCGTTGATCCATGCCGCCAATTCCGCCGCCACGATCGATCTGCCCGAGAGTCATTTCGACATGGTTCGGCCGGGTATTTCGATTAATGGCTATCACGCGAGTCCGGAGATGCGCAACAAGCCCGACCTTCGTCCCGCCATGCGCGTGGTCAGTTGTCTTACCCTGGTCAAGACCATTCCGGCCGGAAGCTACGTCGGTTATGGCTGTACGTTCCGGGCTCCCTGCGATATGCTGATCGGGCTTGTTCCTATCGGCTACGGCGACGGCTACGATCGAAGACTGTCCAACACGGGTAAAATGCTCATCGACGACCACGTCGTTCCCGTTGTCGGCCGGATCAGCATGGATCAGACCATTGTCGACCTGACTGCGTTGATCCGCGAGAAGGTATCGCTTCATCCCGGCCGGGAGATTGTGGTAATCGACAACCGTCGGGAATCGCCCAACAGTGTCGAAGCGTTGGCGAAGATTCTTGATACCATTCCCTACGAGATCACGACCAGCCTCGGCCCCCGCGCCCGGCGAGTGCCCCTCAAATGAGTCCGGCACGAACAACACGTGGAAAAAGCAAGCCGATCCGACCCTGAATGAATCGCCTGATCTGCCGGCGTTCGTAGCCGGCGTAACGCTTTTCCTGTAGATTCGTTTCCTGCACCGAAGGAAGGTCCGATCAAGAGAAGGGTAAAGGATCAAAACAGTTTTCGTGAATCGAGCAAAATGCAGATCGGACCATCATTGTCGGAACAAACATTCATGTGCTCTTTGAACGTGCCCGTTTCGACCTTTATGTCTGCTTGGCGCAATCGATGAACCAACTCGTCATACCATTGCCGCGCCGTCGCCGGCTCGGCAGCCCGGTCGAAGCTGGGGCGCCGGCCTTTCCGAGCATCGGCCAAGAGAGAAAATGCAGAAATGACCAGTACCTTTCCATCGACCTGTTTGACGTCAAGATTCATCTTGCCGGCAGCGTCTTCAAAGATTCGCAAGCTGACGATCTTATCGGCAGTGTAGTCCAGATCGAGTTGGTTGTCGCCGGCTTCGACACCCAGATACACCAGCAGACCCTTTTCGATACTGCCGACGATCTCGCCGTTCACGTGAACCGAAGCCTGATTAACTCTTTGTACGATCGCCCGCACGGTCCACCTCATAGAGCTTCAATAAATTCCTGGCTGAGTCTTTGATGATCCGGGCCAATGCGGTGGGCTTGATCACCTTGACCTGATCGCCGTAGCCGCGAATCCACCACGAGATTTCCGAAAGTCCGTCAACCGTAACCGTAAAACGCATCGAACCATCGTCGAGAAACTCGCATCGCTGCGTCCGGTGCCAGTTTACCTCCGCCACATTTCGCGACATCTTTGGAGAAAAAATCAGTTTCACGTCGTATCGCCGCCCTTCCGGAATCATCACCCAGGCATCGCCGAGATAATTCTCCAGGCTGAAATTCTCGTCGACGGCAAACATCTCTTCCATAATCTTCAGTTGCGTGATCCGGGAAAGCTTGAACGTGCGCACCTCATTGTGAAACTTGCTGTGCCCGATCAGATACCATGCCCGATGAATAAACACCAGGCGGTACGGACTGATCGCCGCTTCGATCGTTTTTCCCAGCGGGTGATTGTTCCTGGCTTCGTACAGCGACTCATAAAGTATCCGGACCTTTCGCTGGCGTTCGATCGCGAGCCGAATCTGATGAAACTTATCGTCGAGGGTTCGATCTTCCGCGAGCGCCGGCCAGCGGATCTCAAAGCGATCCATGATCGAGCCGCAATGGTCCTGGATGGCCCGGGGCAGGCTCGATTCGATTTTCACCGCTGCCTGTGAGGCCTGTTGAAACAGCGGAAACGGCAACTGACCGATCATCTTCCGACTCGCCAGGAGCATGGCCAGCGCTTCGTCCAACGTCAAGTTCAGGGCGGGCAGAAAGAACGATTGATTGATGGCATATCCATTGGCCTCTTCGTCGAAATAGTAGGGCACACCCGCAGCACTCAGGATATTCAGATCGCGAAAGACCGTTCGTCGCGAAATCCCTAACTCCTTGGTCAGCGTGTCCGCGTCGTAGCGCCGGCCGGACCGCAGCAAAGTAATCAGATGAAGCAGTCGGTAGAGTCGTGTGATGCTCATCTGGTCATCCCCAAACCTTTCAAATCATCCTCAGAGACATCGAGTGTCGTTTATTCTGAATTCACGCCTGCTTCAACGCAAGGATTCTCTCGATGCGCTCCGAGATCGGCGGGTGGGTCGAAAACAGGCTTTGGGCCCGGGCTTCAAAGGGCTTGATCGGATTGACGATGTAAAGGTGCTGAGTGGCCCGATTGGCGACTTCCAGAACCTCTTTATCGGAAGCGATTTTTGTCAGAGCCGATGCCAAGGCGTCGGGATCACGGGTCAGGTCGACCGCCGAGGCGTCCGCGAGATATTCCCGCTGGCGGGAAACGGCAAGCTGAATGATCTTGGCAATCAGCGGGGCAATGATGCTCAGGATAATCGCCACCACCAACAGGATCAGCGCCCCGCCACCGGCAGAGCGGCCGCGAGACGATCGTTGCGACCGGCCGCTTCCGCCACGCCAGGCAATCCGCAGAAAATAATCGCAAAGCAGAACCACCACACCCAGCATGACCGCCATCATCATCGCAAAGAGAATATCGTAATTGCGGATGTGGCTGAGTTCGTGGGCCATGACCGCCTGGAGTTCGCTGCGATTGAGCTTTTCTCGCAGCCCCGTGGTAATGGCGACAACCGCATTCTCCGGCTTTCGTCCGGTAGCGAACGCATTAGGAGCCGTATCGTCGATCAGATAAATCCTGGGCATCGGCAGATCGGCAGCGATGGTCATCTCTTCGACCACATTGTAGAGTTGCGGATCGTCTTCCTTCGCGATCGGCCTGGCCTGCGAGATGGCCAGGAGGGTTCCCATCCCGCCGAAATAGCTGACCAGCAAGAGAATGATTGTCAGTATCAGGGCGACGGCCATGGCGCCAACCGTAACCATTACAACCTGGTCGGGCAAATGAAATATCGCCAGCACGTAACCCATGAATCCCGCCAGACCAATCACGAAAAACGAGAACAGCACCGAGAGGAGGAACGTGTTTCGCTTATTCTGGCCGATCAGATCGGCAAATGTCACCGCCATCGTTCTTGAGTCCCGAAATAGATATTAACGTGCATTTTTGTCTTGCGCCACGCTGCCATGGAACGTATTATACAGTCGAATGGAAAACGGACATAGACGGAAACGACGATGTTGAAACCCGACGACATCTCCTGCGGCGACTGTATTGCCCTGCTCGAATCGGCCGGCGACCTGAGGGCCCGCCTGATTTTCGCCGATCCGCCGTTCAATATCGGCTATGAATACGACAGCTATCATGATCACCGGGACTACGACGAATATGTCCGCTGGACCGAGCGGTGGATGTCAGCCTGCAAGTCTGTGCTGGCGGAGGACGGTTCGTTTTATGTCGCCATCGGTGACGACTATGCCGCCGAGGTCCGATTGACGGGACGCAAGTTGGGGCTGCACCTGCGCAACTGGATTGTCTGGCATTACACCTTCGGGCAAAGCACCCGCCGTAAATTTGCCCGAGCCCATACCCACATTTTCTATTTTGTTGCGGACCCAAGAAATTTCGTCTTTAACGATGACGCCGTCCGGGTTCCCTCGGCACGACAGTTGGTGTACAACGACAAGCGGGCCCACCCCAAGGGCCGGTTGCCCGACGATGTTTGGCGATATTCGCGGGTCTGCGGCACCTTTAAGGAGCGGGTCGGTTGGCATACCTGCCAGATGCCGGAAAAGCTTCTCGCCCGCATCATCAAGACGTCGAGCCATCCGGACGATCTGGTCATGGACCCCTTCGCCGGCTCCGGTACGACTCTCGTCGTCGCGGCTGTCCTCAAGCGTCACTATCTGGGCATCGACATCTCTGCGAATTACGTTGAACTGGCCCGCCAGCGAATCGCCCAGGCGCAGGCCGAAGGACCGACAGATATCAACGAACGGGAGTCCGCCCTCATTCTTCAATCTTCTCCGTCGACGGGCAAGAATGCACCAGCCCCATTGACCCAGTCGACGTTTGATGTCAAGGTCCGATAACCAGCGGCTCCGGTCGAACCTCACGTCCAAGCCATTACCACAACACCAGTATTATAAAATAGTTATAACCGTCTATTGATCGATCACGTGTGAATTGCTTTGAAGCTACGTAAGGCATTGACCCAATCCTATCACGGTTGTATAATGTAACTACAGCGATATGGCTACTCCGCCATACGGTGTGTACACATCTAAGGCGCAAAACAAAATAGCCACGGAACCAAAGGCAATACGTGCGCGAGCAGGCATGGCGGTACCGGCAGTCAGGCACTTCCTATCGGGCCGGAGTCAGCAGCGTATGTTGCTTACGTTTGAGCCACCGTTAGCCGGCGTTTCGCGGCGGGTCGAAAGGTTGCCGATGCAATTGACCCCATGCTTTTCACCCGGCTCCCAAAGCCCATCAGATCAGTTCAGTGTGAAGAAATTGAGAGGGAGTTCATCGGGAGAGAATTCGTCCGATGCGCGCTGGCGTGAATTCCGTTCCACTTGAAAGGAGGCGTGAAAGAGAAGGCGAGAAACGCGATTCGGTAGCGTTTATGGTTGGTATAACGGTCTGGAAGTCTTGTCGTGAAAAGGAGAAAGAAATGAAAAAGTTGGTATTGATCAGTTTGCTGGTTGCGACAGTGGTGGCCTTAAGCGCCGGTGATGCCTCGGCAGCCCTTCGGTACTACGGCGGGTCATATACGTACTACAGCGGTCCGGCCCCCTACGCCCCGGGTTTGCCGGGTTGGCCTTGGTACGGTGACGCCTCCGGCGGCAGTTTGGGTCCTTTCCCCTATAGCAATGCCCTCTATCCCTCGGGATCCGGGAGCACCGCGACCAACTCGATGAGTGACGGCACGGTGACACTCGCTGCGACCAATCAGACATACGACGCCAATCCCGCCCAAGTCACCTTCGACGATCGCCCGGGCGACGTGACGTTTCCCGGCACATCGGTCTCCTACTGGGGCAACACCCCCAACAACAACCGATTCGACGCGATTCTCCTGGACCTTGGCAGGGAGGTGGAGATCGACTCCCTTGCGGCCATCAGCAACTTACGATATGCCAGCTCGATGAGTCTCCAGTGGTTCAGGGTGTGGGGCAGCAACGATGGGGTGAATTTTACTGACATCGTCGTCGAAGAACCCGTCCAGAATTGGCAGTCCGGCGGCCCGGCCCAAGTCACATTCGGCGGTACGGTAACCAACAGTCACATCTTTGTCAGGCCGGCGAGCGCGCCCATCGGTCTGTTCCGCGACGGCAGCGGCAACTACACCCTCGACACCGTGACGTACCGGTACTTGAAGTTCGCGCTCAGCCGGAACGGCGGCGACCCCGACCTCTGGGACAGCACGGCCCTCGCCGAGATCATCATCGAGAACAAGGCGATTGCGGGCGATTGCAACAAGGATAATGACGTCGATCTGGTCGACCTGGGCGCCTTGGCAGGCAACTATGGCAAGACCAGCGGCGCGACCTGGGAGCAGGGTGACTTTAACGGAGATGGCGATGTCGACCTGGTCGACCTGGGTGCCTTGGCGGGTAACTACGGCTTCGGTGTTCCCGTCGCTCCGCTGAACTTCGCCGCGGACGCCGCCAGTGTCGGCTTGCCCGAACCGGCGACGATGATGCTGCTGCTCGGTGGAAGTCTGTTTGGCCTGCTGCGGCGTCGGTCGTAGTCTGACAAACAGGTGTAATACATTTGTGGGGGCTGGAAGGGTATCGCAATCTCCTATGATAAGTGTCTACTCCAAAACGGAGTTTCTTTTGTTATAAGCCTCTTTGTATTCGTTGGTTGTGTTACTATTTGGCCAAGACGAAGTTCG
>Ga0315281_10004885_pt1 | contig 19325 bp, 19 predicted proteins | sample YL17G07_0_MG_FD_204540 | JGI IMG/M metagenome (GOLD analysis project Ga0315281, IMG submission 204540) | Sediment microbial communities from Yellowstone Lake, YNP, Wyoming, USA - YL17G07_0 | ecosystem: Environmental > Aquatic > Freshwater > Lake > Sediment | place: USA: Wyoming | collected... | reverse complement strand
CTGGATCAAGATAAGGCGAACGAAAGATGTCAAGACGCTCCCGGAGGATCTGCTGGCGAAAGATGATGTGCTGAAGATGCTCCGGGTGGCGGAGCATCCGATGCACCGGGCGTTGTTGATAGTTGGATACGACCTTGCCGGGCGGCCGAATGAATGGTTCACGATGCGTCTCAAGGACGTCGAGTTCGACGAGTACTCCGCGATTGTGAGAGTGAGAGGAAAGAATGGGACTCGAAGGGTCAGGCTTGTTCTTGCCACCGCATCGCTGCGTCAATGGTTGGAGCTGCATCCCTGCAAAGAGCGGCCGGATGCTCCGTTATGGGTCTGCTTGGAAGGTGCACATGCGGGTGAAGCCTTGGGCTACGACCGAGCACGAAAGCTGCTGCAGCAACTCGCTGACAAGGCGGGAGTCAAGAAACGCGTGAACCCATACCAGTTTCGCCATTCAACTATAACCGCTCTCGCGACCGAGTTGACGGAGGCTGAGATGTGTGAGATATTCGGGTGGACTCAGGGGAGCCGAATGCCGCGAGTCTACGTGCATCTGAGCGGACGCGATGTGGACCAGAAGATACTGAAAATCCACGGCGTCATAAAGGAGAACCAGGTCGAGAAGAGAACGCTCGAAAGGCGCAAATGTCAACGCTGCGGGACCGAGAATCCACCTGAAGGACACTTCTGCACGGTATGCGCGGCTCCATTAGACGCAAGGACTGTCCTCGAACTCGACAGATGCCGAGCCGCAGCTGACGAAGCCATGAATACTCTCATCCAAGACGCTGAGGTTCAGAAGTTGCTCAAGAGGAAGCTCGTCGAACTCGGCCTCGTCGAGAAGCTGAAGACCCCTTGAGGTCTGATTGTTGTTCAGCTAACTCCTCAAGTACACGAATCCAGAGTGGGAGACGATTCATCATATCTTTCTTCACTAATCCGTCACCAAGAGAACTGGAACGGGAGCTTAAAAGCGGTCGCGACCTGTGGGGAGAAGAGCCGCTCTCAGACTGAAGATGCTTGGGAGAGCGAAGGTTCCAACCTCACCCCCGACGCATTTCATTGGGCGTCCTACACTCGGGTTTTGCAGGATGGAATGGCACTCTCACGTCAGCCTTAGTGGTTAGTGAGGTTTTGTATAGGGCCTGTTCGCTCATGCAAGCTTGAGAGTTCTTGATCAGGGCGATTCAGGTGATAGTCAACATGAGCATCACACGAAGACAGTACAACTATCTGGTGTGGTGGTATAGTCGAAGTCGCTATCGATGCATGATTAGCAAACGTTCTAAGCGCATCTTTGAGCTTCGACCCAATGCGCTTTCTTTCTACGCAATTGCGCGTCTAGATGAGGCGCTCAAGAAAGACGGAGACTTGAATACTTATCTGGATTACTACCTGGTCGGCTCCGAAAGCGACATACCACCGCTACCGGAGAAGGCCAGAAGGCTGTTCAGACGAAGGAAGCTGGGCAAACGGCAGTATGCTTTTCTCAGCGAGATCAAGTTAGCGCCGACACTGGGCCCATGGGGCGAGTGGCCCGAGCTGGGTCGTGGGAAGAAGCACAGGCAGTCGGCGTCACCCGGCACGAGAAGACCGGACCCGTAGCACGATTACTCATGCTAGCATGAGGAATTTCGCTTAGCTCAAGCAGCATTGCGTTGACTGAAACAGGGAAAGTCAGCCTCTCGGTGAGGAGCAGATGCCCGTTCTGGCTGGGAGGTGCCCAGTGATTGCACTGCAACCATGAGCTAGAACCAAAAACCCACCACAAGGTTAACAGTAAGATTTTGGCAGCAACTCGGCAAACACTATCTCCATCGTCTTAACTTTGCGAGTCGAGGATGTGAGAAGTTGTAAGTCTTAACAAAGCCCTCCTGGCTTTGTTAAGTCGTCCCATGTCGTGCCCATTGAGTCGAGCATTGTTAATCATATGTTGATTCTTGTCGGCGTCTCCGGGATTGCCTGAGATTGTTAAGTTCGTGTGGAGAGAGTTATTGGAACGCGGTCGCGTGGGTCTGAGCCAACATCCAAGAAAACGCTCCGGCCCTTTTTAAGCCTCGCAACGAGGCCGAACGATAATGCTTGTCGAGTACAGACAAACAGACGAAGCTCACAGGCTTCTTTGGTGAAGGTCAACGCAACTTCCGTTCATCCCCACGTCCTTTGCACGTTGTCCGCCCCGGAGAGGACAAACTTGTCGGAATTGGCAAACACACGATTCTTCTCTCACTCCTAGCAGCGTTGTTTCGTCTGTTTTTTGCCGGGCTGTCAGCGCGGGACCTTGAGGACCATTTCGCGACGAAAGGTCTCAGCGTTTCGCATGTCACGTTGTGGGAGTGGATTCTAGCAATATCGCACCTCGTCTACACTTACAGCAGTCGCCTTGGGCCAGCCGTCGGCGACAAATGGTATTGTGATGAGATGCGAGTTGGAAGATACTGGTTGGTATTCGTCTACGATCAAGCAACACACTTCATTCTTGTCGGTGCAGCGATTCTGTCGAGAAGCATTGCGCGGCTGCGCAGGGTGCTGAAAACGGCCAGGGTCATAGCAGGCAAGTGCCCCACCAAACTCAGAACGGACGGGTGCTCTGCTTATCGCGAGGCCTGCAGAAGAGAGCTTGGTCCCGGAGTTCATGATTGGAAAGCGAAGAACGAAGTCGGAGGCTTTGGCTGGATAAATTTCCAAGAAGGGTCCCAGAGGCCTACGCGCGCTCGGATTGACGCCATGGTTTGTCTCCACGGGACTCCTGAGGAAGTGCAGGATCTGGTTGAAGGCTACGTTTCGTACCACAACTACGTCGACCGTTCGCCCTCCGCAGGCAATCGAACTCCCGGGGAGGCCTCCGCGATACCTTGGCTAGGAGATGACCCAGCGGCAACTCTGATCTGGAGTGCTCTTGGAGAAGACTCGTGCATACCGCTGCGTCACCACGCGCCGCGACGAAGAAGGAGAATCCTGTTAACCCGCTGGGTTCCAGCGTGTTACACGATGCCACGTTTCTTGATGCAGCGACATCACGTCAGGTCTCTCAAGAAGCGAGTCTATCTTGACAAGCCAATCCTTGCGTGGTGTTGATGCTGATTAAGGCGACCGCCATTTCTGACAGTCACTATGGATGATGATTCTTGGCATCTCTGATTAACTCATACCAGCCGTTTCTGTGCAGTCCGATGCCTGCAGCTTGCGCTGGCGTTCTTCCCAAAGCCGTGTGTTTGCGCAGGTAGTTGTAGTAGATTCGGTATCTGTGTGCGAAATTGGTTACCGATTTCCTGCTGCCAAGCCTCATGGCCTTGCTTCGTTCTCGCAGCGTTTGATTCAGTCGTTCCACCGGATTGTTCTGTCCTGCACGAGTGATGTGCTGCACTTTTTCGCCTCCGTCTCGTAGGTCCTGAGTGGCCTCGTCGTATGAGGCTAATCCGTCAGTGACGAATGAGCGTGGTGTGTTGGATGCCGCCCTCCTGGCGTGTCTTATCGCGTCTTTGGCCTCTTTCTTCCCGCGTCTCTTTGTGACTCTGCAAGCCAACAGGAATCTTGTTCTTGCATCCATCATGTTCCAGAGATAGTCACGATTCCCGGCTGTTCTGTATTGCATTTCGTCACAGTGCCACTTTCGCCCAACCTTTGCGACGGCGCGACTGGTGTAGCGTCTTATCAAAGTCAAGTATTTCCGTACCCAGTTGAAGACTGCGACATGTGTCACGTTCGTCTCGTACATCTCGTTAAGATGCTCCGATATCTTGCGATATGACAAGCCTTTGAAGTATAGGTCCATGGCAATTACGATGATTCTGCCGTTGTGCTTCATCTTCTCAAAGCAGGTCTGGTCCGTGAATTTGAATCCGCAACGATTGCACTTCAGCCTCTGAATCAGTCCGGAGTTGTTGCGATACCAGCCATATCTGACAACGTAATCTGATCTTTGACAACGTGGGCACTCCATTGCCAGTTTCGTTGCCGACGTGTTCAGAGCAAGCTTCTGCTCGAACAGGATAGCGTAAATGTGCTTGCAAGTTCGGCGCGTCTCCGTGTTGAATCTGCACCGGCACGACCAACGCCGTCCATCCCATGAGACTTGGTGCCATCTCCGCGTAGACTGAGAGCGGACAAGGAATCCCGATGAAGATCGCTTGATTTGGCCTCCTCTTGCCAGTATCGCTAGCCCACCGAGCTGCAGCTTATTGAAGCGACCATCATCGGATCGCACTCTTTCACTTCTGATAGGTAGTCGAGGAGTCTTAGAACTAGCCAAAACCTCACGCTCCAACCCGCAAAGTTTGGGACTGCTGATTCCTCTGCAAGAACGGGCAACGCTGGTTTCCACAGTAGCGGCAAACACAGGGGTCGGGCCGAAATGTGACCGCGGCCTCGTCGGGACGGTCTCTAAGGAAAGCTCTGGTTGCTTCTGCTTGTTGACGTACCTTCTCGAGATAGTCTTGCGGGAGCAGCAAGTCTGTTGAGCCGTTTGAGAGGACGACCTCTTGGTCCTGATCTCCACCCCAATATAGAGCGGCTTGGATTCTGTGCGCCTCAGTCAATTGGCGGGCTGATTTCACCTCATGCATCCGGATCCTACCGTCGGGTTTCTGAAACTCCAGGTCGATTCGAAACCCTCTTCCCCATCTCTCGACTGACTTGAGCTGGAAGCCCTGTTTGATGTGCCTGGCGATTACGCGTAAGACCGCGATCGCATGCAGTCCCTGGAACCTGAGTCGGCTTTCACTGTCGAACGGAGCAGGTATGTAAGCGGGACAGATGACGAGCCGAGCCAACCGTGACGGGGAAATCCTTGCGATCGCGGTCATGGATGCCAGCCTCGCCTCAACAATTCGCGCTGGAGCAGTCGCACGTCCACTCTACCCTTGCCCTTCCCTATACTGTGCAAACAATCAGCCAGGAAGTTGAGGAATCCTTCCTGTTCTTCGGAGCCATCCCGCGTTGTGGGATGGAGGACCTGCGTCGGTTCGAGTCTACTCATGTGGCCTCGATCTACTGGTAGTCTACTGATCGGATTTACACATTCCCCCTACCTGTAGGTCGAAACCAATAAAGCCCAGAACAGCATCAAAGGGCGAACTATGAGCCCAGGACAGAAATCCGTGCTCGTCAACGCTAGAGCCAACTCCAGCTCCCTCAGGACCACGGTTCCTGCAGGGATTGTGTCACAATTCGGTTTGAGTGAGGGTGATCAGCTTGACTGGTCCCTCAAAGCCGAAGGCAACAAGCTACTCCTAATCGTTACGCCACTACAAACCAAGAGACAAACCCGCAAACACCCAGAATAAGAGACTCTCGCACTACGTCTGGTCATGAATCGTCAAGCACTTCACGACTAGCAGAAGCCACGTCTTGCTAACGAAACGCCTGCAATCCTTCAAAAGAATGAGGAGGCTGGTCTGTGTTGCTGTTGCGATGACGGCGCTTCTGCCGGTCAGGAAGAGGGCTGGATCCGGAACGAAAGCCTCGACAGAGATCGGAGAGCGCGATAAGTCGGCTTGTGTGTTGGAAACGAGACTCTCGTTTCCCGAAATAATTTCGCATCACGTAAGAGGCGGTTCATGGTCAAGCTGAACGAGAGAAAGATACGTTGGATCATCCAGCAGAAACTCGGGGGGAGAGGGACAGGCGAGATAGCGCTGATCCAACGAGTCACACGCAGACGAATAGAGCAGCTCTGGCAGGCCTACAGGCGAACAGGTATCCTCCCAACCCTGAACCAGCCTGGTAGACCAAGCAAGGCTCCCGTCAGCCTACAACTCGAACCAGTCGACAAGACCATCCTGGATTCTGATCTGCAGCTCCTAGACTCCCTGGACGGTCAAGTAGAGGAGATCAACCTTGAGATCGCATCCATCGCAGTCGACTAAGAAAACGTGAAGCTCCTCGTGACATTCCCAGGCATCGACTATTACGCGGCCATGGTCATCACCAGCGAGATCGGAGACGTAACACGTTTCCCAGACGCGAAGAACCTAGTCAGCTGGACAAGCCTCGCACCAAGCCTTCGCCAGTCAGGAAGCCGAATGAAACGTGGACACATCACGAAGCAAGGCTCACGGACACTACGCTGGGTCCTCATACAGGCGACACATAACGCATGCCGGAACGATGAACGATTGAGAAGTCTATTCGAGCGTGTCGCCCGTAGACGAGCAGAGAACAAGGCCACAGTCGCAGTCGCCCGCGAGATGCTTGTCATCGCATATCATATGTTGAAGAGGAAGGAGTCCTATCGTGGGGTCGACGACGGCTCTACAGTTCGAAGCTTAAGAGGCTAGAACGGCTAGGCAATAATCGCTTGCATCAGTAGACAGGAAGCCATCCGGAGAATCTGCATCATCAAGAAAGCGTCTTACATGGATGGAGCGGTCGCCGGGAACTAGCGATTTCGTTTGTTGAATGAAACGACGAAGCAGTGTGAGTGTCTCTAGGATTCATCTGTTGTTCCCCCACCGATTCTCCGAAACATCCCAAGAACGATGCCTGATGTGACTAGTGCCGCTCGACATGGTTGACCAGAACGTAGGGCTGCCTCGACAATTCACAAGAGAATTCGTCGAGAAAATAGAGGCAAACCTGGTCCGCGACGCATGAGGATCTGAATCAGGCGGTCTCTCACAAGCTTTCCTCCATATCCAGAAACGGGGTACTTTCTTCAGAAGTTCTCTCTTCAGCTCGGCTAGCCCAGCTGGATCGCGGCTGTCGTATTCATCTTCAATGACGCGGACTGTCCTAATCAACACAGTCCTCTCTTTCCTCTCATTCCTACTATCTTTCTCGTCACCTTTTTCTTCTTGTACCAATGGACTTTTCATTCAAGGTCTCTACAAATTCTTTTGTGTTGAGAGTTACTCCAAAACCAAAGTCTGACAACATTAGCGACAGGCGTGCAATTTGTGGCGGTTTCAGAAACGTCTTCTCTAGAATTTCGGTTTTGGTAAATGCCTCTCTAGGGGAACCATCCAAGCAAACCCTACCCTCGAGCATCACTATTACTCTCTTAGCATACTCTGCAACAAGCTGCATGTTATGCGTGATTATCACTACGCCATAGCCTTTCTTGTTTAATTCATCCAACAGCTCAAGCATGGCGACGGATTGGCGATGATCCATACCTGTTGTGGGTTCATCTACGACAATAAGTTCAGGATGCATAGCCAGTACTGAGGCTATAGCAAGTCTTTGTCTTTCAGCTTTGCTAAGAAAGAAGGGATCCTCATTCCTGCGGGCTTCCAAATCAAAGAACTTTAATTGTTCGTTCACTCTATTCTTGATTTCTTCATCAGATAGGCCCAAATTCTTGGGACCAAAGGCCGCCTCCTCTTCCACTGTCCGATGGCACAGTTGATGATCTGGGTTCTGGAAAACATAACCCACTCTAGAAGTCGTCTCTGCAACAGAAGCGTTCTTAGTGTTCATTCCAAATATTATGACATCGCCTTCTGATGGTTTTAGTAGGCCATTAAAGTGTTTTGCAAGCGTGGTTTTGCCCGAACCATTTTGGCCTATGATGGCAAGGAACTCTCCTCGATGTATCTCTAGGTCTATTCCTCTCAATGCAACAGTTCCATCGGGATAGGCAAAGTCTAAGCCTTCAACTCTAAGGATATCCTCGTCTGCCGTAGTCATCGCCCTTCTGTTAGAACATTTCTAAATGCATTATACGCTGACTCAAGTGTCAATGGATAAGCGTTTAGTAATCTCTTAGATCTGTCAAACAGATAACCGGCTTCCGTTACCTGTGGAAGCTCCACGCCTTTATCTGCAAGATAATCTCCGTTTGAGAAAAACTCTGCTGGAGGAGCATCAAGTTCTATTTTGCCTTCGTACAAGAGCATTACTCTATCCGCATACTTCACAATCTCTTCCATTAAATGAGACACTAAGACTACTGTGAGATTGGCTTCTCTTTTTAGTCTTCCCAGAAGAGAGAAGACCTCGGTTTTTCCGACGGGATCAAGCTCAGATGTTGGTTCGTCTAAGATGAGTATTTCTGGGGTCATGGCTAGTGCCGAAGCGATTGCAACCCTCTGTTTTTGTCCTCCTGAAAGTTCATCAGGAGTTCTTTCGAGAAGTCCTTCAGTTCTCGTAAGCTTCGTTAACGAGCCAACTCTTCTTTTGATCTCTTCGGGTGAAATGCCGAGATTCTCTGGTCCAAAAACAATGTTATCAACTACCGTCATCTGGACAAATTGGCTTTCAGGATTTTGGAGAACAGTACCAACCTTGGTGGAGATCGTTGGGATGTCCGAGTGTATCGTGTCTATCCCAGCGACCTCAAGATTTCCTTTGATTTCACCCCTGAAAGCATGTGGTATGAGACCATTCATGCACATGCACAATGTGGATTTTCCATGGTCATTGGGTCCAACAATGGCTACAAATTCGCCTTTGTCTATTTCCGTGTTTATGCCTTTCAGAGCGTATTGTTGACCGGCTTCGTATTTCCACCAGAGGTCTTGCACCTGTATCATTTTCATCGCAATTACAATCCATATGGACTGAAAGATAGGAGGCCGTAGTAATACCTTAGTATCCCGGTCAGAATGAGAGCGGCAAAACAGCCCACAATAATTGCATAATCTATATGTTCAAGGCCAATGTTATGATAATATGTCCTTTGTATACCGCTTCCAAAAGCTCTTGTTTCTACGCTTTTGGTGATATCATCAATTCTTTTGACTAGAATTGAAATTAAGGGAACGAGAACTGACACGAACTTCTTCGCTCTTGCAAAGGCATTTCCCTTGTTGAAGTCTAGTCCTCTAGATGTCATTGCATCCCTTATTGTATCAAGGTCCGTTTGAAAAAGTCCCCAAGACCTAAACGTAAGGGCAGCTACAAAAATCATTGAGTAAGGAACCCTCAGAGTGTATAATCCATAAACGATGTCACGGTCTCTCAGCGAAGTTACGAAAAATATTGTGAGGTAAGCCATCGAAAGCAACTTAAGTAAGATCGAAGCGCCTCGGATTGTACCTTCAGTAGTTACTCTGAGCAAGCCATATTGAAAAACTACGTCTCCACTCTGTCTGAAAATAACATTAAAGAAAATACACATACACGACATCCAAAGTACGCCTATCGTATACAGTTTCATTGCTTTGATGGGCGCCTTAGCTAAGAGTATTAGAACCAAGGTGAAAATGAGGCATACCAAAAGTGGACGCGGATCATCGATAAGCAGGACGATGGCGCTCAAAATCAAAGTTACTGCAAGTTTAGTTACGGGAGAAAGAGAAAAAAAAGGGGTATCGGTCCTTATGTATCCTATGAATCCTTTTACAGTGCTCTTTGAAAGCCTCCCTGTGCTCATCTAAGAGTAACCTACCAGTATCTCTCAATGTAAAGTCTAGTACGCATCACCATAGACGCAGTCGCTTTGAGCAGAAGCGTGCCAAGTACCCCGCCTTCCAGAATGCCTGGCAGTGTCCACATCATGTAAGCGTATGGAAGACCTGCTAGTGGAATGAACCCTTGCCATACGAGCACGCCCAATCCCCAGAAAGACCCAGGAATATATACTAGACATCCTCCAATGAAGCAAATGATGGCATCTCTCCTTGTCTTTATGCGCGGATCCGCATGAAGCCCTTTCATCAGTAACATTGCAGGGATTCCATGGAGTATGTTGCTTGACTTCATCATTAATGCCAATGGTAGGGGCATCCCTGTTACTAGACCGCCGATTATCGTTCCAATCATGTGTCCAATGTTTCCCCACATGCCGAACAAGACGCCCATAGGAATCGAGACGATACCCGCAGGATAGAACCAGCTAGCACCTGGAGCGTAACCTCCAATCATTGTACCAGCAGCGTCTAGGACAATCGTTAAGCCTCCACATACCGCCATGATAACCAAGTACAAGGGCGCAACTCTCTGCTTTCGCCTTGCAGCCTCGTTTTGGACCATCTTTTCATCTCCTCTGTTTCGGTTAAGCCACCCATAGAACGTCCTGGGCAGGAGCATTATAAGGATGTGTAGTCAACGCAACGCGACGATTTGCAACGACTCTTAAATAGAGAGACAAGTCAGCAAATGTCGGTAAGACTTGTCCGGAACTGAGCAGCGTCTCGCACAAGAATATTTCGAAAGATATAGAAAGAGAACTCCAAGATCAGCCGAATTGTTCCAAGAATCCTTGAAGTGCATGCCAAACGGGGTAGCATCAGATTTCAAAACGCAATATGGGATCTTCCCGCCACATCCACTTTTCGTGGAGAGGGCAAAAGGAAGCAAGATCTATGATAACGATGGGAACGAATACATAGACTATTGTTTGGGGGCGGGCCCAGCAATATTGGGACACGGCCATCCGAAAGTGATCGAAGCGATCAAGAGACAGCTCGATGAAGGCGGGACCTTAGGACCTTTTGGAGCTGAGGACGAGCTCGCAGTCAAATTGGCCAAAAAGATCAAAGAAAGATATACCCATATTGATTCCTTGAGATTCACAAGCTCGGGTGTCGAAGCTACATCCAACGCTATAAGGGTTGCAAGAGCCTACGCGAAGAGGGATAAGATCGCTAGGTTCGAGGGGCAGTATCACGGGACTCATGACTATTTCCTGGTGAGTAATTTGCCTCCTCCACCCGAACTTGATGGTGATCCAAGCCTACCTCCGACAATACCCGGTTCAGCTGGAATACCGCAGTCTGTCTTGGATGACGTTGTCACACTACCGTTCAACGACTTGGATGCATGTGAGAAGATCATAAAGCGATATAGAAATCAACTTGCTGCTGTAATAATGTCTCCAATTCATAGCTACAGTGTGCTCCTACCAAGAAAGGGCTTCCTTGAAGGGATACGAGAAATAACTGAAAAACACAACATAGTCCTAATATCTGACGAAGTTTTTCTGGGATACAGAGTCCCGCCGGAGTTCTATGGGATCACCCCCGACTTGGTCACGTTGGGCAAGATTATCGGTGGCGGTCTTCCATCTGGTGCTTTCGGAGGAAGGCGCGAACTTATGGAAACGCTCTCCGGAATTGGGGTGAAGAAACCTCAAGAGAAAGTATTTCATAGCGGCACGTTTAGCGGTTCACCACTCGTGAGCGCCGCCGGCCTAGCTACCCTAAATGCGCTCACTGAAGATGCCTATCGACAGATCAACAATACGACGGCCGAGCTGGTCAAAGGCATCAAAGACATTCTTAAAGACAACAAGATCGACGCTCAGATTCCCAATGCCTATTCAACCTTCGATATCGTATTCACGTCGTCTGAATTGAACTCTTGGAGGGACATACTGAAGGCAGACGTTGCAAAGAGACGCATGATGGCCTACGGCCTTGTCAACCGTGGAATCTTGTTCTACATATCGCCGCACTGGGTTGTCACCTCCCTGGCTCACACAAAGGAAGATGTAGAGAAGACGTTAGAATCCGTGGCTCACACAGTGAAAGAGCTTAGGGAATAGGAGCCCTGCACAAGAAGAGGTAACGAATCCTCGTGTGAGAAGAAGACCATCATTAAGGGTGTCGTATAACCCTAGTTCTGACACGGCATTAAATGAGATCGGGTGAGTTACCCCTCTAGAGGGCCGCACCCTCATTAGGAAACGGTGAACATCAATGATTGCGACTATTTCATTCGATCGCTCCAAAGACTCTCGGCGATTTCCTCAAGTCCAAGTTCGAGAAGTTTCTTTCTCGAGGGTCTACCAGTGGCAGCATCCCAACCTCGCAGTTCGTAATATTCGTCAAGCATTCGCTTTAAGGGGACGACGATGCCTTTGGACGCGCCTGCTGGAAGAGGCTCGTTCATGAGTCTCTCGGGCAAAGTATCTTCCTTCGGGCTGATGTTGTGTCTCATGTTGAAGGCTCTCTTAAGGTTGAATATTCTCTCACCAGTTTCCATTATTTGGTCCCACGACATTGTCCAGCCGGTCACACATGAGACGAGACCAGGTATCTGACAGATATGCCCGCTAGTTACGTGAACAAAGTAACACAAACCCGCGGAACCTACGAAACTAATCAAGTTCTGAGATCTTAGAACAGCATCGGCTTGTCCCTCCACAGAATTTCTCTCAATCCTCTTTGGAAGCCCAATTTCAGGCATTGGAGTTGAGAGGACAAAACTTTCATTATGCCGACCGCCGCACGCCGCAGTGGCATACCCAAGCCCCCAGCCAAACATTGATCTGGGATCGTGCATCGCAACCTCAAGACCTTTCACTTCCATGGCCAGTTCCGTGGCATTCCTGCCTATACGGGCGGCAGCTCTTCTGACGCCTTCCGCCAGAACATCACCAAAACCTTCTCTCTTGGCTATTCTTTCAACAAGCTCGACAACAGCTTCAGAATTGCCCCAATTGATCTCAAAACCAACATCTTCAGCCGAAAGTATCCCTTTTTCAAAGCACTCCATCGCAAAGGCTATAGCGGTTCCTGTCGAGATCGTGTCCAACCCATGCCTATTACACAAGTCATTTGCTTTCAAGACCGATTCTAGATCATCATTGCAACATTGAGAGCCCAGAGCTGCAAGCGTTTCGTATTCTGGAATGTGCGTCTCATCCCCCGATTCCGGTCGTTTCATCAAGTGCCCGCAACCAACAGGGCACTTGTAACAATAGTACTTCGACGTCGGGTAGGACGATATGATATTCTCTCCACTCAGTCTCTCTACGCCTGAGAATTCAGAAATGTCCAGAGACCAATTTCTAACTATTCCGTATCCTACAGGTACCCTCGCCGCGAAAAGTCCTGCGGTGCCAAATTTGGATATGGTTGCACAAAATGGTGACTTGACTATTGCGCCAACATTTTCCCTCCACAGGCTGATCAATCCATTCTTGTCGTGTATTGGTACCTGTAATCGGCCCCTAACGGCTACCGCTTTAAGGAGCTTTGAACCCATGACTGCGCCGCAACCGGCTCTAGCAAAAGCCCTGCCCTTATCGGTCATTATAGACGAGAATCTCACCAGGTTTTCTCCAGCGATTCCTATGGATGCGACTTTGATTTTCAGATCATCAAGCTCTTTTCGAACAAGGATTTCAACATCGTATGTGTCATGACCCCAGAGGTGCTGTGCTTCCTTCAATGAGGCTGAACCATCCTCCACATACAGAAATGTTGGTTTCTTGGCTCGACCTTGAAGCACTATCGCGTCAAAACCTGCAAACCTGAGTTCAGAACCAAAAGTGCCGCCACAATTTGAATAACCAAAACCGCCTGAAAGTGGAGATTTGAATACAGCTTCCGATCTAGAGTCTATGACACCCGTCAATGGCCCTGTCAGAAACATCAGTCTATTCTCTGGACTGAGCGGGTCAACCGTAGGTCCTACCTCTTTGTAAAGCATGTATGCCCCAAGACCCTGCCCCCCAATGAATCTCTTCAAACTACTCTCGTCAATCACTTGCGCCCAGGTTTTGCCTTCAGACAAGTCAACCCTCAGGATTCTACCCATATAGCCGTCCATACTGTTCAGGTCTCCCTTCAGAGGGGCTCCATTTTGGACGGGTTACATTCTGTGCCAGTATTGTGAATATTGGAAGCATATCACATAAAGTAAATACATTCCCAAAGCCCGATCTCCTGACTGTATCGACTCAGACCTGACTCAAATTCGCCTGTCCTCTGTTGTCCCTCTGAGCACTATTGAGAGCCGCGCGTTTCTAAGGTGCGGGAAAGCCGATTTTTGTTGAAGAAATAGAAAAGCCAACGCATGGAAAAGAGGACGCGTTAGTTGCAGTCAAAGCATGCGGCGTATGCCGCATGGGCACTTTCTTTCTGACCGGGTTGAAGAGGCCTGGAAAGTTGCCGATCACGTTAGGGCATGAGATCACCGGAGATGTGGTTTCGATTGGGGAGGAAGTCAAGAACGTGAAGGCGGGAGATCGCGTCGTTGTGTACTTCTACCTTTCCTGCGGAAAGTGTGAATTCTGTAGGTCAGGGCAGGAGAATCTTTGCAGGTACTTGTCTGGTCGACCTAGTCTTGGATCTTGTCGGAATTTCCTTGAAGTCGTTGCAAATCGTCGCGTTGCGTTGACTACGCATCCTTATACCCTGGGGGGGATCGAACAGCTGCTCAAACAGGTAGGACGACAGAAGAGGATGACCGATGGGGGCCAACACTGACAAGCCTGAACAAGACAGTTTGAGGCTAGCCTATCGTTATGGCTCTGTGCAGTTTCAGGGGATTGAACGCCGCGAGGTCAAGAAAGCCCCTCTCGCCCGGACTCAAAGGATGCGAGATCTCTACTTTGACACAAAATCCTCAGCGAGCGTCGAATTCCCCTACTGGTACACGAGAAGATGGAACCAGTTGGAAGGGGAGATCCCGATAATTCGAAGGGCCGAAGCCCTGAAGTATGCTTTCTCTCATCTGACTCCCACGATCTTCCCTGGCGAATTACTCGTCATGGGACGGACACTGTATCTAAGAGGATCCTATCCCATGCCTTGGGTCTCCCAGACTTTCATTGTGGAGACCGAGAAGCGCTGCCAAGAAGCCAAGCGGCGCGGGCTTGCAGGTGAAGATTTCGTAAAGGTTCCGAAGGGTGGAGGGAACGTCACTGTGAGCGCCGGCAACGTCGTCTCGATTGCAGGGAAATTCGGGCTCAGGAAGGAAGAGTATCCGATTCTGAAGAATATCACGACAATGTGGGATGGAAGATCTGTAGAAGACCTCTCTCTGAAGTACGAGAAGATGGTGGCCGGCTACGAGACAAAGGAAGCCATCATGCGCAGCCTCGTTTGCATGTACGATTCAGGCTATACTTTGCCTCAAGGAAGAGAGGTCATCAGCTACTATTACCCGCTGCAGTACGGGATTGATGGGATGGTTGACCTGTGCCAGAAGAAGATCGAAGATGTCGCAGGTGATCCCGGCAACGATGGCATCAATGGAATGGACAGGCTGTACTTCTACAAAGCAACCATCACAGTTCTCGAGGGCATAAAGAAATGGATCCTGAACTACGCAGCTGATGCGAGGAGGCTAGCGGGTACAGAGACCGACATGAAGCAGAAGGCTGAATACGAGGACATCACGAACACACTTCAATGGATCTCCTCGAAGCAGCCCAGGACGTTCAGGGAGGCCCTCCAGCTCTGTTGGACATTCCACATGGCCGTTCTGGCAGAAGACAACTTTTCTGGCCTTGCACCGGGAAGACTCGGACAGATCTTGTACCCTTGGTGGAAACAGGATACCGAGAGTGGTGTACTGGATCGCGAGAAGGCTCTCGAACTGCTCGAATGCATGAGAATGAAATTCACCGAGTTCGACCTGTTCGGACCGAAGACAGTGATAGAAGGAATCCAGTCAGGTAGCACCTTCAACAATGTGAGTCTTGGCGGACTGACGAAGGACGGCGAGAGCGCTACAAACGAATTGGAGATGCTCATGATAGAAGCAGGCATGACATGCGAGTCACCGCAACCCACCATGACTCTCCTATACGACGAGAAGCTTCCCGAAGAATTCCTACTCAAAGCCGTAGAGTGCAACAAGACAGGCACGGGATATCCGGCTTGGGTCAACAACAAAGTCGCGATGGAGTTCCTCCTCAAGAACTTCGGCCCAGAAGGCATGAACGTGGACGATGCGAGGGCCGTCGCGATAGGCGGGTGTCTACAGACCGCCGCCTGCACATGGGCAGAGCTGAATCTGAATGACAGAAAGTACGTGATCCCTCGAGGCGGAGCCGCCGCTGCCACGGATGTTGGCGTACATTTTCTCAACCTCCCGAAGATACTCGAACTTGTGCTCTTCGATGGAGTCGATCAGAGAACAGGCGAGAGAGTGCTCCCGTCCCATGGATCAAAGCTGGAAACATTCGAGGAACTGTGGTCAACGTACAAGCAGTACTTCAGACCAGTGGTTGACATACTGATCCGTTGCAACAACGTCCAGCATGACATATGGCGAAAGGTGAATCCCTCCGTCGTGAATTCGATGCTCAAACCCGACTGTCTCGACAAGGGAATGCACATCGGCATGATGGGCTCAAGGTACAACAGGAATTTCAGCGTCAACATCTGCGGCGGGATCAACATGGTTAACTCGCTCGCATCTCTGAAATTCAACGTATACGACAACAAGAAGATCTCACTGGATGAGCTGAGAGAAGCACTTCGACGAAACTTTGGCTACAGGAGAGCCGAGGAAGTCGGGTCATACTCGCTCTCGGATCAAGCGAAGATCTCGCACAATTGGGACAAGATCCATAGTCTGTGCATGAATGCGCCCAAGTATGGCAATGACGAGCCCTACGCCGACGATATTCTGAAGGAATGGCAGCAATTCTACACTTCAGTTGTTCAAGAGTACAAGTCCCTATTTGCCAAGCCCCTGTACGCGCTTCAGCTCTCAGTTTCAACTCACGGTCCAATGGGAGCCGTCAACATAGCAACACCAGACGGACGCCTACACGGCACCACGTTAGCAGACGCATCCTTGTCCGCCTATCCCGGCACAGACCTCAACGGACCCTACGCCTTATTCAATTCAGCCACGTGCTGGGACCACTCAAGTTCTCAATGCACACAGATGAACCTGAAGATCCACCCCTCGGCCATCAAAGGAAGAGAAGGCAGCAAGAAACTGCTTGAATTGATACGAGCATACATGCGAAAAGGAGGATTCCACATTCAGTTCAACATTGTCGATTCCGAAATGCTACGAGAAGCTCAAGCTCACCCCGAGAAGTACCGGGATCTCCTCGTCAGAGTTGCAGGGTTCACCCACTACTGGGTGGAGCTTCCAAAGCCAATACAGGACGAGATAATCGCAAGAACGGAATACGAGGAGTTGGCTTAGATGATCTCGCAGACCGTTGTTCGACGATGTGTTGACTGCGACAACTATGTTCCAGTCGACGTATTCAAGGGCCTCTGTCATCCTAACAAGTGCAGCGTACAGACTGACGAGCCAGCATGCGAGAAGTATGCACCTGTGAAGAAATGCAAGTTCTGTAAGCATTACTCGCCGAAAGAGGAGTACTTAGGCCTCTGCAAAGGACAGGAGCTAACCTATCCAGACCTTATCGCGAAGACCTGCGAGATGTTCGAGTGGTGTTCGGACCTCTCTAACATCGAGAAGGGATAGTCCTGCAAGCCTGCAGCAGCGCAGCGTCGTCCACGCAGGAACCGCCCGGCCTGAGAGGACTGACATTTGATGTGCAAGGTTTCTCTGTTCATGACGGCCCAGGATGCAGGACTCTAATCTTCATGAAGGGGTGCCCACTCACCTGCAAGTGGTGCTGCAATCCCGAGGGCCAACTCCCGAAACCACAGATGATGTACAGCCAGAGAAAGTGCAGAAAAGAGACGTACAGTTGCACGGGTGCGTGCCCCGAGGGTGCCATCACAGTCAAGGAAGCTGGAGATTACCCTATTTTTGATCGCTCGAAATGCATACTCTGTCATCACTTCAGCTGCACGAAACGATGCTACAACGGAGCGCTCAACGTAGTTGGCCGCTACGTAACGACTCAAGAGCTGATCGATATCATTCGCAGAGATAGGGCCTACTGGGGAAGCGGTGGCGGGGTCACTCTCGGTGGGGGAGAACCATTGGCTCAACCCGAATTCACGGCGACTTTGCTTAGTCAGCTGCATGACTTGTATGTTCACACAGCGATGGAAACCTGTGCATACGTGCCTTGGGCGCATTTGGTGAATGCGCTGCAATACTTGGACTGGGTTTTCGTTGACATAAAACACATGGATCCCGAGAGGCACAGACAGGAGACCGGCGTCACCAACGATCTGATCCTGAGAAACATCGAACGAATGGTTGCAATTCAGAGACCCGTACGCATAATCCCTAGGATACCTCTAGTGCCGGGTTACAATGATACCGACGACAATATCTTGGCTGTGGCCAGATTCCTAAAGGAGATCGAAAAGCGCGAGGTGAATCTGCTTCCATTCCACAGGTTGGGAGTGACTAAATACGAACAACTTGGTCTGGACTATGTATACAAGGACATCCGCCCGCACTCTCTAGAAAAGATAGGCCAGATCAAGAAGCTCTTCGAGCAGCAAGGAATCAGCTGTTACGTGAGCAGCGACACTCCCTTCTGAGTCTTTGTTGCTACATTCTCTGGCCGGTCACCGAACCTCCACGAGATCTAGCCCACGAAACCTCAAACTCGTGGCGCAGACCGTGAATCAAGTCCGAGCTGTTCGACCACAGTGCTACTGACTGGTCTAGGGTTCTGGGTGGGGGCGCCATCTTCAGAATCAAGTGATTCTTGTCGGCAATAAAGTATCTGAGCATCGAGAGAGTGCCAGGGCAGTGGTGCACTTCAATTTCCTTCGGAATCTCACTACGTATGCTCGCTGGGCACCCCGTGATCTCGGCGAGAATCCTTACCTTGACGCCATCTGTCCTCGCTTTGGCGGCCATGAGGTCTATGAGACCCATGTTTCTCGCGAGGAGGTAACCTTTCATGGACGTTACTTGGATGATCTCGTCAGTCGATTCCTGTATTAGTCTCTCCTCCTGGGCATACACATGCCTGCCAATGACAAGTCTCGCGAAAATCTGCGATCGATCTAAAGACATGCCATACTCCACTGGTAGTTGGCTCGGCCAACGTGTTTGAGACTTGGCACTCCTTATCATATCCAGTTGTTCTTCTTGTCTTGCGATAAGGATGTCAAGCGCCTCGCCCACAGCAAGAGCTCTTGCCCTTGTGACGGCGCCGAGCAGCAATTCGATGAGCCCCATCTTCTTGAGGTGGCTCACAATCCTGTAAGCGTTCGCCCGATGTATGCCACATCGTTTCGCGAGCTCGCTGATCGTGGCAGGGCCTCCTTGGACAAGAACGGCATACAACGAGGCTTGATTCTTTGTGAGTCCAAGCCTTCCAAGAAGGTTTGTGCCTATCGACTCATCGTAATCTGCGTTCGAGCTACTATTCTTAGGAGACAATTCCGAACTGAGGTAAGTTACTTCCCAGACTAAAAAGCCTGTCAGGATTCACCGTTCCAACAGAATTAGACGGTATCTCTAGGATTTGTCAAGAATTGAGAGGTTCAGCCGGGTTTGTTCAGATGCGATCTGACAGTGCATATGCACACAGTCTAGCCCCATCCTGGTTCGAAACCTATCATGAGACCTAATGATCAAAGCAGGAACGAGTATTTGTTTCCCGTGAAAATCGTTGGATGAAGACGGCTTGTTTACGTCCATGCCCGCTCATTCTCCTTATGTGAGCTGTCCACGAACTGTCGGTTGAAGTCCGCTGGATACTTCGTGAGAATAGCTGTGTCCCCCATAAGGGTCTCTGCTAATTGACGAATATCGCTGGAAACATTCTTCTCCTGCCGTTTTGCTTTCCATGCGAGAATCCTCTTCTT
>Ga0315281_10004884_pt1 | contig 19328 bp, 21 predicted proteins | sample YL17G07_0_MG_FD_204540 | JGI IMG/M metagenome (GOLD analysis project Ga0315281, IMG submission 204540) | Sediment microbial communities from Yellowstone Lake, YNP, Wyoming, USA - YL17G07_0 | ecosystem: Environmental > Aquatic > Freshwater > Lake > Sediment | place: USA: Wyoming | collected... | reverse complement strand
GTGGGTCAGGATGTACCCCGGCATGGGTTTTGTCCTGAGTGCGGACAGAATGCATGTGGACGAGGTCTGCCGGAGGTTCGCATCGGTGGGGATGGCCGCACGCCCCATCGGCCACCTGAACGGGGACCGGAACCTCTGCATCGAGTACGGGGGGGAGCAGGCCTCGGTCTTTGACCTGAAGAAGGAGAGCGTGATGGGGATCGTGACGAACCCCTGCGGACTCGATCTATGAGGATCGGGATAGGAGCCGGCCCCGATATCCGCAAGGTCCTCTCTTCTGCGGCCGAAGCAGGATCGGGCATTCAGGTTTTCTGCTATACGAGCAGGGAGAATGCCAAGGACATCCGGGATACCGGTCTCAGGCTGAGCGACCATCCCGGGGAATCCATGATCAGAGCACTTATGGATGGCGAGATCGATGCCGCCGTGCGCGGCTCCCTCCCCTCGTCCCCCACTCTCAAGGCGCTGAAAGATGCAACCGGGGTGGACCGGCTCCTCAGGATCGCCATCCTCTCGACCCCGAAAGGGAGGATGTTCCTCCTGGCCCCCGTAGGGGTGGACGAGGGGTGGACGGTTGCAGAGAAGGTGGAGCTCGTGGAGAGGGGGAGGGATCTTGCAGCCCGATTCGGGCTTCCCGGGGAGGTGGCAGTCCTCTCTGGCGGCCGCCTCGGGGACGTGGGACGGCACCCCGTCGTGGACCGCACCCTCGCCGACGCCGAGCTCGTCGCCCGCCTCTCGGGCGCCACCCACCGCGAGATCCTCATCGAGGATGCCATCGGTACAAGCGGGATGATCCTGGCCCCGGACGGGATCTCGGGAAACCTCGTCTTCCGCACCCTCGTCCATCTCGGAGAGGGGAGAGCCCACGGGGCCCCGGTCGTAAATATCGACAGAATCTTTGTTGATACCTCGCGCGCTTCCCCGGATTACGCCAATGCCCTGATTACCGCTTCTAAGCTGGTAAAACGATGAGAATCCTTTAAAGCGGGTTATTTCGGGAAATACCTGAATAAATCCGTTTTTTAACCAACCCGTATTTCGTCTCCGTCCGTCGATATACGGGATATGGTGGCTCCTTCGAGATAAGAAATCCTGATTTTTTGAGCAAATAGAAAGAAAAGTTTAAATATTGACTGATATACTAATTTGTTGGGTGAAATTGAGAATGGCTGATTTACCAATTGCAGCAGTGGTTCGGATCGCCAAGAAGAACGGGGCCGAACGGGTCGGGAGCGATGCAGCAGCCGCTCTTGTCGGCAAGGCCGAGGCCTATATCGCGAACCTGACCAAGGAGGCGAACCGCCTCGCCCAGCACGCCGGAAGGAAGACCATCAAGGAAGAGGATGTTGATCTCGCGGCAAAGTCCTGAATCAACCCTTTTTCCATCTTGAATCTCGTCTCTCCTGTTTCTTCTATTAACAGATCATGATTTGGTCCTGATTCTCAAGGGACTCACTAGAAGACACCTTTGGTACTCGGCACACCTTTCTCGCCGGCGACGGGTGCCACGGCCTCTCCAAGCGCCCTGCCAAAGGCCTTGAAGACAGCCTCGCACCGGTGGTGGTCGGACCTACCCGAGAAGGTGATATGGGCGGTGATCCCCCCGTTTGTACAGAGGCTCGCGAAGAAGTGCTCGAAGAGCTCGGTGGGGATGGTCCCGAGGATCGGTGACCCGAAGGATCCGGTGAAGACGAGGTAGCCCCTCCCCCCGCAGTCGATGGAGGCCTGGGCAAGCGATTCGTCCATGGGGATGGAGGCGAAGCCGAACCGGCTGATCCCCTCCCCCCCGCCGATTGCCTTCCTGATGGCCTGCCCGAGGACGATCCCCGTATCCTCGACGAGGTGGTGGGGATCCACCCCGAGATCCCCCGAGGCGCTGCACTCCAGGTCAAACCTCCCGTGGCGTGCGAATGCCCCGAGCATGTGGTCTAGGAAGGGGATGCCGGTCTCAACCGATGCCTTTCCCTTCCCGTCAAGCCCGATGCTTACTGCGATCCTCGTCTCAGCCGTCTTCCTCTCAACCTTCCCCTTTCTCATCGGCATACCTCCATCGCCTTCCCAAGATCGATCCTTCCACTGTAGAGGGCGGATCCAAGGACCACCCCGGAAACACCCAGATCCCTCAGGGTTGCGATGTCCCCGAGGCTTGTTACGCCCCCTGCGACCACGACCGGCAGGCCGGTGGCCCCGAGGAGGTTCTTCACGGGTTCTGTCCTGATGCCCTGCTGGAGCCCCTCCACGTCCACGTTCGTGAAGAGGAGCGACCCGGCACCGAGATTCTCGAACCGCCTGGCCCAGCCCAGGTAATCGCCCCCGGGATCCCTCCAGCCTTCCACCACCACCTGGCCTGCCCTCGCATCCACGGACGCCATGACCCGGGAGGGTCCGACCTCTCCGGAGAGGGTGCTCACGGATTCCGGTTCCCGCACCGCAAGGGTCCCAAGAATCACCCGGTCCACTCCGGTCTCCAGCCATTTCCGGGCATCCCCGACTGACCGGATACCCCCGCCGAGCTGCATGAAGATACCGGTCTCCCGGAGTATTCCTCTGATGATGCCGGCATTTGTTCTCGAGTCACCGAAGGCCCCGTCCAGGTTGATAATATGCAGGGCCTCTGCCCCGGCCTCCACCCATCTCCGGGCGCAATCCTCCGGATCGCCGAAGACAGTGGCAGTCTCCCGCTTCCCCTGGACGAGCTGGACGCACTTCCCTCCCAGGATGTCGACCGCGGGAAAGACCGTCGTCGCCATGACCTAGCGCACCATCCGGTCGATGGGGACCACGAGGATGTCCCTCGCCCCGGCCTTTTTTAAGAGGGGGATGAGCCGGTAGATCCGCTCCTCCTCCACGACCGCGTGGACCGCCACGAGATCCTCGGATGAGGCCACCTCCATCACCGTGGGCCCGGAGAGCCCGGGAAGCACCCTCTTCACCTCTCCGAGCGCAGGCCTCCTGACGTTCATCATGAGGTAGCACTGCCCCCGGGCCCGGACGACGCTCTCCAGGGCCATCCGGATCTCCTCCACCTTCTCCACTTTTTGCCCGACCGATGCCTCGTTCCCGATGAGCCTCGTGGAGGTGGTGAGCACCTCGTCGAGCTCTCTTAAGTGGTGGGTCCGGAGGGTGTCCCCGGACGAGGTGAGGTCCACGATGGCGTCCGCGATGCCGAGGTGCGGGGTCACTTCGCAGGCACCCCCGACCTGCACGACTGAGATGGGTACATCCCGCTCACCGAAGAAGGCCCGGGTGAGCCTTGGGAACTCGGTGGCAATCCGGGCTCCCCCGAGATCGGCGATCTTTTTCACCTCCGACTCCTCGGGAACCGCCACCACGAGGCGGGCCTTCCCGACCTGGAGGTCCAGGAGGTCTGCCACCCTCGAGCCCCGTTCTTCCACCATGTCATGGCCGGTGATCCCGAGATCCGCAACCCCCGATGCCACGTACTCGGGGATGTCGGCCGGCCTCGCGTACAGGATCTCGACCTGCGGGTCACGGGTCTGGGCGATGAGCCTCCGCTCGTTGCCCTCCGAGACATGGAGCCCGCTCTTCTCGAGGATCTCCCTGACAGGCCCCGCGATCCTCCCCTTGTTCGGGACTGCCAGGCGGATGCCGTCAGAAGGTCTTGAGCTCACCGTTGATTACCTTCTCTGTGATACAGGTGACATTCTCGAAGGAGGTGTCCATGATGGACTCGATCTCGTACGAGATGCTCTTGAAGCTCGCTCCGGGCTTCGGGATGATCTGTGCGCTTGCGACGAGAGGCTGGTCGATGGGGTTCCCGATCTGGGAGAGGATCCGGATGTAGATCTCCTCGATCCCCTCCACCTTCTCCACGCACTCCCGGGCGACCTGCGTGGAGAGGAGGTTGTAGATCTTGCCGATATGGTTGATGGGGTTCTTGCCGCTCGTCGCCTCCATGGACATGGGGCGGTTGGGTGTGATGAGGCCGTTGCACCGGTTCCCCCGGCCGACGGACCCGTCGTCTCCCATCTCGGCCGAGGTCCCGATGACGGTGAGAAAGACCGATCCGGTATCCGGGTTGTCGGCGGTATTCACCTCGACCATCACCTCGCGGTTCGTGTGCCGGCGGGCCACCTTCTCGAGCTCTGTCTGCATCATCTCCTTGAGCTCCAGGTACTCGTGGATGCCGGAGCAGTAGCGCCCCACCATCGCGCATGCCAGGGTGATCTTGATAATCTCCCCGTCCCTGAGGGCCATGATCTTCACGTCCTGGCCGATGACAGGGCACTTCTTCCTGAGGGGACCATCGATGTGGTCAGAGAGGGCGAGAACGATGGTCTCGGCCTCCGAGAAGGGGGCATGGCCCACGCCAAATGAGGTATCGTTGGCCCGGGGCTTGTTGTCCTGGCAGGGCTTGAAGACGTCGCGGAGATCGGTGGATCCCACCCCCAACCGGCAGTCGACAATGATGTCCCGGTCGAGATCCGCATTCGTGAGGGTGGAGCGGAGGTAATTCCGTGCTGCCTCGACAGCGATCGCATCGGTGGGGATGTGAATCCCGTTGAACTGCTTCGTGGCCCGGCCCACGACGAGGACGTAGATGGGTTTGATGACCTTTCCCCCGCCAAAGGCGGGGATGGTCTCCCCCCCCACCACCTCGCCCTGATCGGTGTTGTGGTGGAGGACGGCCCCGCACTCCTCCAGGTAGGCCCTGCTGAGGGCACGGCTCACCGATTCGGCGATCCCGTCCATGAGGCTGTCCGGGTGGCCGATCCCCTTCCGTTCCACGAGCTCGATCCGCTGCTGTTCGATGGGCGTCTGATCGAGGGCTTCCACGCGAATGTTCCTGCTCATCGCTCGCCTCGCTTAATCGTAGCGCGATAATAGAAAAGGGTCAGGTCATCATTTAACCGTTTCCAACCGGGTATCTCCGCTCGTAGGGGCGGAGCGAGATACGGATCTGCCCTTCCCGGAAGACGCGGATGGTGCCGCCGCTCTCGGAGATCGTCACCCCCACCACCGGGTGCTCGCGGGTGATGGCAGCAGTCGCCCGGTGCCTCCCCCCGAGGCCGCCCGGGAGGACCACGTCCCGTGCCGATGCATCCAGGTACCGCCCCGAGGCCAGGATAAAGCCCTCGGTGTTCACCATGAAGACGCCGTCGAGCTGGGCGAGCTCCTTGATCGACTCCCAGTTCTCCCGGTTCTTCACGTCGCAGATCGCACGGTGCTGCCCCTCGTAGGGGTTGAGGATGGCCTGGTGGGAGTGCCGGAGGATGGTCTCCCCGTCGCCGATGATGAACGCGGTCCCGATGGCCCTCCCCTCCCGCCCCTCGACCGCGATCTGCATGGCAAGGGAGAGGACCGAGAACATCACCTCCCTGGGGACGATGTCCTCGAACTCCCGGACCCGGATGAAGTTCTTCCCCTCTTCGATGTCGTAGAGGAGGATGGCATAGGGGAAGACCCCGACGACCATCCCCTTCTCGAGCCTCCGCTCCAGGTAGAGCTGGATGGCGGTATCGAGCATGTGCCGCTCGCTGATCTCGAGGATATCGGGCATGGTGAGGTCCTGGACCACGTCGATCTGGAGCTCCCGGACCCAGATGACCGGGATCTCGCTCTCGCAGTCGCAGCGTTTGGTATAGGAGACGATCGCCTTTGCGCCGATGGCTGCCCCGATCTTCGCAGCAGCCCCCATCATGAGATCCTCGTTCGCCATAATACCCCTTACAGGAACCCCCTGATGAGGTCCGGGATCTCCCCGGGGCGTTCTGCAACCGCGATCCCCAACCCTTCGAGCCTCCGGATCTTGGACCGGGCGTCCCCCTCTCCCCCTTCGATGATGGCCCCGGCGTGGCCCATCCGCTTCTCGGGGGGTGCGGTAACTCCTGCGATGTACGCAACAAGGGGGAGATCTGTGGAAGCGGCCCCTTCCTCCTCAAGGCTCCCGCCGACCTCACCAATGAGGACCACGGCCTTTGTCTCCCGATCGCACTCGAACCGCTCAAGGACATCGGAGAAGGTCTGCCCGATGACCGGGTCCCCGCCGATCCCGACGACCGTGGACTGGCCAATGCCCGCCCTCGTCAGCTCATGGATCACCTCGTAGGTGAGAGTACCGCTCCGGGATACCACCCCGACGTTCCCCCGTGTAGCGAGATGGGACGGTATGATCCCGAGCTTGCACTCGCCGGGTGAGATGAGCCCCGGGCAGTTGGGCCCGATAACGGTAGCCCCCTGGAGGCGGGCATACTCGATGGCCTTCATGGTATCATGGACGGGGATCTGCTCGGTGATGGCAACGATGAGCCCGACGCCTGCATACGCGGCTTCCATGACGGAGTCCATGGCCGCTCCGGCGGGGACGAAGACGACGCTTGCCCCGGCATCGTGCTCACGGAGAGCCTCCCGGATGCTGTTGTACACGGGAACCCCGTGGATCGCCTGGCCGCCCTTCCCGGGCGTGACACCGGCCACGACCCCCCTCCCGCCTACCTCCTTTGCATAAGCGTTCATGAGGGGGATGTGAAAAGCTCCCTGGTTCCCTGTCGCGCCCGTGACGATGACACCGGTGGACCGGTCGGCGAAGATCACCGGATCGCCTCCACCGCCGCCTTTACAGCCTCGTCCATGGTCTCAAACATCGTGTAGCTCCGGCTCGCAAGGAGGCTCCTCCCCTCCTCCTCGTTGGTCCCCGCGAGGCGGACCATCACCTTCTGGCGGACGTCTGCATCGAGGATTCCCCCGGCCACCTCGTCACATCGCGTGATCCCTCCGAGGAGGTTGACCAGGATCACCTGCACCTTCGGAACGGATGCCACCAGCTTCACGGCATGCTTCACCCGTTCGCGGTCGGCTCCCCCGCCCACGTCCAGGAAATTCGCTGCATGGCCACCATACAGCGCAATAAGGTCGATGGTCGCCATCGTGAGGCCGGCACCGTTCCCGATGACCCCGATCTCCCCGTCCAGGTCAACGTACGAGAACCCGTGGGCCTCGGCCTCCCGCTCCCGCTCCGTGAGGGCACGCCCCTTGCGTATCCCCTGGCGGGGGAGGGCACTGTCGTCGAGGATGATCTTTGCATCCGCAGCATAGAACCCCTTCTTCGTGGTGACGAGGGGGTTGATCTCGGCAAGGACCGCGTCCTTCTCTCTGAAGATGCGGTACAACCTGTTCACGATGGGTGCGAGGTCCTTTGCCATTCCGCCGAGGAGGTCGCGGAGGGCGAACGGCGGGATATCGGTGAGGAGGGGAGAGACTGTCACCCTCCGTACCGCTTCGGGACGTTCCCTTGCCACCGCCTCGATCTCGACCCCTCCGGACTCTGCGAAGAGGAGGAGGGGCTTCCGGGAGGACCGGTCGACGGCGATGGAGAGGAAGTACTCCTTCTCGATCTCCAGGCGCTCCTCGGCGAGGATCTCCAAGACCGGCACCCCCCTGATCTCCTTTGCAAAGAGGGCTTCTGCCTGCGAGATTGCCCGGGCCTTCTCGGTGACCACGATGCCCCCGGCCTTTCCCCTTCCCCCGACAGCCACCTGGGCCTTCAGGACGAGGTGATCCCCGAAGGTCCCGAGATGAGGCTCAAGCTCGCCAGGGCTCCTGATCGCAACACCCGCGGGAACCGGTATACCGGAGGCCCTCATGATCTCCTTTGCCTCGTGTTCCGAGAGCCTCATTTCTTCTTCCCCCTCGCGAGTTCCATGCCCCTCTTCAGCGCGCTCAGGTTCATCTTCATCCCTTCTTTCCCCTCACGAGCTCCATCCCCCTTTTCAGCGCGCTCAGGTTCAGCTTCTCCGTGCCCTTCGGGACGCTGTCGAGGACCGCCTTCTCGATTGCCGCATGGGAGACGATACCCGTCGCTTCGACCAGTGCCCCGAGCATCACGATGTTTGCCACGATGACTTTCCCCAGGGTGTTCCTCGCCTCCGATGTTGCCGGGATCTCGTGGAAGGTGCACTCCGGCCGGCCCTCGACCATGTCCGGGTCGATGAGCATCACGGCCCTCTTCGGGGCTTTCGCCCCGTAGCGCTCGAACCCCTCCCGGGACATGATCACGTAGGTATCCGGGACGCTCACTTCGGGGTAGAGGATGGGCTCGTCATCGATGATCACCGAGGACATGGAGGCGCCGCCCCGCGCCTCCGGACCGTAGACCTGGGTCTGCACCGCGTATTTCCCGTCGTAGAGTGCCGCGGCCCGCCCGACGATGACGGCGGCGAGGATGATCCCCTGCCCTCCGAAGCCTGAGAACCGGATCTCGTGCCTCACGGCGGCACCCCCATGACCGGCCGGTTCCTGCGGACGAACTCCCCCACGGTGAACATGTCTTCGGGGACGGGTTTCCCCTCTCCGACGAGCCGGTTGTACTTCTGGAGGAGGATGGCGTGGGTCTTCAGGTACTCGACCGTCTCCGCGACATCCCGGAGCTTGTTCCTTCTCCCGTAAGCGGTGGGGCACTGGGTGAGGACCTCGATGAGGGAGAAGCCCGGAGTCTCGAGGCCTGTCTGGATGGCCCTCGTCAGCTCCTTCACATGGTAGGAGGTCCAGCGGGCCACGTGGTTCGCCCCTGCCGCAACGGCGAGGGCCGAGAGGTCAAAGACGCCCTCTCCCGAACCATAGGGCGTTGTGGTGGTGATAGCCCCCCGGGGGGTGGTGGGGGACCCCTGCCCGCCGGTCATCCCGTAGATCCAGTTGTTCATGCAGATGACGGTCATGTCCACGTTCCTCCGGCAGGCGTGGATGAAATGGTTCCCCCCGATGGCGGCGAGATCGCCATCACCCGTGAAGACCGCCACATGGAGATCGGGCCGTGCGAGCTTGATCCCCGTGGCGAATGCGAGCGCCCTCCCGTGGGTGGTATGGAGGGAGTCGGTCCGTATGTAGCCCGGGGCACGCGACGAGCACCCGATCCCCGAGACAAAGACCGTCTCCTCCCATTTCCAGCCCAGGGTGTCCACGGCGTGGAGCGTGCAATTGATGACCGTCCCGTTCCCGCACCCGACGCAGTAGATGGTGGGGAGCCGGTCGATTCGGTACCAGTCCCTGAAACTCATCGGGATCCCTCCAGGGCCTTCGCCAGTTCATCCGGTGTGTGGAGCTCCCCGCCCAGCTTGGGGACGGGGATGACCGGTACATCGGTGTGCCGCTCCATCTCCCGGGCCATCTGCCCCAGGTTCATCTCGGGGACGAGGAAAGACTTTGCATCCGGAAACTCCGAGAGCGCGAACTCAGGAAAGGGCCAGACGACACGGAGCTGGAGGTGGCCGATCTCCTCCTTCGGCCGATCGTGGAGTACCTGGTACACGGTGCGGGTCGGTGCCCCGTAGGAGATAAAGACCTTCTCCGCGTCCGGGTTCGTGACCCGGTAATCCGCTATCTCCCGGCGGGCCGATTCCACCTTCCGGACGAGGCGCATGACGAGTTTCTCGTGGGCCCGCGGGTTCGTGGCCGCCGGGTAACCGCGCTCGTCGTGGGTGAGGCCGGTCACGTGGACGCCGTAGCCTTCCCCGAAGGCCGGGAAGCCCGGGATATCGCCCTCCCCCGGCTTGAAGGGCAGGGTGCCGGGATCGAGCTTCTTCCTGGGGACCACCTCCACCGAATCGGGGATGGTCAGTCTCTCACGCATGTGGCCGATGATCTCGTCCGCCATGAGGAAGGTGGGGACCCGGTAGCGCTCTGAGAGATTGAAGGCCTTCACCGTGAGCTCGAACATCTCCTGGACCGATGCAGGGGAGAGAGCGATGATGCTGTAGTCCCCGTGGGACCCGAACCGGCACTGGAGCATGTCGCCCTGGGCGCCGAGGGTGGGCTGGCCGGTCGAGGGACCACCCCGCTGGATATCCACAATGACGCAGGGGGTCTCGGTCATGGCCGCGTAGCCGATGTTCTCCATCATCAGGGAGAAGCCGGGCCCGCTCGTCGCTGTCATGGCACGGGCACCTGTCCACGAAGCCCCGATCACCGCCGCGATGGAGGCGAGCTCGTCCTCCATCTGGATGAAGACGCCTTTTGTCTTGGGGAGCTTCAATGCCATGTGCTCGGCGACCTCGGTTGAGGGTGTGATGGGGTAGCCTGCAAAGAACCGGCATCCGGCGGCGAGCGCCCCCTCGGCGCAGGCCGTGTTCCCCTGCATGAACTCGAGCCGGCTCAAAACTCGATCACCACCTTCTGGGGCTCGTTCTCCTTCTCGTCATCCCACCGGATGGCCTGGTCAGGGCAGATCATCTGGCAGAGGCCGCAGAGGGTCCGGCCATAGAGGCGCTGGAGCCGGCAGTTGGGGCAGCGCTCGGGGCGGTCCAGCTCGGGGAGGATGATCCCCCGCTCGTTCTGGGCCTTCCCCTCCTTGAAGATCCGGTAGGGGCAGACGAGCATGCAGAGGTTGCACCCCTTGCACCGGTCGCTGTCGATGACGAGCTTCATGGTATGGTTCCTAGAGAGTATGGAACCGTGCCTGACATTGTGCTTTCGCTTCCTCCTGGACCCTGCCAAAGAGGTCGTTCCCGTGGGCGTCTATCCCTACCACGAGGGACAGGTGGTCCACCTCGATCACCCAGACCGCCTCGGCCATGCCGAGGTCAGGGAAGTAGACTCCCTTGAGATGCATCCGCGAGGCGGCAAGAGCTGCGCACCCGCCGGTGAAGGCGAGGTAGACTGCCTTTCCCCGGAGGAGATCCACGACCTCCCTCCCCATCCCCCCTTTGCCGATGATCCCCCGGACACCTGCGTCGATGAGGAACCCTGTCAGGGAATCCATCCTTGCAGAGGTCGTGGGGCCTGCAGCGATGATCCTCTCCCCTGCGACTACGGGCCCGCAATGGTAGATGACTGCACCTCGCGGATCGAAGGGGATGCCCTCCTCCTTCATCCGTAGGTGGGCCTCGTCCCTCGCCGTGTACACGATCCCCGACAAGGTGACCCTGTCACCGGCCCGGAGGGAGAGGACCTCGTCGCCCAGGGGGGTGGTGAGATCGATCACTTCCACGCCTCCACGACTCTTGTTGCCCGCCGGCATGCCCAGCACTGGACGTTCACCGCAACAGGGAGGGATGCGGTATGGCAGGCGCCTTTCTTCACCTTCACGGAAAGGGCTGTTGTGTCCCCGCCGAGCCCCATCGGGCCGATGCCCAGGGCGTTCACCGCATCGCAGATCTCCTGTTCAAAGGGGTCCATGGTATCGATGGGGAGGAGGAGGGCCTCCTTGGAGAGGGCGGCTGCTCCATCGAAGGTGGACCCGATCCCCACCCCGAGGATCACGGGCGGGCATGGCCTTCCCCCCGCAAGGGCAACCGTCTCGACAACGAACTGCTCGATGTCCCCTGTCCGGGTGGGGAGGAGCATCCCGATCCGGGAGACATTCTCGGACCCGGCCCCCTTCGGGAGGACCGTGACGGTGAGTTTGTCCCCGGGCCTCACATGGACAGCGGGAATCCCCGGGCCGGTATTGTCACCCGTATTCTTCCGGGTGCAGGGGTCCACGGCATTCGGGCGGAGGGGTATCTTCTCCGTTGCGATCCGTACCCCACGGGCGACCGCTTCCTCGAGAGCCCTCGTATAGGGGAGATCGGGGGGCAGGGTGAGATAGATGACCGGGATGCCGGTATCCTGGCAGATGAGGGACCTGCCTTTTTTGGCGAGGGAGATGTTTGCGAGAATGTTCTCGAGCTCTCCGCGGGCTACCGGGTTCCTCTCCCTCTCGTAAGCCGCCGAGAGCGCCCGTTCCACATCATCGGGGAGCCGGACCTCGGCGTCTGCAAGGGCTCCCGCGGTTGCTTCTGCAATTGCGGATAGGAGGGCCTTGTTATCGGGACGGTGCATTATAGAGGAATGGGTTACAGCGGCGAATTAAAATTATGGATGAACCGGTTCCTGGACCGGATGGAGAAAGAGTGTGGGGATGGGGAGTGGGAGAAGGTCAGGTCCTGGATTTTTCAGGGTGCTTCTCGGGGCGCTTCTCGCCGGGCTTCTCGGCTCCCTTCTCTGGTGCCTTCTCGGCGTGCTTCTCGCCAGGCTTCCCGGCTCCCTTCTCGGGGTGCTTCTCGCCGGCCTTCTCAGGGGCCTTCTCCCCTGCCGCTGCAGGGGCTTCCTCGGCAACTGCCGCAGGGGCAACTGGCGGTGCAACAACCTTCTCTTCGGCGATCTTTACATGGGTCGCCCTGATCCCCGAGACCTTGTGCTCGGTGATCTCGATCCGGGAGGGGCTGGGGAGCTTGTGGGTGCCGTGGCGCAGGGCGTCCTTCACCTTCTCCAGGTTCTGGGTCAGGGTGTAGACCGAGAGGATCTTCTGGCCCGGGTAGACCCGTGCCGCGGAGCCCACGGCCTTCCCAAAGGAGAGGCGCATCCCCTCGGAGACACGGTCCGCCCCGGCGCCGGTCGCCTGCTTGTTCTCCCGGAGGATGTGGTGGGGGTAGACCCGGATCTTCAGCCTGAAGTTCGCCCGGCCCAGCTCCTGGAGCCGGCGGTTGATGACCACGCGGGCCGCCTCGAGGGCCGAGTGCCGGATCTGGCACCCCTCCTTCACGATGAGGGAGAGTTCCAGGGGGAACTCCTCGGTGAGGTTCCCCATGTCGAACTGGACCAGCTTGGACCCGGGTACGCCACCCATGTATTCACGCCGCGTATACGCCATCTTGGCGAGGTTCCTGTACATCCTTCCCGGCTTCCTGACCATTGGAGAACACCCTCACGGGACTTCGTGCTTTATAAAAAGGAGGTCTGGTTTCATAAACCTTGCTAGTCCGAGGATCCTCCGGCGATCAGATCGAGGACATGACGCCGTATCTCGACGAAGTCCCTGCAGGTCCTGTCCCTCGGGTGCGCACATTTCATCACGGGGATGATCTCGCGGACCCTCCCCGGTCTCTCGGTGAGGACCACGATCCGGTCGGCGAGGTAGACCGCCTCGTCGACGCTGTGGGTGACAAAGAGGATGGTCTTCCTTGTCTTCCTCCAGATCTCCTGGAGCTCCGTCTGCATCAGGTTCCTCGTCTGGGCGTCGAGGGCCCCGAAGGGCTCGTCCATGAGGAGGGCCCTCGGTTCGATGGCGAGCGCCCGGGCGACCGCGACCCGCTGCCGCATCCCGCCCGAGAGCTCGTAGGGGAAGTTCTTCTCGAACGAGGCGAGGCCGACCAGGTCCAGGTACTTCCTGGCGGCGGCCTTCCGTTCCTCCCGGTCCCTTCCCTGCACCTCCAGCCCGAAGGCAACGTTCTCGAGGATCGTCCGCCAGGGGAAGAGGGAGTACTCCTGGAAGATCATGGCGATCCGGCGCGAAGGCCCGGAGAGAGCCTCCCCGTCCACCTGGATCGATCCCGTGGTGGGGGTGTCAAGGCCGGCGATGATCCGGAGGAGGGTCGTCTTCCCGCACCCCGACGGCCCGAGGATGCAGAGGAACTCCTCGTCCTCGACCGTCAGGTTGATCCCCTCAAGGGCGGGAACCTGCTCTCCGGTCCCGGTGACGAAGACCTTGGAGAGGTCGCGGATCGCGAGCTTCACCGCTCGAGCCCCCTCCAGCAGAACCAGCGGTCCTCCACCGAACGGAAGAGGAGGTCAAAGGCGATCCCGATGATCCCGATGGTGATCATCCCGGCGATGATGTAGTGCATCTGCCCGAAGTTGTAGGCATAGAGGGTCAGGTACCCGAGGCCCGAGGTCGTCCCCGGGAGCCACTCCGCGGCGATGACGCACATCCAGGCGATCCCGAACCCGACCCGGAGGCCGGTCCAGATGGTGGGGGACGCCCCGGGCAGGACCACCTTTGAAAGGACCTGCCGCTCGGATGCCCCCAGGGTTTGGGCCACCTCGACCCAGGTCCTCTTCACCGCCCTCACGCCGTCGATGGTATTGAGCAGGATGGGGAAGAAGGCCCCGAGGAAGATGATGAAGACCATGGAGTTGATACCCACCGAGAACCAGGCGATGGCGAGGGGGCCCCACGCGAGGGGCGGGATCGGCCGGAGGAGCTGGATGGTGGTGTCCACGAGGGCGTCGAAACGCTGCGACCATCCCATCCCGACCCCGAGGGGGATCGCTATCGCGAGGGCAACGAGGAAGCCGGCCCCCACCCGCTCGAGGGATACCAGGGCATTGTGCACCAGGCTCCCGGTCCCGAGGATATCCACCGTGGGGGAGAGGAGAACCGGGACCACGGTCTCCAGCCTCGGGAGGATGAACTGGTTGTTGATGGACCGTGCCGCGATCTCCCAGACAATGAGGAGGAGGATGGGGAGGATGATGCCGAGAGGTCTTCTCATGCCCTCTAAGCCTGTACCTCCTTTACGGATAAACCGCTCTCCTCAAGGGCGTACCGGAGCATGACGTCCTGGATGGATCCCTTGCCGGGCGCCGCCATCTTGATGGGTTTCCCTGCTGCCGACCGCTCCTTTGCCCACTGGACAAAGGAGGCCCAGTCCGTTGCAGGGGAGTCCGTGATCACGACAACCCCCGAGCCCTCATTGTTCAGGGCCATGAGGATCTTGAGAGGGGTCCCCTTGTCGATGGCCGCGATGGCCGGCGGGTTCCCCACGTAGGCAACCTGGATGGTATTCGTTGCCGCAAGCTGCATCAGCTGGGGCCCGGCATCCGCCGGGATGAGCTTCAGGGTGGCCACCTTCTTCCCCTTCACCAGGAGGTCCACGAGATCAGGCCTCGTGGCTGTCGGGTCCTCAGGTTTCAGCGCGATCCCATAGGTGTCGTTGAAATATTGCCACTTCTTCACCGCCACGAAGAGGGAGGCATGGTGGTCCGAGAGGAGATACCCAACCCCGATGGGGTTTGCCTCTGCCTCCGGGACGGTGATGCTCGACGCATTGATCATGGCCATGGCACGGGTATAGGGGCCGGTGTCGAAAAGTATGGCCTTTGACTCGGCATCGGAGCTGTTTTTCAGGGAACCGGTAAGGGCCCCGAGCTCCCTGAGCGCATAGACGAACTCGACCTGGCCGTTCATCCATTGATCCGAGGGCTCGTTCACGAACTTCACCGTGGGGAATGCACGGTCCAGAACATCAACCGAGGAGACGGTGATATTCCCGTAGGTGAAGTTCCCTTTCCCGGCGAGCCAGTCGGCGACCATATCGGCAGCTTCGGAAGGATGATCGGTTACGTACTGGGTGGCAAGGATGGTGGCCGCTCCCATGGCATCCACGAATGCCGGGTTGCTGCTCATGAGGTCAGTCCGGGCCGTGAGCACACAGCATGGGTGGTTCTTCCACCGATCGTCTGGCGGGAGCTCCCCCGAGTAGGTGATGACCTTCCCGATGTGTGCCACCGGAGCAACCTCGACAAAAGGCTGCCACGCGATGTACCCGTCGATCTGCTTTGTCGCAAGGAGGGTGGGCATGGGACCGGTCCCCTTGGTGTAGAGGATCCCAACGTCACCGGTTGCCTGCTGTGTCGTGGTGCATCCGGCGGCGATGAGGAGGACCGCCAGGCACCCGATGAGGAGAAGTCGCATCCCTTTCATGGAGGGTACCTGAACCCGGTAAGCTCATAAAATATTCCATTTTACCTCAAAAGTGTCTACAATAAGATACTATTATAGTTTCATTGATACAATACGCATTCTTTTTCTTCTTTTATGTCCAGTTTTTTTCAGGAAAGCATTCCTGTTGGACAAGAAGGTTTTTTGCCTGAGAGAAATATCCCTTCTGTGTCAGTCCATGGTCCGCCTTGACCCCATCGACCGCCTCCTCCGGGCATCCATGCTCTCGGACGAGGACTTCGTGGCAACGCTGAACGGGATCCTGAAAACCGACATGCGGATGACCGTCCGCGAGCTCTCGGAGAGGAGCGGGATCGCCGCCTCCTCCCTTTACAAGATCCTCCACGGGGAGCGGTCCCCCAACCTCTCCACCCTCCGCGCCATCGTGGGCGCCCTGCGGCACGTCTCGAACCCCGGGGGGGAAGAAGAGTTCATCGGGGTCATCGCGGCGCGCCAGACGCTGGACAGGATAGAGGAGCGGGTGGCCGAGGTGGACGGGAAGAGGATCAGGGTGCGGGAGTACGCCGTCCATACCATCGAGGACGCCATCGTTGCCGCAGTCCGGGCAGAGCGGGAGGGGGCCCGGGGGATCGTCTGCGCCCCCATCGTCTCCTCAACCATCGAGGAGCTTGTCTCCATCCCCGTGGCCACCATCGTCCCGCGGGAGAGCGTCCAGCAGGCCATCGAGCTCGCGGCACGGAAGGCATGGCATTAAGGGGCGCGTGCCAGAACATTGTTAGGTGAGAGGATGCACGAGGATCAGATACGGAGGGGGCGGCTCGGGGGGGAGAGGGGGTGCGATATCTCCCGCTTCCTCTCCTCCATGGAGGCCGACCGGAAGATCGCCGGGGCAGACATACAGGTGGACATGGCTCACCTCCTCATGCTCCGGCGGAAAGACCTTATCGGGGAGGAGCACGCCCGGGCCATCATGGAGCTCCTCATCGGGTTCTCAGAGGATGGACTGCCTGAGGATGTCTTCGACGATCGTTTCGAGGACATTCATGCAGGGATTGAAGCATGCCTGATCGATCGCCTCGGGGAGGAGACAGGGGGAAGGATCCATACGGGCCGTTCCCGGAATGACGAGGTGGCGGCCTGCATCCGGATCCGTGCCCGGGAAGAGCTCATCCGGATTATGGAGGCCACGAACCGGATCCGGGAAGTGCTCATCACCCTCGCAGGTGAGCACACGGGAACGGTGATGCCGGGATTCACCCACCTCCAGCATGCCCAGCCCACCACCCTCGCCCATCATCTCCTGGCTTATGAGGGGGCTTTCTCAAGGGACTACGCCAGGCTCCACTCGGCTTTCGCGAGGGTGAACGAATCCCCGCTCGGCGCCGCAGCCTTCGCCTCCACAGGCTTTCCCATCGACCGCCATCTGACGGCAGGACTCCTGGGGTTCGACAGGCTCGTGGAGAACTCTATGGACGCAGTCTCGTCACGGGACTTCCTCCTGGAGGTCCTCTCAGCCTGCGCCATCCTCTCCGCCACGGCGAGCCGGCTCTCTGCCGACCTGATCCTCTGGTCGAGCCCCATGGCCGGCTTCGTCGCCCTCGCCGATGCCTACTGCTCGTCTTCCTCCATCATGCCCCAGAAGAAGAATCCCGATACGCTGGAGATCCTCCGTGGAAAGTCGGGAACGGTGCTCGGATCCCTTACCGCGGCCCTCGCTATTGTGAGGGGCCTCCCCATGAGCTACAACCGCGACCTCCAGGAGGTCACCCCCCACCTCTGGCAGGGGATCTCGGCGGTAGAGGAGGGGGTCCCCATCCTCGCCGAGGTCCTCGCGACGGCGGCATTTCACCCTGATCGGATGGAGGAGGAGGCCAGGAAGGGATTTTCTACCGCGACCGAGCTTGCCGATCGCCTGGTCCGGGACCTCGGGATCCCCTTCCGCACCGCCCATACCATCGTCGGAAAGGCGGTGCGGGCAGGCAGCCTCGACCTGAAGACCCTGGAGAATGCTGCGAATGAGGGTTTCGGGATCTCCCTCACGGGTATGGGCCTGACCCAGCTGATGGTGGAGGACGCCCTCGACGTGCGTTCGATGGTCAGTGCCCGGAAGGTAACAGGGGGCCCTGCGCCAACGGCCGTGAAAAAAGCGCTCAAAGGGCGGAAGGAGCAGCTCCGGAAAGATATGGCGGCAACTGCCTCCCTCGATCAGAAGATCAGGTCAGCATGGGAGCACCTTTTTTCCGAGGCACGGGGGCTTCTTGTTTGACTGAATACCGAACCGGCGACCTGGTCCGGCGTACCGGCGGAGGCCGGGAGTACGCTGCCACTTATATCACGGAGCGTGACGGGAAGGCGGTGGTGAAGCTCGACAGCGGCTACAACATCGGTGTCCCTTTCGAGACCCTCACATGGGAAGGGAGGCCGAAGATCGAGCCCCCTGCCCTTGCACGGCCACTCCAGCGGGAGGATCTTCCGGAGCTTGCCATCATCTCCACGGGAGGCACCATCGCGAGCCGGGTGGACTACCGGACCGGTGCAGTGACGAGCCAGTTCTCAGCCGAGGATATCCTCCGCGCGATCCCCGACCTTGCATCCATCGGCCGGTTCCGGACAGAGCAGATCTCCTCCATCCTCTCCGAGAACATGACCCGGCGCATCTGGCAGGACCTCGCGCGGGCGATCTTCCATGACGTGAAATCCGGCGTTGCCGGGGTGATCGTCACCCACGGGACCGACACCATGGCCTACAGCGCAGCCGCCATCTCGTTCATGGTGGAGACGCCGGTGCCGGTCATCTTCGTCGGTTCGCAGAGATCCGCGGATCGCCCGAGCAGCGACAACACGATGAACGCCCTCTGCGCGGCCTCTGCAGCCGTCTCCCCCCTCGGGGAGGTGGCGGTGGTGATGCACGCGACCACGAGCGACGACCGCTGCGCCATCCACCGGGGAACCCGGGTGCGGAAGATGCACACCTCCCGGAGGGATGCCTTCCAGTCCATGGGCATGCCACCCATCGGCCATGTCGATTACCCGGCCCTCTCTGTCACCCTCTCACCCGAGGCAGTCGCCCGTGGCGAACGGGAGCCCTCCCTCAGGGAGAAGATGGAGGAGTGGTGCGGCCTCATCTCCTTCCACCCCGGGATGGACCCCTCGGTCCTTGAGGCCTACCGCGGATACCGGGGGCTGGTCCTCGCCGGCACCGGCCTTGGCCATGTCTCCACCCCCTGGGTGAAGGGCCTTGCAGAACTTGCCCGCGACGGGATGAGCGTGGTCATGACCTCCCAGTGCCTCCACGGGAGGGTCTGCGACCGTGTCTATGACACGGGCCGCGATCTCCTGGCAGCCGGCGTGATAGAGGGGGAAGATATGCTCCCCGAAGTGGCCCTCGTGAAGCTGATGTGGGTCCTCGGGCAGACAGACGATGATCGCGAGGTGCGGGCCCTCATGGGAGAGAACCTGCGGGGCGAGATCAGGAGGCGGTCGCTCCATGGACTCTGAAGCCCCCCGGCTCCGTGCAGGGCTCGAGATCCACCAGCAGCTCGATACCTGCGAGAAGCTCTTCTGCCACTGCCCCACCCGGCTCAGGGACACCGGGGAGCGGAACGGAGAGTTTACCCGCTTCCTCAGGGCCACCGAGAGCGAGATGGGTGAGATCGACCGTGCGGCCCTCGAGGAGATGCGGACGATCCGGCGGTTCACCTATTACACCTACGACACCACCTGCCTCGTCGAGGGCGACGAGGAGCCTCCTGCCCCCCTGAACCAGGAGGCGGTCGCCATCTGCCTCACCATCGCGAGGTGCTTCGGCATGCATCCTGTAGAGCAGGTCCATACCATGCGAAAGATCGTCATCGACGGGTCCAATACATGCGGGTTCCAGCGCACCGCCCTCGTCGCCATGGGCGGTTCCCTCCCCAGCGGGGCCCGGATC
>Ga0315281_10004883_pt1 | contig 19330 bp, 23 predicted proteins | sample YL17G07_0_MG_FD_204540 | JGI IMG/M metagenome (GOLD analysis project Ga0315281, IMG submission 204540) | Sediment microbial communities from Yellowstone Lake, YNP, Wyoming, USA - YL17G07_0 | ecosystem: Environmental > Aquatic > Freshwater > Lake > Sediment | place: USA: Wyoming | collected... | reverse complement strand
TATGCATTTCGTCGATCAACCCGGCGCGCAGGTATTGTTTGATCGTTTCCACTCCTCCTCCAACGCGCACATCCAACCCATTCGCTGCCTCTTTGGCGCGTTCCAGTGCGCTGTAAATGCCATCAGTCACAAAATAAAACGTGGTGCCGCCTTCCATGATAATCGGCTCGCGCGGATGATGCGTCAGCACAAAAACCGGGGTGTGATACGGCGGATTATCGCCCCACCAGCCTTTCCAGTTCATATCCGTCCACGATCCCCTGCTTGGGGCGAACATGTTGCGCCCCAAGATCCAAGCACCGATATCGCGGAATCCTCTAGTTGCAAAATCATCATCAATGCCGGTTGTGCCGGAACCGTTCCCAAACATTTTCTGAAAAGTCTGGGTTGGAAAAAACCATTCGTGCAGCTTCGATCCTCCTGCCCCAAGCGGATTTTCAAGATTCTGGTTCGGTCCCGCGCCGAAGCCGTCGATGGAAATTGAAAAACTTGCTACACGCAGTTTGCTCATACTCATTTCTCCTTTAATCTTTTACCTGCAAATTTTTTTCTGACTCATACCTATCTAGTTTCCATTGCTGACACAACTTATTCACTTACGCGCTTCAACGTGCTTGGCAAAATTATTCAGGATAGCCTGCCATCCCTGACGCTGTTGTTCTACTGAGTTCTCGGCTTCAGCATCGAAGGTAACGCGCACAATGACACCATTTGCGCTTGTTACGAGCTCGACTGCACCAGTTCGATCTCCGAACGAGTACTCAATCAACTCGTTAGGTATGATCCTGGTATACGTTCCGGCGAAATCAAAGCCGAAGCTACCGTCCTTTGCCTCCATGCGCGACGTAAAGGCCCCGCCCTCGCGCAAATCAACTGTGGATTTGGTTGTGTGCCAATCATCAGAAGCGGTATTCCACTGCTTGATGTCGTCTGGGGTTGTGTAGGCGCTCCAGACTGCTGCGACGGGAGCTTTAACAATAGCTTCAACGGTTATTTTCATGGTGTGACTCCTTTTGGGGTGCAAGTCGGATTGAGTCGACGTTCAACGAAGGTACTCCCTGATGTAGTTTTCCAGTTTCGCCAGGTGCTGTTTGCCCCCCTCAATGGCGCCATACTTGTTCACCACCTCGTCGCGTGATGCCTTGCTCGGGAAAATCTGCAGTATCGTAACCAGTGTGCCACCGTCCGTTTCCTCCAGGGTAACAGTGGATTCAAACCACACTCGCTGCCCGTCACCATGGTCGAACACCCACCGGGACGGAGGTGTGATTTCTTTGAACACCGTGTGGTTTGGATAGCGGGTGCCGTCCGGCGCCACCAACACGGAAATCCATGGTCACCTCTACATTCCTGAAACCGTCCGGACCCCACCACTTGTTCTGGTGTTCGGGTTCGGTCATGGCCTTCCACACCAGTTCGCGCGGCGCGTTGATCTTGCGCGAAATCTCGACGCTTCGATCCGCTGTATTGCTCACCTGTGCACCCATAAAACTCTCCCTTTATTTTTTTGCCAAATAGGCATCCAGTTGTTCGAATGTGCCAACCCAGCCCTGTTGCATACTGCTATGGCCTTCTTTGAACGTTTTAATTTCCAGTTCGCTGGCGTGTAACGGCGCCCAATGTATGGTCAGCTCGGTTTTACCGTCTTTCTCTTCCATCATAGTTGTGGAATAAGTTTCCAAAGGCCAGGTGGGTGCCATCGAGTGTCGCGTTATTCCGCCCTGTGCATCAGAAAAGGAAGTGATCATGACCAGCTTTTGCGGTGCAACAATCTCCTTAAAGACCCACTTGCCCCACATCTCTACACCGTCTGCTGCGCGCAGCGCATAATGAAAAAACCCACCCGGACGAAAATCCATGTTCGCAACAGGCATCGTAAATCCCTTGGGGCCGAACCATTGCATGAGTTGCGTGCGTTCGGTCCATGCGCTCCATACTCTTTCTCGCGGTGCATCAAATACACGTGTAATCACAAAATTGACATCAGCGTTTTTTTCCATCGTCTTTCTCCTGTTTTTGCAAACCTTGAAGGTAGCTGTCCAAACGATCCAGGCTCTGCTCCCAGAACTGGCGGTACTGCGCAATAAAATCAGACGCTTCGTGCAGCGGTGCCGCTTCCAGCTTGCACGGCCGCCACTGCGCCTGCCGTCCCTGCGTTATCAGCCCCGCCTTTTGCAGCACTTTCAGATGCTTGGTCACCGCCGGTGCCGTCATCGAAAAAGGCTGCGACAACTCTGCGACCGAAGCCTCCCCCAACGCCAGCCGCGCCAGAATCGCGCGCCGCGTGGGGTCAGCAAGTGCTGAAAAGGTTGCGCTGAGCTGATCCATAGTTATAAAAAAACCGTGTGTTTGTATTTAACCAGTTGGTAAATTACATCCATGGGTACCAGATTGTCAAGAGTCAGGATAGAAATGCGCTGTAGGAGCGCAGATTTCTGCGCGATTGTTGTAAAAAATAATCGCCCGATGAATCGGGCTCCTACATTGGAGATGCTGTCTCCACAAGAGTTTTGAGTGTTTCAGGATTAAATTATGCGCTCAGCAAGTTAGACTTTCCCCTTCACACCCATTAGACTTGCGCCCTTTCAGCAATCCGGCTTTCCAGGCATCTCATCATGGCAACAGATTCCACCTTAAACGAAGATACAAGTGCCACCCCGGCACCCGTATCGCGCGATGTCATCACCCGCGAAGTCGCACGCCGCCGCACTTTCGGCATCATTTCCCACCCCGATGCGGGCAAGACCACGCTCACCGAGAAGCTGCTGCTGTTCTCGGGTGCGATTCAGATGGCGGGTACGGTGAAGGGACGCAAGAGTAGCCGCCATGCGACGTCGGACTTTCTGGACATTGAAAAGCAACGCGGTATTTCGGTAGCCAGCTCGGTGATGCAGTTTGAATACCGCGACCATGTGGTGAACCTGCTCGACACCCCCGGCCACCAGGATTTCTCCGAAGACACCTATCGCGTGCTGACCGCGGTGGATTCCGCGTTGATGGTGATAGACGCGGCCAAGGGTGTGGAAGCTCAAACAATCAAGCTGCTGAACGTGTGCCGCATGCGCAACACGCCCATCATCACCTTCATTAACAAACTGGACCGCGAGACGCGCGACCCGGTGGAGTTGCTGGACGAGGTGGAGACAGTGCTGAATATCCAGTGCGCGCCGGTAACCTGGCCGTTGGGCATGGGCAAGACTTTCCGCGGCGTGTATCACCTGCTGCGCGACGAGATCATGCTGTTCACGCCGGGCGAGGAGCGAGTGACCGGTGAATTTGAAATCATCAAGGGCATCAACAATCCTCTACTCGCCGAAAAATTTCCGATGGAAATCGAGCAACTGAAATCGGAAGTGGAACTGGTGCTGGGTGCATCCAACCCCTTTGATCTGCAAGCTTTCCTTAGCGGCAAACAGACACCGGTGTTCTTCGGCTCGGCGATCAACAACTTCGGCGTGCGCGAAATCCTCGACGCCTTGCTGGATTGGGCACCGCCGCCGCTGGCACGCGATGCCACCGTGCGTACGGTGACCCCAACCGAAACGGCATTTTCAGGATTCGTGTTCAAGATACAGGCCAATATGGACGCCAATCACCGCGACCGCATCGCCTTCCTGCGCGTGTGCTCGGGCCACTTTGAACGCGGCATGAAGATCAAGCATCTGCGCATCGGCCGTGAAGTGCGCGTGTCCAATGTGGTGACCTTTATGGCCTCCAGCCGCGAACAGGTGGAAGAGGCTTACGCCGGCGACATAATTGGTTTACCTAACCACGGCAATATGCAGATCGGCGACAGCTTCTCCGAAGGCGAGCTGTTGCAGTTCACCGGCATACCGTATTTCGCGCCGGACTTTTTCCGCTCGGTACGCATCCGCAATCCGCTCAAGGTCAAACAGTTGCATAAAGGCTTGCAGCAACTCGGCGAAGAGGGTGCGGTGCAGGTATTCAAGCCTATGGATGGAGGCGACCTGGTGCTGGGTGCGGTCGGTGTGCTGCAGTTTGACGTGGTCGCCAGCCGCCTGATGGGTGAATACGGTGTGGACGCGGTGTTCGAAGGCACCAGCATCACTTCTGCTCGCTGGGTCACCTGCGATGACAAAAAGATACTGGCCGATTTCGAGAAAGCGCTGTCGCACAATATCTCCATCGACGCAGCCGGAAATATGGCCTACCTCGCGCCGAACAACGTCAACCTCAAGCTGACGCAGGAACGCTGGCCAAAAGTGGTGTTCCACACAACACGCGAACATGCGGTCAAATTGTGATGCAAGAAGAAACCTTTGAACTCAACGCTGAATTCGTCGAGCTAAACCAGTTGCTCAAGTTGGTTGGTGTCTGCGACAGCGGCGGTGCCGGCAAGGCATTGGTGGCAGCTGGCGAAGTGTCGGTTGATGGCGAGGTCGAGTTACGCAAAACACGCAAGGTGCGTGCAGGTTCGATTGTGACGCTGGGTGATGTTCGCATCACTGTGGTTGCCGGGTAAATATCATGTTGTATATCGCCCACAATGTATCTATCCCCGTTCACGAGATTGAACTAACTGCCGTGCGTGCACAGGGTGCAGGCGGTCAAAACGTCAACAAGGTTTCCAGCGCAATACATCTGCGTTTCAACATCGCTGCATCATCACTGCCGGATGAATTTAAAACAAGGCTACTCGAGTTGCGCGATCAACGCATCACCAAGGATGGCGACATCGTCATCAAGGCACAGGAATTTAGAAGCCAGGAAATGAACCGGGGCGAGGCGTTACGACGATTGAAAGAATTGGTACAGAGCATTGCAGTATTGCCCACTGTGCGCCGTCCCACCAAGCCTACCCGCAACTCGCAAAAAAAGCGCATGGACAACAAGGCAAAGCGAGGTGTTATCAAAAATCTGCGCGGTAAAGTAAACGAGTAATCGGCAACCAAGAAACGACATGGCCATCAAAGCAACGATCTTCAAAGCCAATCTGCAAATAGCGGATATGGAACGGCATTATTATCAAGATCATGCACTGATCCTGGCACGCCATCCCTCGGAAACCGATGAACGCATGATGGTGCGCCTGCTGGCCTTTGCCTTGCATGCCGACGAATATCTGGAATTCGGCCAGGGGATGACGGACGATGGAGAGGCGGATATATGGCAAAAAGATTTAACCGGATCAATCAAGTTATGGATAGATGTCGGCCTGCCCGACGAAAAACTGATACGCAAAGCCTGCGGTCGCGCAAACCAGGTGATTGTATACGCGTATGGCGGGCGCACTGCCGAGATGTGGTTTGCGCAGAACAGCAGCCAGTTTGCACGGCTCAGCAACCTCACGGTCATCAATTTGCCGACAGCAAGCACCCGTGAAATCGCCAAGCTGACGCAGCGCAATATGCAATTGCAGTGCACCATACAGGATGGGCAGGTGTGGCTGAGCGATGGCAACGAGAGCGTGATAGTGGAACGCATAAAGCTTAAAGAGTGTTCATCGACAGGATATTAATACTGAATATTTTGAAGAAAATGCTTTTGATTTATTTTAAGCATCAGAAAAACATACCTGACTCCCGCGCAAATTACAGGCTTTTTGCGAAAAAATATTTAAAAAACTGCATTTTGTAAATTAAAGTACTCTGGAATTCTGCCGAAATATAAAAAATAATATATATTTAAATTCTGTTAAACATCAACTCGTTTCATCACTACCCAGGGAATATATCGCCCATTATAAAAAAATAAGCAAATATATTGCATTTATTAATGATTAGAGCAAAATCACACAGCGTGGCAATAACAACAATCACTTCTTAAATAAGGTAAAACAAATATAATAAACTAATTTAATTTAACTCATTTCGTTGAAATTAATTTGCGCTTATGCGATGGTAATTTAAGTTTTTTGCATCAACATGTTTAAATACACAGGTGTCTCATGAAAACACATACTTTAAAATATTTTGTTTTATCCCTTTTAGCGTGCCCTGTATTCTCTTCAGCCATTGAGTTAAATGGTGTCGGCAGAAGAATTCCTGCACCGGTATTTGCTGAATGGAGTGCGCATTTTTCTGCGCAAAATCCCAATATCACCATCAAATATCAGGCAATTAATGCAATCGAAGGTATCAATCAGGTCAAGGATGGCACTGCCGATTTCGCTGACACAGATATCCCGCTGACCAAGGAAGATCTTGAAAAAAACGGATTAGCCCAATTCCCCTATATGCTTACCGCAATTACGCCTATCATTAACTTACCTGGAATATATGAAGGCAAACTCAACTTGAATGGCAAGACACTTGCCGAGATATTCATAGGAAAAATAACCAATTGGAATGATCCGGCAATCGCTGCAACCAATACAGGCATCAAGTTGCCGAGCAACCCGATACTGGTAGCCCATCGAACCGCAAATGGCGGTGGAACCTATACTCTGAGCAGCTATCTTTCAAAAGTAAGCCCTGAGTGGCAAACAAAAATAGGGGTGGGCGCCACCTTGAATTGGCCGGTTGGGGTTGCCACAGAAAACCTGTATGCGATGGGGGACTACATTAAAAAAACACCATACTCCATCGGTTATTCCGAAATTTCATATGCCAGAAAAAATCAGCTAGCCTATGTGCGCTTGCAAAATGCTGCAGGGGCCTTTGTCAGTCCGCACATGGCCAGTGTCGAGGAGGCCGCGAATAACGTGCGCTGGAATGCCGCAAACGGCTTTAACGAATCCACGACTGACGAACCGGGAGCGGGCAGTTGGCCTATGGCTTCAGCCTCTTACATCGTAATCAGAAAAACCTCCGGTGACATTCCGCGCCGACAGGCTTTATTGTCTTTCCTCGGATGGGGCTTGCGTGTAGGCGATATGGATATTACGCGCATGGATTTTTTACCGATGAAACGATCCATACTCCCGCAAATTCGCAATAGCTGGAATGACACTCCGCTCAGCCTGGATGGCGCCAACGTGGTGACTGCCGCACAGGTAAAGGAATTGCAATCCAACGGCACTTTGATAGTCGATGCGCGTATTCCGGCTGAATATGAAGAAAGCCACATACCCCGCGCACTTCACATCTATTATGTTGAAAAAAGCGCAAAGACAGCCAACTTCAATCCGCAACAGGACAGCTTTGATTTGAGCAAGCTACCTGCCAATAAAAACACAGACATCGTTTTCTATTGCAATGCCGGCCCATGCTGGAAAGGCTACAAGGCAGCAGCTGCGGCAGTCAGAGGTGGCTATAAGAAAGTACACTGGTTCCGTGGCGGATTGCCCGAGTGGAAAGATAAGGGGTATCCTATCGAGTCTTCCCAACCGGCAACTGCAAAAAAATAAGCACGCTATTCATTCAGCAAACAATGCAACTTGTCCCACGCGCGTGAGTCTGCCGCAAGCCCGCCATCTTCATTGACGAAATTCACTGCCTGGGCTTGCTCTGCTGCTGTCAATGTTTGTTGGGTGATCAATAATTTTTCCAGCACTTCAATATCCGCTTCAGATGCGTCATTTGCCGCCAGATGTCGCTGCACAATCCGCGTGCGCAGTGTTTCGGTGCTGGCCTGTATGGTTGCAATTACAAACCCAGCCCTGAGCTCCTGCGCAAGCTGGCAAAACAATTCGCGCTCCGCCTGTTTAGGAAAAGCTGCATCTACGATGACCGTATAACCGGCAAGCAACAACATCCTCGCCAACTCTACCATGTGTAAATAAGTGCGGTGCGTGATCTCTTCACTGTATAAATCGATACCGATACTCGCCTGGCTGTCCGCCAATGGCTTTAATCCAAACATCCGTTTACGCTCGACATCCGAGCGCAAACGGATCGCCTGCAAACGTTCAAGCGCAATTTGCGAAAAAGTTGTCTTACCTGAACCCGGCAAACCATGGGTAATAATCAGCGCAGACCGTTTCGTTGCAAAACAACTGGCAGCAAAATCCATGTAAGCTCGGCAACTGGCCCACTCGGCCTTTGCGGCACCCCGGGATAAATCTGGCTGCGTCGCACGAATGGCACTCACTTTGGCCCGCACCATAGCGCGATATGCCATATAGAAATGCAGTACGCGAATACCGGGAAAATCCCCTGTAGCTTCAACATATGCATTCAGAAATCGGTAAGCAAGCGCTTCACACTGATGATATTGCAGATCCATTACTGAAAAAGCAATCTCGCTCATCACGTCTATCCAGCGTAATGCTGAATTAAATTCGATACAATCGAAAGGCATCGCCTGTTGATCGACAAGAACGATATTTCCCAGATGCAGATCACCGTGGCATTCGCGCACAAAACCCTGTGCACGCCGATCCTCGAACAAGTTTCGACAAGCAATAAATTCACGCTCGCTGGCTTTATGAATTTCAGCAAGTCTATCCAGATCAACTTGTCTATCCAGCAAAGGCCCCAACTGCTCAAAATTTTGCATGGCATCCAGACGTACCGTTTCTGCCGTACCGTAAGTGGAGCTCGCCTCAGCTGCTGGCTGATTGCCATGGAATTGTGAAATTGTCGTTGCCAGGCTATCTATATGCTGGGGCAGAATTTTATGGCGCGCGAGCAATCTGTCAAATTGCCGGGAAATCGCAAAGCGGCGCATCTTGACGGCATACTCCACGACAGGGTGCGCGCCCACAAGCGGATTTTCCCTGCTTCCGCCTATGGCAATTACATCGAGATAAATTTTAGGTGCCAGACGGCGATTCAGGCGAATTTCTTCCGCGCAGTAAAATTGACGTGCCTGCAGACTGGTGAAATCGAGAAAACCCAAATTAACCGCTTTTTTAATTTTGTATGCATAACGCCCCGCCAGCAACACCCAGGAAATATGCGTCTCAATCAGCCGTACACTTCTCCCCTTCCCCTGATTACGCAAGCCAGCCAGCCATGCCTTTACCAGCCTGGCCTGCGCAACAAAATCAGTTTCAGGTGCATTATCCATATAAAAAATCCTTTGAAGCCATCGGCTTACGCACCGATTTATTATGATTATTTTAATCCTAAAAGATTTTATTAACCTGATTGGATATTATAAAAAGCATATTAAAGGGTTGCTTTAATCGGTCAGCCTTCCTATAATGCTCGACTTTTATAGCAAGCCACAACTCAAGGGGTTCACCATGGCAAATAGCGCGCAAGCCAGAAAACGTGCAAGACAATCAGTTAAACAAGGCCTGCATAACACCAGCCTGCGTTCTGAACTGCGTACCGCAGTCAAGCGAGTCGCCAAGGCCATCGCCGCCGGCGACAAAGCTGCTGCTCAAGCTGTATTTAGCGCATCGACCAGTGTGGTTGATTCTATCGCCGACAAAAAAATTATTCACAAGAATAAAGCAGCTCGACATAAGAGCCGCATGTCCGCAGCTATCAAGGCTATGGCCTAAGCCAAGGTAGATATAGACGCAAGACAATTAATACTTATGCAATAATTAGCAATGCATAGCAGCAAAAGGCCGACAAGTTGTCGGCCTTTTGCGTTACTGAGGAAACGCTGATTTAGTCAAATATGGATTACGAAAAAATTATACTTGCGTTGACCATGCAATTCAGGCCAACATCTTGTCTTTCAACTTTTATAGCGGTTTAAATACCGCCAGCCAAACGCCATGTCGCACTTGATGAACACATATGCCCGTCAGCCTGTTGCCTTCACCCATGGCAAGGGTAGCTATCTCTGGGACAGCAAGGGCAATCAATATCTGGATGCAATCGCCGGAATCGCGGTGAACACCCTGGGCCATGCACATCCGCGCTTTACCGCAGCGCTCGATGCGCAAATCGGCAAACTGATGCATGTCTCCAACGTGTATCAAATCCCCGAGCAGGAGCAACTAGCCAAACAACTGTGCGAACTATCCGGCATGCAGGAAGTTTTCGTATGCAACTCCGGCTGCGAAGCGAATGAGGCCGCAATCAAACTGGCGCGTCTGTATGGGCATAAAAAAGGGATCGACACACCTACCATTATCGTGATGGAAAAAGCTTTCCATGGCCGCACGCTGGCGACCCTGTCTGCCACCGGCAACCGCAAAGTACAGGCCGGCTTTGAACCGCTGGTGCAAGGCTTTGTACGTGTGCCTTACGACGATCTCGCAGCGATTGAACAGGTTGCTGCACATACACCCAATATTGTGGCGGTACTGGTGGAGCCTATTCAGGGCGAAGGCGGCATCCGTATTGCGGATATCGAATATATGAGAGGTCTGCGCAAGATCTGTGACCAGAAAAACTGGTTATTAATGCTGGACGAAGTACAGTGCGGCATCGGCCGTACCGGCAAATGGTTTGCATTCCAACACGCGGGCATACTGCCGGATGTGATGACTCTGGCCAAAGGGCTAGGCTCCGGCATGCCTATTGGTACCTGTCTGGCGGCGGGCAAGGCTGAGGGTACATTCCAGCCTGGCAATCATGGCTCGACCTTTGGCGGTAATCCTCTCGCCTGTACGGCAGCAAGCACCACACTCAATATCATCGCTGAAGATAAACTGATGGAAAATGCCAGCACCATCGGAAATTTTTTACTTCAAGGATTGAAATCACGTCTTGGCAATGTACCCGGTGTTGAAGAAATTCGCGGTCAGGGCCTGATGCTGGGAATTTCCCTGAACAAGCCCTGTTCCGCACTGGTTGGACGTGCTATTGAGCAGGGCCTGCTGATTAACGTCACTGTCGATACCGTTGTAAGGCTATTACCACCGCTCATTTATACACAGGCCGATGCACAACTATTGCTCGATAAGCTTTGCCCGCTGATTACCGAATTTTTGTCTCAAGGGGCTTGAGATGACATCTATCAAACATTTCCTGCAGATGAAAGATTTAACCCGTGATGAATTCGAGCACATCTTCGCCCGCACCGCCATCATCAAGCAACGTTTCAAAGCCTATCAGCCCTATCACCCGCTGGCTGACCGCACGCTGGTGATGATTTTTGAAAAGAGTTCCACGCGCACTCGCCTGTCTTTTGAAGCGGGCATGCAACAACTGGGCGGCTCCGCGATTTACCTGAATACCCGCGATACCCAATTGGGGCGCGGCGAGCCGGTGGAAGACGCGGCTCAAGTCATCTCCCGCATGAGTGACATCGTGATGATACGCACCTTCGAGCAGGAGATAATTGAGCGCTTTGCCGCCAACTCGCGTGTACCGGTGATCAACGGTTTGACCAACGAATACCATCCCTGCCAGATTCTGGCGGACATCTACACCTACATCGAACACCGCGGCTCGATACAGGGTAAAACAGTCGCCTGGATCGGTGACTCCAATAACGTCTGCAACACCTGGCTGCAGGCTGCCGAGATTTTTGATTTCAATGTGCATGTCTCTACACCACCCGGCTACGAAGTTGAACCGGAACGTGCAGGATTGTTTGGCGAAGATAATTACGAGGAATTTACCGACCCGATGAACGCTGCACGCGGAGCCGATCTGGTTACCACCGATGTATGGACCAGCATGGGTTTTGAACGCGAAAACGATGCGCGGCGCAAAGCGTTTGCCGACTGGATCGTGGATGCGGAAATGATGTCTGTCGCCAAGCCCGATGCAATATTCATGCACTGTCTGCCCGCACATCGCGGCGAAGAAGTGGATGCTCGCGTGATCGACGGCCCGCAAAGCGTGGTATGGGATGAAGCGGAGAACAGATTACACGTGCAGAAGGCGCTGATGGAGTATCTGTTGCTGGGGAAAATCAACTCCTAATTCCAGTTAGATTGAGCAATCGCATATTTTAAGCTATGCACAACCCGTAGGAGCCCGATTAATCGGGCGATAGCTTTTTGCAACTATCGCGCAGAAATCTGCGCTCCTACATAGTTCCAACGATTCACTAGCAAAACCTAATTGGCTTGTGACTAATTTTTTCAATTTAAACCGAGACAATAACAATGAGCGATATCAAAAAAGTCGTCCTCGCCTATTCCGGCGGCCTGGACACTTCAGTCATACTCAAGTGGCTGCAAGACACCTACCAATGTGAAGTAGTGACCTTTACCGCCGATATCGGCCAGGGTGAAGAACTTGAACCCGCACGCAAGAAAGCACTGCAATTCGGCATCAAGCCGGACAATATTTTTATCGATGACCTGCGCGAAGAATTCGTGCGCGACTTCGTATTCCCGATGTTCCGCGCCAACACCGTGTACGAGGGTGAGTACCTGCTCGGCACTTCGATCGCGCGCCCGCTGATCGCAAAACGCCAGATCGAGATCGCCAGCAAAACCGGCGCGCAGGCCGTGTCGCACGGCGCCACCGGCAAGGGCAACGACCAGGTGCGTTTCGAGCTGGGCTATTACGCACTGAACCCGGCAATCAAGGTGATTGCACCGTGGCGCGAGTGGGATCTGCTGTCGCGCGAAAAGCTGATGGCCTATGCCGAGAAGAACGGTATCCCCATCGACATGAAACACAAGCAGGGCGGCTCGCCCTACTCGATGGATGCCAACCTGCTGCACATAAGCTTTGAAGGCCGCCATCTGGAAAATCCTGCAGCCGAAGCAGAAGACAGCATGTGGCGCTGGACCGTATCACCCGAGAAAGCACCCGATGCTGCCGAATACCTCGACATCGAATACAAGTGTGGCGACATCGTTGCTTTAAACGGCAAGCAGCTCAGCCCGGCGCAAGTCCTGACCCAGCTCAACGCTCTGGGCGGCAAGCACGGTATCGGCCGCCTGGATCTGGTAGAGAACCGCTATGTCGGCATGAAATCGCGCGGTTGCTATGAAACACCCGGCGGCACCATTATGCTGAAGGCACACCGCGCAATCGAATCCATCACGCTGGATCGCGAAGTCGCGCACCTGAAAGATGACCTGATGCCGCGCTACGCCAGCATGATCTACAATGGCTACTGGTGGAGCCCTGAGCGCCGCGCATTGCAGACCCTGATCGATGACACCCAGAAAAATGTAAATGGCTGGGTACGCGTCAAACTGTACAAGGGCAATGTCATTGTGGTGGGCCGCGATTCGAAGACCGACTCGTTGTTTGACCCGACCATTGCCACGTTTGAGGATGACAAGGGCGCTTATGACCAGAAAGATGCAGCAGGATTTATCAAGCTAAATGCCCTGCGTATGCGCATTGCATCCAGACTGAACCAAAAGAAATAATTCTTAACTTAGAGATAATCATGTCAGATAAAATTGAAAATATCAGCGTCGTCAAAAAGTCCAACGTCTACTTTGATGGCAAATGCGTATCACACTCGGTGCTGTTCCCCAATGGCACACGCAAAACAGTTGGTGTCATTTTGCCCAACAGCAAGCTCACCTTTAACGCGGGCACAGCGGAAGTAATGGAAATCACCAGCGGCTCCTGCGATGTTAAAATCGCCGGCGAATCTGCATTCAAGACTTACACACCCGGTATGCAGTTCAGTGTGCCTGCCAACAGCAGTTTTGAAATACATGCAAAAGACACAGTAGACTACGTTTGCAGCTTTGATTAAGTAAACCGTAAAACATATATCCACAGATTTCACAGATTGACACAGATTAAAACCAGATTATTCGTTTTTTTAAATCTGTGTACCCATAGGGGGTACAAGAACCTCTTCGAGGTAATCTGTGGAAAAAAACCAGCCTCAGGAGTGACAACCATGCCAACATTCGACATCGTCTCTGAAGTAGACAAAACCGAGGTTAAAAATGCTGTAGACCAGACCAACAAGGAAGTCAGCACCCGCTTCGACTTCAAGGGTACGGATGCGCGTATCGAGCAAGCTGAACTGGTGTTGACCGTATTTGCAGAAAATGAATTCCAGTTGGATCAGGTGCAGGACATTCTCAACAACAAGCTCACCAAGCGCGGTGTGGATATCAAGTGCCTGGAAATCAGCGACAAAATCGAAAAAGTCAGCGGCAACAAGGTTAAGCGCTCCTGCACAATAAAAGTAGGCGTGGAAATCGAATTGGCAAAAAAAATCGTCAAACTGATCAAAGACAGCAAGATGAAAGTGCAGGCCAGCATACAGGGTGACACCGTGCGTATCTCCGGCAAAAACCGCGATGACCTGCAGGAGGCCATTGCCTTCACCAAGAAGTCAATCACCGATTTCCCGCTGCAATATCAAAATTTCCGTGACTAACATACTCTAATGAGTGAGCTATATTGAGCTTAAGCATCCCCGCTCGTTTATGCCAGCCGCTGATTGGCTTCATATTCCTTGCCAACAGCGGCATTGCGCAGGGGGCAGAGGCGTCTCCCACATATCCCGATCTCTTGCTGGAAGATATTCAAGTGGTACTCACGGCCCCGGCACGCTGGCAAACCGAAGATTGGAAAAACCTTGGCTGGGCCAGCCTGGCTGTAATCGGTACCGCCGCTGTAATTGATGCTCCACTGCGCGATGAAATGCGCCGACTACCCAAAAACAACAGCCTGATGCTCATCGAACATTTGGGAGCGGAATATTCTATAGGTGTATTGGGTGGTTTTTATCTGGCGGGTAGTTTGGCAGATAACGACAAGGCGATAGCCGTAGCGCAAGATGGCCTCACTGCCAGCATCATTGCCAGCGGACTGATTACACCCGCAATCAAAATCGTAGCGGGTCGCAGCCGACCGTATGATAATACTGGCACCACCGATTTTAATTCTCTGGGCGCTGCCAATCCCAATTCCTCATTTCCTTCCGGACACACCACTGAAGCATTTGCATTGGCCTCCGTGATTTCGGCGCACTATGAAGAAACCTGGATAAAAGCTTCAGCCTACACTGTTGCGGGACTGGTCGGTATTGCACGTACTTATCATGACGCGCACTTCGCTTCTGATGTGTTGGCGGGTGCCTTTATCGGCAACTGGGTTGGACAGAGTGTGGTAAGCCATAATCAGCAGAGACGGAAGATGCACATTGTTCTGCTCCCCCAAGCCACACAAGATATAATTGGCCTCACCCTGGCAGGTGATTTTTAAGGCTAAAATATTTTATTGCCTGCCGCACAGATTAATCCAAAAAACGGGATCGTTATGCTGGAACATTCTGCCATGCTCGATGAAATCAGCGATATGCTGTTAAACAGCACATTGCTCAGCAGCCTGCCTCCGTCCGAAATTCAATCCGCTGCGCGCTATTTCTCTATCCATCAATTTAAAGAAGGCGATGTAATCTTCAAAGAAGGTGATATTGGAAATTTTTTTTGCATCATCAATGATGGCGCTATTTCCGTACAAAAAACCAATCAGGATGATGAAAATGTCGAATTGGCCAAACTTCCCAAAGGAAGGACCATAGGTGAAATGGCAGTACTCGATGGCGAACGGCGCTCTGCTACCTGCATCGCAGCAACAGACTGCACCTTGTTGCTTTTGTCCAAAGAGTCCCTGGAAAAAATGATGCTCGATGTGCCCAGAACGTCCGCAAAAGTGATACGCGCGATCGCGATTTCCCTGTCGAGACGATTGCGCATGGCTGATGGCAAACTTGTAGATAATCCAAGCTACGGCAATATGGTTGACTTTGAGCTTTAATGTAGCATCGGTATTGCTCACATCACACAATAGCAAAATCCCCATCAATGTAACGTGATCCCCAGGAATTGAATGATGCCTACAGTCCTTGTTCCGCTAGCTCAAGGTTGCGAAGAAATTGAAGCTGTCACAATTATCGATATATTGCGACGCGGCGGCATCACCGTGGTCAGCGCGGGCCTCGATACACAAACGGTACGCGCCAGCCGTGGCACGGTGTTGATACCTGACACCACGCTGGATGCGGCACTTCTACAGTCATACGACATGGTGGTATTACCCGGCGGGCAGCCCGGCACCAACAATCTGAAAGCAGATACACGCATCCTGGCACTAGTGAAAAATATGGCGCAGCAGGATAAATATGTTACCGCCATCTGCGCTGCGCCCTCGGTACTGGCAACTGCCGGACTGCTGGATGGCAAACATGCCACCAGCTTCCCCGGTGCATTGGATGCTTTTTCCAGCGTGATAAAAAAAACGGATTCCATAGTTGAAGATGGGAAAATCATCACCTCGCGAGGTCCTGGCACTGCGATGGATTTTGCGCTCACTCTGGTAGAACGCCTGGCAGGAAAAAACAAACGTCAGGAAGTCGAGGCCGGCCTGGTACGCTAATGCACGCTCCCTTACATAAAACCCCTCCATCCATAGCTGCGCTACTGCTGCAAGTTATTGCATTGTTGCTTACCCTGTTATGCATACATATTGCACATATACAACTTGACTCGCTTGTTATCGCCGTGTTCTGCGGTCTTCTGGCTGCTTTTTTTAGCTACCTTTATGGTCTTGCGCGCTGGTGGCTGTTGATTCAACTGCTATTCGCTCCGGCAATTGTCTTAATGCTGAGCTTGCACATTCCTTCCGCATTTTTTCTTGCTGCATTTCTCCTGATGCTGGTAATTTACTGGAGTACGTTCCGCAGCCAGGTGCCACTCTATCTATCGAGCAAGCGCGTATGGCAAACACTGGAGGAACTGCTCCCCCCCATTGAGGCAGGTAAAAATTTCACGTTTATGGATATAGGCTCCGGCATGGGCGGTGTATTGACGCATCTGGTCAACGCTCGACCGGATGGACGATATTTCGGTGTAGAAATCGCACCTCTGCCGTATTATCTGAGCAAGCTCAGAATCAAACTGGGCAAATATCCGCATTGCCATGTGCGATGGGGAAGCCTGTGGGATTGCGATCTTGCGCAATATGATGTGGTTTTTGCTTATCTATCCCCAGTGCCGATGGAACAGTTGTGGCAAAAGGTAAACAGTGAAATGCGTAGCGGCACTTTATTTGTCAGCAACTCCTTCGCGGTACCCCAATATCCGCCACAATACTCGATTTCACTGGATGATTTACATCACTCAACCCTGTATATTTGGCATATGTAACTGATGCTTTGGGACTTTCACCATTTACACCCCTCAAATCTTACAACCTGACATCTCAGTCATATTTATTGAAAAAATGAAATCAGCATGAACAAATACTTCACATTCAGCCAGTTTTTGGTTAGGATACGGTATTCGCAGCTGTTATACCTCCCAATCAACTCCGCAATACAAATACTTTTAGCATAATCTTTCGTCAATAAACAAATCGAGAAACCCCATGAGCGAACATATCCGTTACGTTACAGATGCAACCTTTGCTGCCGAAGTACTGCAATCACCACTACCCGTGCTGGTTGACTATTGGGCAGAATGGTGTGGCCCTTGCCGCATGATTGCACCTATACTGGACGAAGTATCACAGGAATATTCCGGTCGCCTCAGCGTCGCTAAAGTGAATATTGATGAAAACCAGGCTACCCCCGCCAAATACGGCGTACGCGGCATTCCCACATTGATGCTGTTTAAAAATGGCAACATTGAAGCAACTAAAGTAGGTGCCTTGTCCAAATCACAACTCACCGCATTTATCGACAGCCACATCTGATTCTGTTTTTACTGCTCGCCTGAACTGTTTTGTATCGTACAAAAATAAAAAAATCGATCACAAAAAAACAAAATCGCTCAGGCCGTAACTCTCCCGCATCAAACCAACCAATCATACTAACTGTAATAAACTTCCTGTAACTCTTTAAAACCTCCCTGGCAAATTCTCTGAATATATCGCCTCCCCACCTCCTACCTAGACGACCTATCCTATATGCACTTATCCGACCTTAAAACCAAACACGTAACCGAACTCGTAGACATGGCCCTTGCCATGAACATAGACAATGCCAGCCGCATGCGAAAACAAGACCTGATTTTCGCCATGCTGAAGAGCTATGCGAAAAATGGCGAAAGCATTTTTGGTGAGGGCACGCTGGAAGTATTGCCCGATGGCTTTGGTTTCTTGCGTTCGCCAGACACTTCGTATTTGGCCAGTCCAGATGACATTTATGTCAGCCCGAGCCAGGTGCGGCGCTTTAACCTGCATACAGGCGATTCGATCGAAGGCGAGATCCGCACCCCCAAGGATGGAGAACGCTATGTAGCGCTGGTAAAGGTGGACAAGGTCAACTCCGAGCCGCCAGAGAATGCAAAGAATAAAATCCTGTTTGAAAACCTCACCCCGCTCTTCCCCACCCAGCAAATGATTCTTGAACGCGATATTCGCGCTGAAGAAAACATTACCGGCCGCATCATCGACATGATCGCGCCGATCGGTAAAGGCCAGCGTGGCCTGCTGGTGGCCTCGCCCAAGTCCGGCAAGACGGTGATGCTGCAGCATATCGCCCACTCGATTTCTTCCAACTACCCTGATTCGCACCTGATCGTACTGCTGATCGACGAACGCCCCGAGGAAGTAACTGAAATGCAGCGCACCGTGCGCGGCGAAGTGGTCGCATCGACATTTGACGAACCCGCCACCCGCCACGTGCAGGTTGCCGAAATGGTGCTGGAAAAGGCCAAGCGTCTGGTCGAGCACAAAAAGGATGTCGTTATCCTGCTGGATTCGATTACCCGCCTGGCGCGCGCCTACAACACCGTGATCCCGTCTTCCGGCAAGGTACTGACCGGTGGTGTGGATGCCAACGCATTACAGCGCCCCAAGCGTTTCTTTGGTGCTGCGCGTAACGTGGAAGAAGGTGGCTCACTCACTATTATCGCAACCGCACTGGTTGATACCGGCTCGCGCATGGATGACGTGATCTACGAAGAATTCAAGGGTACCGGCAATATGGAAATACATCTTGAGCGTCGAATGGCTGAAAAACGTATCTACCCGTCCATCAACGTTAATCGTTCTGGCACTCGCAAGGAAGAGCTGCTGATCAAGGCGGATGTGCTGCAACGCATCTGGGTTTTACGCAAGTTACTGTATCCAATGGATGAATTGGAGGCAATGGAGTTCCTTCTGGATAAGATCAAGGCCACTAAAGGCAATGCGGACTTCTTTGATTCGATGCGCCGCTAGTCAAGTCAAATCCCCAAAGTTTGAAAAACCATTTGGACCGTAAGTAAAGTTTATGTATAATGCGCGGCTCTGAAAAAGTAATGCGCAGCGCGATGCACGGCGCAGGAAAACCGAATTTTAAGCGAGGTTGTCATGTACGCAGTAATCAAGACCGGTGGTAAGCAGTACCGTGTAATCAAGGGTGAAACCCTGAAAATTGAATCCCTGGACGGCGATGTCGGCAGTGCGATCGTATTTGACAAAGTGCTGATGGTTGGCGATGGCGACAAAGTATCTGTTGGCAAGCCGCTGCTGGTTGGTGCGACTGTTACTGCGACCATCGTTGCTAACGGCCGTCACGACAAAGTAAAAATCTTCAAGATGCGTCGCCGTAAGCATTACCAGAAGCATCAAGGACATCGTCAAAACTATACCGAGATCCGTATTGACGGATTCAAGGCCTAAATACTGAAGGAGTAGCAAAATGGCAT
>Ga0315281_10004882_pt1 | contig 19332 bp, 17 predicted proteins | sample YL17G07_0_MG_FD_204540 | JGI IMG/M metagenome (GOLD analysis project Ga0315281, IMG submission 204540) | Sediment microbial communities from Yellowstone Lake, YNP, Wyoming, USA - YL17G07_0 | ecosystem: Environmental > Aquatic > Freshwater > Lake > Sediment | place: USA: Wyoming | collected... | reverse complement strand
ATAAACCACAACAAAAATATTATACACCTTTTAAACAATTTTTCCTGCGAAACCATATAAAAATTTAAGTGTCACAACAGGCGGGGTTTGATAATAGTCCGCCGATTTGGTACCCTCTAGCTAATCATAAAGGAGTTAAATAAAATGCCCATTTACGAATACCACTGCGAAAAGTGCGACAAGACAACCGAGCTGACGCACGGCATGTCCGAAAAAAAATCGCCCAAATGCCCCAAATGCGGGAAAAAGATGGAAAGAATCATCTCCCGCAACTCGTTCCAGCTCAAGGGCACGGGATGGTACAAAACGGATTACCCGAAAAAATCCGCGTCCTCCGCCAAAGAGAAAAAGAACGCGCCATCGGCAAAGTCGGAGACGAAGTCCTCGACTAAGTCGGATTCATGAACCTGCGCGGTCGCGGATTTATCGCCGGCTTCGCCGTGTTTCAAATCTTCCTGCTCGCCTGCGCCGGCTCCGCCTCGGCCGTAAAGCCGCTCTCGCCGCTGTCGGCGGATTGCTCAACGCTCTCCTCCGCCGGAATGGTTTACAAGGTGCGTTGCGTTATCAAGGACGTGGCCGGAACTCCGCCGGAAAGCGTGGTCGCCGCCCCTATCGACGACAAGGCGGTTTCCGCGACCGACGTTCGCGCACCCCAAGGCGTCGGGCTTGGGGAGTGGTTTTTAACGATTGAGTTCACGGCAAAAAAAGCGATTGTCATCCCGTTCGAGGCAAGGTACTCGGAGGCCACGCTTCGCGTCGGCGCCGGTTACGACCCCTTCAATATTTCCGCCAGGTCAGCGCCAACCCCGAAAGGGACGACGGTGAAAAACAAGGACGGATCCACGCTCCGCGAATACCCGTCCAAATAACCCCGATACGCTTTGGGCGCCGACTTCCCCCGGCTATGTAATAATGTCCGACTATGGACACGCTTATAAAAGGGGGGCTGGTTTATACGGTCGCGACGGCGCCGGTAAGAAACGGCGCTATCGCTATCAACAATGGAAAAATCGAGTCGGTCGGCCCGGCGTCGGATTTTAGCGAGGGGGACTTCGGGGAGATTATAAACCTTCCGAACCAGGTGCTCATGCCCGGCTTCGTCAACGCTCACTCCCACCTCCAGTTTTCCGCGCTCAGGGGAAAAATCCCGCGCGGCCTTGGTTTCGTGGAATGGATTAGGCGGCTTATACCGGCACAGTTCGCAACGGAGGAAGAGGATGTCTTGAGGGGGATTCGCGACGGAATATCCGAGATGCTCTCAACCGGCACCACCGCCGTCGGCGACATATCAAACGACGTCAGGTTCGCGCGACTGGTCGCGGCCTCGGGGCTGAACGCCGTCTGCTTCGCGGAGGTCATAGCCCCGCGCGCACAGGAGGCGGAAAAAGCTTTCAACGACGCCTCGGCCCGCGTCGCGGAAATGCGGGGGGCGGGAATCAACACCGGCCTCTCCCCCCACGCCCCGTTCACCGTCTCCGAGAAACTTTTCGGGCTCCTAAAATCTTTCGCGGCGGAAAACTCCCTTCCCGTCACAATCCACGTCGCCGAGTCCGCCGAGGAGGAGGAGTTTGTGCGCGACGGTTCCGGCGATTTGCGCCTCCTGCTCGAGGAAAGAGGCTACCCGCAAACGGGCTTCGGCGGACACGCAAAAACCCCGGTACAGCTTCTCGAAAGCTACGGCGCCCTGGACGGGGCGCTGGCGGTTCACCTGAACACCGCGGACGACGAGGATTGGGAAATCTTGGCGAAACACGGGGCCGTCCCCGTCTTCTGCCCCGGCTCCTCGGCCTGGTTCGGCAGGAAAAAAGTCCTGCCGTTCGACCGTCTGCTCAAGGCCGGAATGCGCCCCGCCGTCGGCACCGACTCGCTGGCGAGCAACTCCTCGCTCTCCATGCTGGACGAATTAAGAATCGCCGCCGAGTATTTCCCCTCGATAAAACGGGAGGATATGGCGGAGGCGGCAACCCTGAACGGGGCGCTCGCGCTGGGATTAAATTGCGGAAGCATTGAAAAAGGCAAAAGGGCTGATATTATATCGTTCATGGGAGGGAAGACCGGCGATTCCCTAAGCGCCGTATTCGGCGCGAAAAAGCCGGAGTTTGTTATGATAAACGGGAAAAGGGTGACGGGAACGAAACTATGAACAAGAACAAGGAAACGCCGAAGGACGGGGAATCCGCGCCGCCAAAGGAGCCGGGGACGGAAACGCCGATGGCCGACATCGACAAGCTCAAGCACGAACTGCTCCTGCAAAGGGCCGACTTCGAGAACACCCGCAGGCGGCTGGAAAAACAGAAGCTCGACGAAGTCAAATACGCATCGCTACCGCTGGTGCGCGAGCTGGTGCAGGTGGTGGACAACCTGGAGCTGGCTCTAAACCACGCCACGCAAGACGACCCGATGCGAAAAGGCGTCGTCATGGTTCTGGACGGGATGCTGAAAACCCTCGCCAAATTCGACGTGAAAAAAACCGGCGCAAAGGGGGAAAAATTCGACCCGACCCTGCACGAGGCGTTTTCGGTCGTCGCCAACCCCGACCTGCCGGATGATTCCGTGGCCGAGGTCACCCGCGCCGGATACGTCTTCCACGACCGGTTGATAAGGGCCGCCGGCGTCATAGTCAACCGCCTCCATCCCAAAGAAACGCAGGGACAATGACACCGGCCGAGGAGAGGCTTTACGCAAAATACGAAAAATGCCGCGTCCTCACCGTGGGCTTCAACGGCCCCGAGTTCAAACAGCTCAAAGGGTGGTTCATAGAGAAACGAAACAAGAACTTGACCGAGATGAGCGACGCCGCCGCCGTCTGGGAAAAACTGAATCTGGCGTCGTTCCATTTCGTCGTCCTCAAGATTGACAACGACGAGAACGAGGATCTTTTGGCGAAACTGGTCGACAGCAAACGCTTCCAGCGCACCCCGATAATCGCATTTTCCAGAAGCCCCGAGGTCTACACGAACAGCTACGCCAAACGGGACATGATAGGGCGCTTCTGCAAACTTCCGATTAACCTCAACGAGTTTGAGAAAATCATGGTCGCCCTCCTCACGCAGGGCGTCGTCGAGGCGAGCGCGACCAAAGCAGGAACCGGCTCGCTTTTAAACTTCACCAACGGGTGCAAGGCGCTTGAGGAAGGCAGGCTGGCGGAGGCCAAAGAGGAGCTACGGTTGTGCCTGAAGGAGGATCCGAAGTTTTTCGACGCATACCTCAAAATGGGGGAGACGCTCATCGCGCTCGGGGAACACGACACCGCCCTGCGCGTGCTCCAGCGAGCCAACGAAATCCAGCCCGACAACTCGCGCACCTTTTTCCTGCTCGGACAGGCGGAATTGGAGAAAGGGGACCCCGTAAAGGCGATGGCGGAGTTCGACAAGGCCGTCGCCCTCGAGCCGAAAAACGTAAAGCTGTTGATGGACATCGGAAACGCGTTCCTGGCAAAAAATATGATCGAAGAGGCGCTCAAATATTTCAACATGGCAAGGGAGCTGTCGCCGGACTTCCTGAACGTATACAACCGGATGGGGATAACGTTCAGCAGGGCCGGAAGGTTCGACGAAGCGGAGACGATGTACAACAAGGCTCTGGAGCTTGACAAGGAAGACCCCGGCGTTTATTTCAACCTCGGCATGATGTGGAGCAGAAAAGGGGACAAGGAAAAGGCGAAGGAAAAATTCAAAAAGTGCCTCGAACTCAACCCGCAGATGGACGCCGCCAAAGAGATGCTCACCAAACTTTAATCCACCCTTTTCCCGGCGGCCAGCTGTCCAAATCGTCCCGCTTGTCCGAAATGTCCGATTTGTCCGGGTATATTACCTCCCCCGTCATTAATTGGGGAGACTCGGTCGTGGAAGCAGTTCCATTGTTTTCAGCGACTTCCAATTCCATGCTGTCCGATTTGTCCGATTTGTCCGTTTTTTGCGGGGTAGACTCCAATTCCACGCTGTCCGATTTGTCCGATTTGTCCGATTTATTTTCGTCACTTTTCTTCGCGCCCACCCTGTAGCTTTCCAAATCTTCACGACGAATACGGCGGTGCCCCCCGTTCGTTTTTACCGCCAACAGTTCCCCGCGCTCGGCCGCCCTAGAAATAGTTTTTGCCGACACCCCCAAAATGGCGGCGCATTCTCCCGGCGTGCGCCAGACGTCCTGCTTAGCTAGAATCTTCGTCTCGTGAACGTCGCACTTTAAAATCGCTCTGACGGCCCGCACGTCCCCTTTCAGAGCCTTGGGCAACAAGGCGGCACGCAACATGTCAGTCCGTTCGAGTTGTCGGAGTTCGATTACGGAGGGGTTGGGAAATTCGGAGCCGGACGGAGGCGGGGCGGGGTCGTCGGTATTTTCGGCAGGAGGGGGCGCCAAAACGGGTTCTTCCGTATCTCTAGTTTTGTCATTCATATCCGTTTATTCCTTCTGATAAGGTTTATATTTATTAGGGGCGGTCGTAGGGGGTCGGCCACCCGCTGACTATTTATCACTTAAATAATCATTGGCTATTTTATACAACGCCACGAAGCGGAGGGCTTGTGCGTTTTGGGCCTTTTTGGCCTTTTGTGCATTTTGGGCCTTTTGTGCAATTTGTGCATTTTTGGCCTTGATTTCGTAAATTATTTTACGTTCGTTTTTTTTGGAAACGAGCTTCTAGCCGGAGTTTATCCAGGCGGCTGGTTCACGACTGTCCGCGCCACCAAGACGGGGGCGGCCTACTGGTTTATTTTGTATTCGCGGATTTTTTTGCGGAGGGTGTTTCGGTTTATGCCGAGCATTCGGGAGGCGTCGGACTGGTTCCCCTCGGTCTCCTCCATCACCATACGCAGGAGGGATTTCTCCACCTGGCCGATGACGGTCTCGTGTAGTCTGCCGTTCTCCATGGCCTTCATCTTTCCCAGATGATCCTTAAGCGACTTTTTTAAAAAATCGTCAATAGTCAAAATGAAACCCCACTAATGAAAAAAGCAATTTGAAACTACAAATCCCCTCGTCTAAATCAATCGTTCTTTATCCGCACTGGCGCACGCGAAAAGCCGCGACCGCCGTTGACACGTTAATGCGAAAAAAGTCTAGAGGCGTATGCTAACAAATTTCCTGATATTGTCAATGACTTGACCAAAGAAAAAAAACGCGCTCGCGATTCGCCAACATTCGGGGCTAAAACTTTTTGGAATTGTCAATGACTTGACCCAAATATTTTTTTGCTCACAATTCGCGATTGTGTATCGTGACGACCTTCTCGATGATGTATTCCTTTTTCCCGGCGGGTAGCACCACGGTGAACTCGTCCCCCGCCTTTTTGCCCATCATCCCCTTCCCTATCGGCGCCTGTATGGATATCTTGCCGGCGCTCACGTCGACCAAATCCGCCACCACCAGCTCGTAGGTGATTTTTTTTCCGGTGTTCAAATCCTCCAGCGTCACGAGGCTCCCCAGCCCGGCGCTGTCCTTCGATATCTTGTCCAGGTCGATGGACATCATGAATCGTATCCTGTTGCTTATCTGCGACCCGCGGGTCTCCAGGTTGCGCTTTTTTTCCCGCGCGGCGTGGTACTCCGCGTTTTCCTTCAGGTCGCCCAGCGCGGCCGCCCTGTTTATCTCGTTGGGGATCTCCACCGCGAGCTGGCGCTTTATGTCGGCCATCTCTTTTTCCAATTTATCTATGCTGTTTTTAAACACCGTCGGTTTCCTCCATTCCGGATTATAACACCGTCTAAAGCGCAAAAAACCCAAGGAAATTCGTAGGGGCGGGTTTAAAACCAGCCCTTACAACTCGGCGGACTCCTTCAGTCTTTGCAAAAAGTTCATCGCCTCCAGCGGCGTCATCCCGTTCAAATCCGCGTCCCTAAGCGATTCCAACGCCGGGTGGCGCCGCGCGTCGAACAGCGACACCTGCGGCTCGTCCTTGGCGTCCGCCCCGCTCAAGGACGGTCTTCCGTCCGCGCCGAACTCCATTTTTTCCAGCTGGCGCAGGACGGCGCGCGCCCTCTTGAGCACGTCCTTGGGAAGCCCCGCCAGCCGCGCGACCTGTATGCCGTAGCTTTTGTCCGCCGGCCCCGGCTCCACCTTGCGCAAGAAAACAAGGTGCTCCCTGTATTCCTTCACGCTCACGTTGTGGTTCGAGACGCCCGGCTCCGTAAGGGCCAGGTCGGTCAGCTCGTGGTAGTGCGTGGCGAAAATCGTCCGCGCCCCGACCCTCGCCAAAAATTCCGCCACAGCCCAGGCTATGGATATCCCGTCGAACGTGCTGGTGCCGCGCCCGATCTCGTCCAATATCACCAGCGACTTTCCAGTCGCGTTGTTCAATATGTTCGCCGTTTCCACCATCTCCACCATGAAGGTGGAGAGCCCTTTTTGGAGCCTGTCCTGCGCCCCCACGCGGGTGAATATCCTGTCCGCCACACCGAGCCGCGCGCTTTTGGCGGCGACGTACCCCCCCGTCTGCGCCATCAGCGCCGCGAGGGCGACCTGGCGCAGGTAGGTGGACTTCCCCGCCATGTTCGGCCCGGTGATTACCATCAGGCGCGGCTCGCCGTCCGTCATCCCGACGTCGTTCGGGACGAAGTTTTCCTCCGTCATAATCTGCTCTATGACCGGATGGCGCGAGTCCTCCAGATAAAGCTCCGCGCCGTCCGTTATCTCCGGGGCGCAGTAATCGCGCCGCGCCGCCACGTCGGCAAGCGCGGCGGACACGTCGAGTTGCGCCACGAGGTCGGCGGCGGAGCGCGTCCGCCTGAGGTGGGCCAGCGTTTTCCCGCGCAGTTCGACCACCAGCGAGTCCTCCAAGATTTTTATTTTTTCCTCGGAGGAGACCAGCTTCTCCTCCATCTCCTTTAGCTCCGGCGAGACGAACCTCTCGCAGTTGACCAGCGACTGTTTTCGGATGTAGTTCGGCGGCACCTTTTCGGCGTGCTTGTTCGTCACCTCGATGTAGTAGCCGTAGATTTTGTTGTAGCCTATCTTGAGCGTGTTTATGCCGGTCGCCTCCCGCGCGTCCGCCTCCATCGCGCGGATGGCCGACACGAAGTTCTCCCGAAACGCCCGCATGCCGTCCAGCTCGGCGCTGTACCCGCTTCGTATGAACCCCGGCTCCTTGAACGTGGCCGGATGGTCCGGGTTGACGGCCGTGGACAAAAGCCGTGCCAGCTCCTCCACGTTGTCCCACGCGAGTAAGAGTGATTTTATTTTCTCCCCGTTTAACAGCTCCGCCTCTTTTTGCAATCGCGGCAGTTTTGTCAGGGACGAAAGAAGCGACGAAAAATCACGCGGGGTGAAATTTTTACCGGCTATCCTGCCGACGCACCTTTCAAAATCCCCCACGTCGCGCAGAATCCTCAAAAACTCCCCGCGCACGGCCTGGTTCTCGAAAAACGAGGTGACCAGCCCCTGCCGCTCCATTATCGCGCCCGCGTCCGTAAGCGGTTTCACGAGCCGCTCGCGAAAAAGCCGCGCCCCCATGGAGGTCATCGTGCCGTCCAGCGCGTCCACGAGCGTCCCCTCCCTGCCGCCGTCGGAGAGGTTCTGGAGTATCTCCAGGTTGCGGAGCGTGGCGGAATCCAGCTCCATCTCGCCGCCGGAATGCAACAGGCTGATCGAGTCGAGCGAGTTGAGAGCGTCTGGCGAGTTCTTTTTGACGTACATTAACACCGCCCCGGCGGACGACACGGCGAGCGATTTCCCGGCGAGGCCGAAGCCGTCCAACGTGGCGACACCCAGCCGTCCGGCGAGCGTCTTGCGCGCCTCCTCCTCGTCGAAGGCGAGCGAGTCCATCTTCTCCACCTTGAACCCGTTCAGCTCCGCGAAGAGGCCGTTCTCCGGCGCGAGGTCGGCGGAGACGAGTATCTCTCCCGGTTGGATTCGCGCAAGTTCCCCGCCCAGTTCCTCGCGCCACTTCGGCCCCGCGAATTCCCGCGTGGTGAAACGCCCGGTGGAGAGGTCGGCGGTGGAAAGTCCCGCGCCGTCCGCGCCGACGGACACGGCGCAAAGGTAGTTGGCGCGTTTTTCGTCGAGGAGGTAGTCCTCGGTCACGGTGCCGGGGGTGACGACCCTCACGACCTCGCGTTTTACGATTCCCTTCGCCTGCTTGGGATCCTCCATCTGCTCGCAGATGGCGACTTTGTGCCCCGCCCTGACCATTTTCCCCAGGTACGCCGCGAGAGCGTGATACGGTATGCCGCACATGGGGGTTCTGGTTTCGCCGTCCTTGTCGCGCGAGGTGAGGGCGATGTTGAGGGCGCGGGAGGCGGTTTTTGCGTCCTCGAAGAACATCTCGTAAAAATCCCCCATGCGGAAAAAGAGGACGCAGTCGGGATAGTTCCTTTTTATGCCCAGATACTGGCGCATAAGCGGGGTCTGCGAGGAGTCGTTACTCATCGAAGGGGAAATCGGCGAGGGCGTCGTATGTGGATTGGATGTGTTGCGGCATCACGCGCGTCTCGCCCAGCACCGGCATGAAGTTGGTGTCGCCGTTCCAGCGCGGCACGACGTGCATGTGTATGTGCTCGTCTATTCCGGCACCGGCGGCTGACTCCAAGTTCATGCCTATGTTGAACCCGTGCGGCTTGAACCTTTCCTTGAGCAAGGCGACGCACCGCTTGGTGAGGCGCATCATCTCGTTAGCGTCGTCGGCCCCTATGCCTTGGATGTCGCTCGTGTGGGTGTACGGGACGACCATCAAATGGCCGTTGTTGTACGGGAAAAGGTTGAGTATGACGAAGTTCTGTTTTCCCCGGTAAAGGATGAGGTTCTTTTTATCCTCGTTTTCCCTCGGTTTCGAGCAGAAGATGCAATTCTTGTCCTTCGGCCCCAGTATGTAGTCGAGCCTCCACGGCGCCCAGATGTTCTTCACGAGTACGCCGCCGAAAGAAGTTTTTTCTGGAGGTCGGCCATTTCCACCGCCTCCTTGGCGCCGCGCTCGTGGTCGTGCCCCATAAGGTGCAGAACACCGTGTATGAGCAGGAAAAGTATCTCCTTCTCCAGCGACCACCCGGCCCTGTCCGCCTGGCTTTTCGCGACGGGGAGGGAGATGACGACATCCCCGAGCATGGCCGGCCCCGGCCCGCCTCCGGAGGGGAAGGAGAGCACGTCGGTGGGTTTGTTTTTGTCGCGGTAGCGCATGTTGAGTTTCTTTATCTCCGCGTTGTCGGTGAAAAGGACCGAAAGCTCCCCTTGCGGGTCACCCAATTCTTTTAAGATTAATTGGAGCCTTTTCCTTATCCTGCCGGTGTTCGGACGCGTGACCGATGGCCTTGACGTTATCAGTATTTTGGTTTTCATTTTCATTTTTATCGCCGGGGTACATAACCCTGTAGTGGAATATACCGTGAAGAATCCGCACAAAGCTATCACCAATTTTATTGAGGTCGCTCAGCGTCAGGTGGGACTCGTCCAGCTCGCCGCTCACGAACCGGTCGTTTATTATCTTGGACACCGTCTGCCGGAGACGGGACGAGGCCGGGTCCTTGAGCGCGCGCGTGGCCGCCTCCACCGAATCCGCCAGCGCGACTATCGCCGACTCCTTCGTGCGCGGCTTCCTGCCGGGGTATCGGAAATTCTGGTCGCTGACCTCGTTGCCGTCCTTTTCCATCTCCGAGGCGCGGTGGTAGAAATACTTGATGAGGCTGGTGCCGTGGTGTTCGGCTATCATCGCCTGTATCTGCGGGATGAGCTTGTACTCCTTTGCCATCTCAAGCCCCTTGGATACGTGCGAGGTGATGATGAGCGCGCTCATGGACGGGTTGAGCGTGTCGTGCCTGTTCACGCCGTCGCGCTGGTTTTCTATGAAATATTCCGGCTTGTAAATTTTGCCGATGTCGTGAAAATACGCGCCGACCCTCGCCAAAAGGGGGTTCGCCCCTATCGCCTCGGCGGCGTCCTCCGCCAGGTTCCCCACGATTATGCTGTGGTGGTAGGTGCCGGGGGCCACCAGCGCCATCTTAGCCAAAAGGGGATGGTTGAGGTCCTGAAGCTCGATGAGTTTTATGCCGGAGACGACCGGGAAATACGCCTCTATCAGCGGCGTCAGCGTCAGCGCGAGCGCGACGGTTATGAAACCGCCGAGGGCGCAGAAAAGAAAGTCGGAAACGGAGTCCTGCATGAACAGCCGTCCGTCGAGCATCTGTATCATCGCTATGACGGCTATATTCACCGCCGTCAGGCGCATGCCCACCCGCCACACGTCGGACCTGCGGGTGAACGCGCCCACTTGGAACACGGCCACCAGCCCCCCCGCGAACGCGAACAGGACGTTGTGGTGAAGCGGGTTAAGAAGCACCCCGGCCGTGAGCGCGCTAACCACCGCCGTCATCAGCACCGCCTCGCGCGTGAAAAACACCGCCGCGATAAGCGGGGCCAGCGCGTACGGCGCGGCGTAAAGGTACGAGTTGGGCGACACGCCGGGGTTGTGGGCCGAGAACAACTCCGCGCCCGACACGAACATCCTAAAGAACTCCGCCTGCGCCACCAAAAACGCCGCCAAAAGCGCCACGTTGGCGCGCTCGTCCATAAACTCGGGCATATATTTTTTGACGTAGAACGCGCACGAGAAAATCGCCAGCACGATAAATATGACCGCGCCCCCGGCGGCCTGCGCCTTCGAGGCGAAATTAAGCCCGGAACGCAACAGCTCTATCTTCGCCATGTGCTCGACGGTGATTATCTCCCCCTCGCGCACTATCAGCTCCCCCTTCTTGACCCGGTGCAGAATCGGCGGGACGGAGTCGCGGGAGATTTTTTTTAGCTCCAGGGTTCTCGCCCTGTTAAAAACAAGGTTTGGCCTCGCGACTTCTTCGGCGATTCCAACGACGGCCTTCTGTAGCGAAAGGGGCTGGGACGCCATCATCTCGCCGAGCCGGGCGCGGATGAACACCGGAGTCTCCCTCGCGTCCAATATGTCCTGATAGTCCAGCGCCCCTATTTTCTCGCCGGTCTGGGCGTTGAACTCCGTTATCCCGGCCCTGCTGGAGGCGGGCAACTGGCTTTTATTCGGGACAATCCCGCTCTGCAACGCCTCGGCAAGCGCCATGGAGAGCCACTCGGAAATGTTGGGGCGGTAGTGGTTCGCCCGAAGGATCAACGCCGCATCCTTGGATGGCTCGATTTCCAGCGTCTCCCAGAACTGCCTTTCCAAACCGGCGAATCCCGGCGACCGCTCGTAGCCGCCCAGCGCGTCGTGAAACGCCAGCCTCCGTTTCGCCCTCCCCTCGTCGGTCCGGTCAAACTCCATCATCTCCCTCTCGTCGAACTCGCGCATGACGTATTCGTACGCGGCGGGGACGTTTCTCTCGTAGCCGTCCTGCACGATTGAAAAAGCTTTTTTTACCTTGTCGCCAATGTAGCGGACCATCCCGACGTCCAGGTCGTACACGTCGCGCACGGAGTCCGCCGCGAACGCGCGCCTTTTGGCCGTCTCGGCCGGGTCGTCAACGGCCATGTCAGAAAGCGCGTACACGCTCCTGTTCGCTATCTCGCCGACGGCGAACTTCTCGGACGCTATCTGGGTGGAGGGGATAAGAATCGCCGCCGACACGACAAACGTGGCGACGACAAGCGCGGTGTAAAATCTGGAATTGTCCTTGAAAAACGCCTCCAGCGCGTCCCTGAGCGCCCCGACCGGCCTTCCCCGCGCGGCATAGACGGCGGCGGACAGCCTCTTGCCGCGGCTGAACAACGAGTCGTCCGCCCCCCCGCCGTTTTCTTTTTTCTCCTCGTTCATCCCCTAATCCTCCCTTGAACGGGACTCTTCGAGCCCCTCGTACGCGCTTATTATCTTTTCCACCAGCGAGTGGCGCACCACGTCCCTTTTGGAAAAGAAAATCATGTCTATCCCCTCTATGCCGGCGAGGATGTTCCTCACCTCCACCAGGCCGGACGGCCTTCCCTTCGGAAGGTCTATCTGCGTCACGTCGCCGGTTATCGCCGCCTTGGAGTTCGTGCCGAGCCGCGTGAGAAACATCTTCATCTGTTCGGATGTGCAGTTTTGCGCCTCGTCCAAGATTATGAACGAGTCGTTGAGCGTCCTGCCGCGCATATACGCGAGAGGCGCGACCTCTATCTGCCCCTGCTCCATCATTATGCGCAGTTTGTCCGGCCCGAGCAGGTCGTAAATCGCGTCGTACAACGGGCGGAGGTAGGGGGTTATTTTTTCGTTCAGGTCGCCGGGCAAAAATCCGAGGCTCTCCCCGGCCTCGACCGCGGGCCTCGTCAGGACGATTCTGGCTATCTTCTTTTTGAGCAGGTCGGATACGGCCACCGCCATCGCAAGGTAGGTCTTGCCGGTGCCGGCGGGGCCGATGGCTATGACAATGTCGGTGTTTGTGAGGGAATGGACGTAGCTTTTTTGGGCCACCGTACGGGGAGTGACCGCCTTCCGCGCCGTCTGAACCCGCACGTCGCCGGAGAAGACCTCGGTCACGGAGTTTTCCCCCTGGTTTTCCCGAAAATAGCGGGTTATGAACTTCACGTCCTCGGGCGCCATCACGGTTCCCTTTTCGACCAGCTCGTCGAGTTGCATCAGAAGTTTTGAGGCGCGGGACACGTCCGCCTCGGCGCCCGACACGAACACGGAGCCGTTTCGCGCCACGACCTGGACCTCGAACGTTTTCTCTATGAACCGCAACTGCTCGTCGTTGGTGCCGCACAGCTCGCGGAAACAGTTTACGCCGGATAGCTCCAGCGTGCGCCTGTCCTTGACGGTGACTATGGGAACGCCCTCGTAGGGGTCGCGCGGGACGGACACGGCTTCAATTCAACCGCGCCCCGAGGAAAAAAAACGCAAACAAGTTTGTTTCCATTTATTGGCGGATTATACCACAGACCCCCGCCGGAACCCGCATTTCTTCCATCAGGCGAGTTTTCGGGATTCGCCGTGCATGGTCTCCATTTTTATGCCACACGCTTTTAAGAACTCGTTGGGAAGCTCGCCGCCGGCGAACACGAAAACGGCGTCGTTCGCAAGCTCGAAAAGTTTCCCCTTCTGCTCGAACTCCACGGTCTTCGGGGTTATGTTCTTTACGTTCGACTCCATCAAAAGGCTTATCTTGCCGGAGGCCACCGATTTGTCAAGCCGCTTTTGGTTGTCCGGTTTTATCCTGGCGAACGTCGGGCCGCGGTATGAGAGCGAGACGGACGTCCCCTTCTGGCAGGAGAGCGCCACGGAGGACTCGATGGCGCTGTCGCCGCCGCCGACTACCAAAATCTTCTGCCCCTCGAAATGCTCCGGCTCCAAAAGGCGGTACATCACCTTCGGCAACGACTCGCCGGGGACGCCAAGCTTTCTCGGTGTGCCACGCCTTCCCGTTGTAAGAAGGACGAAGCGGGACTGGAGCGTTCTTTTCGACGTTTTCACGGTGAACTTGGAGTCGGAACCCTCGATTGAGAGAACCTTTTCCCCGGAGGACAGCTCCAGCCCGGTTTTTTGCACCACGCTTTTCCAAAGCGCCAGCAACTGTTCCTTGCTCAGCGTGCCGGTGTTGACCCTGCCGTACATCGGGATGTCCGCCGGTTTTGTCATGACCACCTTCGCGCGCGGGTAGGAGAGCATCGCCCCGCCGAACGTCTCCTCCTGCTCCAGCAGAAGGAAGTTCATCCTGAGAAATTTCGCCTCCAGCGCGGCGGAAAGCCCCGCCGGGCCGGCGCCGACCACGACCACGTCGAACACGCCCTGTTCGCGCCTGAAACCCGCCGCCTTGTAGTCCTTGGCGATGTAGTCCATCGCCTCCTTCCCCTGAAGCAGGGAGTTTTTTATCAGACCCATCCCGCCCAGCTCGCCCGCTATGAAAAGCCGCTTCACGTTCGACTCGAAATTAGGGAAAACCTGCGGTATGTCCACGCCGCGCTTTTCGGTGCCAAACACAAGCTCTATCGCGCCGACTGGGCAGGCCCGTGCGCAGGCGCCGTGTCCCACGCAACGGGAGGCGTAAATGGTGGCGGCCTGGTTGTTGACCCGACCCAGTATCTCCTGCTCCGGGCAGGCGGTGATGCAGGCTCCGGAACCGATGCATATGTCCCTGTTCACCTTCGGGTGGATGGTGACCGGCTCGTAAAGGCCAAATTTTTTCGCTTCGACCATGTGCGTGGCCGCCTTCCTTGATATGCTTTTTTCCCTTATGAGGTACGGCACCAGAACGGCGGCGACAATCAGGGCGCCAACGACGAAGGTGAAATTATCCAAAACCAGCCCGATTAGAAAATTCACGCTACACCTTGAATACGTAATACACGGCTATGTGAAGGAACATCACGATGAACATGATGATCGCGAAAGGCTTGTGGAATATGTGCCAGTGGTGCAACAGCCTGTGCGACACGTCCAAAAACATGTGCGACCTGAGGAGCCGCCTCTTTTGCTGTATGAGCCAGAACAGCCTTAGCTTGACGTGGCTCGGGGTCTTGCGGTCCCGCTTTAACTCCGCCCTGACCCTGCCCATGGAGCGGATGTTGGCGAAGTCGTCGGCGACCATCGAAAAAAGCGCGGATACGTCGCCGCCGGCCTCCCTTTCCTTCGGGAGGGTTTTTTCTATCAACTCCGCCAGGCGCGACCCGGCGGCGTATTTCGCTATCTCGGTGTTTAGCTCGTCCATCAGCGCGTTCAGATCTTCCATCCTCAGCTCGTTACCCGACACGGTTCGGGGGATGTGGACATAAAGGTAGCGCCCCAAAAAGCCGCTGACCGCCACCAGCACCGCCGACCAGTAGCTAAGCGCGACTATGCCGCCGAATTTGTACGTGCTGTGCGCCGTGACCAACACCGTTCCGACAATCCCCAGGAACATGTGGATGTCGAGCCAGTACCGTATCGGCCCGACGTCCGTCATGAGCTTAAACCGCTTCCTGACGGAATAAAGCATCATTATCACGAAACAGGCCGAGCCTATCCCGCCGACGAGGTGCCAAATCCCTTTGCTGGGAGCGGTGGCGGGTTTGTAGCCGGTGAACCCGGCGTCGTGGAACAGCTTGACGAAACCGAAGTTTTGTTCCGAAATCTCCATCCAGCTTTCGAGGAAGACAAAGGCCGAGATGATTATCCCGGTCCAAATTAGAAATCGCCCGAGCGTGACTCCGCCGGAAGGTCTTGGTAGATTCTCTCTCATGATTCCGCTAGTCCCCCTGTTCCATTATTCCGTAGCGTTCGAGTTTTTTGTATAGGCGCGACCTGTGGATGCCCAGCAGTTTCGCCGCCTTGAGCTTGTTGTTGCCGGTTTTTGCCAACGCCTCGATTATGAGCTTTTTTTCCGCGTCGTCCAACTGCATAATCTCCTCGCCGCCGGACGACCGAAGGTCGCGAAGCCCCTGAAGCTTTATATGCTTTAGGTCTATCGCCTCCAGCCCGGGAACGGCGTAACAGCTTTCTATGACGTTTTGGAACTCCCTCACGTTGCCGGGCCAGTCGTACGCCGTCATCGCGTCCAGCGCGTCCTCCGTGACGCCCTTGATGTTCCTGCCGAATTTTTCGTTCAGCCTCGCTATCGTGAACCGGGCCAGCAGGGGGATGTCCTCCTTTCGGCGGCGCAAAGGGGGAAGCTTGATGTTGAGCACGCTAAGCCTGTAATAAAGGTCGTGCCTTAATTTGCCGGCCTTCACGCACTCTTCCACGTCCAGATTGGTGGCGGCTATCACCCGCACGTCGATAGGCTTCTCCTCCACGCTTCCCACCATCCGCACCGTCCCCTCCTGAAGCACGCGCAACATCTTCGCCTGCACCTCGGTTGGCATCTCGGTTATCTCGTCTAGGAAAATGGTGCCGCCGTCGGCCGCCCTGAACAGCCCCTCGGACGCCGTTTGCGCCCCGGTGAACGCCCCCTTTTTGTGGCCGAAAAGCTCGCTCTCGATAAGCTCCTTGGGCAACGCCGCGCAGTTGACCGCGACAAACGGCCTGTTGGCGCGGGACGAGCCGTAATGTATCCCCTTTGCCACAAGCTCCTTGCCGGTGCCGCTCTCGCCGCTGATTATCACGGGGCTGGTGATGCCGGAGGCTCCGCGCATCTTGTCGAACACCTCTTTCATCTCGGCGCTTGTGCCTATCATGTCGGCGTGGCGCCCCTTTAGCTCGGCGGAAAGCCGGTTAATCTCGACGTCTTTTTTCTCTATCTGGTTTTTCAGGTCCCTTATGCGCAACATCGCCCCTATCCGGGCGGAAAGCTCGTCCATGTCGAAAGGCTTTGTGACATAATCGTCCGCGCCGACGGAAAAACCCTTTATCCTGCTCTCCTTGTCGTCCTTTGCGGTGAGCATTATGATGGGCAAAAATAAGCCCTTTTTAATCTCCCGCATTCGGGTGCAGGTCTCGAACCCGTCCATGCCGGGCATCATCAGGTCGAGCAAAACAAGGTCGGGCGACTCCTCCACCAGCAGTTTCAACGCATCCGCGCCGTTCGAGGCGCAAACAGTCCCGTAATCCCGCCGTTCAAGGCGCGACTCAAGAACGGCCCTGTTGTTTTCCTCGTCGTCAACAATAAGGATGAGAGGTCTTTTCATGCCACAGATGCTAGCACAATCGGGAAGTTTTTCCATAAGAAAATGGTTCATTTCAGGACACTTTTCATCCATAGACCTGTTTCAGGACATGGTATGTTTTTAGTGCATATGGTTATTTTGCGTACTCTTTTATTCACCTAATTTTATAACATGCTGTTTTAAATGTGATTAAATATGCTTTTTTCCGGCACACCTCTTGCTTTTGTAAGTCTCAAGGTTGGAAATTAAATGAAACGGTTTAAGGAAAGAGGTAAAAAAATGAGCAAGCTATCACATGCTTTTATAATCTTGCTCATATCCCTGACCGTTTCGGCATGTAGCGACAACGGCCAATCCCAGCAGTCAGCCCCGTCAACAGACCCCAAAGGCGTGGACACCACCTCGACAGTCACGAAAGGTTGGGCTTTATTTGCGGTGAACACGGTTACGTCGGGAACCGCCACATCCCAGATAAATCATAACGATTATCTCACCGGTTCGCATTCCAGCTTTAAATGCAACGACTGCCATTCGATAACGCAGACCGACCCGGCGACAAACCTGACCACATACCTCCCCAGGGAGAAGATTTGCGTCTATTGCCATCCCCTCTCAAAATACGCATCCGTTATGACCGACGCCGATCACACGGCGCTTAACAGCGGAACGCGATGCAACGCTTGTCATTACTCCGCCTCCGGCGTGGCCGGTTCCGGCGTAATCGGATGGAGGTGGTCCTCCAACGCTCCCAGGATACGCGTGCCAAGCTCGCTCTGGCATAAGGACATAAAAGGAGCTTGTCTTAACTGCCATATAACGAGTGCCGTCGCAAAATATCCGGCGGGGCATTACGCAACAGGTTGCGAATCGTGCCACACATACGGCACCGGCTCGTGGGGGCCGGGCACGGGACACGCGGCCGTCACGTCGGCCTGCTCCACATGCCACCCGGCAAAATCGCACACGATTGCCGGGTCGACCATAACGTCCGGCTCCATGTTCGCCGGGGTGGATTGCTCCACCTGTCACCAATCTTCCGTGACCGCCGGGTTTGCGAACTGGCTCGGCGCGCCGGGGGCCGGCTTCCACTCGGGCATCACGGGGGCCTGCACCAACTGCCACGCCCCCTCCACCATCCCTGCCTATCCGGCGGGACATTACACCTCGGGATGCGAAAAATGCCACGGTTACAACAACGGCTCGTGGAAGAGCTCGGCAGGACACACGGCGGTGACATCCGGTTGCTTGACGTGTCATAGCGCACATTCCCACACCCTCGCCGGAACCTCCATAATCGCCGGCACGGTATTCGCCGGGTCGGATTGCTCCACATGCCACCAACCTTCCGTGACCGTCGGATTTACGAACTGGCTCGGCGCCCCCGGCGGCGGCTTCCACTCGGGCATCACGGGGGCATGCACCAACTGCCACACCCCCTCCACCATCCCGGCCTATCCGGCGGGGCATTACACCACCGGATGCGAATCATGCCACGGTTACAACAACGGCTCGTGGAAGAGCTCGGCAGGACACGCGGCGGTAACGTCCGCCTGCTCCACATGCCACCCCGCCAAAGCGCACACGATTGCGGCCTCGTCCATCACGGCCGGCACGATGTTCGCCGGGGTGGACTGCTCCACCTGCCACCAACCCTCGGTCGTCACCGGATATGTGAACTGGCTCGGCGCGCCCGGCGGCGGATTCCACACCGGCATAACGGGTGCCTGCACCACCTGCCACACCCCTTCCAGCACCCCTGCCTATCCGGCTGGACATAGCACCAGCGGATGTGAAACGTGCCACACTTACAACAACGGCTCGTGGAAAACAAACCATCCGGCGGCCACAACCTGCGCCAGTTGCCACCCAGCCAAGGCGCACACGATTGCGGCCTCGTCCATCACGGTCGGCACGATGTTCTCCGGGGTGGACTGCTCCACCTGCCACCAGCCGTCTGTCACGGCCTCGTATGCGAACTGGCTCGGCGCGCCCGGCGGCGGCTTCCACACGAACATCACCGGGGCGTGCACCGACTGCCACACTCCGACCAGCGTGGTAAAATTCCCGGCGGGGCATAACGCCACCGCCTGCGAAACGTGCCACACGTATAACAACGGCTCGTGGAAAACAAACCATCCGGCGGCCACAACCGGTTGCAACGCGACCGGATGCCACGCCACGCACACTCACACCACCGTGGTAAGCGCCACACTATTGTCTCCGGAAACATTCACCGGAATCGGTTGCGAAAATTGCCATTCGGCGTCAATTACGGCGGGGTACGCCAACTGGCTTGGCGCCACGCACGAGACCTCGCCCGCGGCTTGCACCACGTGCCACGTGACACACTCGCATACCACGCTCGTGGGGAATCCCATCATCACCATCGCCAAAGGTTCGGCGTTAAACTATTTCAGCGGAATCGGTTGCGAAAAATGCCATGCGGCCTCGGCTCCCGCATACACCAGCTGGCTCGGAGCCGGCGCCGGTGCGTTGCACATCTCCCCCCCGCCGAATTGCCAAACATGCCACCAGCACCACAACAACACCAAACTTTGCACAAATTGCCACTCCAGTAGCCTCGTAAAATGGAACCAACCCTGAGGCGGTTGACCCAAGCATGGAATAACGTTCCTTAACCCCACTTTCATACCCCACAAATCGGGGCGGGCAAAACGGCTCGCCCAGCTCATTTTCAAATATGCAATTGAGAACAAATGTTGTATTGTTTTAGGACAGTCAGTAACGTACAATATTTTCAAAACGCATTGATATTGCTATACATTGCCATCCTTGGATTGGCGGCACATGATTTGCTCTACTTGGTGATTTATTGTAATAATGTCATCATACAAAATAAGGATGCAAAATTGAGAATATTGAATTTCGCCC
>Ga0315281_10004881_pt1 | contig 19334 bp, 21 predicted proteins | sample YL17G07_0_MG_FD_204540 | JGI IMG/M metagenome (GOLD analysis project Ga0315281, IMG submission 204540) | Sediment microbial communities from Yellowstone Lake, YNP, Wyoming, USA - YL17G07_0 | ecosystem: Environmental > Aquatic > Freshwater > Lake > Sediment | place: USA: Wyoming | collected... | reverse complement strand
AAGACAGATCCTCCCGACGCATCCCTTCCATTTGATCCATCACCTTCAGCATCTTCCGATAAAGCTCTCCCAGTCGGGCCCGAGCCCGTCGAAGCTCCTGATAACGTCGCACCTTTGCTTGAACCTCTACAAGAAATCCATGAGGGATAACCTGTAATCGTGTCTTTCCCCGTTCACTTGCGCTGACCACCATGCGGGCATGGAGCTGACCCTGAGTACATTTACACCCCGGCTTTCCACATCGGCGCTTCAGTTCATAGACCGTCCCTTTGATCACCGGCCGATCGGAAAAGAAGGGTTCGATCAGCCCCTTCGTCTCGTTGGACAGATGAAGAAGGGCCTGCCGAAGCCGACTGAACTTCTCTCTGTCTGCTTTCTTCTGTATGCCCATTAATAAATAACATACAGATTTTAGAACAAAAGTCAAGGAAAAAATGAAACCTCTGAAACATTTTTTCACGGGGAAATAGGGGGCAATCTTCGGGTCGCTCCAATAGCGATCTGGGGCGGGGTTACGAGGGGCCGGAGGAATCCGCCTGGTTGGAATTCGCTACTGTCTGAATCGCAGAATTGTATCAAGCCAGGAATTTTTAGAACTCCTAAAATAATCATAAATTAGCCTTGCTTGCAGGGGCAAGGCCGGGGTCAGCCCTTGACAATGGACAAAACTGAAATCAGTAGAAAAGGGGACGGTTCTATTTTTTTGCGACCGACTGGCAATAATCAAGTCAGACCCCACTGCTTGTTGTGTTGATCACACCATCCACGCCATCCACGCTTATTGACTACATCCATAAAACAGGGTATTATTGGGTCATACCAAAGATTTTTGATAAGGGGGTTAAAGCATGGCAAGAAGGCGCACGGCGATAACCATTTCCCTCCCTCCAGATATAGCCAAGGATTATGAGAGGTTTGCCCAACGAGAGGCAAAAAATAAGAGCCAGCTCTTTCGTGATATGTTTCTGCATTATAAGAAGGAAGCTGCAGAACAGGAATTCTATGAACTCCAGCGCTATGGCGCCAAACTGGCGAGGGGGAAGGGTATCTTGACGGAAAAGGATGTTGAAAGGATAGTATTCGAGGGCCGCTGAGATTGAGGGTTGTTTTCGATACAAATATCTTCATCTCTGCCTTCGTCATACCAGGGAGTAAAGCTGAAGAGGCTTACCTCCATGGCTTGAGAGGGAAATTTATCCTTTGCTCATCCGTTGCTATTCTTACTGAAACAGCCAAAAAGCTCAGAGAGAAATTTGGCTGGGGAGAAAATAATATCACCCGTCTTTTAAAGGCTATTACAAGAGTTGGTAGCGTAATTAAAACACATCCCCATCTTCATTTCTTGGTTGACGAGCCAGACAATCGTATCCTCGAATGTGGTGTAGCGGCTAAAGCTGATATCATTGTTACAGGAGATAAGCATCTTCTCTCTCTGAAAAATTTTCAAAACATTTCTATTTTCACGCTCTCCCACTTTCTTGAACTCCTTAAAAATGAGGAGATTTAGAGGAACGTTTCTCTTAAAGAGGAAATGAGGGACGTCCATAAAATTATAAAATCACAAGATGCTCGGCTGAAAAATAGAATCGGAATCTCTTCTCTACTTCGCCTTCTAACTTGCCTTGAGATCTATCTCAACCTATCCCCACAAAACGTTAAACCTCTTGACACCTCATAATTAATTCCTTATCATAATTACAGATATACATAATCTGTAAAATACTAGCTATGCATCAAAAAGGAGATCATTATGCCATTCGTTAAAGTGTTAAGAGGCGGACAAATCACAATGCCGAAAGAATTACGGGAGGTCTTAGAAATTAAAGAAGGAGATATTTTAGAAGTACAAATTGAAAAAAATAAAGTAGTCTTGAAACCTAAAGTGCTGGTAGATAAAAACCAGGCCTGGGCAAGACTTCACCAGATAATGGCGAAAGTGGGCAAAAGGCATGGCAAAATCTCTGGAAAAAAGGCAGACAGCGATGCCTTAGAAGCCATCAAGAAGGTTAGGTCTAAGTGATATGATAGCTTGTGCGTTAAAAATAAAGGCTAACTACATTATCTCCAAAGACGACCATCTAAAAGATTTAAAGGAATATCGAGGAATTAGGATTGTATCGAGCCAGGAATTTTTAGAACTCCTAAAATAATCATTAATTAGCCTTGTTTGCAGCGATACTTCCCATATTTCACCTTTGGTTTTGATTTACTTTCGGCGGGCATCGATAATATCTTCTATTTGATCTTCGGTGATTCCCTTTTCCCTGGCCTTCATCTCTCCATAACGGTAGATCTTTTTCCATTCCTGCTCTTCCATATATCTCCTGAGGGCTTCTCTCAAGAGCTCGCTCCTTGTTCTACCTTCTTCTTTCATTAGCTCCTCAATTTTATCTACCATCTCGGGAGGTAAAGATAGGGCTATGGTTTTTGTGACCTTTGCCATAGCTCAACTCCTTTGTTGTTACTTAGTGTTACTCAAATAATTGTAGCAAATATTAATTTGCTGTCAAGGTATAACGAGGTACTGATTTGATCTAGTCAAAAATATATAGTATAGATTAGGCACTTTATTAACTGAGGGAGCCCAGAGTGTTTCGAAAGAATGATTTTATTCTTCTTCTGGTGATTTTTTCTGCGATGGGGGTTGGTATCGGACTTCCAGAATTTGGGAGGGTCTTTGCTCCCTATCCTCTCTACTTCATGATGTTTCTACTGTTTTTCAGTTTTTTAAAGATCAATTTTCTTCAAGTCTTTCATGATATAAGAAAGACAGCCTTCATTCTTTTCATCCTATGCTTTTTTAAGTTGTGTGTCATTCCAATCAGTCTCTTCTTTCTCGCCCGAACCCTTTGGCCAGAATATGCCGTGCCTGTTCTACTTCTCTCCGGAATTTCCACGGGTGTGGTGGCGCCCTTTATTTCGGGGCTCTTAGAAGCCTCCACATTGCTCGTATTGATGATGGTTGTTGTCTCTTCTCTTTTAGCTCCCTTTTCTCTTCCAGCCCTGGTCTCCCTCTTAGTAGGGCGAACGATCGAAATCCCTTTTTTAATCATGGTAAAAGTTTTAGCCATGGTCGTATTTCTGCCTACTGTAGCAGCCATTCTTCTGCGTTATCTTTATCCTTCTTCTTTAGAAAAATTGGAGAGGGTTCAGTTCCCGGTATCGTTAATGACCATTGCTTGTATTAACCTCGGTGTCTTTGCAAAATATTCATCCTTTTTCATAAAGACCCCTGCGAAAGTGGCAGGGACCATCCTTGTGGCTTTCGTTTTATCGGCCATCTACCATGCCCTCGGGTTTTTAGTGACTTGGGGGATGAAAAGAGAAGATCGGTTGGCAGGAGCTATATCTTTTGCCTATATGAATAATGTGTTGATTGTCGTTTTCTCCTCACAGTTTTTCGGTCCCCTTTCACCCACGCTTGCGGCTTTGTATATGTTACCCTTTTTTATCATGATTGTTCCGGCAAGGATCTTTGGGCACCTTATGAAATAAGAATGAATGGATTTATCAAGGGAGATCAAACAGGGCGGTCACAAACACTCCAGGCACCCATCTCTTCTTCCGAGATGCCTAAGATATAGAGGATATTTTTGAGGCGGGCTCGGCCCAGACTCATATTGGCCACTCGTTCGAGTTTTTCCTTGGCATTATAAGCAATGCCCAAGCCAGCTTGGCCTAACATCAAAACATCATTGGCCCCATCGCCAATGGCGACGGTCTGATCTAAAAGCACTCCCTCCTCGCTGGAAACCATGTTGACGATCTTTGCCTTGTAAGTATTGTCCACAATCTTTCCCAATACTTTGCCGGTCAGGGCTCCGTTCTTGATCTCCAGTTGATTCGCATAGGAAAAATCCAGACCCAATTTCTCCCTCAGGAAGTCAGAAAAATAATCGAATCCCCCGCTCACCAACCCCAGTTTAAAACCCAGTCGTTTAAGGGTGTCCACTAAATCTTCAGCCCCTGCGGAGAGTTTCATATCCTTCCGAATCTTCTCCAACTCTTCCACCCTTAATCCCTTGAGGAGGGCCACACGCTGGGTCAGGGATTCTTCAAAATCGATATCCCCTCTCCTCGCCTTTTCCGTGATTCTTGAAACCTCCTTAAAGACCCCAGCCCTTTGGGCCATCTCGTCAATGATCTCCATATCCACCAGGGTGCTGTCCATGTCGAAAAAGACGAGACGTTTGTTTTTCCGATAAGCCTCCATTTTCTGGAGGGCGAGATCGATATTGAGTTCGTGGCTTTTGGCGATCACCCTTGCCTTCAACTGGCTGAGGTTCTTTACCTCGTTCACATCTATGGTCAGCTCTACACAACTTGCACAGTGGCGGGTGAGATTGCTGATCATTTGGATATTGGCATTTTCCTCAGCCAGGATATTTGAAATCTCAGCGAGAGCCAGTGTATCCCCAAAATAGGTCAGGATGAAAAGGTTCTTGCTATTTCTGGCCTTCATCTCTTTCTCGGAGAAGAGCCGGAAGTTGAGTGTCAAGTGAAGTCGGCTCGCCTCAAAGAGAAGGTCTTTCAGAACGCCATCCTTGGATTGCTTCGCTCCGCTCATGTCCAAGAGGAAAGAAAGGCCAAGAAAATCCTGAAGGGAGGCCTGTTCGATATCCACAATTTCGACATGATTGTCCACCAGAATTTTGCTGAAAGCGGCGGTGATTCCCGGTTGGTCCGGCCCAGACACGGTCACCATCACAAAGTCTCTTTTCTCATCCATTCATTCGTCCTTCTGATAAAAGCGGATTCCCTTCAGGGGGAATTTTTTCTCATTATTCTATCCGGGAACCCGAACTCTGTCAATCCAAGTAGCACTGGAGGTCTCAAGGGTTTCTGATCAATAGATGCTTACGCATAAAATAAAAAGTCAATGGCTTTAAGGTTAGGGTAAAGATGCCAGTTTCGTCAATGGGTTATGTCATTGGTCTTTGAAATCTTAACTTCACCATTTGCCCCTAAACCTAACGGGCCCTGAACCTAGTATGGTACAGGGCGGGCTTCTTAATCCTTACCTCACAACAATTTTCATGGTTTGAGAGGTGGCCCCAACCGGCCATGGCCAATTAGTTAAAAAAACACCTATTGTTTAATTGGGTCGAATCATCCCCTCATTGCCGATATCCAAATCGTTCTTCGAAAATGGGCGCAATCAAATTGTCCACGGGGACATAATCATCGGTGAGGATCACGGAGTAACGTTCTTTCAAAAATTCCTGCAATCGGTCTTGAGGCATAACATGGGAGGTCATCTCTCCTCCCTTTCCTTTCACCACCCTGACGAACTCTTCCATGTCCAACTTCTTCGGACTCGCCACCACCACGCAAGTGCTGATCCCGATTTTGTCATAATCTGAGATGAGAGTCATCAGGTGGACATTCCCTTTCCCAAAAACCTCTTCCAACGTTCGAATATAGGAGGGCATGAAGGCCCCTTTTTTAAAACTATCGATCACATTGGCCAGAAGCAACCCATCCGGTTTGAGAAGATTTTTTAATTGCACGGCAAATTCTTTAGTGGTCAGGTGATAAGGAATCGAAAGGTCATTGAAGGCATCCCCAAAAATAAAATCATAAGTCCCCTTCTCCTTACAGTTCATCACAAACCAGCGGCCATCCTCATTGAAGGAACGGATTTTGCTATTCTCTGAAACACCAAGATATTTTTTTGCGACTCGAGTGATCTCCGGATCGATCTCCACCACATTGATCTCTGCTTTGGGATATTTTGCCTCGATAAAACGCGGGAACGTATAACCTCCTCCACCCAGAAAGAGAGCTTTCAAAGATTTCCGTTTCCTCGCCTGCCATCTCACCATCTCTTCATACATTCGGATATATTCATACTCGATATAGAGGGGATCCTTTAAATCAGTATAAGAGTGAACCAGATGATCGAGGACCAGAGACTCCAAAGGATTCCCATCATTCCCCTTGATACTCTTCTTTAATTTAAGCGTATAGTAATCACTCTCCTTAAAAAAATAGGTTTCCTCTTCTAAGGGAGGCTTGAAGGCGTAGACAACCATTCTCTTAATGGATTCGATGGGAGAGGTGGGAAAGGAAAATTCCTCTGGGTTGGTCGTCGCATAGACATGCAATCCTACAAGGGGTAGGAGAGCGAAAAGGAAGAGGAAGAGGAAAAAGAGGGCAAGGGTTTTTTTACTCCTGAAAAAACCTCCAAAGATCAAAGCAGAAATGATAAGAATGATCCCCATTGTCAAAAGGATGTAACGCGTTCCCATCCAAGAGATGAGGTAGAATCCCGTGGCAAATGTCCCGAGGATGGAGCCGAGGGTGGAGAAGGCATATATCTTTCCAACGACATTGCCTGTCTTCTCAAGATTGTTGAGTGTCAGTTTGACCACGACAGGTGAGATCATTCCGAGAAGACAAGAAGGGACAAAAAAGATGATGGTGGTGATCAGTAGAATCCTCGTCATCAGACTGGTGTGAAATTGGGCCCCGCCAATCAAATTGGTCAGCGGTGAAATCGAAAATGCTCCTAAGCCAGAAAGGAAGAGGAGCCAGCCAAGAGTGGAGGAGCGGGGATATCGGTCGGCAATCCGGCCTCCCAGATAGGCCCCAATGCTAATGCCCGCAAGCACCACACCAATGATGCTCGTCCAGGTATAGAGGGAGACCCCGACATAAGGGGCCATGATCCTTCCTGCCACCAGTTCAATGACCAGCGTACAGAAACTGGCAATAAAGACAACAATATTCGCTTTAACCACTTCTCGCTGCATCAGTTATCCTCTCTTCCGGAAGGTGAACACTTTATAAAAGATACCCAAAAGAAGTTCAAGGGCTTTTGGTTTATTTGGTTTCTTTGGTTTATTTAGTTTCTTTAGTTAACCAAAGAGACCAGAGAAACCAGAGAAACTACCTCAACCAAGAAGATTCATTTCCCTTTGTACTTCGGTGGACGTTTTTCGAGGAAAGCTGTGATCCCCTCACGAGCATCTGTGGTGCGTGCGCTATTAGCAATCGCCTGGCTCTCGTTTTCCATCTGCGTCTCCAACGTTTCAGCCCAGCCGCTATGTAATAACCGCTTCGATACTCCGTAGGCTCGCGTCGGGCCAGCGGCAAGCTGGACAGCAATGGCCCTGGCCTGCGCAAGCAATTCATTGTCCGGCACCACGCGGGTGACAAGGCCCCATTGCAGCGCCTCTTGGGCAGAGAACATACGATTGGTGAGCGTTAGCTCCAACGCGCGCTTGAGACCAACGATGCGAGGAAGAAAATAGGTTGCAGAACCATCCGGCGTCAGACCGGCTCGTGTGTACGCCACCATGAACCGGGTTGTCTCAGCTGCGACGACAATATCACAGGCGATGGCAATGCTCATTCCGGCTCCTGCCACGGCCCCATGCACAGCCGCGACCACTGGCGCGTCCATCCGCGTTAACCGTGACATAGCGGCATGGAGGTAGGTGGTGATCTCCTTAACATGATACGGCAACTGATCGCCTTTAGACAAAAAGGCCTTCAAATCACCGCCCCCAGAGAATATCTTCCCTGCCCCGGAGATCAACACTGCCCGAATCTCAGGATCTTCGTCACAACGCAATGCGGCGTGCATGAGGTCTTTGCCCATTTCCTCGTTTATCGAGTTGGCTTCATTTGGACGGTTGAGCGTGATGTGGGCAACGTTGTCTCGAATGTCAAACAGAAGGGTTTTGAATTCCATCTTCATGACTCCTCCTTGTAATTTTGGAACAGTTTAAGAGAGTTCTGAAAAACCGCCACAAGCTCTCTTGATTACTCAGATTTCAAAAATGATTACACAGATTTTTATGATTTTTCAAGGTTTTTTAATCGGTGTAATCAGTCTCTAATCGGTGTAATCAGAGATTTCTGGGCTTTTTCAGAAATCTCTTTTAAATGCCCTACTCTTTTACCCTTCGGAGTTCCATCACCACGGGATTGAATGGATCGGGGCAGGCAATGGTGGTCTTGTCTCGATCCTCTTCCCAGGGATACTCTCCTCCATGTCGGAGCACCCGCCATGAGGGAAAGATGGCATGAAAAGCAGCGGGACAAATGGCCAGTGGGTCTCCCTGATAGCCCTAAGAGAAAGTCCTTACTCAGATCAAATTCCTGGCCCGCATAATGGCCGGCCACACAGGTCCCTTTTACAGAAACAATCTTTAAAACCACCTTCTCTGGATTTGCCATGAATGAGCCTCCTTCCAATCCATTATTTTTTCTGTCTCCAATGGATTATTAATAGAAATCGAGCCCCTGTCAACCCTTCGACTCAATCAGGGTTGACCCTGAGCGGCGCTGTACAGACCAACCTAAAGCGCCGAACATTCGTCCGAGCGGCTCGACTGAGTTCGCCGAAGTCTCACCCTGAGGGCTTATTGGAGTTGAATGGGTCAATCCGAATCTGAAATCAAACCTGTTTCGAGAGTAAAACATTTCAAAACCCTTTACAAAGAAGAGTTAATAAAATTAAAATAGATCGAGACGAAATATGGCGACGCAGAAGATATTAACCCGAGATTTTATTCTCAGTTTCTTTGCTCAATTTGCTTTTTCCTCCGTTTTCTTCACCCTCATCCCCACCATTCCGATCTATCTCTCAAGATTGGGATCCACGGAGGCGGGGATTGGTGTTCTGATTGGAGCACTCAGTGTTTCCTCTTTAGTCCTCAGGCCTCTTGTTGGAAGAGCCCTTCTAAAAATTCCTGAGAGAAACTTCATGATCGCAGGAACCCTCCTCTATGCCTTCTCCTCTATCGCTTATCTCGTTGCCAAACCTTTTTGGCCCTTTTTAATCGTGAGAATTCTTCAAGGGATTGGATTGGCATTCTTTGCCACTGCTTCTTTCACCTTGATCTCCCGAATCAGCCCGGAAGCGCATCGGGGGCAGAGCCTCGGTTACTTTTATCTCGCCATCAATATCGCTTTTGCCCTAGCCCCCTCGTTTGGTGTAGCCCTCATGAACCTCTTCGACTTTCCCGTCCTCTTCATCGTCTGCGCGGGGTTATCATTAGGGTCTCTATTCATCACCCTCAAATTGGAAAAGAGGGGAATCGATCCTTTGGAAGAGCAATCCATACAGGACCAACCTCTTTTGAGTCGTGAAGCCCTTCCATCGGCCATCATGGCTTTCATGGGCAGCACTATCTGGGGTGCCGTGACCGCCTTCTTTCCTCTCCATGCCCTGAATCATGGAGTCACCAATCCTGGGCTCTTCTTTGCTGCTTTGGCCATTACCCTCATTTTAGCTCGTGGTTTGGGTGGAAGGATATTGGACCTCTACAACAGAGAAAAGGTGCTCTTCCCCTGTCTTATCGTCCAAATCATTGCCATGACGCTGCTTGCCTTTTCCACCAATCTACCGATGTTCATTCTCGTTGCCGTGATCTGGGGGATGGGAAATGCTTTTTTCTATCCCACCTTGGTGGCTTATACTCTTGACCGGGCGGGTTCCTCACGAGGTCCAGCCATAGGTACGTACATGGCACTTTCCGATTTTGGATCTGGTATGGGTGCAGTGATTATGGGCATCATCCTTCAGTTGACCAACTATCCCATCATGTTTTTCTGCTTAGCTCTCACGGGCGTCATCAATCTCCTATATTTCTATTTTGCCGTTAGAAAAAAACCTCAAGGCCTTTCCTCACCAATAGAGGGAGGGCCTGCCTGCCGCAGGCAGGGATAAAGATAAGGGGTCGATATGCCAATCTATGAATACCGTTGTGAAGATTGTGGGAAGATTTCTGAATTTCTTTTAATCAAAACCGATGAGACCTTTATCCCTCAATGCAAACGATGTAAAAGTAAAAAGATGTCCCGCGTCCTCTCGAGGGTAAGGGTGATCCGCTCGGAAGAAAACAGAATGGAAAGCTTGGCGGACCCATCGAAATGGGGCGACTTGGACGAGAAGGACCCTAAGAACATGGCCAAATGGATGAAACGGATGGGCAAGGAGATGGGAGAAGAGATGGGTGAAGATGTAGACCAGATGGTGGATGAAGCGATGGAAGAAGAGATAGTTTCAAAATCAGATAAGGAAGGTGAAGACTAATTCCAAATTCAAAATCGAAATGTCAAATGAATGTCAAAATTCAAAATCAATGGTTCGACAAGCTCACCATGATTTTATTCTCCAGCATATTCAAACCGTCATCCTAAGCCTGTCGAAGGATGGGCTTTGGATTTGATTTGACATTCGAAATTTCATTATTCGAATTCATTTCGGTGTCATTCGCAAAATTAGAGGTTTAAGAACTCAAGTGCACTTGCGGCATAGATTTTTGCCGTCAGCTCAAGATCCTCAACAGAAACCCATTCGTCCTTTTGATGGGGAATCATCCATTTCCCCGCACCGATAGTCACAATGGGAATTCCTGCCCACGCAGAGAGAAAAGTACCATCCGTCGCACCCAGGACACCCCCGTAAGTCGGTTCCTCTCCGGTGATGGATCGAATCGCTTTCGAAACAGCCTGGACAATCCGTTCATCCCGAGAGGTCTTGGTCCAGGGCCGATCTTCAAACACATTAAGTTTTGACTGAAACGATATTCCTTTGGAGAGACCCTTCTCAAGTGTCTCTCTTATCTCTTTTAAAGGACCGGAATCGAGACTGGCATTGACCGATCTCTCTTCCTCCTTGACAATATCTTCCAACTGCTTCTTCAGGGCTTCATGAGACTGACCCGGAACAGTCCGGATGTCGAGCAATGCCCTGCACTGGTAAGGGATGACATTGAGCTGTGGTTCCCCTTTCACAGGTGCCTGAAGCACAGTGGGGGTGATGCTAGGATATCCTAAAAAATCATCCTTTCCCAACCTTTCAATCTCCTCTTCCTCCAATTGCCTCATTTTTTCCAAGATCGATACCATCGGAGGAATGGGATTGAGGCCGGCTAAAGGCATGGCACCATGGCTCATCTTCCCGTTCGTGATTAATTCAGCCCGGAGGGCCCCTTTCTGCGTAATACAGAGATGATTGTCCACGGGCTCGCAGATTATGGCTGCATTGACGCCATTGGCCCATCCCTGACGGATAAAATGTTTCACCCCGGTCATCATTCCTTCTTCATCAACCAGTATTCCTAAAAGAATTTTTCCTTTAAAATGGATGCCTGATTGATTGATCGCCTGAATGGCCATCACCGCTGCCGCCAAATTCCCTTTGGTATCACAAGCTCCTCTTCCATAGATTCGGTTCCCCGCCAACCTCCCATCAAAAGGACCATATTTCCATTCGGAGGGATCTCCTTCGGTGACCACATCCGTGTGGCATTCAAACATCAGGCATGGGCCTTCACTTTCCCCATGAAGCACGGCGATGACATTTGGAGAACCAGGTTCCACTACCTCGACGACCACATCGAGTCCGATCCCTTCCAAGAGGGGGGAGAGATAGAGGGCTACTTTCTGCTCCCCTTGTTCCTGTCGCCGGACGCTTGGAATTCGAATAAGATCTTGTGTGAGTTGAACCAGCTCCCCTTTTTTAATCTCTTTCAACAGGCGATCGATCTTCAAGGGTCTTCTCCTCCCCCCACCCTTCCCCTCCCCTCTCCGAGCCAGAGGCTCTTCTGAGCCGGAGGCCTCGAGGGGGGAGGGTGTGGGAGGGGGTGAGTTGTCAAACTGCGCGAGAGGCCTGAATTTTTTCAAAGGCTCGATCCATGATTTGAATGGCTTGATCAATCTCCCCCTTCTCAACAGTTAACGGAGGGGTGATCCGGATGACATTTCCATAGAGACCGCCTTTGCCAATGAGGAGTCCTTCTTCTTTTGTACTTTCGAAGATTTCAGCGACGAAATCCGGGGCAGGTTCCTTCTTCGCCTTCACAATCTCCATGCCTTGGATCAAACCCATCCCGCGAACTTCACCGATTGCTCGGTATTTTTCCTTCAACCCGTTTAACCGGTCTCTTAAATACATACCCATCTTCTCGGCATTCTGGACAAGTTTCCTTTTCTCGATGACTTCGATGGTCGCAAGGATAGCGATGGCGGTGACCGGATTTCCACCGAAAGTGGAGAGGTGTGATCCTTTGAGAGAATCTCCCACCTCAGGCGTGGCTATCGTGATACCAACTGGGGCGCCATTGGCTGCTCCTTTGGCCATCACCATGATGTCGGGCTCCACTTCCCAGTGTTCGATCCCGAACATCTTTCCTCCTGTCCTTCCCCAACCTGTTTGAACCTCATCACAGATGAAGAGCCCTCCATATTTTTTTACGATGGAGACGACTTCTTTGAAGTACTCCTTCGGCGGGGTAATAAATCCTCCAACGCCCTGGATGGGTTCAGCGATAAAGGCAGCGGGATGTCCGGAAGTGGTGGTCTCGATCAATTCTTTCACATCCTTCGCACAATCGAGATCACAGTGTGGATACTCCTTTCCAAAGGCACAACGAAAGCAGTAGGCGTTGTGAGCGTGTTTGATACCAGGGACGAGGCTTTCGATAAGACGATAATTACCATGAGCCGTGATATTCATCGCCAGAAAAGTTCCTCCGCAATAACAATGACGAAGGGCGATGACCTCATGGCTTTTCGTATAAAGTTGTGCCAAAAGAATAGCTGTCTCAACAGCTTCTGCTCCACTATTCGTAAAGAAAGATTTCTGTAACTTCCCAGAAGTGATCTGGGCCAACTTTTCAGCAAGGGAAATGATAGGAACATTGGGATAGAGGGTTGAACTATGCTGGAGTCTTCTCATCTGCTCACAGGTCTTGGTGGTAATCTCATCATCGCAATGACCGACACTGATGGTGACGATGCCTCCAAAAAAATCGAGGTATTCCTTTCCATCAATGTCATAGACGTATTTCCCCTTTCCCCGTTCCAGGATAAGGGGTTCTTTGTAATAAGTGGCCACGCAGGGTACTAAATACTTTTTATGTTTCTCATAGATCTCCTTCTTCTCCATGGGAATTTCCTCCGATAATAATTGGTGCGCCCTCATTTATTGCCTGCCTGCGGTAGGCAGGGGGGCGATAAAAGATCGTCATTAGTAAATGCCAACGCCACCTCTGACCCGCTTGGGTGCGATGAAGATTATAGTCGATAACTCTTGTTTAATAAAGGGCCTTTCCCCCTACAATATTCCTTGCTCCTTCTCTCCATTCTGTCATTCCCGTGGAAACAGGAATCCAGATATAGGTTTCACATAAACATATAGATTCCTGCTTCCGCAGGAATGAAAAGGATGGGTGTTTCCTCTAAGAATGGATCAGAGGATGCCTAATTCTTCATTCAGCAGGTCTGAGATAAACATGTGGCCGGGGACATGAGTGATACAGAGATCAGGTTTGGCCTTCATCACTACAGCCTGGGGTGTCACACCGCAAGCCCAGAATACCGGGACCTCTCCTTTCTTGATGGTTACGGGATCTCCAAAGTCAGGTCTTCTGAGATCTTTAATTCCAATCGTTGAGGGATCACCAATATGAATGGGCGCGCCGTGCACCTCAGCATAACGTGAGGTGATCTGAACCGCCCGAGCAACTTTCTCTGATGGAATGGGTCTCATGGTGACAACCATTGGCCCATGAAAGACCCCAGCGGGTTTGCAGGAGATATGGGTGATGAACATCGGGACATTCTTATTCTCTTCGATATGGCGGACAGGAATCTTAGCCCGAAGCATTGCCTCTTCAAAAGAAAAACTACAACCTAAAAGAAAGCTGACGAAGTTTTTTTCCCAGAGACTCCTGATCTCTTTTACAGTCCTTTCTAACTTCCCCTTTCGGTAAATGTTATAAAGCGGAATATCCGTTCTGATATCGGCATCCAAAGACAAAAACTTCGTCCTGAATTCTCCTGGTTCTAATACTTCAAGCAGAGGACAGGGCTTTGGATTTCTCTGACAGAAGAGGAGAAAGTCAAAGGCATATTTCTGCGGAAGGATGACCAGATTGGCCTGAGCATAACCCATGGCCAACCCTGCCGTGGGTTTGTCCCATTTCCCTCTTCGAATGATGGCTCGGATTTCTCCGGGATTGAGTTGTTGGATGTTTTTCATGATAATTTTAATAATCTATTTTATGCCCGGTCGCAACCTTTCGTGACGTTATTTTTTCCGAGAGGATCGTCAGAGGATAAGCTCGAACCTTTGCTCAGTGACTGTTCTTCCCCATTGGTTGCCTTCACGTTCCTCGCAAAGTTTGAACCCACATTTTTCATAAAGATGGCGTGCTGGATCGAGACCCGTAAAAGTCCAAAGATAAATTCGGCCAAACTCCTTCCTTCGACAAAATTCGACGGTTTCTTCAAGCAACATCTTCCCGATGCCATGCCCTTGGCTCTCCGGTGCTACGATAAACCATCTCAGGTGGGCTCCTTGGCTATCATGATTGACCCCATCGATGGCAATGGAGCCTACAATTTTTTCTTCTACACTGGCTACCCAAAACCCGTCATGGGCTTCATTAAAACGTCGCAGAAACTCTGAAAGTTCAATAGCCACTTTAGATTCGAAAAAAAGATGGAAGCCCCAATGTTTGTGGTAATACGTGCCATGAAGTTCAGCAATTCGACCGATCGCACCAGGAATATATCCGGACAGTCTTACATCGCTCATCGCCAAACCTTCCTATTTATAATCGACTGAACTCATCACATCACAGATCACGCAGTAAACGCACCATACCTGGAGAAGCAATTTCTTCTCCAAAAGCGGGATGACTGTGGGTGGGCGTACCCCAGCATGTCTTTAATGGTTTTCATACACTTCTGTGCCTTATTGTGAGAGTAGTTTCTTTCCGTTCAATCATTCCATTTGAGCAAGCCGGGTGCGGGCGTGCTGAATGGCCTCATGTAGTTTCTTCTGGAGCAGTTTGCGAGGCAGCACCTTGGTCCAATACGATGCCACGCGGATGCCGCTTTTTTCGAGTTCCAGCAGTTCTACGGTTTCCTTCTTCTTTCCGGCGCACAGGATCAGTCCAATTGGCGTTTCTTCATCGGGCTTCTGTTCATATTTGGCCAACCAGCGCAAATAAAGCTCCATCTGCCCTTTATCACCGGGTTTAAAATCACCCAGCTTTAGGTCAATGGCCACGAGTCTCTTGAGTCCTCGATGATAGAAAAGCAGGTCGAGGTAATAGTCATCGTTATCCACCTGGATACGTTTTTGTCTTGCAATAAAGGTAAAGCCTACACCCAACTCCAGGATGAAATTTTCCATCTCCCGCATGATCGCGTCCTCGATATCCTTTTCAAGGTAACGATCCTTAAGGCCGAGAAAGTCGAGGAAATATGGATCGCGGAAGACCAAGTCCGGCGTGAGTTTGTCCTCAGCGCGCAAGGTGTCAAGTTCTTCGCGTATCAGTTTCTCCGGCTTCTTGGACAGCGCTGTGCGCTCAAACAGCATACCGCCGATTTTCTTTTCGAGGGTGCGAGTGCTCCACCGTTCAATACGGCACATCTCGGCATAGAAGTCACGCTTGAGGGGGTCGTCCAGGGCGATGATATGACGGAAATGCGTCCAACCCAATTGTGTACTCAGTGCGTTCACAATCCCCTCGTCGGGGAATACTTCGGCAAACCGGATCATATGCCACAGGTTTCGAGTAGAGAACCCTTGACCAAACTCGGCAGCCAATTCTCTACTCACTGCGGAGACAATCTGCTCTCCGTACCCGGCTCGTTTCTCCTTCAAGATGTCTTGCCGGATGCGCTTGCCGACGCGCCAATAGAGCAGGACCAGCGCGGAGTTGACCTGCCGCGCCACATCCTGGCGGGCCGCCGTGATTAACCCTCGTAGATCCTTAAGCAGGACTTTAGGTGTGATTGCTTTCATTAGATGGTCTCGTAATAAGTCCCATTCTGTTACCCTGAACTTGTTTCGGGGTTTTTAATACGTCGATTTGATTAGATGCTGAACCGAGTTCAGCATGACGTGTAGAGCCTTTTTAAGTTTCTCAACATCCTGTTTATTTGTTATATCCTTTTAAATTTTTATTATAAATAACAATTGAAAATGCATCTAAAAATCTTCCACGATTAATTCTATTTATTGATTACTTTAATCGTGTTCTTATCATCGGCCGTCTTAAAAACACAGGTTGTGGATTTACCCGCTCCGGCCGTTGCATACATATACTCGATATCAATGCCAGCATTGGCGATCCTTTTGGCTACCTTCTGTAATTCTCCCGGCCTGTTCAGAAGTTCCACTTCAACCACATCCCTTTCTTCAACTGCAACGCTCAATGGTACAAGGGCTTTCTTCGCTTTAACATTGCTGGCAGTGGTCAGTATAAAATATGCAGTATCCCCCATCGCATAGGCGCATATGGCAGTGATATTGACCCCTGCCCCTGCGATGGCCCTGGATACCTCTGAAAGCAATCCAGCTTTACTGGGCATGGTGAAACTGATCTCTTTTGCTTTTCTTGCCTTTACCATAAACGATCCCTCCTTCATGTTTGTTTCTAATTAAATTGTACAGTAGGTGCTTCAAAAGTCAACCCTTCGACTCCCCAGCATAAATGCTGGGGCTTGCTCAGAGTTGACCCTGAGCGGCGCTTTACAAAACGGAGCTTGGCGCCGCCGAATGGGTCAAGAAATCGTTTTGTCTTATGAGATCCTATTCTTGCTGCGCGAAAGGAAAAAATTAAGATAGGTGCAGAGAATTTTTTGCTAATTGTCGATCGCTGATGGTTGAGCGCTTATAACCCCAGGAAGGCTTTTTTGATGATTTCGGCGTTGAGGAGTTCTTTTCCGGTTCCCTGGTGGATCGTCCGTCCGGTTTGAAGGACATAGCCACGGTCGGATAATTCAAGGGATTCCCGAACATTCTGTTCAACGAGGAGGATCGTCTTTCCTGACTCTTTCAATTTAGCCACGGCTTCCAGCATCTCATCCACTAGTTTTGGCATCAGGCCTAAGGAAGGCTCATCAAGCATGAGAAGCTTAGGATTGGACATCAATCCTCTTCCAATGGCCAGCATCTGCTGTTCTCCACCGCTGAGGGTCCCACCTTGCTGAAGACGTCTCTCAGCCAGACGGGGGAAGAGGAGATAAACATACTCCAGATTCTTTTTCACCTCCTCAGCATCATCGAGGATGTAGGCTCCCAATTCCAGATTTTCCTCAACCGTGAGGGGTCCAAAGATTAAACGCGCCTCCGGGACATAGGTGATTCCCTTTCGAACGATATCGGCTGTGGAAAGGCGAGAGATCTCATGATTCTCAAACTGGATCGATCCCTGAGAAGGATGGAGGGCTCCAGCGATGGCCTTGAGGAGAGTTGATTTCCCTGCACCGTTTGCACCCACCACAGAGACCAGTTCTCCTCGGTTCACTTCAAGGGAGACATTGTGAATGACGGGGACGCCACTGTAACGGACTTCAATCTCAGAGACCTTTAGCATACTTCTCCCCCAGATAAGCCTTGATCACCCGTTCATTCTTCACAATCTCTTTCGGCAATCCTTCAGCAATCTTTTCACCGCCATCGAGAACAATGACCCGTTGGGAGATAGGCATGACCACCTCCATGACATGCTCGATGAGAAAGAGGGTAATCTTCTTCTCTTGATGGATCTTTTTCAACAGATCCACCATCTCTTCAGTTTCTTTAGGGTTGAGGCCGGAGGCCACTTCATCCAGCATCAGGAGTTTGGGTTGAGTGGCTATGGCCCTCGCCAGTCCTATCTTCTTCTGGCTGGCAATAGGTAATTCGTTAAGATGGTAATCCTTCACCTCCTCCAACCCCAGAAAGTTCAATATCTCTAAAGCCTCCTTTTGTGCGATAGGTCGGTGATCGGTTCTACAAAAGGCGCCTACCATCACATTTTCAAGGACAGTCATTCCAGCCGTGACCTTCGTGATCTGGAAGGTTCTGCCAATCCCTTCTTGGCTAGTCTGGAAAGGTTTCAATCCGGTAATATCCTTCCCTTTAAAGATCACTTTTCCGGAATTGGGCTTATGGTAACCAACGATGCAGTTGAACAGAGTTGTTTTACCAGCGCCATTCGGACCGATCAAACCGATGATTTCGCCCTGATCGATTTGGAAGGAGATATGGTTATTGGCCACCACACCTCCAAAGTCTTTGACAAGATCGGTCACTTCAAGAAATGCCACGCTATGCACCCCTTTTTCGAAACTGTTCAATGATGCCCCAGATGCCTCGGGGTTGATAGGCAGAGACAATCATGATCAGCGCAGCGTAAATCATAAAGTCAACTCCAATCAAGCCCTTCTGAGCACCCAGCCAACTTCCGAGAAAGCGGTCAAGGGGGACTAAAAAAGCTGAGCCGATGATGGGCCCCCACATGGAACCCGCTCCTCCCAACATCGACATCAAAGCAATCTTGATTGAAAGGTCTAAATCCATCACCGAATAGGGATCGACGTAAAGATTATAAACAGCCAGGAATCCACCCCCCACGGCCACAAAAGCTGAGGCAATGGAGTAAGCCTTGATCTTGCACCACCGAGCATTAATACCAAGGCTTTCTGCAGCCTCTTCATCCTCTTTAATCATCCGGAGTTGATAACCCAACTTCGATTTTCGAAACCAGTTCATATAAAAAATGCCGACATAAAAGAGGGCCATGATGAAGTAAAAATAATAAGTATCTGACTTAAATTGCATATAGAGAAAATCAGGGTGCTCATGAATGGGCAGTTCAATCCCCTTGGCTGCCCCGACCAATTTCCAGTTGATGAAGATGTCTTGAAGCACTAATGAGGTGCAGATGGTGGCAATGGCAAAATAATGGCCTTTCAGTCGAAAGAGTGGATAGCCGATGATAAACGAATACCCTATGGCAATCAAAACCCCGATGGGCATCGATGCCCAGAAAGGAATCTTCCACCAGACCATCATCAGGGCGACGGTATAGGCGCCAATTCCAACATATTGCGCCTTGCCCAGCTCCACCTGTCCCCCGTAACCACCGATGGTATTCCATCCCATTCCAAAAAGGGAGAAAAGGAGGAACTGAATCATCACGACCTTGACAAAAGATCCAGCCCCTAACCAGGGGAAGACGAGCAGAAAGAGGGAAAACAGGACTAAGACGACCTGCTCAACCTTTGAAAAATCCCTGAAGTCAAAGACATCTTTTAACGTGTCCATCCAAACAATCCCTGTGGTCTCAAAACGACGATGACAAAGTAGGCAAAATAGACCAATGTGAATTTAAAATGGGGACCCAGAAAATCCCAACCGATCAGATGACCGAAGACCGGGAATAACAGTTCAATCATTCCAACAATGACCCCGGCGAAGAATGCTCCCTTGATACTTCCAAATCCACCCATGGCAACAGAGGCAAAAGCGATCATGACAAAAACGAGCCCTATGGTAGGATAAACATACCAAAAATTTACCAGCAACCCTC
>Ga0315281_10004880_pt1 | contig 19335 bp, 20 predicted proteins | sample YL17G07_0_MG_FD_204540 | JGI IMG/M metagenome (GOLD analysis project Ga0315281, IMG submission 204540) | Sediment microbial communities from Yellowstone Lake, YNP, Wyoming, USA - YL17G07_0 | ecosystem: Environmental > Aquatic > Freshwater > Lake > Sediment | place: USA: Wyoming | collected... | reverse complement strand
GTTCTCGATTTTAGCCCCCTCATCCCAACCTTCCCCCGCCAGGGGGGAAGGAGTATAAGGTAACCCCGTAGCAAGCTACGGGGAATTGTCAAGTTAATGTATGGAAACTTCGGGGTGGCGTGCCGGGAATATGATGCCGATACCGACGAGGGCGTATCCCCCCAGGATGAGGAAGGGAGAGAGGGTCGAGGCCCAGTTCTGCCCGGCAGGATCTGTCCGGGTCAGGACGACATAGCCGATGACAAGGACGACGACGCCTGCGGCGATGATCTTTTTCCCTGTAGCCGATATGCCGGCAACCTTCATAACCTTGACGGGCTGCTGAGGTTGTTTTTGTTTCTTATCTTTCTTCATGGCTTAGTAAATAAAACCTTCTTCATAAAAAGGCCGTGTGCCGGGGCCGTTTGTCCTGCCAGGCGGCGGTCGCCGCTACGAAGGATATGTGCCACCTCCGGTGGCGCCATTTTCCCCCTGCCGACCTCTACCAGGGTCCCGACCATGTTCCTGACCATCTTGTAGAGGAACCGGTCGGCCTCGAATTCAACAACAACAAATCCGTTACGGCGAATGATACTGATCCGCCGGAGGTCAACCATCATATTTTTCTGGCTGCCATGGGCAGCGCTGAAAGCCGTGAAATCATGCCGGCCGGTTAGAGACGCTGCGGCGGTGCGCATAGCTTTGACGTCCAACGGACGGAAGACATGCCAGGCATATTTCTTTGACCAGACGGACCGGTACGTCCGGTTCCAGATACGGTAGTGATATATCTTGCCGGTCGCCGCAAAGCGGGCATTGAAATTATCGGGAACCCGTCGTACCCGGGAAATCGATATATCTTTTGGAAGTACGGCGTTAAAAGCAGCGCATAATCTGGAAGGAGTGATCGTGGCATCGGCATGAAAACTCGCCGCTTGGGCAAACGCATGAACACCTTTATCGGTACGCCCGGCCCCCGTAATCCTAATGCGGTGACCGGTGATACTCAGTCCTGCCGCTTCTATGTCTTCCTGTACCGTTCTCCGCCCCGGCTGCGTTTGCCATCCGGAGAATGAGGTGCCATCATATTCGATAATCAACAGAAAATGCATCAGCGAGGAGAAAAAACATCCGAAAATCTGAGAAGCTCTATTTTCTGATCCATAAAATACTTTTTGAGCTGCGGTTGGCAGGAGTGCGCAAGCTCCGCTTCCCGCCACAGTTCACCGTAACCGGGGTGAGTCATCAACTCGGAAACCTGGTACGGTTCATCGACATTCCCCCAATACCAGCCTTCAATAAAATGGTCGACCGTCTGCATGCCGTTCGTATCGACAACATCTTTCATCCGGTTATACTCTGCTTCTTCACCGTAAAATTTCCGAAAGAACCGCATGACCGGTATTTTGAATTCCTTAACGATCGGGCAGACCAGCGGGAGCACCTCGGGATGGAGGTGGGCATGGTGGTGGCTATCCATGTGATCCATATTCAGGCCGAACGAAAAGTATTTTCCTATTTGCCGCTTTATCTCCGTCCGTATCTCGTCCGGGGTGGGCCGGGGAGAAGCCCAGCCGACGATAACACCGAAACTGTGGTCGATTTCAAAGAACCGATCGAGGTCAAGATGCAGGCCGAGGCCCAGCGCCGGATTTTCGCGGGCCAGCCGTAACGCATCGTCCGTGCCTTCCCGTTCCACAAAAAGGGAAGTGCTGGTCACCAGGCCATTCTGGTGAGCGTAAATGACACCCCTGTTGACCTCAGTCCTGTACCCGAAATCGTCGGCGTTGATGATAAGTTTCTTCATTTATTCCTTAGTCCACTGGTTACACGATCTTTCGCGCCACCAGCGCTTCGGCTATCTGCACCGCGTTGAGGGCCGCTCCCTTGAGCAGATTGTCGGAAACTATCCAGAACGTCAAACCCTTTGCCGTCGAGATATCCTCGCGGATACGGCCTACGTAGGTGACCTGCTTGTTTGCGGCGTCCGCCGGCATTGGATACTTCCTGCTTGCCGGATCGTCCATCACTTCCACTCCGTCGGCGCCTGCCAGAAGTTCCCGTGCTTCCTTAGACGAAAGTTTTTTTTCCGTCTCGACCCAAACCGCTTCCGAATGCGCCCGAAAGACCGGCACGCGCACGCATGTGGCCGAGACCGCTATGGAATCATCTCCCATTATTTTTCTGGTCTCATCTGCCATCTTCATTTCTTCTTTAGTATACTCATTTTCAAGAAAAATATCAATCTGAGGAATAAGATTAAATGCAATGGGATAGGGGAACTTTACCGGCGCGGGAAGAGGCTCGTTTTTTGCCCACGCCCGGGACTGCGCTTCAAGTTCATCCATCCCGCGGCCGCCCGCACCCGAGACCGACTGGTAGGTAGCGATGACAACACGTTTGATCCGTGCCGCATCGTGCAGGGGCTTGAGTACCACAACCATCTGTATGGTGGAACAGTTGGGGTTGGCGATGATCCTGGTATCCGCGGAAAGCGTATGAGGGTTCACCTCGGGGACAACGAGGGGGATGCCCTGCTCCATCCGCCAGGCACTCGAGTTGTCGATTACGAAACAGCCCGCCGCGGCAAAATACGGGGCGAATTCCCTGGAAACGGCCGCTCCGGCGCTGAAGAGCGCGATGTCCAGTCCCTTCGGCGACTGAGGCGTAAGCTTCTCCACCGCGATCTCCGTATCTCCCACTTTTACTTTCTTACCGGACGAACGCTCCGAGGCCAGCAGCCGCAGCGACTTGACCGGGAATTTCCGGTCAAACAGCATCTTGATCATCTCCTGGCCGACCGCACCGGTCGCGCCGACGACTCCGATGTTATATGTTTTCATGTAATAGTTCCATCCGCTTTCCCTGAAATTGATGTCGCACTACACAAGGCTGGCGACCAGGTCTCCCACTTCCGTCGTAGAGAGGCCCATCTTCCCCGCCGAGAGACTCTTGATCTTGCCGCCTTGCAGCGCTTTGATCACCGCGTCTTCAATCGATTTTCCGGCGTCTTTTTGCCCGAGAGTGTCGAGCATCATGCCGCCCGCACAGATCGCGGCCAGGGGGTTGATTACGTTCTGCCCCGTATACTTGGGCGCCGATCCGCCGATAGGCTCGAACATCGATACGCCCTCCGGGTTAATGTTGCCTCCCGCCGCAATCCCCATCCCCCCCTGCGTCATCGCGCCGAGGTCGGTGATGATATCGCCGAACATGTTGTCCGTTACGATGACGTCAAACCACTCCGGATTCTTGACCATCCACATGCAGGTCGCGTCAACATGGGCGTAATCCGTCTGGACATCGGGGTACTCCCGCGCCACTTCGTAGAATGCCCGTTCCCACAGGTCGAAGGCGTAGGTCAGGACGTTTGTCTTCCCGCAAAGCGTCAATTTTTTCTTTTTGTTCCGTTTACGCGTAAACTCGAAAGCGTATCGGATGCAGCGCTCGACGCCGTAGCGCGTGTTAATGGATTCCTGGATGGCGACTTCCGCCGGCGTTCCCTTGCGAAGGAAACCACCTGCGCCGGCATATAGCCCTTCTGTATTTTCCCGCACTACAACGTAATCGATATCTTCGGGTTTCTTGTCCTTGAGCGGCGTCTCGACATTCGGGTAGAGCCGTACCGGCCGCAGGTTGATGTACTGGTCAAGCTCAAACCGCAGGCGGAGCAGCAGCCCCTTCTCGAGGATGCCGGGTTTGACGTCCGGGTGGCCGATCGCTCCAAGGTAAATGCCGTCCGTCTCCCTCAACTCTTTGAGCACGCCGTCCGGCAGTATCTCACCGGTCCGCTTGAACCGTTCGCCGCCAAGATCGTAGTTGACCCAGTTTATTTTGAATTCCCACTTTTTCGCCGCGACTTCGACAACCTTGATGCCTTCCCTGATCACTTCAGGCCCGGTCCCGTCCCCCGCAACCACCGCTATGCGATAACTCTTTTTCACGTTAGAACCTCCTGTCACCATTGTCTCATTTCACTTCACAGCTGTCCGGTTAAATTTGCCGGTGTACCTTCCAGATACTCCGATGATAAAAACCTAAGGAAGTCGTAGGGGCGGGTTTACCCGCCCGTTATCGTCGATACAAGGCTCTGGACGGGCGGACAAGTCCGCCCCTACGAAGCACGAAGAATCGATATAAAAGATGCATGTTACACTATTTGTTAGACGATACTTTAACCGGACAGCTGTGATTTCACTTATGACGTTCGCATTCATTAGTTTATCTGATCTTATCCTTCAGATATTCGAGCAGGCCGCCCTTGCGCATTATCTCCTGCATGAACGGCGGAAACTTCTGCGCCCGGTACACTTCGTCGCGTGTTTTATTGCGTATCGCGCCTTCGGCAAGGTCTACCTCAAGTTCGTCGCCCGGCTTGATCTTCGCCACCGCCTCGTCGGACTCAAGGATAGGCAGGCCGATATTGATGGCATTGCGAAAAAAGATGCGGGCGTAGGACTTCGCGATCACCGCCGAAATGCCGACCGCCTTGATGCAGAGAGGCGCATGCTCGCGCGACGAACCGCAGCCGAAGTTTGTCTCGGCGACGATAAAATCTCCCACGTGTATTTTCTTAACGAAGTCCTTGTCCAGATCCTCCATGCAGTGCCGCGCCAACTCCTGTGCGTCGGATGTGTTCAGGTAACGCGCCGGAATGATCTCGTCCGTATTGATATTGGAACCATATTTATGGACACGCCCTTTCAAAAGCATCGTTGACATAAGAATCTCCTTAAATCAAACGCGAGAACACATGAACACAAGAACACGTGAACACCGTTATGTTACAACTGTTCCGGGCTGCATATTTTCCCTTTAATGGCCGAGGCCGCGGCGACCGCAGGGCTCGCCAGGTACACTTCCGATTTCGGGTGCCCCATGCGTCCGACGAAGTTGCGGTTCGTCGTTGCCACGCAACGCTCACCCGCCGCAAGTATCCCCATGTGCCCGCCGAGGCACGGCCCGCAGGTCGGCGCCGATACTATGGCTCCCGACTTCATGAATATCTCAAGCAGCCCTTCTTTGAGGGCGTCGCTGTAAATCCGGGGCGTTGCCGGGATGATTAGCAGGCGCACCCGCGAGTTCGCCTTCTTTCCTTTCAGTATTTTCGCCGCGATGCGCAGGTCCTCGATGCGTCCGTTCGTGCACGAACCGATGACGACCTGGTCGATGGCGATCTTGTTCAGGGAGGCGGCCGTTTTTGCGTTAGACGGCAGGAATGGAACCGAGACCTGCGGCGCGATCTTAGAACAGTCTATCTCGACTACCCGCGCGTATTTTGCGTCCGGGTCGCTCGCGAAGAATCTGAATTTCCGCTGCGCCCGTTTGGCGACGTAATCGAGCGTGATCTTATCAGGATGAAAAATACCGTTCTTCCCGCCCGCCTCGATGGCCATGTTCGCCATGGAAAACCGGTCGTGCATCGGCATCCTGTCGATCACCGGCCCCGTAAACTCCATGGACTGGTAGAGCGCGCCGTCAACACCGATCAGACCGATGGTATGCAATATCAAATCCTTGCCGCACACCCATTTACACAATTTCCCCGTATAAATAAATTTAATCGTAGAGGGAACCTTGAGCCAGACCTTCCCCGTGATCATCGCCGCCGCGAGGTCGGTCGATCCCATCCCCGAGGCGAAGGCACCGAGCGCGCCGTAAGTGCAGGTATGGGAATCGGCGCCGACGACCAGGTCGCCCGGAAGGACAATGCCCTTCTCCGGCAGGAGCGCATGTTCAACACCGACGTTGCCGCCTTCGAAGTAGTTGACGATCTTCTGTTCGCGCGCGAACTCGCGCACGAACTTAACCTGTTCGGCGCTGTTGATATCCTTGTTCGGGGTAAAATGGTCCATTACCAGCGCGATCTTTTTTCGGTCAAAGACCCTGGTCGCGCCGATACCTCTGAACTCTTTGACGGCCAGCGGCGCGGTCACGTCGTTACCGAGGGCGATGTCGACTTTCGGCTCGATGAATTCGCCCGGCACAACGGACTTCCTGCCGCAGTGGTTTGCCAGTATCTTTTCAGTTATCGTTTGTCCCATAATATCCTTCTCCCCTTAATGATCTTTCAGTTTTATCGGTTTATTTTTTGACGACGAAAGTATCTTGTTGATCGCGTGGAGGTAAGCCTTGGCACTTGCCTCGATGATATCGGTTGAGGTGCCCCTGCCCGTAAAAGTAATGTTTTTATAGACCACTTTCACGTTGACCTCGCCCTGGGCGTCTTTGCCGCCCGAAATGGCACGGAGAATGTAATCGCTCAACTTCATCTTAAGCCCTACGATCTTGTCGATGGCTTTATAGGCTGCGTCCACCGGCCCGTCGCCGCACGCCGCTTCCTGATATACCGTGCGTTTGGCCTTGCCGTCATGTCGTGCCAGGCGGGCCGTGGCGGTAGGGATAATGCCTGAGCCCGAGGATGTATTCAGGTAGTCCAAAACATATGTTTCTGCCGCCTGGCTCATCCGCTCTTCTGCCAGCGCCAAAATATCGTCGTCAAATACCGTCTTCTTCTTGTCAGCCAGCTCTTTGAATTTCTGGTATATCTTTTCCAGCTCCGCCGGCTTGATGATGTAGCCCAGCTCTTTGAGCCGACGCAGCAGCGCATGCCGCCCCGAATGTTTTCCCAGCACCAGCTTGTTGGAAGGGATGCCAACATCCAGCGGACGCATAATCTCGTAGGTGAGTCGCTCTTTCAGCACACCGTCCTGGTGAATGCCCGCCTCGTGGGCGAACGCATTGGCTCCCACAACGGCCTTGTTGGGCTGGACCGGAATACCCGTCAACGATGAAACGAGACGACTGGACTTATAGATTTCCTTCGTATTAATGCCACAGTCAAGGTTAAAGAAATCCTTACGGGTGCGCAACGCCATCACGACTTCTTCGAGGGCGGCATTACCCGCCCGTTCGCCGATGCCATTTATGGTGCACTCGATCTGCCGGGCGCCGTGCGCCACCGCGGCCAGCGAATTGGCAACGGCCAAACCAAGGTCATTATGGCAATGCACGCTCAGGACCGCCCGTCCGATGTTGTCGACCCGCGCGATCAGATTGCCGATCATCCTCCCGTATTCCTCGGGGATTGCGTAGCCGACTGTATCGGGTATATTTACGGTCGTGGCTCCCGCGTCGATAACCGCCGCTACAACCCGGCACAGATAGTCGAAGTCCGAGCGGACGGCATCTTCAGCCGAGAACTCAACGTCGTCGCAGAATTTTTTTGCTAACCGCACCGCTTTGACTGCGATCTCCAACACTTCCTCGCGGGTCTTCTGGAGTTTGCGCTGTATATGGATGTCGGACGTGGCGATGAACGTATGGATGCGGGGCCGCCTGGCGTATTTAACCGCATTCCAGCAGGCCATGATATCTTTTTCGCTGGCACGCGACAGGCCCGCGATGACCGGCCCTTTCACCTGCCGGGCGACCAGTTTCACGGACTCGAAATCGCCGGGGCTGGAAATCGGGAATCCCGCCTCGATAACATCCACTCCGAGGCGCGCCAGTTGGTGCGCCACCTCAATCTTTTCCTTAATGTTCATGCTTGCGCCGGGAGACTGTTCCCCGTCGCGCAAGGTGGTATCGAAAAAAATGACTTTGTCTTTATTCATCACAGTATCCTTATTTAGAATGGTTTGGATTAGTTAGTGTCGGAACCGTCCCCGGAATCATTACGGTTCTTCTTAAGTCGAAGGGAAAGCAGATAGTGCCTCATGCGCCACCAACGCCACAGATAGGCGGCAAGCCCCGAAAGCAGGTAAAACAGGAAAATTATGAAAATGGAGTTCTGGGGATAAGTGATGATCAAGAGCAAACCGATGAGCACGAACGAAAACAACTGCAGCGATTTCGGCCTGTTGAACTTAAATTTTTTGAACGCGGCATAGGGCACGGTCGAGATCATCAGCAATGAAAGCATCACCATCATTACAGGTATGCTCTTAAAGAAGAACGGCATACGCTTCATGACCAGAGGAATAGTCTTGACGGTAATCTCTCCCCCCGCTTCGAACAACTCGTAACTCAACACGAACGACGCCAGCAGGGCCGCCGCCGCAGGGATCGGCAACCCGGAAAATTCAGTGCTCGTTTCGCCGCTCTGCGCCTTTGTGTTGAACCGTGCCAGGCGCATGGCGCCCGCAACAACGAAGAAAAGGCTGATTGCGATTCCGGGTTTATGCATCGTGTGCAGTATCATCTGGTACATGAGGATAGCCGGAGCCACGCCGAAAGAGATCAGGTCGGCCAGGGAATCGAACTCGATGCCGAAACGGCTGGTCGATTTTGTCCAGCGGGCGACTCGGCCGTCGAGCATATCCATAAGTATCGCCAGCATGATCGACCACGCCGCCGGTGTGTACAAATTATGAATGGAGTAGATGACCGAAATGAAACCGATGGCCAGGTTTGCCGCCGTGAATAAACTTGGTAACAGGTATATGCCTTGTAACATATTATTTTATCTCACCGATGACCGTTTCCCCGCCCGTCACCTTATCGTTAACCTTCACTTTGATTTCTACGTTTTTCGGAACGTGCAGATCAACCTGAGAACCAAATTTGATGAGCCCGATTTTCTGGCCTTTCACCGCCATGTCGCCCGCCTTAACCCAGGCTACGACCCGCCGGGCAAGGATGCCGGCGATCTGCTTTACCACGAACTCGCCGTGCGCCGTCTTCATGGTAATGATATTTTGTTCGTTAACCTCGTGCGCGTCCGGCCGCATGGCCGGCACGAACTTGCCCGGCCGGTACTCCATCTTCACTATTTCGCCGGCGACAGGAGCCCGCTGCAGGTGCACATTGAAAACCGAAAGAAACATACGCACTACTTTCTGTCCGCCCATTTCCGTTATTTCCATGACGGTGCCGTCGCACGGAGAAAGCACCAGCTTATCGTCCGCGGGGATCGTCCGCAGCGGGTCCCGGAAAAAGAAGGCGGAGAAAAGACCCAAAAGGATCAAAATGCCGCCGATGACGGGGCACCCCCACCAGCCACGGCAAAACGCAAACATTAAGACACCCATGGCGAGCGGCGGAATGATAAAAGGAAAACCTTCTTTGGCTATCGACATAACATTATTATTATTAGCAAAATACGAAGGATTTGTCAAAATATTCCGGCCCGACCGGAACGCTCAACACGGGAACCGCGATTGGCTGCGGGATTCGGGCTCAGGCTCCCGGCGTCTTTCCCGTCACACCGGGTTTTACGGATCGCCCGGCGCCGCCACTATCGCCCCCGCCAAAGAGATGCCGTATCCTGTCCAGCAATGATGTCAATCCCAGCTTCACATTGATTTCCAACACAGCCTCTTTAGCCGCCCGGTCACCTGCGCCGATCAGGAAGTCGATCTGGTCAAACTCGATCCAGTGAACATGTTTAACGTCCGGCGAAACTACAACGGCGGCGTCGCGCAGCTGAAATTCGTTCAGCAGTATCCCGGTAATGTAGTTGCAGCGGTCAATGATCTCCTTGGCCTTTTCGGGTTTGTCCCATCGCCTGATCATACTTTTTACATCGCTGGCGACAATGAAATCGGCGCCTATAACCTGTACGGCCTTGACCGGAGTTATGCTGACGGCGCCGCCATCGTCATAGTGTACGGCTCCGATCTTGACCGGCGGAAAGATACCGGGTATCGATGAAGACGCAAGCACGCATTGGCGCAGGGATCCTTTTGTAAATATTTTTTCCCCGCAATTGGTCAGATCGGTCGCCACGCAGGCGAACGGTATCTTCGTCTCGCTGATATCGATGTCCGGAAGGATCAAATTGATGATCTCTTCCAATTTTTCCAGGTCGAAAAGGGAATGCTGCGTTTCCTCAACGATATGGATGTACCCGTAGCGAATGAAATCCTGCGCTTTCCTGAACAGGGTTTTCTTGATCAGCCCTTTTTCCTCTTTCAGTATGTTGAACTGCAGGCGGGCGAACATCGAACTGGCAAGAGCCTTCCGTATCGTTTCCTCAACGACACTGCTGTCGAGGTGCACCGCATAGCAAGCGCCGATGATCGCCCCCATGGACGTGCCGGCAATGCCGGAGATGGGAATATTCGCCTGTTCAAAGACTTTCAGTAAGCCCAGATGCGCCAACCCGCGCGCGCCGCCGCCCCCTAAAGCCAATCCTATTTTTTTCATTCTTATATTCCCAACTGCCCGCACCCGGCGCCGATGTCAACGCCTTTCGGCACGCGCACGATGGTTAAAATGCCATGCTTCTCAAGGTAACTTTTGAATCGCTGGCTCGCCGCTTCGGACGGCGCCGCCCAGCCGCGCGCTTTCGTGCGGTTGCACGGTATCAGATTTACCTGGATATCGTCCTTTGGCCGTGCGATGTCCAGTATCAACTTGGCCAAACCCTGCACCGATGCCAGGGTGTCATTCATACCCGCCACGAGCGTATATTCTATGGTAAGCTTTGAACGGTTTTTCCGGCTGAAGTACAGCGCCGCCGCCAGAATCTCGTTCACCGGAGACACGATGGTGGGAACGATCTTTTGGCGGATCCGGTTATCGGCGGAGTGCAGCGACAGCGCCAGCCGTATTCCCGTATTCTCGTCTGCCAGTTTCCGCAGCTGCGGCACGATTCCGGATGTGGAAAGGATCACATGCCGCCGGCCGATGGCCAGTTCCCGGAAATCAATCATCGCCCGCACCGCACTGACCACGTTCTCTAAATTGTGGAGCGGCTCGCCCATGCCCATAAGGAGCACACCGCTGATCTTCCGGCCCATATCGTGCTCGACGCGCAGTACCTGTTCAAGTATCTCTCCGCGGCTCAGGTTCCGTTTGAACTTCATCCTGCCGGTCGCGCAAAAACCGCAGCCGACGGCGCAGCCGACCTGTGTCGAGATGCAAACCGAGTTGCGATCCTTCGACGGCAGGAAAACGGCCGCGGTCTTTAAGCCGTCATGGGTATTAAAATTATAGCGGACCGTGCCATCGCGCGCGGGGCCGTCTTTCCCGATCAGCGTGAACGAATGGAGGGACACCTCTTTGAGCAGCCGTTCCTGCAAGGGTCGTCCTATATCGCTGCAACGCGCGAAGGAGTCTACTTTTTTCTGATAGACCCAGGTCATAAGCTGCCCGGCCCGGTATTGGTTTTCCCCCCATGCGCGCATAAGATCTTCGATCGCGGACGGTTCAAGATCAAGAAAAAATATTCTGGACATACACGTTCATCCTTAAACCGTTAACGCCGGCGCAGTTTTACCGCAAAAAAACCATCGAGGCCGTCCCTGTGGGGCAACGTCGAAAAATAGTACTTGCTGCGCGTCATCAGCCGCTGCGCCGGGCCGCGGAGCGGTATCTCTTCAAGACGAAAATCCGGAAATCGGAGCAGGAACTCCTTGACGACGCTCTCGTTTTCCTCCGGCTCGGTCGTGCAGGTACAATAGACCATCACGCCGCCCATTTTGACTAACCGCGCGCCGTTAAAAAGAATGGCTTTCTGCAGCGCCGGATAGCGCACGGCGACATCTTCCTCGCTGCGGTTCCATTTGATGTCGGGTTTGCGGCGCATAACCCCGAGCCCCGAACAGGGGGCGTCCACAAGTACGCGGTCGGCAAGAAAGTCTCCGAACCGGCGCGCGTCGGCCTGCACCGTCTCAATGTTCGGAGCGACACCCATCCGCTGGAAGTTCTGTTTTGCCTTATCTATCTGCTGCGTTGCGTTATCCACCGCGACAACGCGCACCTGCTGGTTCGTCAGCTGGACGATGTGCGATGTCTTTATCCCCGCTCCCGAGCACAGGTCAACGATGGTTTCGCCTTCCCGGGGATCGAGAACATTGGCGACCAGCTGGGATGCCTCGTCCTGCACTATAAAATAGCCCAGGCGGTAACTTTCCAGGCTTTCGATCTCCGGGTTTGAAAGGAGTACCAGGCCGTCTTCCGCGCATGAACATGCTTCCACCGCGACACCTTCGGCCTCCAGCCATTTCTTCAGGTCTTCCGCCGATATCTTCAGCGTATTTGCCCGGATCGTCAAATGGGGCACGACATTGTTCGCCTGGCAGAGTTTGACGGTTTCGTCATTGCCCCACCGGTCCAGCCATCGGGAAACGAGCCACGCGGGATGAGCGTTGCGCACGGCCAGGGACTTAAGTGCGTTGTCTTCATTGGGAGGCCAGGGCAGGTCGTTCACCTTGCGTATGATGTTACGCAGAACGGCATTGACGAATTTCCCCGCCTTTGCCCTGCCGGCCCGGGTCGCGAGTTCGACGGATTCATTAACGGCGGCGTAGTGCGGGACGCGCTCCTCGAAATACAATATCTGAAAGACGCCGAGCCGCAAAATATTGCGCACCCGGGGATCGATGCGCCCGGGCTCATCGGCAAAATGATCGACAAACCAGTCGATGGTATTGAGGTACCGGACAACTCCCCAGACAAGGTCGCGCGCAAAACCCCTGTCGGGAATGGCATTCGCCTGTCGGCTGAAATGCACTGCGAGCACCTGCGAAAGGTTTGATTTCTGCGGCTGATAACTGTCCAGCACACCAAGGGCAAGAGAACGCGCGGTAGTCGGCATCAATATATTACTTTGGGGACTTTGTACGCTTTCATGTCCGCATCCATTTTCTCCAGCCGCTTAATGCGCTCTTCGAGCGGCGGATGGGTGGAGAACAACGTAAATAAAGACTTCCCGCTGAACGGACTGACGATGAACATATGCGCGGTGGTCGGGTTGACCTGCATCGGATGCCGCTGAACCCCGGTGGCCAGTTTCCGGAGCGCGCCGGCAAGAGCCAGTGGAGCCCCCGAAATGCGGGCGCCGGTGGCATCGGCCTCGTATTCCCGCGAGCGGGATATAGCCATCTGGATTATCATCGCGGCGATCGGCGCGATGATCGCAATGACGATCAGACCAATACCGTTGTTCTTTTCCCCGTCGCGGCTACCGCCGCCGAAGATGGCGGCCCACTGCGCCATGCGGGCCAACATGAAAATGGCGCCGGCGATCGTCGCCGCGATAGTTGATATCAGGATGTCCCTGTTCTTAACGTGCGAGAGTTCGTGCGCGATTACGCCGCTGAGCTCGTTATCGTTCAAAAGATCAAGGATGCCCTGAGTGACGGCGACGGCAGCATGCTGCGGGTCGCGCCCGGTGGCAAAGGCGTTCGGCATTTCCGTGTCGATCCGGTACAACCGCGGCATGGGAAGCCCGGCCTGCTGTGTCAGCCGCCCCACCACGGAGTGCAATTGCGGAAGTTCGTTTGCCTTAATTTCCTTCGCCCGGTACATGAACAGGACAATCTTGTCGGAAAACCAGTAAGATACGAAATTCATGACGAAGGCCATGACAAAGGCAAACAGCATGCCGTTCTGCCCGCCGATCATGCTGCCGACCCATACCAGGAGCAACGTCATCCCCACCATCAGGGCAAATGTCTTGAACGTATTCATATTTATTACCTCCGCACACTTTCCGTTATTATCACTGCTATCCGACACATTTTGTCATTCCCGCACGCCGTTAGCGGGAATCTGGTTTTATCGACGACAAACTATTCGCCGATCCCAACCGGCTGCCGACATGCAACCAGCCGCTCTGCCAGAAGGCCCAGGCCGGCATGGGTTTCTTGTTATCGGGCTGAACTTCCTCAATGACGAGGCACCCCGTCCCACAGCGCACCACGAAGCCGTCATTTTTTTTAACACCGACAACCTGGCCATTCTCTGCCGCCGCGCCCGCCGGCCCCTCCGGGCAGACCTCAACGGCTCCGGCTTTAAGTATTTTTAGACGCTTACCAACAAACTTTCCGTCACTTATGGACACATGCGCGCCCGGCCACTGCAGGGTTCCGCGGATACGGTTGACGATATTGGGCGCCGATCCTGACCAGTCGATATTCCCGTCTTCTTTGGTGAGACAGCGGGCAAGACTCGCCTCGCCGGTCTGCGCCGTTCCGGTGCAGTCGCCCGCGCGTATTTTGGCGACCGTCTCTTTCATGACGTCAACACCCGACAGGATAAGCTTTTGCATGAGCGTTAGAGCGTTGTCGTCGGGTGCGATCGGCAGCGGCTTGCAGACGAGAACGGGGCCGGTGTCGAGAGTTTTTTCTATCCAGAAGGTCGTCACACCTGTTTCCTTTTCGCCGTTAATGAGCGCCCACTGTACAGGCGCGGCCCCCCGGTATTTGGGCAAGAGAGAGAAATGGACATTAAAACAGCCGTACCGCAGTGCGGCGAAGACCCGTTCAGGTATAATCCTGCCATAGGATACCGCGATGCCGAGGTCGGCGTGCAGCGCCTGCAATTCATCTACGGACTGATCGGTGAACCGCTCCGGCTGGAAAACCGGTATGTTATTATCCCGGGCAAGCGCCTTTACGGCAGGCATTTGAATCTTCTGGCCCCGTTCCGCAGGTCGGTCAGGGCGCGTCACGACGCCCACAATCTGTTCGCACTCAAGCAGCGCCGCGAGGAAAGGCACGGAAACCGCAGACGTGCCGAAGAACACTATTTTCACCATGTCCCCTGTTTTTTTCGCAGTTTAATCTTATGTTCCAATATTTTCTTTTTTATTAACGAAAGCGAGTCGATGAAAAGTTTGCCGTCAAGATGGTCCAACTCATGCTGCAGGGCGCGGCTCAAAAGATCTTCGCCCTCGACAACGACAGGGAACCCTCTCTCGTTTATCGCCTCGACTCGTACCTTTTGGTAACGTTTTACCGTATCCATCAGCCCCGGAAACGAAAGACACCCTTCTTCACCGGCGATCTTTCCTTCTTTCGCGGTGATCTTAGGATTAATGAGCACCAGCGGCTGACGCCGGCCGCCCTGCACGTCGATGACACAGAGCCGCACCGGTACGCCGACCTGGTTGGCCGCAAGGCCCAGCCCCGGCGCCACGTACATGGTATCAAGCATATCCCGGACCAGTTGCCGGATCTCCGGCGTGATCTCTCTGATCGGAGCGCACTTTTCCCGCAGTACCGTCTCGCCATAACGATATATGCGTAACAATGGCATTGTATAATTCCTCATTCCTGTCCAAATTGCGCATTTTTCACCCTCACCTTTCATCCTCTCCCCTCGAGGGAGAGGAAAGAGGTGAGGGGCGGTTCATTTCAAATCTCATAAATCATATTCCGTCAAACGATGCCGTCCAAATTGGACACGCATGATAATTCCTTTAAAACGATTCCGATTGGTTATTACAGCAGATTATAGCAAATTTTTGCCCATCAAGAAAAGGGGATTTTATTGCGACCAATCTACAGAAGAATCACCTTATCTTTAAGCATAAGGTTCAGAAAACTTCCCGGCCTTGATTTCTCCCGGCTGAATTCCTGCTCGGGATAAATCCGCGAATGTATCCTTTTGTTAAAACTGTTCTCCAACGCGCGCACACTCCCGGCCCAACGACCTTCGTCAATGGTTCCCACGACGACCATATCGATATCGGATGTTTTCTTTTCCTCATCTTTGGCATACGGGCCGCACACAAAAGCAACGGTAATATCCGGAAATTCCGCTATCATTTTTTTCAAACTGTCTTCAATGCCTTCCGTTTTCGAAACGATCTTTTCCAGCTCTTTATGGAACGGATAATCCTTATCGAGTGAATAAAACTTCAGGCTACCCCTGCGCTCGGAACGTACGACACCTTCTTTCTCAAGATGCCGCAACTCTCGCGAGAGGTTCCCCGGGTCTTCGGTAATATGTGCCGCCAATTCCCGCACGTAATGGCTCCTGCCGGGCTGGCCGAACAGGTAGGTAAGCAATTTTCTTCTCAGTTTCGTGCTCTTTAATAGGAACATATCCCTTCCTTTTTTGACGATAAAATTGAACGATTGTATTTACCACATCATCACATCATCAGTTGTTTTTCTTACATCAACTGTTGTATATTGTACAACATTGCCACGCAAACTTCAACCCGGAATTCGCAATTGCCACTATGGAATAATTTTGTCTTTATCGCCATTGCTATTTTCGCCTCACCTCAATCCTCTCCCACAAGGGGAGAGGAAGCAAATTCCCGACCGAAGTTCCCTCTCCCTTGATGGGAGAGGGCAGGATGAGGGTGAAAAAATAAACAGTTTCTTACCGGACAGGTATGATTTATTTAGTGAATAATCTGAGAGAGCAGAGGCAGGATTATTTTGGCGAAAAACGGAAGGAACGACAAGATGCAGCAGCTGCGAAAAAAGCACGAGGATCCGCGAAATTACCGCGAAAATGAATCTCCGCACAGCAAGCACGTTAATTGTGCAGGAATGGTTTCCCCCCACTCATCTTAAATGACACCAAGACTCAGCCCAAGGCCAAGAAGAATCAACATTGCACCCACGATCACCTGCACAGCATGCAACGTGATCTTCTTCAGGATCTTTTTTCCGACAAACGCCCCCAGGAAAGCGGATGCCGTCGCCGCCAGCACCAACCCGCCAATACCGGGCGACACCGTAAAGTGGACGGCATAGAAGCCCACCCCGTACACCAACAACCGCCCCATGTCCACGATGACGGCGGACACCACGTTCGTGCCGATGAATTCTTCCTTACCAAGCCCCGCATTTATAAGAAACATCGACCGCAACGCCCCCTGCAAACCGGACAACCCGCCGAAAAATCCGGACAACAACCCGCCAACGACAATATACTTCCGGGGGAAAGCGATGTTTTCAAATTTCGGAACGAGCTCGAAAAGTGAAAACACGGTAATAATGATCCCTATGAGCAGTTTGACAACAGTGACCTCGTGGACGCGCCCGCCGAGCGAATACGACGCCACCACAGGCAGAGAGGCCGCATAGGTAAGCAGCGACGCCCCCGCAAGCGCCGCTATGACAGCCGGAATCGCAAAGCGTATGACAACTCCCTTGTTAGCCGAGCGGCCGACCAGCAGCAGTTTGAACAGATTATTGGAAAGATGCACGATCGCGGTAGCCGCAACCGCCACCGGCACCGGAAAGAACAGCGCAAACACCGGCGTGAGGACGGTGCCCAGCCCGAACCCCGAAAAAAGCGTCAACCCCGACACAATCATCGCCGTAACGCAGACAACGAAGTACTCCATTCATCTCTCCCTGTAATGTTTCAATTCAATCAAGTCAGCAGAAAAAACAAACGCATTTACTTGCAACATAAATCGCAATAGAACTGTCGTATTCTTCGTTTTATAAATAAGTTGTATTGTGTCCCCAGAATTCCCAGAATTCATTAAATCAAAAGCCACTTATAAATAGGCAAAATAGTTATAGTCTTATTTCCGACTTTGACTTCTTCCTCTTGGTCACTTGTTAGAATAAGGCCTTCTTTCATTTTTAATTCGTTCATTGCCTCAAGAAGTGACTCTGTCTCTCGCGTTTTGGTTGATTCATTGGACATATTATCAGTAACCTGTATTAACATCTCAGGTTTGTTTTTAGAATGAACTAAAAAATCCACTTCTTTATCCTTTGAGGTTTTATAGTAAAATACCTCCTTTCCCTTTCGCTTTAATTCAAGAAATACAAGGTTTTCCAGATATTTTCCTTTATTCTTCGAAAACTGAAAAGCTATTGACTCCACAAGTCCGTTGTCTATGCAGTAACATTTTTTCGGATAATATCCTTGCTGTTTCAGTGAATATGAAAAGCGTGAGAGTGAAAATAACAGATAGCTATCTTCAAGATACCCTATATAACTTTTAACCGTATTAACACTGCCGAGTGAAAGCAAATTTTTCAGATTCCCTGTACTGTACAAACCACCTATATTGCTAAGCAAATACAATCCCAACTCTCTTAACGTTTTAGTTTCTTTGATTTCACACCGCACCACTATGTCTCGGTATAGTATATCCTCGTAAAGGCGCTTAAGAAGCGACTGATCCTTGTATTTCAGATATTCCGGCATACCCCCATGATGAAGATAGTCATTAAAATGTCTCTTTAACTTACCTCGTGACTTTGTTGTTTGTAGCGATGCGTCATAGATTTTTTCGCCCTTGAAAGAGAGATACTCTTTAAATGAGAACGGAAACAATTCCACTGACACTGTTCTACCTGTAAGCCGTGTTCCAAGTTCTCGGCTTAGAAGCGATGCATTAGAACCGGTGATAAAGAATTTAAAACCCTTATCCTGCATTCGCCGTACAAAACTTTCCCAATCAGGCACATTCTGGATTTCATCAAAGAAAAATACTTTTTTGTCACCGAAAAGTTCTACAAGAACCTCATAGAGACTATTAAAATCTTCTGTCTTAAAATTGAGAAGGCGTTCATCTTCAAAATTGAAATAATATGCACCGCCGCTGTAATGCTTCTTGATTATCTGTGCAAAAAGGGTGGATTTGCCTGTTCTCCTCAGGCCCGTTATCACAACAGAGTGCGGGATTGATAGATATTTAAGAACGACGTCCATTTTATCCCTTGCAACACCTGTACCCAAAACTTCAAGATCGCCAGATTGTTCCAAAGCTATTTCTTTTAACAGTGACTTGTCCGTAAAACCTCCATCTATCATTTCTAATGACAATTATAGTACATGTATCTGTCATTGTCAATGACAGCAACGTCAAAATAAGGACATGGGGTCATTACTTTTAGCATTACTGTCTACGCCTCTAACTTCAGTCATTTCGAATTCTTTATTATTTTAAAAATCCCAAAACCTAATCACCTAACTCCGTCACCTATTTTGTAGAAATGGGGGTTGTTGGCAGGATTTCGTTTATAACGCAACTTTATGGAGTATTTCAGATATGAAGGTTTGATATCTTAAGCCGAGTTTCCTGGCTTTATGTTTAATGTTATTCAGATCCTGGCTGTTCACCCTTATGTTGAGTACGGTGTCTTTTTTGCGGTGCGCAATTGCTTCAGCCACGGACTTGAACTCTTCAGGTGAGGCAGGTACATAAACTCCTTCCAGAAGATCCTTCTCGACTTCTTTTTCGTAGGCATTTAATTTTATTTTTCTCACTTTTTTGCTCCCTTGTACAATTTTGTGTATTTTCTACTCGGGAAAAGCGTTTTTAGAAAGTAGTGATCTTTTTCATTGACAAATGGCACAACCCAAATATAATCATTATGTTCAAACAGCATTAATTGCTGGTTATTTCTCACCGGATGTTTTAATACGGCAATAAGTTTCGATTTAATGATATCTTCAAAAAAAGCACCGCGCGTCTTTTTCAGTCGTTCGCTTTTTAACTGATTCCACCTGATATCTTTCATTGATTGAAGTATAGCATATTTTATATGTATATACAAAATGTATAACGCATTGTCCAAGTCGACGTGGTTTTTATAACAAGTCAGACCGCAAAGTTATGTTAAGTTGTCAAGTTGACTCCGTCGCCGATTCTCGCAATGTCAACTATCCTGTCTCCCTGCCTCCGTCCCCTATTAC
>Ga0315281_10004879_pt1 | contig 19340 bp, 17 predicted proteins | sample YL17G07_0_MG_FD_204540 | JGI IMG/M metagenome (GOLD analysis project Ga0315281, IMG submission 204540) | Sediment microbial communities from Yellowstone Lake, YNP, Wyoming, USA - YL17G07_0 | ecosystem: Environmental > Aquatic > Freshwater > Lake > Sediment | place: USA: Wyoming | collected... | reverse complement strand
GGGTTTTGTGTTATGTCGGTTTTTTTTTTTTTTTATTTTTTTTTATTTCGTGTTTGGGTGGGGGGTGGGGGAGCGGCCCCCCCCCCCCCGCCCCCCCTCCCCCAAACCCCCACCCCCAATCCCTTACAGGGGTTTGAGAGGGGAGTTTGAGGGGAGGGCGGCGGAAGGGCGTTCCCCGACCTTCCCTCAAATTATACAGTAATTTCTTCGATTTGCAAGGCCGTGAACAGTTGCCGGTGCCCCTGTTTGCGCCGGTAGTTCTTCCGGCGTTTCTTTTTAAAGACGATGATTTTTTTGCCCTTGCCTTGGCGCACTATCTGGCAGCGCACCGTGGCGTTTTCCACCAGGGGCTGGCCGACCTTGAGTTCCTGGCCGTCGGTGACCATGAGCACCTGGTCCAATATGACTTCATCGCCCCGTTCGCCGGGCAGGCGCTCCACCCGGAGCACGTCCCCGGGGGCGACTCGGTATTGCTTCCCACCGGTTTTGATAATGGCGTACACTGCTGGCCTCCTGTCTTAGAACTTATAATTGTTACAGCAATTTTCGTCGAAGTCAAGAGGTATTGGTCATTTCCACAGGTATTCCTATATAATAGCTGGAAAGGATCCGGGTTGAGTCTTTTGGGCCTCTGCCGCCTAATCTTTCGTCACCTTAACCCGATGTTTCTTTGGTTGACAGTGAAATATTGCCGTATATGATGAATCCCACAGATTTGCATTGAGGGGAGACGCATGGATTCTTTGTCCGCCAAGGCCAGCCCCCAGGGATACGTGGTCATCCACGGCCATTTTTATCAACCTCCCCGGGAGAATCCCTGGATTGAGCAGATCGAGGTGGAGACCAGCGCCCACCCCTACCACGATTGGAATGTCCGCATCACCGCGGAATGCTACCGCCCCAACGAGGCGGCCCGGGTCTATGACGGCCAGCGCCGCATCCTGGATATTGTCAACAATTACGAGCACCTCAGCTTCAATTTTGGCCCCACCCTGCTGAGCTGGCTGGAGGTCCAGGCCCCCTGGACCTATGAGAAAATTCTGGAGGCGGACCGGGTCAGCCTGGCGGCCCTGGGCCACGGCAACGCCCTGGCCCAGGCTTACAACCACGTGATCCTGCCCCTGGCCAACCCCCGGGACCGGGAGACCCAGATAATCTGGGGACTCAAGGACTTCCAGCAGCGCTTCCGGCGCCCGGCCGCGGCCATGTGGCTGCCGGAGACCGCGGTGAATTACCCCACCCTGGGCAGCCTGGCGGACCAGGGGATGAAGTTTGTCATCCTGTCGCCTTACCAGGCCAAACGGGTGCGGCCCCTGGCCGGGGGCGACTGGCAGGCGGTCAAGGGGCATACCCTGGACACCACTCAGGCCTACCGCTGCTTTTTGCCCGAAGGGAAGGGGGGGCGGAGCAAACCGCGGCACCTCGACGTTTTTTTCTACAACGGCGACGTGGCCGCGGACCTCAGCTTCGGAGACCTGCTGCAGGACAGTTACCGCCTGGCGGAACGCCTGGTAGAGGACTTTTCCCCCGGGCGCTTCCGCCCCCAGATTCTGCACGTGGCTACGGACGGGGAAAACTACGGGCATCATAAAAAGTTCGGGGAACTGGCCCTGGCCCACGCCATTTCCGTGACGCTGCCCCAGAAGGGCTTCAAGCTGACCAATTACGCCACCTTTTTGGAGCTGGCGCCGCCCAAATTGGAGGTGGAGCTTTACCTGGGACCGGAAGGGGAGGGCAGTTCCTGGAGCTGCGCCCATGGGGTGGGCCGCTGGCAGGAAAACTGCGGCTGCTCCACCGGGGGCTTCCCCACCTGGAACCAGAGGTGGCGCACCCCTTTGCGGCAGTCTTTCGATTTTTTAAATAAGCGGCTGGCAGCCCTGTTTGAAACGGCGGGCCAGAAGTACTTCCGGGACCCCTGGGCGGCCCGCAATGCCTACATCCAGGTGCTCCTGGACCGCAGCCGGCCGGTGTTGGCGGAATTCTTCTCCCGGCAGGGGGTCCCCAATTTAACCGAGCGCGATTGGGTGCCAGCTCTGAAGCTCCTGGAGATGCAGCGACACGCCCTCCTGATGTACACCAGCTGCGGCTGGTTCTTTGCCGACCTCTCGGGCCTGGAGACCTTGCAGGTCATCAAATATGCCGCCCGGGCCTTGCAGTTGGGGCAGGGATTCACCGCCGACCCCCTGGAAGAGCCTTTTCTGAAAATCCTGGAGCGGGGGGTAAGCAATATCCCCGAAGAGGGCAGCGGCCGCACCATTTATGAGCGGCGGGTCAAACCGGTGGTGGTGGACTACCCCAAAGTGGCCAACCAGTGGGTGATCTCCTGGCTCAAGGACCTGGAGCGGAAATGCCCCACCAGCGTCTACCATTACCGGGCTGAGCCCCAGGACCTGGAGGAGAGGACCCAGGGGTCGCTGCTCTTTGCCGCGGGGCGCCTTAACCTGTCTTCCGGCATTACCCTGGAGAGCCGCTCCCTGGCCTTTTACACCGCGTTTCTGGGGAGCTATCTCTACCGCACCCAGATTCAGGCGGCTCCCGCGGCCCGGGAGTTCCAGAACCTGAAAACGGAGTTTTTCCAAATCTTGGAAAAAACCCCGGAAGACCTCATCCCTTCCATGGTGCGGCGCCTGGGGGAACGCTACTACAGCTTCCACGATATTTTCCAGGATGAAAAAATGGAGGTCTTCCAGGACCTGTTGCAGCAGAACCAGGAGGAGGCCCTGGGCTTGATTTCCCGCAATTTTGAGGAAACCCGGGGCCTGTTGAAAGCCATGGCCACGGAAAAGCTGCCCCTGCCGCGCCTGTACCGGGCCCTGGGGGAAATCACCCTGAACCGGCGCCTGGTGGAACTCCTGCGCAAGATGGAGCCGGAGCCGGACCAGCTGGCGGCTTCCGAGGAGATCCTGGAAGTGGTGCAGGATGCGGAGATCATGGGCCTGAAACTGGAGTCCGGGGAAGGCGCCCGGATCCTGGGCCGGATGCTGCAGCGCCATCTCCTGGACCTGGCGGCTAAATTCCAAACGGAAAAGGCCATGCGGGTGAAGCAGTTTCTGGACCTGGTGAACCGCATCCCCATCACCCTGGAGGTGACGGAGGCCCAAAGCTTCATGTTCTCCCTGATGAAGGAGCGCTTTCCCGCGGTGGCGGCCCGGGCCCCCATGGACCCCAGGGTCGAGGTTTTGTCCCGCCACCTGGTGGAACTGATGGAGGCCCTGTATTTCAGTCCGGTGCGGTATTTGAAGCTGCTGGGGTAAAAGATCGGTAATGGGTATCGCCCCTGGCGTGATATAGATGCTGAGGAATCCGATCGGTGGCACAGGCGTCTCGCCTGTGTTGATTTTCAAAATTTTAGGTCCAAGGCTCAACACCTTTGCTGTAGGGGCGGTTCGCGAACCGCCCCTACCACGCTACCAAGATCATGGAGGCACCATGAACTTGCTGAAGCGAGTGCAGGAGGCCGTGGCGGAGTCCATCCGCCTGAAAAGCCAGTTTGTCGCCGAACAGGCCGAAGACCTGGTGGCCGGGGCCCGGATGCTGGCCCAGGTCTTTAAGAAAGGCGGCAAGGTGCTGATTTTCGGCAACGGCGGCAGCGCCGCGGACGCCCAGCACCTGGCCGCGGAGTTCGTCAACCGCTTTCTGGTAGAGCGGCCGCCCCTGGCCGCGCTGGCCCTCACCACCGACACTTCCATTTTGACCGCGGTGGCCAACGACTATGATTTCCGGGAGGTCTTCGCCAAGCAGGTGCGGGCCCTGGGCCGACGGGGCGACGCGGCCCTGGGGATCAGCACCAGTGGGAAGTCCCCCAACGTGGTGGCGGGCCTCAAGGCGGCCCGGGAGCTGGGCCTCAAGACCCTGGCCCTGAGCGGCGGCGACGGCGGCCCGGTGGCGGCCTCGGCGGACCTCGCCCTGGTGGTTCCCTCCCCACAGACCCCCCGCATTCAGGAGGTCCACATCACCATGGGCCACGTCCTCTGCGATTTGGTGGACTACCTGCTCTTTCCGGAAAAATTCCAGGAGGGGGGGTGAAATGAAAAAGCCGGAGCCCCTTTCTTTGGACGGGCTGAAGACTTATAGTTTGTCGGCGCGCCACTCCAAGGTGCGGGCCGGTGATTTCGCCCGGGCCTGGGCAAAAGGCGGCTCTTTGCGGGAGTTCGTGGCCCGGTTGCCCAAGGTCCTGGCCGGCAGCGCCTTCCGGGAAGTGGTGGCCGCCTGGGTTGAGGCCCGGCAGAACGGGCGCCAGGTGCTCCTGGGCATGGGGGCCCACCCCCTCAAGTTGGGGCTGAGCCCCGTCATCATCGACTTGCTCCACCAGGGGCTCCTCACCGGCGTGGCTTTGAACGGCGCGGGCATCATTCACGACGCCGAAATCGCCATGGCCGGCTGCACCTCCGAGGACGTGGACCAGGACCTGGGCTGCGGCCGCTTCGGCATGGCGCAGGAAACCGCGGCGTTCCTCAACGCCGCTATCTCCTGGGGGGCCCAGGAAGGCCTGGGACTGGGGGAGGCCGTGGGCCGGCGCCTGCTGGCGGCCAACTTTCCGCACCAGCACCTGAGCCTGCTGGCCGCCGCGGCACAGCACGGGGTGCCGGTGACGGTGCACGTGGCGGTGGGCACCGACATCATCCACCTGCATCCCTCGGTGGACCCCCAGGCCCTGGGAAAGACCACGCATCTGGATTTCCGGCTCTTTGCCGCCCTGGTGAGCCGGCTCGCCGAAGGGATGTTCATCAACCTGGGGTCCGCGGTGATCCTGCCGGAGGTCTTTTTAAAGGCCCTGACCCTGGCCCGCAACCTGGGCCATAAGGTGGCGCCGCTCACCACCTTGAATCTGGATTTTATCCAGCACTACCGGCCCCTGACCAACGTGGTGCGCCGCCCCACCGCCGAAGGGGGAAAGGGCTACGCCTTGACCGGCCACCACGAACTGCTCTTTCCCCTGCTGGCCGCCATGGTGCTGGAGGAAATGGAGGGATAAATCATGCCCACGGAAATCGTGGTGACGGCGGGCGACCTGAAGCTGAACGGCTACCTGAACGATTCTCCCACGGCCAGGGCCCTGGCCGAGGCCCTGCCCATCACCGGCAACGCCCAATTGTGGGGGGAGGAGATCTATTTTCCCGTGCCCCAGGTGGCGGCGGCACTGGACGACACCGCCAAAGCGGTGGTGGACGTGGGGGATATCGGCTACTGGCCCACGGGCCGGGCCATCTGCTTTTTCTTCGGCCTCACCCCCGCCAGCCTGCCGGGGGAGATCCGGCCGGCCAGCCCGGTGAACTTCGTGGGCCGCTTCAGCGACGACCCCTGCTGCCTCAAACTGGTCCCCGAAGGCGCCCCGGTGCGCCTTGAAAAGAAATAGTGTAGAATTATTTGGGAGAGGGGGCTAAGGGCAAAAACCCTTACGCTTACGAAAAACTCCCCAAACCCCTCCCCCAATCCCTTATGGGTTTAGCCTGGGAAGTCGGGGCCCTGGCCCCGCCTTCCCAGGCCACTTATGCGGGTTGGGAGGGGGGCGTGGGGGGAGGGCAGGGACTTTTTCGTAAGGGTCCCTGGCCCTCCCCCCACCAAGACCATCAAACGAGGTTTGTTTATGCCAATCTTTGAATTTCATTGTCAGGCCTGCGACAAGGAGTTCGAAAAGCTGGTGTTCGGCGGCGACCCCGAAGTGGAGTGCCCCTTTTGCGGCCAGACGCGGGTGGAAAAATTAATGTCCGCCTGTGCCGCCAAGGTGGGGTACAAGTTCACCGCGGCCTCCAATCCCAAGGGCGGGGCCTCTTGCACCGGTTGCTCCGCCACTTCCTGCAGCACCTGCGGTTAAGGGGTAGTTTTGCCTGCCAGGTTTCTGGAAACAAGCTCCGGGCCGGGGAAGTCGGGGCCACCGGCCCCGCCTTCCCCGGCTCCATCCAGGGGGATGGGAGGGGAGTTTGAGGGGAGGGCGGGGGACTCCCTTACGAAAAATACGAAAAAATCCCCCGGCCCTCACCTTAAATCCTCAGAGCATCACATTCGCATCGGCACCCGGGGCAGCGCCCTGGCCCTGGCCCAGGCCCGCTGGGTGGCGGCCCAAATTTCCGGCCGCTACCCCGACCAGCGGGTTGAGCTGGTAATCATCAAAACCACCGGCGACAAGCTCCATGACATCCCCCTGGCCCAGGTGGGCGGCAAGGGCCTGTTCATCAAGGAAATCGAGGAAGCCCTGCTGGCCGGGGAGGTGGACCTGGCGGTGCACAGCCTCAAGGACATGCCCGCGCTGATTCCCCAGGGCCTCATGCTGGGGGCGGTGCCCCAACGGGAGGACTGGCGGGACGCCCTGATCTCGGAGCGCTACGCCTCCCTGGCGGAGATTCCTGCCGGGGGCCGGTTGGGCACCGGCAGCCTCAGGCGGCGGGCCCAGTTGCTGCATCTTAGGCCCGACCTCGAGGTCGTGGGTTTGAGGGGCAATGTGGACACCCGCCTGAAAAAGATGGCCGCCCTGGGGTTGGACGGTCTCATCCTGGCCGCGGCCGGCCTGAACCGCCTGGGTCTTACGCAGGTTAAGCGCACCGTCCTGCCGGAGACCGAAATGCTGCCGTCGGTGGGACAGGGGGCCCTGGGCCTGGAGGTGCGCACCGGGGATTACCGGCTGCGGGAGCTCATCGGTTTTCTGGAGCACCCGCCCACCCGGGTGGCGGTGACCGCGGAACGGGCCTTTCTGGCCCGCCTGGAGGGGGGGTGTGTGGTGCCGGTGGCGGCCCATGGCCGGGTGGAGGGGGACTCCCTCCTGCTGGCGGCCCTCATCAGCGATCTGGACGGCAGGCGCCTCCTGCGGGACAGCATCAAGGGCTCCTGTGCAGACGCCCCCTTTATGGGAGGCCACCTGGCGGACCGCCTCCTGGACCGGGGCGGGCGGGAAATCCTGGCGGAACTCTATGGCCGGACCCTTTAACTTTGAGTTTTACTTGACAATTTCTCAAATCAGCCCTATAGTAATTTCAATATTCAAGCTGTAACCAGGTTGGGGGAGAGACTGGCATGCGGGCGCGATGGGGGATGGCTTGGCTGGTAGCGGCTTTCTGGCTGGTACTGGTGGTGTGCACCCCCTTGCCGGGATGGGCCTCAGGGGGTTACGGCGGGCAGAATACCGCCGGTGGGCCACTTCCCATCTATCAGGTGGGAGCCCAGAGCTCCATGGAAGCCCAGATGTTGGGCGAAAAATCCCCCCAGCCGCCGCGTCCCGGCGCTTCCCTCCTCCAGGAACTAACCCCCTCTTTGCATCAGGATCAGGACGGCACCAAGTTGAAGCTCCCCTATAACCTGGAGATGAACATCTCGGTGCGCTACAGCCGGGAGCCCTCCGCCCCGGAGTCGCAGCGGCTCAGCGACTCGCCCCTGTTGATGAAATACTCCATGGGTTACCGGGTGCTTCCCAATCTGCAAGTGGGTTTGAACGGGTACCTGTACCGCCCGGCTGATGACAGCCTCTCTTTTCAACGACCCCTGGGCCACAGGTTGGGATTCGGTCCCGAGCTCAAGTACAACCTGGGCCAATGGAGCTTTCTGGTGAAGAGCCAGGTGGAAAGCGGCAACCGCGACCGGGGCGAGGGGCTGCAAAACTGGTTCCGGGTCTGGTACGCTTTTTAATCCTTCCCTGTTTCAGATTTTCCTCCGGTGCGTTTTAGCTCTCCTCTGATTCCGGCTCGCTTCCTGGAACGTCATAAGCGTTTTTTAGCCCTGGTGGAGCTTAGCGATTCCCGCCGGGTCTGGGTCCATGTGCCCAACTCCGGGGCCCTCACCGGCTGTGCCACGCCGGGCGGGGACATCCTCCTCACCGCCGACCAGGGGCCCGGCCGTAAGACCCAATATACCTGGCGCTTCACCCGGGGCCCCGACGGCTGGATCTGCATCGACACCCTGGCGCCCAACCGGCTGGTGGCCGAGATCCTGGCCACTGGCAGCCTGCCGGGATTGCAGCCGGCGGTGCAGGTGCGTCCCGAAGTCTCCTTGCCGGGGGGCAGCCGCCTGGATTTTGTCCTGGATGTGGGAGGAAAGCTGGTCTTCCTGGAAGTCAAGAGCGTCACCTGGGTGGAAGACGGGGTGGCTCTTTTCCCCGATGGGGTCACGGAACGGGGGCGCCGCCACCTGGAGGACCTTGCCGCCCTGGTGCGGCAGGGACACGACGCCTGGCAGGTCTTTGTGGTGCAGCGCCACGACGGGCGGGTTTTCAAGCCCGCGGCCCAAGTGGATCCGGCTTATGCCCGGGAACTGGCCGCGGCTGCGGCCCACGGCGTTAACATCATGGTCCTCCAGGAAAAAATTACGCCCCCGGAAATTACCCTTGCATCCACCCTTCCCCATGATTTAACATAAGCACCGGATCAAGAATAATTTCACGAAGTCCTTGCCCTATCCTTTAAGAGCCGACTGATGAATGCCGCCGCCATCAACAACAACATTCATATCCTCACGGGCAACGCCAACCCGGAATTAGCCCGGAAAATCTGCGATCATCTCTCCCTGCCCCTGGGCCAGGCCCTGGTCGCCACCTTCAGCGACGGGGAGATCAGGGTGGAGATCGGCGAGAACGTCCGGGGCCGGGATATCTTTCTCATTCAGTCCACCTGCCCGCCGGCCAACCATAACCTGATGGAGCTCCTCATCATGATCGACGCGGTGAAACGGGCTTCGGCCCGGCGCATCACCGCGGTCATTCCATATTTCGGCTACGCCCGGCAAGACCGCAAGGTGGCTCCCCGGGTGCCCATCTCCGCCAAGCTGGTGGCCGATCTCCTCTCCACCGCCGGGGCCCAACGCATCCTCACCATGGACCTGCACGTGGGGCAGATCCAGGGGTTCTTCGACATCCCGGTGGACAACCTGTACGCCTCCCCCATCATGATTCCCTACATCCGGGAAAACTTCCAGAACGACCTGGCCATCGTCTCGCCGGACGCCGGCGGCGTGCCCCGGGCCCGGGCCTACGCCAAGCGGTTGGAGGCCTCCCTGGGGTTGATCGACAAACGCCGGGACACGCCCGGGAAGGCCAAGGCCATGTACCTCATCGGCGAAGTCCTGGGCAAAGAAGCGGTCATCCTGGATGACATCATCGACACCGGCGGCACCCTGACCCAGGCCGCGGAGGTGATCCTGCAGCGGGGCGCCAGGAACATCAACGCCTGCTGCACCCACGCGGTGCTCTCCGGCCCCGCGGTCCAAAGGGTCATGGATTCGCCCCTGAACCGTCTGGTGGTCACCGACACCATCCCCTTGAGCCCCGAGGCCAGGGCCTGCCCCAAGATCGTCCAGCTCCCGGTGGCGCATCTGCTGGCTCAGGCCATCCTCCGGACCCACCACGAGGATTCCATCAGCTCCCTGTTCGAGATTCAGTTTTAAGCAGCTATCAGCTTTCAGCTTTCAGCCAAGAAAGTCTCAGCGATCCATCATGGCCGCGGCCACCACGAAGCGTGAAAATTTAAGGGCGGCGGGCACGGAGGCCCGCCCTACCATAAATAATATTTGGTAGGGCGGCCGTCCCCGGCCGCCTTTAGCCCTTTCATGCAAAGAGGGGATTTTCAGAGAAAGCTGAAGCCTGAGGCTACACCTAAAATGATGGATTTTTGCGGAAATAGCAGGGCGCCATTATGGCGTCCTGTTCTATTTTGGGGGGGATGAGAGGGGTTTTGAACTTCTTCTTATGGGGGTTGGGGGAGGGTTTCAGGGAGGGATTGTAAGCGGCCGTCGGCCCCTAGCCCCCTCCCTGAGCCTCTCCACATGCTACATCACCGCGATCTCTTGCAGGCCGTCCCGCCAGCCGTCCCAGAGGTAGGCGTCCAGGCGGCCCCGGGCGATGACCTGAAAGGCGTAGCGGGCCTGGGCCGCGTAGAAATCGCAGTAGGGGGCCGGCGCTTTCAAGGTGCCGTTGCTGGCGTAGACCTCGGCCGGGCAGGGGGCCCCGCAAAAATGCCGCACCGCGCAGGTCTTGCAGGGTTCCAGGTCCTCCACCACCCGGCCCGTCACCCGGGCGAAGGGCTGGCTCTTAAGCAGTTCGGCCACCGGGGTTTCGAAGAGACTGCCGCCGTGGAACTCACTGAGGCCCAGGAACTCGCTGCAGGGGGCCACCTCGCCGCCGGCGCCCACCGCGAAGAAGCAGCGCCCGCCGCCGCAGGGGGAGATGTCGCACATCAGCCGCCGGGCCCCCGGAGCCACCAGACCCAGGAGCAGGTTGGCGAAGTTGCCGATGACCAGCTGGCGTCCGGTTTTTTCATACAATTCATGGGCCCGGTCCAGAGCGGCGAAGAAATAGTGGGCCAGCTCGGACTGGTCCGGCATCAGGGCCCGGCCCCCGGCCTGGGTGCCCCTGACCGGGTTGAGCAGGGCGTTGGCCACCCCCTGGCGGTGCAGCAACTCCACCAGCTCCGACAGCGCCGCCACGTTTTCCCTGGTCACGGTGCTAATGACGTTGAGGCCCGGGTAGTCGGCCAGGTCCACCAGGGCCCGGGACACCTGGTTGAAGACGCCGCTGCCGCCCCAGGTGCGCCGGGTGCGGTTGGCGATCTCCGCGGTGGGGCCGTCCAGGGAAATGCCGATGCCGCAGCCCTGGGCTCGGAGAAAGTCCAGGGATTCCCGGTCCAACAGGGTGGCGTTGGTCTGGACCCCGAAGCGGAAATAGCCCGCATATTGCTCGATTCCCTGAAAAACCGCCTCCCGGGCCAGCAGGGGTTCGCTGCCGTGGAACACCAGCTGGGGCCGGGCCCCTGCCGGCAGGAGGCCGACAAAATAATCTTTCAGCCGGCCCAGGGCCTCCAGCAGCCGGGCCGGCTCCATGTCCTTGCCGTTGCGCCTGGCCTCCCGGGGGAGGTAACAGTAGCCGCAGTCCAGGTTGCAGCGCTCCGTGGGGTTGAAATAGACCGCGGAAGGCAAGAGCCCGAAGCGCACGGTGTTGAGGTCCGCGGTTAGTTGGGCTTCCTTCTCCCGGAAGGCCCGGGGCAGCTCCGGGCCCAGGAGATAGTCCAGGGCCTCCGCCCGGGGGGCCAGCATCCAGAAGGCGGTGTCCGCGTTAATCAGGGCCACGTAATCGGCGTGGCCCACCTCCAGCACGTCGAAATGGGGCCCGGCCCCGGCGTTGACCTGCGCCTGGGACGGGCCCCACAAGGTTGAAATTGCCTGGGCCATGTCCTTATTTCTTCTTGGCCTCGGCCATGAGGTAATGGGACAGGCCCACCTGGTTCCCGTTGGGAGCGCAGGTGTAACGGATGCTGATGGGTTTCTTCGTACTCTTCGCTTTTGCCATAGATTGTCCTCCTTCCTCGGTGATTTACCGGCTGGGCGGGGGCGCTGGATGATCCGTAGGGGCGGTTCGCGAACCGCCCCTACAAAACCGCCCTTTCCCGATGGAGTTTCCATCAAGGGAATATACCCAGGCCCGCCGGGGGGTAAGCCTTGGAATTGTCTTTGGGGAGGGGGCCAGGGGCAGAAGGCCCACTTACAATCCCTCCCCCAAACCCCCACCCCCAACCCCGTAAGGGTGCTGGCACCGGCGTCCCGCCGGTGCTATTTCTTGTGTGCCTCTGGTATCCGCTTTTTCTGCTTTTGCCTTATACCAAAAACCAAAAACTAAAAACCAAAAACTAAAAAGGGAGTCCCATCCGTCGGATGGAACTCCCTTTACCATCAGGAGTAGCCTCACTTACAAAAAACCGCCAGGCAGGTCTTCTGGCTCGGGGATCAGCCGGAGGAAGCCAGCCTTCCCACCGGGGTTTTTTTATAAGCCCCCGGCAGTGGCCGGCTCAAGCCTTGCTTCCTCCGTCCCCCCTCACAGCGGCGGGACCGCCCCGGAGTCGCACCGGGTTCCGGATTGCCTGGCAGGCTTGGTAATTTGACATATGGTTACCATTTGCTTGCCGCTTTGTCAATATGGGAGGCCAAAGAGATTTTCCCCTGACCAGGCAGCTCCCCTGACACTTTAAATCATATTGACAGTTAGCCCATGTAGAGGTTATTTTTATTATTTTAGTGGGTTTCGAGATGGTCGGCCATGATTAAGGGAATTCGGGGGATGCGGGATATCCTGCCGCCGGAAGCGGAACGGTGGCAGCAGATGGAAGCCATAGCCCGGCAGGTTTTCGAGCTTTACGGGTACCGCGAGGTCCGCCTGCCGCTCCTGGAGCGCACCGAGCTCTTCGCCCGCTCCATCGGCGAGGAGACCGACATCGTGGCCAAGGAGATGTACACCTTCGACGACCGCCACGGCGAGTCCCTGACGCTCAGGCCCGAGGCCACAGCCTCGGTGCTGCGGGCCGTCCTGGAGCACGGCCTGGAGAAGGGCGCGGGGGTCAAGAAATACTACACCCTGGGGCCCATGTTCCGCTACGAGCGGCCTCAGAAGGGGCGCTACCGCCAGTTTTACCAGATCAATTGCGAAGCCTTGGGGGTGGACGCCCCGGAGTTGGACGCGGAAGTCATCCTGCTCCTCCTGGACCTCCTGGGCCGCCTCCAGCTGGGGGAGATGCGCCTGCTGGTCAACTCCCTGGGCTGCCGGCAGTGTCAGGCCTCCTTCAAGGCGGCCCTCCAGGATTTCTTGCACGGCAAAGAGGGCCTGTGCCCCGATTGCCGGCGGCGCCGGGAGACCAATCCGCTGCGGGTCTTTGACTGCAAGTCGCCGCATTGCCAGGCCATGCTCCAGGAAGCCCCGGTGCTCCAGGACCATTTGGACCCGGAGTGCGCCGCCCATTTTGCCCGGGTGCTGGAGCTGCTTGCCGGCTTCGGGGTGGCCTACGAGGTGCGGCCCCGGCTGATGCGGGGCCTGGACTATTATACCCGCACCGCCTTCGAGGTGGTGGCCGCCGGCCTGGGGGCCCAGGACGCGGTAGCCGGGGGCGGGCGCTACAACGGCCTTTCCCAAGAATTGGGCGGCCCGGAACTCCCGGCCATCGGCTTCGCCATCGGCCAGGACCGCCTGCTGGAGGTCCTGCCCCAGGATTTGGGCCAAGATAAAGACAGCAAGATTTTTCTGGCGGCCCTGGGGAACTCGGCCAGGGAGAGGGCTTTTGCCCTGCTCCGGGAGCTCAGGGGCCGGGGCCTGGCCGGGGAGATGGATTTCGAGGGAAGGTCCCTCAAGGCCCAGATGTCCCTGGCGGAACGGCTGGGGGCAGATTTTGTTATCATTATAGGAGAACGTGAAATTGAAAAAGGACAGGCGGTGGTGAGAAAGATGGCTGATATCGTAATCGAGAAAGGTGAAGAAAAAATTTTTATTGAAGTAAAAACAGGTCCCATGGTTAAAGGCGAGCAAAGGTGGGTTAGTTTTGAACAGCTTGTTGATTACTTGAAAGAATTAATTAAGCCAAAGGAAGAACCCAGATAGTGTTCGACTCAATAGCCGGCCTGAGACGCAGCCACTCCTGCGGGGTCCTCAGGCTCAAAGACGCGGGGGTGGAAGTGGTGCTCATGGGCTGGGTGCAGCGGCGCCGGGACCATGGCGGCCTCATCTTCGTGGACCTCCGGGACCGGGAAGGGCTGACCCAGGTGGTCTTTGACCCCAAGGTCAACCCGGACGCCCACATCAAGGCCGGGGTGCTGCGGGATGAATATGTCATCGCCATCCGGGGTGTGGTGGATCCCCGGCCCCCGGAGATGGTGAACCCGAATCTGCCCACCGGCGAGATCGAGATCCTGGTGGAGGAGTTGCGCCTCCTGAACGCCGCCAAGACTCCGCCCTTTGAGCTGGAGGACTACCGGGTGGACATCTCCGAGGCCCTGCGCCTCAGGTACCGCTATCTCGACCTCAGGCGCCCCAGTGTCATGGGAAAGATCCTGTTCCGCCACCGGGCGGCCCAGGTGGCCCGGCAGTTTCTCAACTCCCAGGGCTTCGTGGAGGTGGAGACCCCCATCCTCACCAAGAGCACGCCGGAAGGGGCCCGGGACTACCTGGTGCCCAGCCGGGTGCAGCCGGGGCATTTCTTCGCCCTGCCCCAGTCGCCCCAGCTCTTCAAGCAGCTCTTGATGATAGCGGGACTGGATCGTTACTATCAGCTGTGCCGCTGCTTTCGGGATGAGGACCTCAGGGCCGACCGCCAGCCCGAGTTCACCCAGATCGACCTGGAGATGGCCTTCATCACCGAGGAGGACGTCTTCCAGGTGGTGGAAGGGCTCATGGCGACCTGCTTCCAAGAACTGCTGGGAGTGAAGCTGGACCGGCCTTTTCCCCGGCTGACTTTTCAGGAGTGCCTGGACCGCTTCGGCCTGGACCGGCCGGACCCCCGCTTCGGGCTGGAACTCAAGGACCTCACCGACCTGGTGAAAGAGACGGAATTTCGCCAGTTCCGGGAGGTGGTGGACCAGGGCGGCATCGTCAAGGCCATGTGCGGCCCGGGGCTGGGCAAGCTCTCCCGCAAGGAGCTGGATGACCTCATCGACCTGGCCGGGGTCTATGGCGCCCGGGGGCTGGCCTGGGTGAAGGTGCAGAGTGACGGGTGGCAGTCGCCCCTGGCCAAGTTTTTCCCGGAAGCGGTGAAGGCGGCGGTGAACCAGCGCCTGGGGGCCAAGGCCGGCGATCTGCTGTTGTTCATCGCCGACACCCCCCAGGTGGCCTGCACCGCCTTGGGGATGGTGCGGCTCCATTTAGGACAGCGGGAGGGTCTGATCCCCGAGGACACTTACAGCCTGGTGTGGGTCACCGACTTCCCCCTGCTGGAGTTCGACCACGACGCCGGCCGCTTCGTGGCCATGCACCACCCGTTCACCGCGCCCAAAGAAGAAGACCTGCCCTGGCTGGATACCAGCCCCGGGCGGGTGCGGGCCCGGGCCTATGACCTGGTGCTCAACGGCGTCGAGATCGGCGGCGGCAGCATCCGCAACTGCCGCCGGGACCTCCAGGAAAAGATGTTTCAGGTCCTGGGCATCTCGGTGGCCGAAGCCGAGGAGAAGTTCGGCTTCTTGCTGGAGGCTTTGGAATTCGGGGCCCCGCCCCACGGCGGCGTGGCTTTCGGTTTTGACCGTCTGGTGGCCATATTAAGCGGCGCCCGCTCCATCAGGGAGGTCATCGCCTTCCCCAAGACCCAGAAAGCCGCCTGCCCGGTGACCAAGGCGCCCAGCCGGGTGGACCTGGAACAGCTGCTGGAATTGGGTCTAAGGCTGGAGAAGTAGATAGTAGCCAGTAGCCAGTACCCAGTTTGAAGGTATGGTCAACGTCCTTTAACTGGCCACTGGCAACTGGCCACTGGCAACTGACCACTGAGAACTAATAAACGGATGGCTAAAGTTATGGCTCGCTGGAACAAAGATCGCCGACTGTTGGATCACGAACATTCTACCTTCTGGAAGTATCGGTTGCAGGAGGTGGAAGAGCCCAATTTGATGCGGGACATCTTTCCCTACACCGAAGTGGCGCGCATCGATTTCGATTACAAATTCGTCATGCCCCAGCCCCCCGAAGAGATGGTGATCACCGACACCACCTTCCGGGACGGCCAACAAGCCCGGCCGCCTTACACGGTGCGCCAGATCGTGGAGATCTTCGACATGCTCCACCGGCTTTCCGGCCCCAAGGGGGTGATCCGGCAGAGCGAGTTCTTTCTTTACAGCGCCAAGGATAAAGAGGCGGTGGAGCGCTGCCGGGAGCGGGGCTATCGGTATCCGGAGATCACCGGCTGGATCAGGGCCAACGCCGCCGACCTGGTCTTAGTGAAGGACATGGGCTTGCCGGAGACCGGCATCCTCACCTCGGTGTCCGACTACCACATCTTCCTGAAGCTGAAGTGGAACCGGCGGAAAGCGCTGGAAGATTACCTGGGCATCGTCAAGGCGGCCCTGGACCTGGGGATTGCGCCCCGCTGCCACTTCGAAGATATCACCCGGGCCGACATCTACGGGTTCTGCATCCCCTTCGCCATGGAACTGATGAAGCTCAGGTCCGAGAGCGGCATCAACGTCAAGATCAGGTTGTGCGACACCATGGGCTACGGGGTGCCCTACCCCGGGGCGGCCCTGCCCCGGAGCGTGCCCAGGCTGGTGCGGGCCATGATCGACGACGCCGGGGTGCCGGGCCACCTGCTGGAGTGGCACGGGCACAACGATTTCCACAAGGTCCTGATCAACAGCGTCACCGCCTGGCTCTATGGCTGCGGCGCGGTGAACGGGGCCCTGCTGGGGTTCGGAGAGCGCACCGGCAATGCCCCCATCGAGGGGATGATCATGGAGTACCTCTCCTTGCGGGGCAGCAGCGACGGCATCGACACCACCGTGATCACCGAGATCGCCGAGTATTTCGAGCGGGAGCTGCACTATCATATCCCGCCCAACTATCCCTTCGTGGGCAAGAACTTCAACACCACCAGCGCCGGCATCCACGCCGACGGGCTGCTGAAAAACGAAGAGATTTATAATCCTTTCGATACCGCCAAGATATTGAACCGGCCCATCACCATCACCATCACGGACAAATCCGGCAAGGCCGGCATCGTCCACTGGCTCAATTCCCGGCTGAATCTGGAAGGCGAGCGGGCCGTGGACAAGAACCACCCCGGGGTGGGGAAGATCAACAAGCGCATCACCGAAATGTACGAGGCCGGGCGCTGCACCTCCATCTCCAACGAAGAGATGGAGAACATGGCCCGCAAGTACCTCTCCGAGCTCTTCGTCTCGGAGTTCGACCAGCTCAAGCAAAAGGCCGACAAGCTGGCGGCCCACCTGGCCGAAGACCTGGCGGAGCGGGAAGAGATCCGCTCCATGGTGGCTAAGGTCATGGAGCGGGTGCTGCAGCAGGCCCTGGACAACTACCCCTTCATCCAGTTCATGTACGTCACCAACCTGGAAGGGCGCAAGATCACCCGGAACATCACCCACATCGTGGACCGGGCCAAGTACGCCGAAATGAAGCTGGACGAGGACCTGTCCAACCGGTCCTGGTTCATTGAACCCATCAAGTCGGGGAAAGTCTTCGTCTCGGACTTCTACACCTCCCGGTTCACCGGGGCCCTGTGCATTACCGTGAGCGTGCCGGTGCGCAACGAGGCCGATGAGATCCAGGGCATCCTGGGCATGGACATCCGCTTTGAGGCCCTGGCCAAGATGGAACAGGACGGGGAGATTTAACCAGGGGTCAGGGGTCAGCGGTCAGGGACCAGGCTACCGCAGGCTGCTGAGGGCCCCAGGGGCGACCGGCCGGGTCGCCGCCCATCAAGGCAAGGTCGGCGGGGGCGAGTTTCCCCCCCGCCCCTACAATGCGGCGCTTCCTATAAGTAGAAGTGCGGTGGAATCATAAATGACGTCAATTCTAGGCCAGGCGTTTCTGGGCGTAGGCTGGCTGCCGTCCGAGGCTTGGTTTTGCAAAGCCTATCCCGTTTACAGGACGAAAACCGATGGGAGTGGCATTTGTAGCCGCAAGCTTTAGCTTGCGCCGGAATCTTTGGGCGGCTGACACGCAGGCTGAAGCCAGCGGCTACAGGAAACCTTTCAAATAATTACCGGTGAGTGATCAGGGAGCGGGAGGCTATTTCCTGCTCCGTTGCCATAGGCTAATCGTATACTGTCCTAGAAAGCGAGGTGGCTTTATGTGTGATGACCCGCAAAAATTAGTCGCGCTCAAGGAAGCCAAAGCCAAGTATGAAGACACGGTGGCCAAGGTCTTGAAAAAAATGCCGGAGCGCCGACCGGATTTCGTTAACACCTCCGGAATCCCCATGGCCCGGGTTTACACCCCTCTGGATATGGAAGGTTTCGACTACCTGGCTAAATTGGGTCTTCCCGGCCAGTATCCCTACACCCGGGCGGTGCAGCCCACGGCCTACCGCGGCCGCTATTGGACCATGCGGCAATACGCCGGCTTCGGCTCCGCCGAAGAGACCAACGAACGCTATCACTTTCTCTTGAAATCAGGCCAGACCGGCCTGTCCGTGGCCTTTGACCTCCCCACCCAGATCGGCTACGATTCCGACCACCCCCTGGCCCAGGGCGAAGTGGGGAAAGTGGGGGTGTCCATCGACTCCCTGTGGGACATGGAGCAGCTCTTTGCGGGCATTCCCCTGGACCAGGTGTCCACCTCCATGACCATCAACTCGCCCTGCGCGGTGCTTATGGCCATGTACCTGGCCATCGCCGAAAAGCAGGGCATCTCCTTCGACCAACTGCGGGGCACGGTGCAAAACGACATCCTGAAGGAATACTCCTCCCGGGGCACTTACATCTTCCCGCCCCGGCCCTCCATGCGCCTGATCACCGACATCTTCGCCTACTGCACCAAGGAAGTGCCCCAGTGGAACACCATCAGCATCAGCGGCTACCACATCCGGGAGGCCGGCTCCACCGCAGTCCAGGAGATCGCCTTTACCCTGGCCAACGGCATCGCTTACGTGGACGCGGCCATCCAGGCCGGCATGCAGGTGGATGAGTTCGGACCGCGTCTCTCCTTCTTCTTCAACTCCCACTCCGATTTCCTGGAAGAGGTGGCCAAGTTCCGGGCCGCCCGGCGGTTGTGGGCCAGGATCATGAAGGAGCGCTTCGGGGCCCAGGACCCCCGCTCCCAGATGCTGCGGTTCCACACCCAGACGGCCGGCTGCACCCTCACGGCCCAGCAGCCGCTGAACAACATCATGCGGGTGGCCTTCCAGGCCCTGAGCGCGGTGCTGGGCGGCACCCAGTCCCTACACACCAATTCCTTCGACGAGGCCCATGCCCTGCCCTCGGAGCTGGCGGTGCAGGTGGCCCTGCGCAGCCAGCAGGTCATCGCCTATGAGACCGCGGTGTGCGACACCGTGGATCCCCTGGCCGGCTCTTATTACCTCGAGAACCTCACCGACGAAGTCGAGGCCCGGGCCCAGGACTACATCGACCAGATCGACCGCCTGGGCGGGGCCGTGGCCGCCATTGAAAAAGGCTTCGTCCAGAAGGAGATCGGCGTCAGCGCCTATCGCTACCAGCAGGAGATCGAAAGAGGCCAGCGGGTGGTGGTGGGCCTCAACCGCTTTCAGGTGGCCGAGGAAGAGAAGCCCTCCGGCCTCCTCAAAGTGGACCCCGCGGTGGGGGAAAAGCAGGTGGCCCGATTAAAAGAGCTGAAGAGCACCCGGGATAACGCCGCGGTGCAACAGGCCCTGGCGGAGCTCAAGGCCGCGGCCCAGGGCACCGACAACCTCATGCCGCCCATCCTCAAGGCGGTGAGGGCCCTGGCCACCCTGGGTGAAGTCTGCGACACCCTCAGAGCCGTCTTCGGCGAATACGAAGCCCCGGCTTTGGTGTAGGGGGTAAGTTGAGGGGAGGGCCGGGGGATCAACGATCCCCCGCCCTCCCCTCAAACTCCCCTCCCAACCCCCTATAAGGGGGCCGAGGAAGGCGGGCCAAATGGCCCGACTTCCTCGGCCTGAAAAAAACTTAAG
>Ga0315281_10004877_pt1 | contig 19342 bp, 13 predicted proteins | sample YL17G07_0_MG_FD_204540 | JGI IMG/M metagenome (GOLD analysis project Ga0315281, IMG submission 204540) | Sediment microbial communities from Yellowstone Lake, YNP, Wyoming, USA - YL17G07_0 | ecosystem: Environmental > Aquatic > Freshwater > Lake > Sediment | place: USA: Wyoming | collected... | reverse complement strand
CCAAACCTGCGGTCCCGGCGGCCCAAACCGCCACCGCTCTGCCCGCCGCGGGGGGTGCGTCCCCCGCGGCGGCACAGGGAGCAGCTCCGAATGTCGAGGTTGTCCCCAGGTCGGTCTTGATCTCAGCGCTGAATGCATGACGGGACGTTAGGACCGATATCAATTCTCAATTTGATAATATTATCAAATTGAGAACCGCAGGATTCTTCATACTCCAATATTATCAAATCGTTAGATGAGTCAGCCCAGGACGATTGTTGGCATCGATCATGCATGGAATCTAGCAGGGGGACTTCTCTGCTATGAAGAAATACATTATTTTTGTCGTTATTTTGGAACTCCTCACCTTATCCGCATCCGCCGGGCCGAGAAGGACCTATGATTGGCATAGCTGGATCGGAAATTTCGGCGGCGGATCGATTGGTCCGGTAACCGCCTGCATCCCAACCTCCTGCGAAACCCAACACAAGAATTGCGGCCAGATCCAAGACGGGTGCGGCCACACGCTTGATTGCGGTTCCTGCTCCGGCATCGACACCTGCGGCGGGGGAGGGACGCCGGATGTCTGCGGCCAAGTCTGTTACGAATACGGTTTCATCTCCGATCAGGGCGGCGTCGATAACGTCTATCACGGAAAGACCTGCGAGGAGACTCCCGCAAACCTGACTCATCTGACGTCGACCGGACATACTTTCAGCCACCTATCCATCGGCCCGGTACTTCCAAACATCTCCTTCTTTGAGACGGACACGGACGCCGGAGGGCACGTGACGAATTACATGAGCCTCGCATCCTTGGAGGGAAGTTGGTCCGTAATGGACGGCGCGCATGAATTTACCGCCCGCCATGTCTCTTGGGATCGCGGCGAAGCCATGGCCTTCATCTCTCAGGAGGCCGACGGCTATTATACCATTCGCATCAACAGGAACTCTTCCCACGGATATCCGGCCAGCGACAGCGTCGTGGTCTACGATCGTCTCGGCAGCCGCGTCCCAAGGGAAATCGCGTGGATTCCCATGGCCGACTTTACGGAATCTCATCGGCTCGTTCTCTCGATTTCCGAACCGCCGTCGGCTGCGGCGCGCCTCTTCGTCTTGGACCTGAACGCAAATCGACTCATGCCGCTCGAAGCTCCTTCTACGCCGGCAACGGCCTTGCAAGGGGAGCAACCTTCACTGAGCCATCGGGGATCGCGCGTGCTGTTCGTGAAAAATGCCGATCATCGAATCTATTCCTGTGAATTCGATTTTTCGCAGGTTGACGCGGGACATGCCTTCTGCGGCGACATGGCCGAATTGCCGTCGACTCGGAGAATGGGCGGCGACTTCGCTTCGCCCTGTTGGTCCTATGACAATCAGTGGGTCTTCTACGCTTATCGGGACGATGGTTCGTCTTGGGATATCTACCGGGATCGATATAATACGTCGGAGCCATTCGGAAGACAGGGAATCGTTCTGACGGATGCCAATGAGAAGGACGTCGTCTGCGCACCGGTCGTGTATTACGCGGTCACCAATGCTGCGGTGGTTGCGCCGCTTCGCGAACCGTCACAGACGGTCTATGCCGTTCCGTCGGTGCAGACCTACGCTCCGCTCCGCTCGTGCACCAATGATTCCGAGTGTCCCACGGGCCAGACGTGTCAGAGCGGGTCTTGTCGCGCAGCCCCGAGTGGGTCGCATTGACGGAACTCCAAGGGAGTACGCGCCGATAAATGCTACGGGGGGAAGCATCTTACGTAACATCCGCAAATATTTTTCTTGCTGTGCCCTCATAGCCGTCTTCGGTATTTGGGAACTTCCGGGCTGCGCCCAGCCTTTCGCTCCTTTCGCCGCGCAACAAAAGGAAGTCTCAAACACCTCATCCGGAGACTCTTCGCAGACGCCGGATACACCCGACACCAGCGCCTGGAAGCAAGAGCCCATGGACCTCAGCGGTCCGGGCGATTCCTCAGGCACCGGCGTCAAACCGGCGGAACGCGTCATCGCCATGAATCCCACCCCCATCGGGCCGAAAAGCGATGATACTCGAGTCGAAACACGCCAATCCTTCGTGGACTACCATGCCCGCTACGGCAAGGATTTTTCGCAAATCCTGCCTCACAACAGCAACTGGCCGCAACCGCCGGCTCAAAACATCGAACCGGCCACATGGGCCCTTGAAAAAGACGGGTCGCTCAATCTCAAAATTCTCTGCGAGTTGCACCTGAAAAACTCCGTTTTTGGATGGACCCCTTGTCCAACGGACATGCAGGTTCGAATGGTCTTTACACCGGATGGCCATGCGGAGGCCGACGCCTCCCCGTATGATGCGGACGTGAAAAGCACCGACGACGTGACTCCGAACGTGACTTTCGACAGCCTCAAGCCTGGCTTGGGCACCGTCGATCTTTTCGTCTACAAGGGGGATTTCTCGACCGCCAACGCGTATCCTCTTGGGTCTTTCGAATTGATCATGCCTCAGACTCTGAAGATGAGAATCGTCGCTCCGCTTACCCGAGATATTTATCGATCTGCCCCTTGAGCGACTCGAGATCCGTCTCGACGCCGGCCCGTTCGAGACGGGCGTAAAGACTCCGGCGCGAAATGCCGAGGGCCTTGGCGGCGCGGCCTTTGTGATAGCATTGATCCCGTATCGCACGGAGCGTTTCCTCCAGAATCGGCGGAAGAGAGACGGAGCGAAGCTTCGCGGCCTCCATTTCTTTTACAAGCTTCTTGCCCTCCATCAAGACGGGTTTGAAGTGAAGGGATTTGGGCGTCACCGTTCCGTCCTCCGCGAAGAGCACGGCCGTCTCGATGGCATTCTGCAACTCGCGAATATTTCCGGGCCAGGGATACGCGACAAATATCTTGAGGACCGCCGTTGCAAGGCTGCACGCATCTTTTGATTTTTCTCTCTCGGCGATTTTCTTCAAAAAATGTTCGGCGAGGAGAGGGATATCTTCCCGCCGATCCCGAAGGGCGGGCAGACGGACGCTGACTCCGTTGAGGCGGTAGAAGAGATCTTCACGAAACTTTCCCTCTTTCACAAGACCCGCTAAATCTCTGTTGCTCGCTGAAACGACGCGGACATCGACGCGAACGACTTCATGCGATCCGATGGGCCTGATTTCGCCTTCCTGCAGGAAACGAAGGAGTTTCGCCTGCAAGGCCAGGCTCATGTCGGCGATCTCGTCCAGGAAGATCGTCCCTCCGTCCGCGTATTGAAGAATTCCCTTCTTGTCGGCGGTTGCATGCGTAAAGGCGCCTTTTTTGTGGCCGAAAAGCTCGGATTCGAGAAGGTTCTCGGGCAAGGCGCTGCAATTTTCGGTAACGAACGCCTTTTTCGCACGCGAACTGTTGAAATGAAGGGCCCTCGCGATGGATTCCTTGCCCGTCCCCGATTCGCCGTAAATCCAGACGGGAATCTTCGACTCCGTGATCTTGTCGACGAGCGTCAGAACCTCGATCATCTTGGGAGCCCGGCCGATGATGTCGCTGTATTCGTTTTTCAAGAGAAGCCGTGATTGATGGACCTCTTCTTCGAGGCGCTGAACCTGGCTCGCCTGGGTCTCGACCCGCTCCGACAGCTCGGCGTTCGAACGCTTCAACTCCGAGACCAGCCGTCCCTTCTGAAGGGCGAGACCGGCGATCGAGGCGAAGGTCTCAAGCAATTCCAGAAGTTCGCCCTCAAAAAGCCCCTGTTGGAAGCGATGATCGAGATAGAAGACGCCCAGAACGCCTTCGGTTCCGCGGACGGGGAGGGCGGCGATGGACTTGAGCTGCTGAAGCTGCACGCTCCGAGCGTCGCGAAAGAGCGGATCGACCAAGGCATTGTCCGTCACCACGAGCCTGCCGGTCTGCAGGGCCCTCCTCACGGCGGAGAGACTGAAGGCGTAGACGTCGGTCTGGAGTTCCTGCTTCGCGACGTTTCTGGCGACGGCGATCTCAAATCCCGGAATCGGACCTCCGGCTTCGCCGCCGCGCAAGACCAGAAAGCCGCAATCCGCTCCGGAAATCCTCATCGCCGCATCCATCAGGCGATTCAGGACGCGATGCATGTCTTCTTCGTGCAGCAAGTCTTCGTTCAGCGAGGTCAAGAGGGGTAGGGCGCTCTCCATAGATCTGTTCTCCATCCGGCCACCATCGTTTAGCGTTAGAGTTTGCGGAGCGGGCCGGCCGACCGCGGCCTGCGCCAACTCGATTTCTTTCTGATTTTGCGCCAAGTCGTTCTCGTTGCCCAAAAATAGAAAAATCTCCCGGGCCTTGTTGAGGAGGTCAAGCGACGGCACGGTATCGCCTCGAAGACGCCTCAAATGGCCTTGGTTGTTCCATGCGATCCCAATCCTGAGATCCGATTTGGTCGCCTCGGCGCTCCGTTCGGCTTCTCCATAGGCCTCTTCGGCGATTTTGAGATCGCCGCGTTCGACGGCCAGATTGCCCTCTTGGATCCACGCCCAAAACTCTCCCAAGAGGTCTTTTCTCTCCTGATAATGGCTCCTCGCTTCTTGAAGAAGCCGTCGCGCCCCTTCCCAATCCGACTGCCGCGCCAGAACGGCGGCAAGGCCCCGTTCGGCCTCGGCGCGCAGAGAAGACGGGTTGGACCCAGCCTTGGAACTTTCCAGGGAGATCGCCCGCTCGAAATAGGTTCGTGCGCCGGCCAAATCCGATCTTTTCGAAGCGGCCTGTCCCAAGAGGTTCATCGCTTTGACGATCCAAGGCCGGATCGGGGGCTCCGCCTCGTGGCCGGCCGCGTCCGCGAGTCCCTGAGTCAGACGGCGCACGGCTTCGTCTTCTTCACCGAGATTCTCGTGCCCTTGTCCGGTGATGACCCAATATTTGACTCGTCTCAGCGTTTCGGGCTCGTCGGAGGCGTTGAGCGAGAACCACCGGTCCGCGCACGAAAGAGCATCGCGGTACCGGCCTTGGGCATTGAGTGCATTGAGCTTGATCCTCAGAAGACGCGAGATCGCGCACGGATCCTCCAAGAGCGTCAGACAACGGTCGATCCATGACACGCACTCCTCGAACCGGCGCTGGTCGAGCAGCCTTTCGCAAGCCGCCGGCGCCCCTGTTACGACATCTTCCCGCTTTTTCAGGAAGAGGGCATGATGGAGCCTCCGAGGATGGTCGACCGCCTCGTTTTTCAAGACAAGAAACCAACGACGATGCAAGTTGTGAACTTCCTTCTCGGAAAGATCGCGAAGAAGACGGTCTCCCAGGGCGGGAACGGCCAATCGAAACAAGCTCCTTTCTTCGCGGAGAAGCTCCAGGTTTACGAGATATTGAAGATCGCCGCCGATGCCGCCCTCGGGAAAAAGAAGGGTGATGTCCTTCCAAGAAACTGGCCAAGAAACCGGGGAGTCAGCCGCAGCGAGGAGATTTAAAACCCTTCTCTGCCGTTCGGAGCATCTTGAGAGCCTCAGGCTCAACAGGTCCTCGAGTCGAGAGAGAGGCGGGAGCTTCAACGACGGGCTTCGAGGATGACTTTTCACGAACCGAAGGGCCTCCATCAGAAGGGCGGGGTTGCCATCCGTCTGATCATGGAGGACAGCGGCCAGATCCCGGGCGCGCGCCTCTCCGATCACCGAGCTCGCGAGTGAAAAGACCTGCGTGACATCCAGATTGGTCAGGAGAATCTCACTCGCAAGATCGGAAGTGAGGAGGGCGTCACAGAAGCGCCGATGATCCGATGAAAGAAGATCGTCGTTCCATTCCAAGAGAACGAGCCGTCCCGAAGGTTCCAGACGCCTCAAGAAACCGATCAACGAGGCCCTTTGCTCTTCGGAGAAATGCTCGATATCGGGGAAGAGGCTCGGCTCAAGGCCCTTCATGCGCGCTTCGAGGGCACTCTCCTGAATGAAACGGGACTTCCCGACACCGGTCCTTCCATGAACCGCAAAAACCGCAGAGACTCTGACGACCCCGCCGATCGCCTTCGAAACGGCCTCGAAGCGATCATCAGCTCCGTACATACGGGCCGGGTAGACGGCCTCCTCCGCCGATTCGGCGTCGGCCCAAACGTCTTCTTTCAGTATCTTCAAGATCAGAGACACCGGACCAAGCCTCCGGGCGCTTTCGTTGAGAATCATATGATCGATGACCCGGCAGGCGAGGGCGGATCTCGCTTGAAGGCTCGGGGCGAGGGCGCCCAACGGAGCGGCATCCGCGCGCAGGATCTCTTGAAGGCTATTGCAAGACGCCCTCGGATGTCTTCCTGCAAACACTTCATAAAAAAGAGTCCCCAGCGAAAAGATATCGCCGGACCTGAGCCTCCGGCCGTCCAACCGTTCGGGAGCCATGTAGGGGAGCGTTGCGAGATCCGCCGCTTGTTCTTCCAGAAAACCGATCGAGGGATCGATGATGCGCAGGCGATGTCTTGGGTCAATGAGGATATTTTTTGGGGAAAGATCTCCGTGCAAAACATCCTGTCCATGAAGGTAGTCCAAGACCTCAAGCGCCTGACGAAACCAAACGAGAAGCTCATCGATCGAAGCCCCGCGCGAGGCCTCCAGAAGACTGTGACCCTCGACAAACTCCATCCAATACGAAGGTCCGCGCTCTTCGCCGAAAATTTTCAGGCTTTGCGCCTCATATCCCAAGACCGGGACGAGGGAAGGGTGCCGCAAATGAGCGAGTGTGCGAACCTCATTCTCAAAAAGAGCGTTTGCTGCCTTCGGACTCTGTCCGGAGAGAAGCTTGAGGGCGACGCGTCGCCCCTGAGGAGTCACAGCTTCAAAAATCTCCCTCGTCCCCTGACGGCTGAGGCTTTGAAGCACCTTCCAAGATGCCATCGTCGGATAATACACTCATATTGAGCATGTAACAATATCAGAATGCGCACTCTCAAGATGTTTCCAAATCAGCCTCTTTCTAGTTATTTCAAATACTTATATCTGGCATTGAAGTTGCTGCATTAGCCCTCCATCGAGGTGAATTATGGGCGGTATCGGATTCGATACAGGAGTTCCGCTGATTGATAACACATTGAATGGAACCAACAATCAACCGGTTCCGGTGTCCTATGCCCCTGCGGTGGATTACTCCTCCGCCGCCGGAATCGCATCCAATGACAGCAAGACCGTCGCCTTGGCCCAGATCTTGGGTCAGGCGTTTCAGATGCAGCAGACGAGCATGGATCGCGAGATGCAATCCGCGGCTCACCTCGAACTGTCTCTCGAGACCCTCGACACCAAACTCGAAATGGGAAGACTCGAATTTGTGCAACACATGCAGGCTGAAGAGAACCGACATCAGGAGAAATTGGCGGCCATGGGAGCGCAACTCGGTCAACTGACCGCGAATTCATCGACGAGCCCCGATCTCCCGCCGCCACCGGCGGAATAACATGGTGCATCAGCCTTCCGGAGGAAATGCCGGAAACGGCGGTAGAGGAGGGGATTCTGCCCCGGATATCGCAGGCGCTGTCGGCGCCGGTGGCGCCGCTTTAGGCAATCTTGGAGGCGCCTTGGCCTCACAAAGCAGTTCAAAAAAGCCCAATGCAGGGAAGTCCGCTTCTCAACCTGCGGCCCCCTCACCGGCTTCCACACCGGCTCCAGCGGCGGCCAGCTCCTAGTCGCTTTATCCCTACGAAACTCCTGGGGCACCATCAGCCGATAAATAAGAGATTCCTTTTATTCTCATATTCTTGTTTTTGAGGTGACCAATGGGCTTATTGGGCGATATAGCCGATGTGGCGACCGGCGGTGTCTATAGTGCCCTCGGAGGATCGGGCGGTCTCTATGACGATCTAACCGGAGGAGGAGGAAACCCTCCCGCTTCCACGCCTCCGGCAGCCGACAATTCGGACGCCTTGCTTGTCTCTGCGGAAAACAACAAGACGGTGGCCGAAGGCCAGATCATGACCCAAGAGTTCTCGCTGCAACAGGCCTCCATGGATCGAGAACTGAAGCGCACGGCCGATCTCGAGCTCAGCCTTGAAACCTTCGATACGAAGCTTCAAACCGGTCTCTTGGAGTTTAAACAATCCATAACGGCCGAAGAGAATCGCCACGTCGAGAAAAGAGCCTCCGATTCGGACATTCCTCCGCCGTCGTCCTAGCTGCAGCACAAATCTCACATAGCCCGGACAAAACTGGTGGCCTATAATAAGCCGATAAGTCTGATAGGAGGAGCTCATTAACGCCGTGCATCAACGTCTGACCCGTGCCGTTCTTGGTATTGCTCTTCTTTTCGGGTTTTACGGCCTGTTGGGCTGCGCGCAATCTTTCAGCCCACTCGTGTCCCCGAATGCGGCAACTTCTCCCGGGTCTACGACGGCCGCGGACACAAAGATCAAGGCACCCTCCGAAGACAATGTCCCAGGACCGACGGACACAAGCGCCGACGCCGGAACCGCAACGCCGGCGCAGGGGTTGGACAATCTCAACCCCATGTCTCGAAACCTCTCGGTAACGGATCCGGGCGACGGCGCGGCCGAACAGCAAAAGATACTGACATCGAAATTGACTCCTATCGATCCAAAGAACGATTCCACCACGGTGCAAATCATCATGTTCCTGGACGCGCGGTTGCGATACGGAGTCGACTATTCCGTCATCCTGCCGAAAAGGCCTTCCATGCCGATGTTGGTTCCGAGCCATGATCAAAACTCCGACCTTCAGTTCGGCCTGGACTACGAAATGCCCGGCGGGACCGAAGGAAAGAACCAGACGTGGGTTCCGGCCCTGGGCACAGAAATACAACGCAACGGAGCCCCGTCACAGATCAGACTCATTTTCGTGCCGGCTGGAAAATCCGATGAGGAGGCTCTTTATTGCGATGCGACGTGGCAGGTGAACGAGGGGGGAGGCGTCCTCGTGACCTTTCCGAACGTCCGGATCGGTCCGGGAAAACTTTCATTTTATCTGCACGCTGATATTCATCGAGACTCCGCCGGCCTGCTCGTGAACGATGTGACTTCGGATTTCCACACGGGCGATCTCATTCCCTTAGAGACGGGGACTCCCTTCAAGCCCTTCCCCGGCGAGAAGGGCGCGACGATTCCTTTGGGCTCCTTTCAAGCCTTTCGCTTGATGCCATTGCTCTTTTAAATTTGTGGCATCCCGTCACGAGCGATCCCAATATTCTTCGATCTTCTCCTTCAGCGATTTGACGTTCGACTTCAGGCCGAATTTTTGCAGCCTCGCGTAAAGGGCCCTGCGCGTAATGCCGAGGGCCTCGGCCGCGTATCCCTTGTGGTAACAATTGTCACGAATCGCCGAGAGCGTTTTTTCCAGAATGGGATCCAGCGGAGCGTTAGGCGCCCTGGATGGGACGGCCGTAGGTGGGACCGGTCGCTCCGACAATTGAGGCTTGAAGTGAAGGGCCTTGGTTCCGATGACGCCCGCCTCCTGAAACAAGACAGCCGTCTCCAGCGTATTTTGAAGCTCCCGAATGTTTCCAGGCCATCCGTAATTCAAGAAGAGGTCGAGGGCCCTGGGATCCAGACGGCAGGTCGATCGTTTCTCGCGTTCCGCGATTGTCTTCAGAAAATATTCGGTCAAGAGGGGGAGATCCTCCATGCGCTCCCTCAAAGGCGGCAACTTCACGGTGATGCCGTTGAGCCGATAGAAAAGGTCTTCCCGAAACCTGCCTTGCGCGACCAGCGTCGGGAGATCCTTATTGCTAGCCGAGACGACGCGCACATCCACATGAACGACGTCGTTGGACCCGATCGGCCGAATCTCCCCATCCTGCAGAAAGCGCAGGAGCTTGGCCTGGAGATTCGGGCTCATGTCGGCGATCTCGTCCAGAAAGATCGTGCCGCCGTCGGCATATTGGAGGACGCCTTTTTTGTCGGCCGTTGCGTGCGTGAACGCGCCTTTTTTGTGGCCGAAGAGTTCCGATTCGAGAAGATTTTCCGGAAGGGCGCCGCAATTCTCGGTCACAAACGGCCTCTTCGCCCGGCCGCTGTTGAAATGAAGGGCCCTCGCGATCGCCTCTTTGCCGGTTCCGGATTCGCCAAAAATCCAGACGGGGATCTTCGCGTCGGTGATCTTGTCGACCATGGAAAGGACTTCGACCATTTTCGGCGATCGGCCGATGATCTCGCTGTACCGGTTTTTGAGGATCAAACGCGAACGCGTGATTTCCCGATTTTGGACTGAGACCCGTTCCACAAGCTCCTCATTCGAGCGTCGCAACGCATCGATCATTCGCCCCTTTTGAAGGGCGAGTGCCGCGATCCCGGCGAAGGCCTCCATGGCCTTCAAGACGTCGCCGTCAAAAAGACCGTTCTCGAAGCGGTGATCCAGGTAAAAGACGCCGATCGGTGCGGCGGCCGCCTCTGGATCCAAGATCGGAAGAGCGACGATCGATTTGAGCCGCCGCAAATGCACGCTTCGGGCCTCTTTAAAAAGAGGATCGATGAGGGCATTGTCGGTGACCACCGGTTCGCCGGTCTGTAGGGCTCGGCGGACCGCGGAAAGGCTGAACGCGTAAAGGTCCGTCTGGATCGCCTGAAGCGTCACGTTTCTCGCGACCGCGATTTCGTAGCCCGGCAAAGGCCCCGAAGCGGATTTTTCGGTATCGCTCGTCACGACTAAAAATCCATTTTCCGCGTTCGCAAGCGTCATGGCCGCATCCATCAATCGGTTCAAGACCTTTCCCATGTCGTCCTCGCTCAGGAGATCTCGATTGAGGCGGTTCAAGAGGGGAAGAAATTCCGGGACGCGTGCGAGAGCAGGGGAGGGCGCCATTTCTTGTTTCCTTTCCTTGGGAACGGGTGGGTTCAATCTACGATAGTCGCCGCGATCCACAAAGCTCACCTGGAGACCCGGCGGCAAGTCATCGTAGATTTCCCGTAGGCGCGCGGCGTCGGTGATGACGCCGGCACCGCCTTCATCGCCGTTACGGAGGCCCTTCACGACGGCCTCCGCTTCCGTCAGAAGGTCCTTGTCGTTCAGCGTCTTCAGCAGCTCTTCCGCGGCCTGGAATCGGCCGACCGAGGCCTCCGCGATGCCCAGTTCTTTGATGTTCTGAGCCAAGTCATTCGCATTTCCGAGAAATTGAAAGACGTCATGGGCCTTCCTCAGTAGGTCGAGCGATGTCGCCAAGCGGCCACGGGCGCTCTCCAGAAGCCCCCTGTTGTTCCAGACCAGGGCCCGAAAGAGATCAGCGGTCTCTCCATGGATGAGGGCCTCGGCGGCCCCATAGGCCTGCTCGGTTCCGTCGAAATCGTTGCGATCGAGTTTCAGATTCCCTTCCTCAAGCCACGACCAAAATTCGCCCTCGGCGTTTCCCGTCTTGCGATAGAGGGACTTGGCCTCCTCGAGCAGCGCCTGCGCCTGTCCCCAATGGCCGGACCGAGACAGGACGCGGGCCATGTTGCGGTCGATCTCCGCGCGGGCCGGATCGCCCGTCTTGAGCCACTTGAGGGAGTCTTGAAACTCACGGATGGCGGCTTCGAAACGCCCTTGTTTGAGGTCGTGAACGCCGAGCAGGGAGTGGGCTCTTACCAGATACGAGGCGATCGCCTCGTCGTTTGCATGATCGCGCCCCGTCTCGAGGCACCGCCGGAGCCGTCGTTCTGCTTCGTCATGATGATCGAGATTCTGATGGTTGAGTCCCGTGACGAACCAATATTTGACGGCCTTGAAGGCTATCGGTTCGTCGTCAGCCTTCAAGGCGAACCATTCATCGCAGACCACGAGAGCCTCTTGATATCGGCCAAGCGCGTTGAGCTGGTTGATCTTTCGCCGGAGAAACCGGGACCGTTCGACGGCATCCTCCGGAGGCGGCGGCTCCGGTGTCTTCGCCACGCTGAGACCGTCTTTCCATCCCGGCATCAGCAAGCGTCGGCGAATTTTTTGGCCCAACCGAAGCCTCTTGAGAGCCTCGAGGATACGGCTGGGATTGCCGAGAGTCGCTTCAAACATCACGTCGAGAGCCTCTGCCGCGGCATCCGGCTCCAGAAAACAGCTGAGAAGCAGGAGCGTATTTTCTTTGTCCAAATTTTTGAGAGTCGCGTTTTGAACAAGTCCGGTGGATAGGAGGCGGTCGGTAAACCTCCTGGATTCTTCCGAAAGGGCGTCATCATCCCAGGTCACCATCACGAGAACGCCCGTATTAGGAAGATTGCGGAGCAAACTCAAAAGGTGGGCCCTCTCTCCGAGACCCGACCGATGAAGGTCTTGGAAGACGCGATAATCCGATCCCCTCATGGCGGCCTCAAAACCGACCTCACTCACGAAGCGGCTTTTGCCCACCCCGCAAGATCCGTGAACCGCAAAGGCCGCCGATTTCTCGGGGAGATGGACCAAGGCCTCTTCCAATATCGCGAAGCAACGGTCGGCGCCGAGCATGCGCACCGGATAATCTTCAGCCACGTCCTCGACCGGGGTATCCGACGCGCCTTGATGAAGGGCTTCGAGGATCCCAGCCGCGTTCGAAAAACGCCGTCCGGTATCGGCGATGATCATCCGATCGATGATCCGGGACTCAATCACATGCGAAGAGAGGAGGGGAGCGACCTCCAATAAGGGCGCCGGCTCGGCCCGAAGCAATTCTTGAACCGACCGGCAGCCAGCCCTCGGATGGCGGCCCGACAGCGTCTGATAGAAAATGGTGCCGAGCGAAAAGAGGTCTCCCGAAGGCAACAGCCGCCCGTCGATGCGTTCGGGCGCCATGTAAGGGAGAGTGGCCAGATCGGATCGAGCGGCCTCGCCGGGGAAGATTCCAAAATCGATGAGATGAACTCTGTCTTGGGAATCGATCAAAATATTTTTCGGCGACAGATCGCCGTGAACGACGCCTTGCCCTTGAACGTATTCCAGAGCGGAGAGGCTGTCCCGAAACCAACCGAGGATGGCCGAGACGTTCGAACGGCCCGCAGCCGACAGAATGTCGTCGCCTTCCACGTAGTCCATCCAATAGCAGGGGCCTCGGTTCTCTCCGAAAATTTCCCGGCTGTTCCAAAGATAGCCCTGGACGGAGACGACGGCGGTGTGCCGGAGCCGGATCAGCATCCTGACTTGATCTTCGAAAAATGATTGATCGGAGGCGCTCGACCCCAGGAGGACCTTGAGCGCCACACTCTGCTGATCCGGTGTCACGGCCAGATAGACTTCGCCCATAGCGCCGGATGACAATTTCCTAAGAATCTTCCAACCAGTCATCGAATTATTCTACTTCTTATTATGTGAACTACATAGCTCATAATAAGATTCTTATAATAGGAACTTATTGGGACTATATAATATAAGATTAGTAATTATAGGTACTTATGAAATGGCATAAGACTTGCTCATACTGTCAGTCAAGAGGTGCCTATGTTTGGAATACCTGGAACTCCGTCCATCCCTGGAGACCCAATCGAAGCTGGCGTCAATTTGTTCAAGGGTGGAGGGGGCGGGGGAGGCCTCCGTCCCGCTTCCGCGCCTCCGGCAGCCGACAATTCGGACGCCATGCTGGTCTCTTCGGAAAACAACAGGACGGTGGCCGAAGGCCAGATCATGACCCAAGAGTTCTCGATGCAACAGACCGCCATGGATCGCGAACTAAAACGCACAGCCGACCTCGAACTCAGCCTTGAAAGCTTCGATACGAAGCTTCAAACCGGCCTCTTGGAGTTCAAGCAATCCATGACGGAAGAAGAGAATCGCCACGTTGAGATCATCGCCTCCGACGCGCTGAAGTTTGGCCAGTTGACGGCGACCTCGACGGACTCGTCTTCGGACATTCCTCCACCGTCACCCTAACTTTCGCACAACCATTTATTCCACCGGCCGAGGCCTGGGCCGATGGCGGGTATAGGACAATTTTTGTCGAATTATCGGGGCATTCCGGCTCAACAGCTCCTGTGCGTCTTTAACCCGGTAGCCGGGTCGGGCGTCTCCGCCGCCTTTGCGGATGAGCTGCAGGGACATCTCCAGAGCGGCTTTCGCTTTCAGGAGAACCGCTACGAAACCTCTCTTCTGCCGACCGTCGAAGACCGTTATGAAAATATAGCGGCCATCGCTCAAAAGATCGACTCCCTGACGCAATCTCAAAGGCCTCTTACCATTCTGACGATGGGCGGTGACGGCACACTCGATCTCGTCATTTCGGGCTACCTCACCACGCTCTTCGGCAGCCTCAATGCACTGCCCGGTTTGGAGCAGGCAAGAATCATTAAGCGTCTCAAAGAGAGCCATGTCCGCTTGGGTATCGTTCGCAGCGGTTCCGCGAACGATGTCGGCACCCTCTATGGGTCTCCGAAGCCTAAGGTCGGAGCGGCCACCGAATATCTGGCAAAATCAGTGGATGCCAATCTCCATCTGGGAATGGCGATGGTGCATCACGAAGATCGAAACGAAGTATGGCCCTTCGTCCACAGTTTCGCCGCGGGTCATGTCTTCACGCCGATCTTAGTCGATGCGAACGCCGGTGGACGCCGCGGCAGGGAGGCCATGCGTTGGATGCTGCGCCACGGCCTCGGACGTATCTTCAAGAAGGCGGACAAAAGAACGATGCATTGGAAACGTTCGGATGGCTCGGAAGGGGAGATGGCCGGGCAAGACGCCATGGCCCATGCCTTGCCCCGGCTCGCGATCGCTGTCGCTCTCCCCGGCCTGACTCCCTTTGAAGGCGTCGGATTCAAGATCGTCCCGGAGACCGGGCTGGCGGCTCGTCTCTTGATCGGGGCTGAACTTTTCGGGTCTGGATTGTTGTCGCGCATGGGTCGTCTGGTCCCTCTCTCCGCAAGCGCCCGTCTCGCAACCGTCCCCGAATCGCACCAAATGATGCTGAACGTCGGCGAATGGATCGAGTTCCATTACACGGATTCCGACGGCCGCCCGACCGATGTCGGTTATCAAGTGAGCGGCGATGGGATCGGCTACACGAAGGGCCCTATCCGCATTCAAGCCCTGCCCCCCTTTGAAAGGTTCCTCATGACACCGGGGGCCCCCATCGGCCGCCTCCTTTATAAGAATCTCGTCGACAACCGCTGATCCATCACTTCGACCTATCCAAATTGAGACTCGTAGAAGCACATGTATTGATCTCACTTTGTGTCAAATAATTGTCGTGGATTAATAAATCACAATAACTTCAAATAGTTATCTATTGGCATCTCCATTGCTGTGTAACAGAGGCAAGAGGGATACTCGCGCAGGCCGCCCCCGTATCGGGGTCGGGGCGGCCCGCGAGGTGAAATGAAACATCTATCAAAGGAGACTGTATGAGCACAGGCCCACATGGATTAGCACACAGAATAGCACGCCCATCGCCACTCATGGTCTGCAGCCCTCCGACACAGGCGCAAGTGACCGATGCGGTCGAAAGATCCCTTAAAAGACACCATGTCCCGATCAACGAGAAAACGCGCGCAGATGGGATAAAGTATATTCAATCGCTCATCGCCACGGGCCGGAATCTGAACATCGGCTGCAACCGTTTTGATTTGGGCTCCTATAAGGCCAAGCTCGGGGCGACGGTGGCTCAGACCAAAACTCACATTCGAAAAACCGGCGGAGAACATCATCCGAAAGGCGTCGTTACAAAACACCCTCACGCGCCCAAGGGAACGGCACCGGCCGCTCGCTTCGCGCCCCGGGGACATGCCGCATGGACGGGCGCGGCAACCGCGAACTCCGGCGCTCATCCGAAGGGTGCGCATCGTGGCAAACACGGCCATCGCGGCAAACACGCGGCTGCGGGGACGCAACGTCCGCCCCAGGCTCCGGCGCCGGGGCAACCACCCGTCAGGAAGCCACTCAATGCAGTGTGGCGCTAAGATTCTGCTCTTAAAATTAGACCCGTCCTCCCACGGGTCTGACGCCGACGTGGGGGGCTGACGGATGTTGCGTCAGCTCCCCCACGCACCGGCGGGATAGGGAAGCCTCTATGTCTCAGCCCCTTCAATCAGCAGCGGATTTCTTTAAAAAACACCATCTCGGCCCTCGAGATAGTGTCGACACAAAGAAGATCGAAGAGTTCCTCAACGACTACAAGGCCCTGTCTCCTCAGAACGAATACGCGGTTTTTGTCCGTCTTGAAAAAGGCGGCGAGTGGGAAGTCTTAAAGAAGCTGAATTCATCATGGACGGCGACGCCCGATAGAAATGGGGTCTGTTCGTTTGAGAATCAGGCCTCCGACCTGATAAAAAAGCTTCGGGAGAACCTCTCAACCCCAAAAATGACTCAAGATGGAATCTGGACGAAGAGACTCGCCGTAAAGGAAGGCCTCTTCGCCTTGGGGCAACTCTATTATTACGGAAAACTATTTGGCACCACGTCCTACGCGACGGACAGCGCTCCCAGCGTGCCTTGGAACATCATAGGAGTCGAGGAGTTGTCGCATGCCATTCATGATTCTCTGACCGGCCTCTATGATCAATCGTGGGACCGCGCAAGCTTCCCGCGAGGCAATCCTTATTTCGATACGGACCACGATTTCGATCCTTACGAATCGACCCAACGATGGGAGTCCGCCTTTGATGACCGTGACGTGCTCCCTCTCAACCCGGACCATCACATGGATACGGATCAAGACGGCATCGCCGACGAATTAGACCTGGACCCGAATGACGGGTCCGTCTGGACCGACTTGCAACCAGGCCAAACTAAAAAGATAGATTCCTATCTTTCGATCACGCGAAAAAATCACTCGGATTTTGAGATCGCGGTGCGTCTCCCTCTTGGTGCGGATCCATGGGGTGATACAAAGCTCATCGCAAACAAATACCTGAACAAACATTTCCTCTCGGAGTTGGGCCTTCGCCTGCAAACGGCCTTTTCCAAAGCCACCCGGAGTGGCCCCCATACGCTGTCCCTTTCTATCCATCTTTATCAGGCTGGGAAAGACGCCAGAATATCGCTGACCAATAAAAGGGTGAGGGGTCACATGGAGCTTTGGGGTTACGAAATACTCCATGGAAAGAAAGGAGCGATCGCCTTGCATGAAACCGCTCATTTTCTTTTTGGAAGCAGGGACTTGTATTTCGAGCCCTTGGTTGAGTCCGGCCAGCGGGATTTTACGCTCAGCCCCGGTTACGAAATCTTGGCCTCGCATGACCTCATGAGGAATCATGCAGTTGCCGATCCCGTTCTCCCGCAAGCCGAGATCATGAACTGGATCGCCGGTCATCTTAATGGAAAGAAAGAATCAGCGTATTCAAAACCATGGGATCCGGATCTCCTCGTTCTATTGGGCGACAGCCTCGTCAAACAAAAGAAAAACACGGAAGCCGTGGATCTTTATTATGCCGCTTTAGGACACCATCCCACGTCTTGGTCGCTTCATTTAGGATTCATCGAGTCCTTGGTAAAATGTAATCGACTCGAAGAGGCCAAGAGAGACGTTCATCGCCTCTTGAATGAAATATATCCTTATCTTCAATCTCGAGACCTCCTCCCCATCAAACGAGCGGCGTTCGCTGAAATGGTTCTGGATCGGCTGTCTCTGCGAACCGTCTCTTCGTCCCACGATGTCCGTGAGTTGAAGCTCATGATCCATGCCTTTAGAAAAAGCCCGCCCCGCTTGAAATACCAGGGCTGTAAACCGCATTTGCTCGATGTGGAGCTCAAGTGCGTCAAGGAGGATTCGTCTATTTGACTTCACCTCCGTTCCCGGATAACCGTTGAGGATGTCCGCACGCATCGCCGAATTTATCGTCTTTTTTCCCGTCTTTCTCTTCTCTCTCTCGTTTCACGAGGCGTCGCACGCCTGGGTCGCCGATCGGCTCGGGGACTCGACCGCGCGTCTGATGGGACGGCTGACGCTGAATCCCTTGGCCCACATCGATCCGATCGGGACGGTCTTGTTTCCGATGCTCATGTTTCTTGTGCCCGGTCTTCTCCTCTTCGGATGGGCCAAGCCGGTCCCGGTCAACCCCCATAATTTGCGCGGCGGCCGAACGGGCAATCTCAAGGTCTCGCTGGCCGGCCCCGCTTCGAATTCGTTTCTGGCCTTGGTCTTCGCCGGACTGATCCACGGCCTGGTCTGGTGGAATCCGACGTCGCAGACCGCCGTGCATGTTTACGACATTTTGGAAACCGGGGTTTACTTGAATCTGGCCTTGGCCATCTTCAACCTGATCCCGATCCCGCCCTTGGACGGAAGCCATATCTTTGAGGCCATCCTGCCGGAAAAATATCTAGCCGGTTATGAGCGATTGACTCGCTACGGATATCTGATCATGATTGCGGCTCTCTACTTGGGGGCCTTTCGATTGCTGGCGATCCCCATCGGGCTCGTCGCGGGACTCCTGCTCCCCAAGTGAATGAGGCAAGATTCATGACGGCAAAACCCATGCGAATCGTCTCCGGTATGCGTCCCACGGGCAAGCTCCACCTTGGCCATTACCACGGAGTGCTTCGCAACTGGATAAGCCTGCAACAGGACTACGAATGCATCTTTTTCGTGGCCGACCTTCATGCGCTCACGACGGAATACGCGGCGCCCGAGAACATTCGAACATGGTCGCGCGAGATCCTGATCGATTGGCTGTCCGCCGGTCTCGATCCGGACAAGGCGACGATCTTCGTTCAATCGGACGTTAAAGAACATGCAGAGCTTCATCTTCTCCTTTCGATGATCACGCCCCTCGGATGGCTCGAGCGTGTGCCGTCCTATAAAGAACTTCAGCAAGAGCTGTCTCAAAAGGATCTGTCGACGTATGGATTCCTGGGTTATCCGCTCCTCCAGACGGCCGACATCGCCCTCTATGACGGCCAAAAAGTTCCCGTGGGGCAGGACCAAGTCCCGCACATCGAACTCTCGCGCGAGGTCGTTCGCCGTTTCAACTATCTCTACGGTGAGACCTTGGTGGAACCGCAGCCGCTTCTCACCGAAACGCCAAGGTTTCTTGGACCCGACCGGCGCAAGATGAGCAAGAGCTACGACAACTGTCTTTTTTTGAGCGATACCCCTAGAGACATCGATAAAAAAATAATGTCGGCGATCACCGACCCCGCTCGAATTCGAAAAGACGACCCCGGCAACCCAGACATCTGCGTGATTTTCGATTATCACAAGCTGCACAACACGCCCGACGGCGTGGCGCACGTGAATGAAAAATGCCGAAACGCAACCTTGGGTTGCGTCGATGACAAACGCAAGATGGCGGAACTGGTCAATGCGTTCTTGGACCCCATACGAAAGAAGAGGGAAGACCTCGAAAGGCATCCGGAAATCTTGGATGAGATCCTCAAAAAGGGCACCGCAAGGGCCGAAATCCTGGCAAAAGCGACCCTCGACCGCGTGAAAAAGGCGATGAAATTTGCATGAGCAACGATATCGATAAAGAGCAGCCCCAACGGGGCGTTGGGGGGGAGGCTCCATCCGGCTTTGCCGGTGGAGGGGGCGACGCGAGCCCCTATAAAGTCAGCCTTGAGGCCTTCGAAGGCCCGCTCGATCTTCTTTTGCATCTCATCAAGAAGGAA
>Ga0315281_10004876_pt1 | contig 19343 bp, 13 predicted proteins | sample YL17G07_0_MG_FD_204540 | JGI IMG/M metagenome (GOLD analysis project Ga0315281, IMG submission 204540) | Sediment microbial communities from Yellowstone Lake, YNP, Wyoming, USA - YL17G07_0 | ecosystem: Environmental > Aquatic > Freshwater > Lake > Sediment | place: USA: Wyoming | collected... | reverse complement strand
GGCACATCCGCCGTCGAAGTCCTGACGATTGCGTCATCGGGCACGGTGCTCGATCGAACTCGGATCGACGCCGACGGCGCTCCGCACCAGGTTGTGCGCGACGGCTGCACCGGCACGGAGACCGCGCGCTGGGCGGCGCACGGGACGAGGGTATACGTGACGACGCAGTTCACCTGTGCCGGCGGCGTGCAGCGCCGGGGTACGGGAGTCATGTCGTTCAATCAGCAGCACGAGTGGCTCGACGTACGCGGCATGAGCAGCGGCGATGTATCCGGCGTCGCGGTGGCGCGGTATGCGGCGACCGACGACACGACCGGGATTCCCGCCGACGTCCGCAACATCGTTCCCGCCCGCACGGCCATGACGAACTCCGCCGCGCTGGCGGCGTCGGCGCCGATGACGCTGGCCGACATCGCCGACGTGGGCGTCGTTGTCGACAGCGGCGTCGCGTCAACCTGGCTCTTGGAACGCACCCAGGGCGTGAAGGTGACGATCAGCGGCAAGCAACTCGAGGCGCTCGCGGACCGCGGCGTGCCGTCGGCGGTCATTGATGTGGTCGTCGCGATCGCGTACCCGCGGGTCTTCGCGTTGACCCCGGGTTCACGTGACGCGTCGTACGCACCGAAGGACACTCGCGCCACGCGCACATCGACGCGCGCCCACTGTCCGTTTGGATTCGGCTACGGGTGGTGGCCGTACTATGGCATGAACGATCCCATGTTCGGCTTTGGGTGCGGCTCCTACGGCTACGACAGTTATGGCTATCGCGGGTACAGCCCGTTCGGCGGCTATGGCTACTACAACCCATACGGCGGCTACTATCCCGGTTCTCAACCGATCATCGTCGTAACGCGTCCGTCGGACAACGGCGTGAACAGCCCGGGACATGGACGGGTCGTGAAGGGAGAGGGCTACGTCGGGTCGAGAACGTCAACATCATCGGGTGGCGGTGCCACGGCGTCGACGACGTCCGGCGGAAGCGCCAGCGGATCGTCCAGCCCCGCCCCGAGCAGCGGTTCCACCAGTTCGGGCAGTGGCGATAGCCGTACGGCGGTGCGAAAGCCACCGCTATGACCCGGCGGTAACCCTGGATCGAAGCCATCCGCCCCCTGGCGACTCCGTGCCGAGCGGACTCCCGGGGAGCGGAGTCTGTCGTTGGACGTCACCTTCAAGAGGTGTCGTTCCGCACCGTGGAGATCGAAGCCGAGGCGATCGTGGGCGGGGGGCTTCCTACCCGACCTGCGAAGGCTCCACCCGCTCGAACGCGCCACCGAGCAGCGCCGCGAGTCCGTAGCATTCGGCCACAAGCGCCGCGCCTGCACCGACAACGCAGACCGCTGTCGCGACCGCCACCTGCGCCTTGAACGCGAAGAACAGCACTGCCCCCGCCGCCGCCGGGAGCACGAGCGACAGGGCAAGACAGAGGAGCACCGCGATCATCGTCATCATCATTTGTCCCATCGCCTCCACGCCGCCCGCGCCGTGTTCGCCGAGTTTCACCCATGCCGGGAAGAGCAGGGCAATGGCGTTGTGAATGACGAAATTCACGCCGTTTAGCCCGAGCAGCAGCAGCGGCGCGCCGAGGGCCACGGCGATGGCGACATCGAGCGGCGCCTTGGCGGCGATCTCGGCGCCGCCGCTGGCGAAGGCGCCCGCGAACGCCACGAGCATCGTGAGATACTGCGCCACAGCCAGTGGAATGGCTCCGCTCGCCACCTGCGCCAGCACCACCTCACGGCCGCGCATCGGCATCGTCTTGAGCATCGGCAAGTGCAGCAGGTCGCTACGCAAATCGTTGCGCAGCGTCATCGGGCCAAATAGAACGAGCATCGCGCTTATGCCGCCGCCGGCGACGATCATCATCGCCGCGAGGACCTGCGGTTGGCCGCGCAGTACCACCAACGTCACCAGCAGGATCAACGCGGGCAGGAAAACCCCCCGCAGCGCACCGCTGCGCATGAGCCAGAGCGTGTTCTTCCACACGATGGCAACGGCGGGGGCGCCGGTGGGGGCGAGGGGGAGCGAGCGCTTGGCGGCCTTTGCCGAGATGGGAGCCGCCGCGCCCTGTCGCGTGCGCATGGCCTCAATCCGCTTGGCCAACACCAGCGAGGCGGCAACCGCCGATTCCTCGAACGCCGAATCGGTGCGCAGCACCCACCATACGTGCAGCGCGAGCAGCGCCAGCGCCGGCCCCATTGCCCGCAGCCACTCGGCGCTGTTCGTGGCGAAGATCAGCGCGAGCGCCACATTGAATGGGTACATCGCGATGCTCGCCGGCGCGCGCTGTAGCGCGTTGGCCAGGGCCTTGGCGCCTTCCTTGAGGCCGGCGTCGAATGCGGGATACGCGTTCCAGCACGCCCACGCGATGGTGCCGAACACCGCGGCGAACACCACCAGCGACACCACGGTGCGTCGCACGCCGCGCGCGCGATGCTCGAGGGCGTTCGCGGTCACAAGCGCGGCGCCCGTACGGTGCAGGACCAATGTGGTCATCACCACATACAGGCCGAGGTAGCGCAGGGTGTGTGGCAGCGCCGTGCGGCCGTTCCGCATGATCGCCACCCAGAAGATGCCCGAGATGAGAATCGGCACCTGCGCCTTGAGCAGCTTGAAGCCGATCAGCGACCGCCGGGTGAGCGGCGCCGGAAAGAGCATCGACACTTCCGCCTGCGAAAACGCCAGCGCCGAACGATCGCGGCCAAAGATCCAGACCCACGCGGCGTACAGCACGAGCAGCAGCGGGGCCAGCGCCACGAGTGTGGCGTCGACGGTCGGCCCCACGTTGGCGCCGGAGGCGCCGGACCGCGGGCGGAAATAGAGGAACCAGAAGTACAGCACGCCGAGCACGAGGGCGATGGCGTAGCGTGGGTTCTTGAGCCGCGCGATGCGCACCCTCCACTGGTTGCGGGTGGTATGGAGCAGCAGATACCAGAGCGCCGGGTTCATTGGCCCGATCCCGCCCCGCTCTCGCCGGTGAGGGCGAGAAACACCTCCTCGAGCGAGCGCCCCACGAGTTCCGGATGCGTGCCGACGATCTCGGCGAGCGTGCCGTAGGCCACGCAGCGACCGTGCCGGATAACGAAGAGCTTGGTGCAGAGTTCTTCAACGAGCGTGAGCTGGTGCGAGCTGAGAATCACCGATGCGCCGGCGCGTGCCCGTGCGGCGATGGTTGCCCGCATCCGGCGCATGCCGGCAGGGTCCAGGCCGGTGAGGGGTTCGTCCAGCACCAGCGCCTGCGGGTCGTGCAGCAGCCCGCAGGCAATGGCCAGCTTCTGCTTCATTCCGCGGGAGAGTTCGGTGGGGAGGTTGCGACGCTTGTCGGTGAGTTCGAGCTCGTCGAGTATCGGACCGAGTCGCTGTTCCGCGTCGGCCACGTTGTAGAGCCGCGCCACGAAGCGCAGGTGCTCCTCCACGGTGAGGTAATCGAAGAGCTGCGGTTCGTCGGGAATGAACGCCAGGGCCTGCTTGGCCTTGGGGCCGCTCGTTTGGATGTCGTGGCCGCAAATGGAGATGGAACCGGCCGACGGCGCGATGATGCCGGCGATCGCGCGCAGCGTGGTGGTTTTCCCCGCACCGTTGGGACCAACGAGGCCGAGCACCTCTCCGGGGGATACTGTGAAGGAGATGGCGTTGGTGGCGGTGAAGGTGCCGTAATTCTTGGTGAAGTCGCGGACGTCGATCATGGGCGCGAGTGGGGGGCGGGGGCGATGCGCAATGGGGAGAAGATGGACTCCGGACAGTAGAGGCGGGAAGGGACCGGGCCCCAGTCGCAATCGCGCTGCACCTGTCGCAATTCTGGCTCGCACAGCAGTAGTCGCGCTGGAGGTTGAACGCGTATGTTGACACATGCCCAAAAAGCGCAAACCACCAGCTCAAGCGCTCCCGGTCGAGGACGAACCCCGTCGTGAGACGAGCGCGAAGGGGATGCTGGTGCCACCGCGTCGTCCCCCACCGACTGCCGTTGGCACTGCGACGCCGCCCGCCCCGCTGCCTGCGCCGCGCCCGCGAGAGGTCCGGAGTAGCGAGATCTTGCCTTGGGTCGCCCGGGTGAACGAGGTGCTCGACGTGCTCGACGTCGCGGCCGATCGGATTCGCAGAGCCGTCGAGAGACTGCTGCCGCCTGCGGACGGACAGCCAAAGACCTAGCGTGAGTTTCCGGGAATCTCATGCTAGCGCCATCCCGGATCCCTGTGCGTCGATAGAAACACCGCACTCTTGCGATGCCGCCGCCTGTAGAGGGAGGCGATCGGTCGGGTTGCGTCCACATGGGCCCGTGCGGGGAAGAGGACCACCGTGTGATTGGGCCGGTCTTCGGCGTTGTGGCCGCGACGCGGTTCCGTTGGGAAGCAGGGTCGTGGAGGCCCAACCGCCGCTTGGTGCCAACGGCCACTCAGCGCATGTACTGTCTGAACCTGCTGGTGTCGCCGATGAAAACGAATTGCACGGCCGGGAAGTAGCGGGTTGCGACGATCTTGAGTGACATCTCGCTCACCGCACGCAGCGAACGATAGGGGGCGCTGATTGCGTCAACGTCGCCGTGAATGAGCAGCGCGCGGGCCAGTGCCTCAGCCTGGCCGGCGCAGGTCTCGCGGCTCAACAAGTCCTCGATTTCGAATTGACTGACGAAACGTGGCCTCCACATGCTCGGCAAGCCGCGTTCTGCCACCTCCCGAATCTGCTCCATCATGATCTGCATGACGGCCTCCGGCCGCGTGGTCGACGCATACAAGCCTCCGGCGGTGGCCGCGTTGTCGAACAACGGGGCGTAGGCCGCATACGACGCATGCGCCTTCTCGCGGATCTCGTAGTTCAGCTTCGCGCCGAGCAACCCTGTGCTGAGCCGGAAGGCGCCGTACTCCCGCGCATTCGCCACGGGTCCGGGGAATATCCCGATGATGTAGTCCGTGGCGGTCTCGCGCGGAATAATGGTCAGGGACAAATTGGCCCTGGGCACTGGCGGCGGAAGCGCCCATACATAGTTCCCTGCCGGCAGCGCGCTGAGCGTTGCCTTCACCAGCCCCTCGACCGTGGCGCGCTCCACGTTGCCTACGACAACGAGCAGCATGCGTGAGGCAAGGAACCAGTTTCGATGATAGTCGCGCACGGCTTGCGGTCGAAGGCCGCGAACCGATGCATCCGTGCCCGCGGGATCGTTTGCGTACGGATGATTCGCAAAGCCCACGGGCCGCGAGGCGCGCCGGACCAGGTCGTCGGGGTTGTCATTGTTGGCGACGATTTCCGCCAGCATCAAACGCCGCGCCGAGACCACATCGGCATCTTCCAGAGTGGGATCAGTCACTCGATCCGCAAATACCATCCACGCGCTGTCGAACTCCTGACGAATAGTGCGGAGCGAATAGATGGTCCAGTCATTCTCAGGGTCGATCGCGATGCTGCTCCCCGTCTTGCCGAGCGCCAGGGCCGACGAGGCGCCCTGATACCTTGCGGAACCAAATGCCGCCGCGCGTAAAACCAGGGGCTCGATTCCGGCGGTGCGCGCGTCGATCTGTCGCGCACCGCCCAGGAGGTACAGTTGCGCTGATACGGCCTGACTGGTGACACGCCGCTGGTGAATGACCTTAAGGGACCCGACCGAAAACACGGAGACCATGGAGTCGCCCGCGCTTTGCGCTGCCACGGGCGCGCGCGACGCCAGGCACAACAGCGTGGCCAGCAAAAAGTTTTTGCTCGTCACGGGTTTCCCACGAATGTCTTCGCCAGTGCGCGCGCAGCGCGCTCCTGGTATGATGGCGGCGTCAGTGCACCCGCCACGAACGGCTGGCCAGTCACGTATCGGCGCACGAACGATTGCACCTGCGCGAGGTCAACCCGTGCAAGCGCGTCGCCGTAGTCACGGACATACTCGAGGCCAGCGGCCGTCCACCAATAGCCGATGGTGTGCGCCAGGCTCGACCCCGCCTCAAACCAGTACTCTGAATGGACCGTGAGGTTCTTCTTGCCGGCCACCACCATCGCTTCCGTGAGGAACGACGGGTTCGCTATCAGATCAAGCTCCGAGCGCAGTTCGGTGAGGGCTCGCTCGATCCCGATCGGAGTCACGACCGCCGTCAGTGTCAGTGAGCCACGACGCGCCTGCGATTCCGATGAGAAGGTCACAGAGTGAATGAGGCCCGACGCCAGCAGCCGCGGCACAACAAGCGCCGCCGCCGATGTCACGGCGGAGACGAATACGTCGGCCGCGTGATCGTCTGCCGGGGACTCGCGCACGCTTGGCCCGGCCCACTGGATCTGCACCGTGACGAGACGTTCTTCCGCCCCGGAGACGGCGAACGATTGCGTCTGCGATGTCGCCTTCGGCATGGCCAGCGCCGCGCCCGGCTGCGCGGCAGCGGATTTCCAATCGCCAAATCGTCGCACCACCTCGGCCACCACATCGGCGGCCTGGCAGTCACCAGACACCACCACCGCCGCGTTCGACGGCACGTATTGGTCCGCGAGCATCGCCTGAACGCGCTCGAGCTTCACCCTGCCGACGGATTCGGCGGTTCCGCCCGGATTCTTTCGCGTCCAATCGTCACCCCACAAGCGCTGGCCATTCTCGTTGGACAAACGCGAGCCCACGTCGGACGAGCCCCGTGCCAGCTCGTCGACGACGATGCTCTTCTCGGCACTCAAATCCCTGGACCGGATCTTTGCATCGCGCACCAGTCGCGCAGCAGCGCGGATGGCGTTGAGGCCTTCCTTGCCAGGCACCGTTATCCAATAGCGCACTTGCTCCTCGGCAGTGGTGCCGTTGTACGTGCCATTCATGTCCGCCACGGCCTGCGCGAATGCCGCTTCGTCGCCATAGGCGCGGAACACCAGGTGCTCAAGAAGGTGCGCCATCCCCTCTTCGCCAGGGTTCTGAGCCACGGCGCCGCTACGGAACGCCACTTCCACAGTCACCACAGGAGCAGCGTGGTTCTCAGCCACTATGACGGTGAGCCCGTTGGCGAGCACCGTGTCGCGCACGATTGCGCCGACCCGTGCGCGCCATGATGCGTCCGAGGCCTGCGCGTGCACGGAGGTTGTGAGCACCAGCGCCATCGCGACCCAACGCAGAGCCGAGATGTGGAAGTGCGTCATGGATGCAATTTTCGCTCGTCAACCGCAGAACCGCCAGCCCGTCTCGAACACGAACAGCCGCCCCCGCCACAATGGACGGATCGCGCGCGGTACTTCTGGGACAGCCCGTCGTGGCTGAACCTGGTGGAGCGGTTCCTCAGCGATTTGACCACGCGGCAGTACAAGCGGCTCGCCACTGACATCAGTGGCGGAGTGCGGAAGCTGCTATTGATGGCTACATCGGACGGCGGAACATCGATCCGACGCCGTTCAAGCGGACCGCCTCGGTCCGCGCCATCCTCGCCAAAGTCCTGAATGCCAAAGACACTTTGGCATCACGACACTAGCGCTTGCCGAACGCCGCCACCTTCCGCCTGTCGATGCCGCTGTGGGGCCGAAGCTGAAGCTCATGGCGCCGCTCGGCCCGCATCGCGACTGCCACGCGGTTCGACTCGAACCAATGTTGCACCGCAGGCGCCAGGTGCATCACCAATCGTTCTACGCCCAGATGGGTGTAGGCATTGGGGCGCTCGCACCAGAATCGAATGGTGGCTTCGCCTACCGTTCCGTCCGGAGCTTCCCAGGCGATGGGACATGAGATATGCAGCGGGCGATTCTGCTTCGGGGAAATGTGCCGACTTGACGGGCCGATGTACGGTCCCGGATTGGTTTCGAGCGCGATTTCGTGGAATCCCAAGTCCTCAGCGCCCGCTCCGAGCATCAACTTGAGCTCATCCAGCGACTGGGCGCGCGCCAGCTGCGCCGCCAGATCGGACGCGCGGATCTTGTTGCGAACGTGGCAGCGTGCGTTACGAACGACACTCACAACGGACGACGCAAACGCCGAGAATTCGTGATAGCCGAGCCACCGTATTCCGTAGACGACGATGGTGAACAGGAGGATCGTGCCGCCGGATGCGAGGGCCAACACCACACGGGGTGGCGCGAAGGTGACGGAAATGCCCATGACAGCAGCGCTGGCGAACACCAGGCCGAGCACGCCTACGGTGCGGCGCTGCGAGAGGCCGATGGTCAGGAGCTGGTGGTGAATGTGTCGCCCGTCTGCGCGTGAAAACGGGTGGCCGCGCAGCCAGCGACGGGCGATCGCGACCGCCGTGTCGGTGATTGGATACGCCAGCGCGAAGAGCGGCACCAGCGCATAGGTGCCGTGCGCGGCATCTGTCGCACTGATAATCAGCTGAATGCTGAGGAAAAAGCCCAGCGTCGTTGAACCGGAGTCGCCAAGAAAGACTCTGGCCGGCGGCCGATTGTAGCGCAGGAAGGCGAACATGGCGCCCAGCGTCGCTGTTGCAACCACGAGCGAATGGGCAGGCTTGACCATGAGATCAACGATGACGGCGGCCACCAGTCCGATCAGCGCGAACGTCGCGGCGAGGCCGTCCACTCCATCGATCAGGTTGAACGCATTCGTGATACCGACGATCCACAGGACGGTCAGGGGGATTGCGGCGTAGCCGAGCGTGAAACTGATGGGACCGACGACCGCGATCGTGTCGAAATGGAAGCCAGAGGCGATGACGACAAACGCAGCCGTCGCATGGCCAATGAGTTTGATGGTCGGGACGACACCGCGGATGTCGTCGACAAGCCCCGTGACGAACACGATCGTGGCGCCGAGCAGCACGCCCGGCCAGAACGGCGCCGTGTGCGCGCCGAGCGCCGACGGGTTCCACCACAACGCCGCAAGTGCGGCAAGGATAACCGCGACAAAGACCGCGATGCCGCCAACCCTTGGCGTGGGAGCGGAATGGCGGTGCCGCACATCGTCCGGGATATCCAGCACGCTCCGCTCGACCGCCCACCGGATCACCAGCGGAAGCAGCAAAGACGCGAGCGCAAAACCGAGGACACCGGCGACCAACTCGAGGAGCATGGAAGGGAACAGCTGACGCGACGTGGGGGGACTAAAAATGCGAGCGCAGTCGCGAAGTCACTACCAGCGGCAGCGTCGCCACATATCCGGAACCCTAAGTCTCACCCGTCGAGGAGGTGGTGTCAACCGCGGCGACAGTCCCTGGAACTCGCAGAAGTGACCTGCGTCACACTCGTTTAGAACCGAAGAAAGTACGGAAGCCCTTTTGAAGCGCAAGGTTGTCCCGACGACCGATGCCGCGGCCAGGAGGAGCGCGTGGATGACGCGGAGGTGGCGTTTGCGCAGTCTGACAAGCACGGCGCGCGGCGTTGGTGGTGGTGGCGCCCAGTGAGAGGGTGCTTCGGACAGGACGCACAGGGGCGCCGGAGGGTAGAATTCCGTCAAGAGACCGCGGTCGCATCCGCGCGGAACCCGGAGGAACCTGGCAGTGGCAGAAGAGGGCAAGACCCCACCTTTGATCGACCTGCACTGCCACCTTCTTCCCGGCGTGGACGACGGTTCCGCGACGGCCGCGCAATCGGCGGAGGTCGCCGAGAGGTTATGGAACCATGGCGTACGCGAAGTCTGTCTAACCCCGCATGTCAGGCTGTCTGAAACAGCCGGCGCGCCACGCGCGGCATTGCTCGCGGGGTTCGCGTCCGCCTACGAGTCGCTTCTCGCCGCCACTGCGAAATCGTCGATGCGTTTTTGGAGCGGCGCAGAAATCATGATCAACGAGCCGCCGAGTGCCCGGCATGATCTGGGTGCGCCGCTCACGCTCGGAGAATCGAGCGCCATACTGATCGAGTTCCCCGCCTCCATCACCAGTGCAGCAGTCGTCGGAACGGTTCGCGCGCTGCGCGACCGCGCGCTCGTGCCACTCATCGCGCATCCTGAACGATACGAATGCTGTTTGCCGGACACCGTGAATAGCTGGCGCGAAGCCGGCGCATGGATTCAGGCAGACGCCACGACTGCTGTTTTTGGCGCACACGGTCGCGGCGAACGCGCGCGGGGGCTTTTGCGTCTTGGATTGGTGGATGTGCTCGCGGGCGACAATCACGGTGATGATCGCTCGCTCGGTGCCGCGTACCGATTTCTGGTGGCCGCAGGGCATGCTGACGCGGCTGATCAACTCTGCTCGGCTTCTGCGCGGGCCTTGCTGAGCGGCGCTCCGCGTCCCGCACCATTGAGCGTCGAGTTGGCAATTGGTGCGCGAAAGGGGAGTTCGGTGTTTGACAGGGTCCGCCAACTCTGGCGGCCCCGCTAGTACCCGCCAGTACTTACTTGACATAGAAAACGTTGCTCGAGTTCCTGGTCGCCGATGCCTTGTCCCGAGGCGCCGACACGCTCGTCACCAGCGGCGCGCGCAATCCAACCATTGCAGCATCACGCTCGCCGTAGCCGTGACGGAAGGCTCGAAGTGCCGCCTGGTCGCCCGGCCTTGCACGGATGAGCCTGTCACCTAAATTACCAATCCCCTCGATGGTGGGCTGCTTGCCGTGACGGGGCGGCCGGGTGGGCGCACCGCCGCATGCCGAACGGCGCGCCTGTCTCCAGATTCACGCTTCTGATTCGATTTGCGCGCCGCGGCGCACATCGCGCGGTAGCTATGCCTGTAGTGACCCGATGTCCAGCTCCGCCTTCAATGACGCTCCCTGCACTTGGCGGCTCCTGTACACGAAGCCTTATGCCGAGGCCTGGGTCGAGGCGAATCTGAGGAAGCAGGGGTTCGAGTCGTTGCTCCCGCGCACCGCGACGCGCACGGGGTTCGGCCCCCTCTTTCCACGCTATCTCTTCGCCGGCTTTCGCCTGGGACAGCGCGCCGAGGCGTTCGCCGGCACCTACGGCGTGAAGTACGTGGTGCACTGCGGCGCTCGGCCGGCGATCGTCCCGATGGAGCTCATCGTCGAGATCCGGAGCCGGATGAAACAGAACGGGGTGGTGGTGGTGGAGAAGGATGCCGTGGATCCCCTGTTCGCCCGGCGGCAGCGGGAGCGGCTGGAGACGCTGGCGAAGCTGGCCGCTGCTGGATTTCGCGTGCGCGCGGCATAGAGACGCCCCAACGAGAAGACCCATCCGCAGCGCGATTCGGGAGGCGCAGTCCACATGAACTCGGCATCGAAAATCTACGTCGCGGGGCATCGGGGGCTCGTTGGTTCGGCGCTGGCGCGGCGCCTTGCCGCCGGGGGCTATCGCAACGTGGTGCACCGCACGCACGCGGAGTTCGACCTTGAGAATCAGGGGGCGGTGTTCTCCTTCTTCGAGCGGGAGCGTCCCGAGTACGTGTTCCTCGCCGCGGCGAAGGTGGGGGGAATCCACGCCAACAGCACCTACCCGGCCGACTTCATCCGCAGTAACCTGGCCATCCAGTGCAACGTGATCGAGGCGGCGTACCGCTTCGGCACGGCGAAGCTGATGTTCCTCGGCAGCTCGTGCATCTATCCGAAGCACGCCGAGCAGCCGATCCGCGAGGAGTACCTGCTGTCGGGCTACCTGGAGCCGACGAACCAGCCGTACGCCGTGGCGAAGATTGCCGGTATCGAGATGTGCCAGGCGTACAACCGGCAGTACGGCACCAACTTCGTGTCTGTGATGCCGACGAACCTCTACGGACCCGGCGACAGCTTCGACTTGGCGAACAGCCACGTGTTGCCGGCGCTGATACGCAAGTTCCACGAGGCGAAGGAGCGGGGGGACGCGGAGGTGGTGGTGTGGGGAACGGGGAAGGCGCGCCGCGAGTTCCTGCACGTGGACGACATGGCCGACGCGTGCGTGTTTCTGATGGAGCGGTACGCCGGCTCGGAGATCGTGAACATCGGCTGCGGCGAGGACATGACGATCGGGGAAGTGGCGCGGCTGGTGGGGAAGGTGGTGGGGTACGAAGGGCGAATCGTGCAGGACACGACGAAGCCGGACGGGATGCCGCGGAAGCTGCTGGACGTGTCGCGGCTGGTTGCGCTGGGATGGGAAGCGCGGACGCCGCTCGAGGCAGGGCTGGCGCAGACGTACGGCTGGTACCGCGAGTCGCTTCGCGATGCGGCGCCACAGGTGACATCACCGGCCACATTTGCGCGGCATGCGGCGGGCGCGACCGCGCCATCGGCGCTCGGAGGGACGCGGACCGGATGAGCGGCCGATGAAAGTTCTCCTTCTGGCCTTAGCGGACGAAGCAATCCAATGGGTGCGCTGGCGAAGCGACTCAAGGCGGCCGGGCACTGCGTGCTCGTGGCATCGGTGGACCACCATCGCGCGATCATCGATCATCTCCTCGAGCCGGATCCGGGTCTGGCCGCCGAAATGAAGCAACGGCTCAAGCGTCTCGTTCTGCCGAAAGGCCGCCGCCTCCGCCGTCTGCGCGGTGGCATCGCCCGGGGAATGCTGATGGAGCTCGACCTCGCGGAGCAGTCGCAGCGCTACTTCGGGCTCGACGAGCGCGAGCTGCTCGGCGTGGGCCGGCAACCTGATCGCCCGTGCGAGGAGCCTGGTGGACGTGGGCGCGAACGACGGCTACTACACGATGGCCTTCCTCCGCTCCGCCGCGGAGCGCGTGGTCGCGTGCGAGCCCGGTCCGACCATGGAGCAGCTCCTGGCGAACGCCGCCGCCAACGGCTACGCGATGGGTGCGCGATTCACCGTCGAGCGCCGGTTCGTCGGGCGCTCGGAGGGAAGCGTGACGATCGGCGCGCTGCTCGCCGGCCTGCCGCGACCGGTGCTGGTGAAGGTCGACATCGACGGTGGGGAGTTCGAGCTGCTGCGCAGTGCAGAGGGGCCGGCATCGCTGGAGCAGGTGCGATGGATTATCGAGACGCACTCGCTGGACCTCGAGGTGCAATGCGACGACTGGCTGCGGTCGCATGGCTACCGCACGCGCATCATCCGCAACGCGGGCTGGCGGCGGCTGCTGCCCGAGCGGCGACCCATCCCGCACAACCGGTGGCTGGTCGCCGAGCGCCCCGATGACCTGTGACGCCGCGGCGCGGTTGGCGACGACGCGTCGCCGTCGGAGGGCGTGCTGATGTCGGGGAGAGCGCTGCTCGCGCACCCGGGCACGCAGTATTCGCATCAGCTGGCCCGTCAGCTCGCGCGGCACGATCTGCTGGACCAGTTCTGGACCGGCTTCGCACTGTCGGCCGATGGCCTGTGGGCGCGGCTGAGCGAGCGGTGGCTGCCGTCGCCATGGCGGCGTCGCATCGCGAACCGGATCGTCCACGGGGTGGCTCCCGAGCAGCTGCACACGATGCCGGTCACGGAGCTGGGAGCGCTGGCCCGCATCCGACGGCAGGAATCGCCGCAGCGGGTCTTTCACGAGCGGAACCGCCGCTTCCAGGAGCGGGTCCCGACCTCGGCGCTGCGGCGGGCGTCTGCCGTGATCGGCTTCGACACGTCGTCGTGGATCCTCGCCGAGCGCGCGCGACGACTGGGCACTCCCTTCCTGCTCGACCGGAGCATCTCGCATCCGATGGCCAACGCGGTGATCATGCGCGAGGTGGCGGAGCGGTATCCCGCTTGGCGACGGGGGATCGAGCCGCGCCTGCCGGAGGTGCTCGCCTGCGAGGAACGGGAGCACGAGCTGGCGACGACGATCGTCGCGGCCAGCTCGTTCACGAAGCGGACGCTGGTCGACAACGGCGTGCCCGCCGGCAGGATCGTCGTCAATCCGTATGGCGTGGACCTCCGGCTCTTCCATCCGCCGGCCTCGCCGCGCGCACCCGGTCCGCTGCGCTTCCTCTTCCTCGGCGCGGTCACGGCGCGCAAGGGAGCACCGCTGCTCGTCGACGCTTGGCGGCGGCTGGCCCTCGATGACGCCGAGCTGTGGATGGTCGGGCCCATCACCGCGAGCGACCGGGCCCTCGTTCCCGAGCTGCCTGGGTTGAAGGTGCTCGGCCAGTTCCCGCATCGCGAGCTGCCCGACCTGCTCCGGCAGTGCGACGTGCTGGTGTTCCCGAGCTACTGCGAGGGCTTCGCGCTCGTGCTGCTCGAGGCGCTCGCCAGCGGCCTGCCGATCATCACGACCGACGCTACCGCCGGACCGGACCTCATCGCCGACGGAACGGAGGGCCGCATCGTGCCCGCCGGCGATCTGGATCGGCTCGGCGAGGCGATGCGCGGGATGGCGCGGGCGCGGGCGTCGCTGCCGGCGATGAGCGCTGCCGCCCGGCGCTGTGCCGAGCGATACTCGTGGGACGGCTACGGCGACCGCTGGCAGACGATTCTGCGGGAGCACACGTTGTGAGCGGTACTCCGACTCCACACCGATCGATCCATGTGCGGCATCGCCGCGATCTTCTCCTATAGCCCATCGGCACCGCCGGTCGATCGACGCGTCCTCGACCGCGTCTGCGCGCGCATGGCGACGCGCGGGCCGGACGGTGCCGGCTCGTGGTTCAGCGTCGATGGCCGAGTGGCCCTGGGTCACCGGCGGCTCGCGATCATCGATTTGTCCGACGGGGGGGCGCAGCCGATGCGCAGCCGCGATGGCCGGTTGGCGATCTCCTTCAACGGCGAGATCTACAACCACCGCGCCCTGCGCGCCGAGCTCGAAGCGAAGGGATACCGGTTCGACAGCGAGTCGGACACGGAGGTCCTGCTGCACCTGTACGCAGATCGCGGCGAAGCGATGGTTCGGGCCCTGCGCGGCATGTTCGCGTTCGCCCTCTGGGACGAGGGGGCGAAGTCGATGCTGCTCGCGCGCGATCCGTTCGGCATCAAGCCGCTCTACTACAGCGTCGGCGGGGGGACGCTCCGTGTTGCGAGCGAGGTGAAGGCGCTGCTCGTCGGCGGGGGTGTGGACACGGAGCCGGAGCCGGCCGGTCACGTCGGGTTCTTCCTGTGGGGCAGCGTGCCGGAACCCTACACGCTGTACAAGGGAATCAGGGCGCTGCCGGCCGGATCGACGCTCGTCGTCCGGCAGTCCGAGCCGGGGGAGCCGAAGGTGTACGCCGACCTGCCGGCGATGCTTCACAGTGCCGAGACGGCCACGTCGAGGCCGACGCCGGAGGACACCGCGGCGGCACTTCGGGAGGCGCTGCTGGACACCGTGCGCCACCACCTCGTCGCGGACGTCGACGTCGGCGTCTTCCTCTCGGCCGGGTTGGATTCGACGACGCAGGCGGCGCTGGTCGCCGAGCTGGGCGGAAAGCTGCGCACTGTGACGCTGGGGTTCGCCGAGTACCGCGGCACTGCGCAGGACGAGGTCCCGTTGGCCGAGCTGGTCGCTCGGCAGTACGGCGCTGACCACCAGACGATCTGGGGCACGCGCGACGAGTTCCGCGGCGACCTCGACGAGATGCTGACGCGCATGGACCAGCCGACGATCGACGGAGTGAACAGCTACTTCGTCTCGAAGGCGGCGGCGGCGGCCGGGTTGAAGGTGGCGCTGTCCGGCGTGGGGGGCGACGAGCTGTTCGGCGGATATCCGAGCTTCCGTCAGCTGCCTCCCCTCGTCTCGGTGGCGAGCCGCATTCCGGGCGGGGGCACCGGCGGACGGGCGCTGCGCGCGCTGCTCGCGCCAGCGTTCCGCCGGGCGGGGGCACCCAAGTGGGCCGGCCTGCTGGAGTACGGCCGCGACTATGGCAGCGCGTATCTGCTCCGTCGGTGCCTGTACCTGCCGTGGGAGTTGGATCAGGTGCTGGATCGCGGCATCGTGCGCGACGGGTGGGCCGCGCTGGCCCTTCCCGGCTCGATCGAAGCGGCGACGCACGGATTGTCGGACAGCCATCTCAAGGTGTCGGCGCTGGAGAGCACGCTGTACATGCGCAACCAGCTCCTTCGCGACACGGACTGGGCGAGTATGAGCTTCTCGCTCGAGGTGCGCGTGCCGCTGGTGGACTGGACGCTGTGGGAGCGCGTCGGCCAGCTGGCCGCCGCGGGGCGGCCGATCACGAAGCGCAGGATGGCCGAGGCGACGCGCCCGATGCTCCCGCCGAGCGTGCTCACGCGCGCCAAGTCGGGGTTCGCGATACCGACGCGGGGGTGGCTCATGCGCGAGGTCGGACCGGGCAGCGCGGAGCCCGGACTCCGCGGCTGGGCGCGATACGTCTACACCCGCCAAGTAGCGGAATCCCCCGTTCCCCCTGACGCGCCGGGCGCGCGGCGACGGCGCCCGTCGCCGCAGCCGGTGCATGCGGCGTACGTGCCGATCCGGGCGACCGATGCATCCGGACCCCCTCCGCACCTGCCGGCGGCGAGCAACCTGCATAGGGCGCGGACCTCCCGGGGTTGGAACACGCTGCTGCGCGTCCTGTCGCGGTCGATCGGCCGGTTCACCGTGAAGCCGCTGGACCTTTCCAGGGTCGACCGCATCCTGGTGCTCCAGCTTCAGCAGCTGGGCGACTCGATCGTCTTCACCCCGGCGCTGCGCGCGTTGCGCGAGACGTACCCGGACGCGCGCATCGACATGCTGGCGAACGAGATCAGTCACGCCGTGTACCTCAAGTGCCCGCACGTCGGCCGCTTCTACGTCGATCGCTGGGCGCGTGGCTCGCGGTGGCGCATGCGGCCGCTCCTCGGGCTGCTCGGGGCGATTCGTCGCGAGCGGTACGACATCGTCGTCGCCGACGTGACGCAGCGCTCGCTGCGGTACGGTCTCGTCGCCCTCTTCTCCGGCGCGCGCCACCGGATCGGCTTCGACGTCGCCGACCGGGGGTTCCTCTTCTCGACGCGAGTGCCGCTCGAGTGGGACGCGAGCGTCGTCGACGCGAACCTCTCCCTGGCGCGCGCGCTCGGCGCGACGGTGCACAGTTCGGCGCTGGACGCCTATTTCGACGCCGACGACGAGGCGTACGCCGCGTCCTTGCTCCCCGAGACGACGGGCGACGGCCCCCTCGTCAGTATCCATCCGGCGTCGAACTGGCAGGCCAAGATGTGGGTGCCCGAGCGATGGGCCGCGCTCGCCGACGCGCTGGTGGACCGCTTTCACGCGACGGTGGTGTTCGTCGGATCGAGCGGAGAGCGCGCGTATGTGGACGAGGTGCGGCAGCACATGCGGCAGCCGGCGACCTCGCTCGCCGGCCGCACGACGCTGTCGCAGGTGGGCGCGCTCCTCGCGCGGTGCGACCTTGTCATCGGCACCGATTCCGGCCCGCGGCATCTCGCCGCGGGATCGAACCGTCCGCAGGTGACGTTGATGAGCGCGCACGAGTACGTGCAGCGGTGGCACTTCGATCGTGAGCAGGAGATCGTCCTGCGAACGGCGGTCCCGTGCAGCCCGTGCTTCCAGTCCCACTGCTGGCACCAGAGCTGTATGCGGGCGATCTCCGTGGAGGCGGTGCTCGCGGCGAGCGGGGAGCTGCTGTCGCGATCGACGGTCCAGCCGGTCGCGGTGCCGGCATGACGGTGCCGATCGCGTCGATCGCGTCGATCGCCTGCATCATCGCGACGCGCGATCGTCCCGACGCGCTCGCGACGATGCTCGCCACACTCGCTGCGCAGACTCGCGTTCCCGAGACCGTCGTGCTGGTCGATGCGTCGAGCGGCACGGAATCGCAGCAGCTGTTCGAGCGCGGCGCCGACCGGTTTGCGGACCCACGGTACCAGCGCGCTTCCCTCGCGGGAGCGGCCGCCCAGCGGAACGAAGGCGTCGCGTCCGTGCGGGCGTTCGCGACGACGATCCTCTTTCTTGACGACGACGTCCGCCTGGCGCCCGACTGCGTCGAGCGCCTGTGGGCGGCGCTCGACGGCGACCCGGGGCTCGGCGGCGTCAACGCGATGATCACGAACCAGCGGTACACCAGCCCCGGTCTCGTATCACGCACCCTGTTCCGCGTCCTGCACGGGCGGCGCGAGACCACCTATGCCGGCCTGTGCGTCGGGCCGGCGATGAACCTGCTCCCCGAAGATCGCGCTGACCTGCCGGACGTCGTTCCCGTTCAATGGCTCAACACGACGTGCACACTCTATCGCACCGCCGCACTGCCCGCGCCCCCCTTCCCGGACCGGTTCACCGGCTACTCCCTGTTCGAGGATGTGGCGCTGTCGTTGACCGTGGGCCGGACCTGGCGGCTGGCCAACACGCGGACGGCGAGGATCGTGCACGAGAGCCGCGGCGGAGCCCACAAGAGCGACCCGCGCGCCATGGCGCGGATGGAGCTTGTCAACCGTCATTTCGTCATGACGCGAATCCTCGGTCGCCGCTCACTCGCAGACTACGCTCGGCTCCTGCTCGTGGAGGCGTTCGGCCTGGCCAACGAGCTGCGATCGGCCACCGGCGTGACGCGCCTTCCCCACGTCGTGGCCGGCAAGTGTCAGGGTGTCATCGATCTCCTCACTGGGAGCTGAACCGATGATCGACCTCGCCCGGTTCGAGCCGGCGTTCATCCGTGTGCCACGAGGGGTCGCGAGCCGCGTTCGCCTCCTCGGCTATCGGCTCCTCGGCCTGCGGGCAGGCTCCCGCAATCGGATGGAGCGCGTGCGCTGCCGCCGGCTCTGCCAGATCGTCATCGGCAGCCTGAACGCGTTCACGGAAGGGTGCTGGCTGTGGCCGGTCGACGAGCGGTCGCGCGAGGTGCGCATCCGTATCGGGAGCGGCAACTACTTCAGCCGCGACGTGATGATCGACGCGTCCGGCCTCGTCGAGATCGGCGACGAGAACATGTTCGGCCCGGGGGTCTTCATCACAGACTCGAACCACGACGTGCAGCCCGGCGTGCCGCCGCACCGCCTGCCGATGCGCGTGGGGCGGGTGCGGATCGGCAACGGATGCTGGATCGGCGCGCACGCCGTCATCCTCAAGGACGTCGAGATCGGGCACGGAGCGGTCGTGGCCGCGGGCGCGGTGGTGACGCGGTCGGTCGCGCCAGGCAGCACCGTCGCCGGCGTGCCGGCGCGGCCGATCCGCGGCGACCGCGTCGAGTCGTCGCGACGCGGCCCGACCGGCGACGCGCCGTCGCTTCCGCACCAAGCGGGCGGCCGGCCGTAGCGCATGCTCGTCATCCTCACGACGCACCCGATCCAGTACCAGGTCCCGCTGTGGCAGCGCCTCGCCGAGGCGGGCGAGGTGGAGTTCGAGGTGTGGTACATGAGCGATCATGCCGTGCGTCCGAGCCTGGACCGGGATTTCGGCCGCGTCTTCGCTTGGGACCTGGATCTTCTGTCCGGATACCCGCACCGATTTCTCCCCGGACCGCAGGACATCACCTCCTTCCGCGGAACGCGGCTCGACGACTTCGGCGCCGCGCTTGAGAAGGGCGGCGCCACCACCCTGTTCGTCAACGGCTGGCAGACGGCGGGCTACTGGACCGCGGTCTGGGCCGCGCACCGCACCGGCATTCCGGTGTGGCTGCGGGGCGAGAGCAACGACCTGCATCGCACCCCGGTCTGGAAGCGTTGGGTGAAACGCCGGCTACTCGAACGGCTGTTCGCGCGCGTCGACCGATTTCTCACGATCGGCACGGCGAACCGGCGA
>Ga0315281_10004875_pt1 | contig 19350 bp, 16 predicted proteins | sample YL17G07_0_MG_FD_204540 | JGI IMG/M metagenome (GOLD analysis project Ga0315281, IMG submission 204540) | Sediment microbial communities from Yellowstone Lake, YNP, Wyoming, USA - YL17G07_0 | ecosystem: Environmental > Aquatic > Freshwater > Lake > Sediment | place: USA: Wyoming | collected... | reverse complement strand
CGGGCGCTGACATACTCATTTAGCAAGGGCTGTCCGATGGGACAGGAGAGCAAGCGCCGGTCACGACCGATGGGTAGAGGCGCCCAGCCAGTTCAGTGGAACGTGAAGGGGAGCTAAATGCCCGTGAAAACTTCTTCAAAGATTCTAATCGTTCTTGGCGTCGTTCTACTGATCCTTGTCGGCGGCGTGCTGGGGCACTACGCATGGCCGCACGTGGTTCACTGGGCACAGGGACATCAGACAGGCGGCCATGAAGACACTATGGCCATGGCCGGCATGACTGAAGGCACTGCAGGTGAACGGCATACTCCGGCAGCGAAGGCTCCCGAGAAGACACGTTACCGGTGTCCGATGACCATCCATCCCGCGATTTACGACCATCCCGGCGAGTGCCCGATATGCAACATGACGCTCATTCCAGTTGTGCCGGAGGAGACCTTCTCGTCGGGTGTGGAACCTGAAGGGCACACCACGATCAAACTCAGCGCGGAGCGTCGCCAGTTGATCGGGGTGCAGGTCGGGATGGTCGAGAAGAAACGGGTGGCGAAGACGATCCGCGCGGTAGGGCGCGTGGAATACAACGAGATGACGCTCGCGACGGTGAACCTCAAGTTCGGCGGCTGGGTCGAGGAACTGATGGTGAAATCGGTCGGCGAGACCGTGCGGAAAGGACAACCCCTGTTCTCCATCTACAGTCCGGACATGGTCGAAGCGCAGCGCAATTATCTGAACGAGAACGGCCTTACCGCCCTCAACCTGAAATACGGCGGCTGGATCGAGGAACTGATGATCAAGACGGCGGGCGAGGCCGTGCACAAAGATCAGCCATTACTGTCCATCTACAGCCCGGACCTTCTAGAAGCCCAGCGCAACTACCTGCTGGCGCGAGCGGCGCTGGCGTCCCTCGCGGAGGGCGCTTCCGCCGAGACGCGGTCGCTGGCCGAGGAGACGGTAAAGAGCTCGCGCGAGCGCTTGGCGCTCTGGGACTTCACCGACGAGCAGTTTCAGGAGATTGAGGCAAAGGGCGCGCCACAGAAGTGGGTTACTATCGTCTCCAGGGTGGACGGCGTCCTGACGGAGCGCAACGTCGTTCTCGGCAGTTACGTCGAACCGGGCAAAGACCTCTTCCGATTCCTGGCTCGCGCCCCCGGAAGCGCGCTGACGGAGATACCATCGCCTCCAGTGCCCGCGCTGACCGTGCAGAGCGCGTCAAGCGCTCGCGAGCGGCTCCTTCTCTGGGACTTCACCGAAGAGCAATTCAAGGAGATCGAGGCGCGAGGCGCTCCGCAAAAGCGGGTGGTGATTTGTTCGAAAGTGGACGGCATTGTCACCGAGCGCAATATCGTGCTCGGGAGCTATGTCGAGCCGGAGCGGGACCTGTTCAAGGTTGCCGATCTCTCGACGGTCTGGATGTACGCGGACGTTTATGAATATGAGATACCGTTGATCAAGGTCGGCCAAGAGGCCCGTGTGCAGCTTTCCTCCATGCCGGGGGGCTTCCTCAGCGGCAAGGTGGGCTATATTTACCCTTACCTCAATGAGCAGACGCGGACGGCACGGGTGCGAATGGAGTTCCCGAACTCCGAGGGCAAGCTCAAGCCGGGGATGTACTCGACCGTTGTACTCAATGCTGACCTTGGTGAACAACTGGTGGTGGACGATGGCGCCGTCCTGTTCACCGGACAAAGGAATATCGTCTTTGTCGACAAAGGCGACGGCGTCCTTGAACCCCGCGATGTGACTTTGGGGGAGAACACGGAAGGTGTGACGGTGATTCTTTCCGGACTGTCCGAAGGGGAGAAGGTGGTGACGAGCGGCAACTTCCTGGTCGACTCGGAAAGCCGGCTCAAGTCGGCGCTCAAGCAAGGCACCGCTTCCGCGAAGACGAGCGGGACTGAGCAGCAGCCCGGAAAGACCGAAAAGGGGTCCATGCCCAGCATGCCGCCGGGCATGCCCGGCATGTAATGGAACCGTACAGAGAAAGGCAGCAACGGAAACATGTACCCCAAGCGCAAAATTCTGCCAAAAGCCCGTGACATGAACAACCCGACCGGTGAGGTCCACAAGTGATTGAACGGATCATCGAGTTCTGCGCGCGCAACAGATACCTCGTCATCATTCTTGCAGCGGTGGCGGTGGTTATGGGGGTTTACTGCGTCCGGAACATCCCCTTGGACGCGATCCCGGACCTTTCCGATACGCAGGTCATCGTCTACTCGCGATGGGACCGCAGCCCGGACGTCGTCGAGGATCAAGTCACTTATCCGATCATCTCCGCCATGCTCGGGGCGCCGAAGGTGAAAGCCATCCGGGGGTTCTCCGACTTCGGGTACTCCTACGTTTACATCATCTTCCAGGACGGCACGGACATATACTGGGCGCGCAGCCGGACGCTGGAGTACCTGAGCAAGATCATCCCGCGCCTCCCGGAAGGGGTGCGGACGGAGCTCGGCCCTGATGCGACGGGAGTAGGATGGGTGTACGAGTACGCCCTGGTGGATAAGACGGGCAAGAACAACCTCGCCCAACTTCGCAGTTTCCAGGACTGGAACCTGCGATACTGGCTCCAGAGCGTGCCCGGCGTCGCCGAAGTGGCCTCCATCGGCGGATTCCAGAAGCAGTACCAGGTCAACCTCGACCCCACCGCCCTCCTGGCCTACGACATTCCCATCGGCAAAGTGGTGGACGCGATCCGCGCGGGGAACAACGACGTGGGCGGCCGCCTGGTAGAGTTCAGCGGGGCGGAATACATGGTGCGCGGGCGCGGCTATGCCAAGTCGGTCAAGGACATTGAGGAAATCGTAGTCGGTGTGGATAAGAACGGCACCCCGGTTCTGGTGAAGAACCTGGGACACGTGGTCCTCGGACCGGACATCCGCCGCGGCGTCGCCGATCTTGACGGCATCGGGGACACGATCGGCGGAATCGTCGTCATGCGCCAGGGCGAGAATGCCCTGAACGTCATCCAGCGCGTGAAGGCGAAGATCGAGGAGATCAAGCCCTCGCTCCCTCCGGGCGTTGAGATCGTGCCAACCTACGACCGCTCGACGTTGATTAAGGAATCGGTCAATACCCTCAAAGACGAACTCATCTCCGCCTTGATCATCGTCAGCATCGTCATCCTCATCTTCCTGTGGCATATCCCGTCCGCCATCGTCCCGATCGTGACCATTCCTATTGCGGTGCTGCTGGCCTTTATCCCGATGTATTTCCTCGGCGTGAACGCGAATATCATGTCCATTTCCGGCCTTGCGATCTCCATCGGCGTCCTCGTGGACGGGGCGATTGTCGAGGTGGAAAACGCGTACAAGAAACTGGAGCTCTGGCAGGAAGGCGGTCGCGTCGGCGATTTCCACGAGGTCCGCCTGAAAGCGCTGAAGGAAGTGGGCCCGTCGGTCTTCTTCTCCCTCCTCGTGATCGCGGTCGCCTTCCTCCCGATCTTCGCGCTCGAAGAGCAGGAGGGCCGCCTCTTCAAGCCGATGGCCTACACTAAGAACCTGGTGATGGCCATCGCCGCCATCCTGGCGGTCACGTTGGACCCGGCGGTGCGGATGCTGTTCGCGCGGATGGACTGGGTTCATTTCCGGCCGCGTCCGATCTCCTGGCTCTGGAACCAGATCAGCGTCGGGAAGTACTACGCCGAAGAAAAGCATCCCATCAGTCGCGTCTTGTTCTGGTTTTATGAGCGCCCCTGCCGGTTCGTCATTCGTCACCGAACGTTCACCGTGGTTGCGGCGCTGTTGCTGGTGCTGACAACAGTGCCGATCTATCTGCATCTGGGATCCGAGTTCATGCCGCCGCTCTGGGAAGGCGACCTTCTGTACATGCCCACCACCCTTCCGGGCCTGTCTGTGACGGAGGCGCAGCGGCTGATGCAGCGGATGGACGAGGTGCTGGCGACCGTGCCGGAGGTGGACCGCGTGTTCGGCAAGGCGGGCCGCGCTGAGACCTCGACCGACCCCGCGCCGTTCTCCATGATGGAGACGACGATCCTCCTGAAACACCCCTCGCAGTGGCGGTACAAGGATCGCTGGTACTCGCGCTGGCCCCACTGGACGCAAGGAGTGTTCCGGCGCATTTGGGCCGACCATATCAGCAAAGAGGAGTTGATCGCGGATCTCGACCGGAAGATGCAGTTTGCCGGCGTGGCCAACGCCTGGACCATGCCGATCAAGGCGCGAATTGACATGCTGACGACCGGCGTGCGCACGCCCATCGGGATCAAGATATACGGCGCGGACCTCGCGAAAATCGAGGAGGTCGGCACCCAAATCGAGACCATTCTCCAGGGCCAGCCCGGCACGCGCAGCATTTACGCCGAGCGCACCGCCGGCGGGTACTTTCTGGACTTCGACCTGAAGCGAGACAAACTCGCCCGCTACGGACTGACCGTCGCCGAGGCCGAGATGGTCATCATGTCCGCCATCGGCGGCGAGCCGGTCACGACGACCGTCGAAGGCCGCGAGCGCTATACCGTCAGCGTCCGTTATGCGCGTGAGCTGCGCGACGACGTCAACAAACTTCGCCGGGTGTTGGTCCCCACCATGTCAGGCGCCCAAATTCCGCTGGAGGAACTCGCCGACATCAAGTTGGTTCTGGGGCCGGGCATGATCCGCGACGAGAACGGCATGCTGGCCGGCTACGTGTACGTGGACACGGGCGAGAGCGACATCGGCGGTTACGTTACGAAAGCCAAGGCGGTGGTCCAGAAACAACTGCAATTGCCGACCGGCTACTCGCTCCAGTGGAGCGGCCAGTACGAGAGCATGATGCGCGTCAAGGAGCGGCTGAAAGTCGTCCTTCCCATCACCGTCTTCCTGATCTTTCTCTTGCTCTACATGAACACCAAATCCGTGGTCAAGGCCGGCATCGTCATGCTGGCGGTGCCTTTCTCGGCCATCGGCGCTATTTGGTTGCTCTACATCCTCGGGTACAACGTCTCCATCGCCGTATGGGTCGGGCTGATCGCCTTGATGGGGCTCGACGCCGAGACCGGTGTGTTCATGCTTCTGTTCCTCGACCTCTCCTATTATGAACGGGTGCGCGAGGGTAAGATGAAGACCTTCAGCGACCTGACTGAGGCTGTCGTTCACGGCGCGGTCAAGCGGATCCGGCCCAAGATGATGACCGTCTGCGCCGCATTCATCGGATTGATGCCGATCATGTGGTCAGTCAGCACCGGCTCGGATATGATGAAGCGCGTGGCCGCGCCGATGGTGGGCGGGCTGGTGACCAGTTTCATCCTGGAACTCCTGGTCTACCCGGCGGTCTACACGACCTGGAAATGGCGATTCGAGATGAAACATGGCGCCGTGGATGTCAGCAAATTGTCGCTGCCGCACTTGAGGGGACACTGAGATGGTGGAAGACGCCGCCGTGAAAAAGAACCTGTGGGTCGGAGTCCTGATCGGCGCAGTCGTCGTGATTGCGGTCCTCGGCCTTTGCTGGGTGTACGCTCAGTCCAAGCGCGAGGAGCCGCCGCTGTGCGACGCATGCCGTAGGCCGGTCCACAAGGACACGGCTTTTTCCGTTGTCGTTGGCGGCCGCGAAGTGCAGTACTGCTGCCCGCGATGCTGGGTCACCTCGTTGCGCGTGCAAAACGGCAAGTATCAGCATCCGGTGGCCACGGACTACGCATCCAAGCGAAGGCTCCCAGCCGATCAATGCGTGTACGTTGAAGGGAGCAACTTGATGCCCTGCTGCGGGCCGAATATGACGCGGGGAAAGGATGGAGTCCCTGCAGTCGAATGTTATGATCGCTGTTTTCCGAGCACCATTGCCTTCGCCTCGCCGGAGGAGGCGTTGCAGTTCTGCAAGGAGCACGGCGGCACAATCGTTCCCTATCAGACTCTGACCGATGAGGCGAAGAAGCCATGAAAATACGCAGACCGATTCAGTATTCTCTTCCTGCAATCGCGGTTCTCCTGCTGCTGGCAGGGTGCGCATTGCGCCCGGCGGGCGAGGACGCCGAGCGGCGCCGCGCCGAGGAGGCGGGCCGGCCGTTCACCGACACAATCGTTATGCCGCTTCTTCCGGCGAACCCGACGCCGCAGGATTACCTGCGCTTCGCCTTCCTCCGCAACGCCAACCTGCATGCGCGCTACTGGGAATGGCGCGCCGCCATCGAGCGCATCCCGCAGGATTCCAGCTTCCCCAACATCGCTCTCCCGTTCAGCGCCATGTTCAGCAGCGGGAAGCAGAAGTTGTGGGACCGGACGACGCTGGGTATCAGCAACGATCCGATGAGCGACATTCCCTTCCCGACGAAGCTCTCGATCGCCGGCCGGCAGGCCCTCGAACAGGCGCGCGCGGCCGGCCTGCGCTTCGAAGCGGCCAAGTTCCTTCTCCAGTCGCAAGTGCTCTCGGCCTGCGACGACCTCGCGCTGCTCGCCGAGACGATCCGCATTCGCGAGGCCGACGCGGGACTCCTCCGCCTGATGGCGCGGCTGGCGGCGGTGCGGGCGCAGACGGCCGCCGGGCAGCCGGATCTCCTCAAGGCGCAGACGACGCTCGACCTGGCCGAGAACGACCTTTCCGATCTGCGGGCGCAGGTCGCGCCGGCCGCCGCGAAGCTGAACGCGCTGCTCGGACGTCCCGCGACCGATCCGGCGCCGCTTCCCGCCAGCCTGCCGACTCTGCGGCCGCTGCCGGCGGCCGACGCGGACGTGATCCGCCTCGCCTCGGAGCGCAGCCCGGCGCTGCGGGCGCTCGCGCGCGAGGTCGCGGGCAAAGAAGAGGCGCTCGCGCTGGCGAAGCAGGCGTACATCCCGGACTTCGGCCTGTCGCTCAGCGTCACCGGCAGCGTCGCGCAGACGCTCGGCGGCATGCTCGTGCTGCCCACGCGCCTCGAGGCGATCCGCGCCGGCATCGAAGAAGCGCGCGCCAACCTCCAGGCCGCCGCCGCCGCGCGCGCACAGTACGAGCGCGACCTCGCCGCCGGCTTCGTGCTCAACCTCTATGCCCTGCGCAACGACGAGCGCCAGATCAAGCTGTTCCAGGAGACCCTCATCCCGCGCGCCCGGCAGATGATCGAACTCGCCCAGACCTCCTATTCGACCGGAAAACTCCCGTTCGCGGACGTCGTCGAAGCGGAACGCGAACTGCTCAACGCGCGGCAAGTGACCGCGCAACTGCTCGTCGAGCGCGACAAGGCCCTCATCGCCATCGAGTCCGAGTCGGCCATGGACGCAGAAGCCATGAAACCACGATCTGACGAGTGATGAGTACTGAGTCACCTGTGGATCCGCACGTAGATCGTCCGCGCCATCCCCTCGTCCACGGCGAACTCGCTTTCGCCGAGCGCGAAGACGTACGCCGGGAACTTGCGGATCAGGCTCACCGACACGCCCGGCACCGCCCCGATGGACATCAGTTCCTGCATCCGCGAGTCCTCGCCGGTGAGCAGGTACGCCACGCGCCCGCCCTCGCCGGGTTCGAGGTCGGCCAGCGATGAGATGAGCTTTTCCCCTCCGCGCCGGCGCTCGCGGCAGCATTCGCCCTCGGGGATCGGCTTGCCGTGCGGGCAGGCCGATGGATGGCCGAGGAGCTGGCAGACCTTGTCCTCCAGGCCGGCATAAAGGATGTGCTCGAATCGGCAACTGGCCTCATCGAGCGCGGTGTCGCGCACGTCGAGCACGTCGGCCATGAGCCGCTCGGCCAGACGATGCCGGCGGATCGCGCCGGCCGCATCGCGCAGGCCGCGTTCCGTCAGGCGCGCCTCGCCATCCGCCACGCTCACGCAGCCCATCTGCGAAAGCTCGTCGAACGCCGGCGATTTCTCCAGCGCCGAGAGCAGCGTCGGCGACTCGCCCTCTTCTTTTCGCAGCCAGAGCGTTTCGAGAATTTCCTGCGCGCTATCGCTCAGCGACATTTTTGCGCCTCCTGCCTTTCAGCCACCGGATCCAGCGCGGCGCCGGCGGCGATTCAAAGCCGCAGCGCGGACAACGCGCCAGATGACATCCGCTCATGGGACAGCCCCGGCAAGCCTTCACGGCCGCCGCCTCGTCGAATTCGAATCCGCAGTATCCGCACGTTGTCATAAAGAAACTCCCAGCGCGTGCAACAAGGCGTTCAGCCCAAAACCCACGCTGAACGAGAAGACCAGGATGAAGGCCGAGATGCCGATCCCGTACTTGATGCCGCGCTCCTTCATATTGATCAGGAATTGCGCGATGCACGGCAGGAAGAGCGTGAGCGTTACCGCCGCGACAGTCACTTGCACGCCGCTGAGCGCGCCTGCCTGCTGCAAGTCGTAAAGCCCGGCAGCGCCATAGTCTCGACGGAAGAACCCGTACAGGAAAATCTCCCCGCCTTTCGGCGGCAGGCCGATCCAGACCGCCGGATACGCCAGCGCCTTTACGACCAGGTCGAAGATCCCGGTCAACCGGCCCAGCCAGATCATGACGCTCGCCAGCAGGAACAGCGGAATGACTTCCTTGAGGTACCACACGATGCGCGTATAGGTCTTGACGAAGATGTTTTCCAGGCGCGGCAGCCGCAGCGGCGGCAGCTCCATGTAGAAACGCGGCGGCTCGCCAGGCAGCAATCGGGCCATCAGAAAACCCACGAGCAGGAAGACGAGGATGAGCACTCCCGCCCATATCGCCAGGGCGGCCGCGTTATTGTGCAGCAAGGCGAAGACAACTCCGAGCTGTGCCGAACAAGGAATGGCCAGCGACAGGAGGAACGTGGCGATGATGCGCTCGCGCACCGTCGGCAGCGTGCGCGTCACCACCGTGGCCATCGTGTCGCAGCCCAGGCCGAGAACCATTGGGATCACGCCGCGGCCGCTCAGCCCGATCTTCTTGAAAATCCGGTCAATCAACAGCGCCAGCCGCGGCAGGTAGCCGGTATCTTCCATGATCGAAAAAACCAGGAAGAAGAATCCGACGATCGGAAGGATGATGGCGACGGCGTAGCGCAGCCCCAGCGTGATCACGCCATACTTGCCGGCGATCAGATCGCGCACCGCGCTCCAGGGCACGTAATGTCCGCAAAGCCATTCCACCTTGGGGTTGATGTACTGCCCGAAGACGGTGTTTTCCAGAAAATCTACGGCGATCCCGGCGCCGACCTTCCCGACGAAGTTATAGAGCCCGATGTAGAGCGCCAGAATGAGAATCGGGAAACCGGTCCAGGGATTGATCAGAACGGCGCTGAGTCGCTCCGCAAAGGACTGTGCGCGCCGCGGGGTAAATTTCATGACCCGCGCGGCCAACAGAGAGGCCTGCCGCTGGCGCTCCGTCGCGATGAGGTACTGCAACGGTTGCGAATGCCTCTGTCGGCACTCCGCGACGACTGACGCCACGGCCGCGGCGGCTTCCGGGCTCAGCCGGCGGCGGGCCTCTTCGTCCCCCTGAAGCAGCAGGAGCGCTTCTCCGCGCGCGCCGGTTCGCCCCTCCGCAGCGAGATGACGTTCGATCGCCGCCAGCGCCGATTCAATTCGGCGATTGTACTTCACGCCATGAGACTCGCCGGCGGTGGAGCATCGGCTGATCGCCTGCCGCAACTCCTCGACTCCGAGCCCGGTGGTCGAGACGGTGGCCACGACGGGAATGCCCAGCAGTTTGCTGAGGCGCGGGACGTCGATGCCGATGCCGCGCTTTTCCGCCTCGTCCATGACGTTGAGCACGAGGATGAGCGGCAGCCTGGCCTCGCGCAACTGGAGCGTGAAAGCGAGCATCCGCTCCAGGTTCTTCGCGTCCACCACCTGCAGCACCGCGCGCGGCTTCTCCGCAAACAGGATCATGGCGCGTCCGATGCGCTCTTCCTCGGAATTCGGCAGCAGCGAGTACATCCCCGGCGTGTCGGCGACTTCCCATTCCTCGCCGCCGATGCGCGCCCGGCCCTGCGTGATCTCGACGGTGGTCCCGGGATAATTTGAGACGACGGCATAAGCGCCGGTGAGCCGGTTGAAGAGCAGGCTCTTGCCGACGTTCGGACTGCCGACGAGGACGACCCGCCGACGGGCCGATGCGGAAAGCTCGGCGCTCGGTTGACGATTCGCTACGGATGCCTGGGGCGGGCTGCTATCCAACGCTCCTCCTTCTCCGGGGTTCAGGTCTTGCCCGCAAATTCGGCAAGATCCATGCGGATGCAGCGGCGGCACTCCGCCGCGTCCGAACCGCGTCCGCACGCGTCTTTGAAACCGCGTTTCCAGCAATTTCCGGCCCCGGGACAGCCTTCGAGGAACCGGAGGAACTTGACGAGCTTCTCCAGCACTTGCGGCTCGATGGCGTGCTCCATGTGACACGCGTTCCGGCCGGCGGCGGCCGGGCCCACCGACAGGACCCGCATGAGAAACAGCGTCAGCGCCTCGTGCCGCCGCACCAGTTCGCGGGCGGCCTTCTGGCCGCGCGGCGTGAGCGTGATCAGGCCGTACGGCTCATAGTTGATCAACTCCTTCTCCGCCAGCGATCTGAGCGCGCCGGTGACGGAGGACATCTGGACGTCCATCCGCTCCGCGATGTCCCTCACCCGCGCCACCGGCCCTCTCCGCACGAGATGGTAGATGCACTCGATATAGTCGCCGAGGCTCTCGCTCAGTGCCGGCGCCCTACTCATGGCTCCTCCTTCCGGGCGGAAATGTTTGGCTTCCCCAATATCGTAAGGTATGGCAAACTTTTTGTCAAGTCTTGCGCGGCGGCGGGCGCCCGATTAGAATAGGCGTTCGATCACGTCGCTTGTTTGGAGAACGCGGATGAAAAAGGCAAAGGTCTTTTTTGCGCCCGTGGCGGATGAGGAGAGCCTGGAATCCCAGGCCGAAAAGGCCGTGCAGCTCGCGGAGGCGGCGGGGTTAGCGAAGTTCATCCGGAAAGGCCGCCCCTGCGCGATCAAGCTGCATTTCGGCGAGGCGCAGGGCGCCGGCTACATCAAGCCGCCGATCTGCGCCGCCGTCGCCCAATGGGTCCGGCGCGCGGGCGGCCGGCCGTTCGTGACCGACACGAACACGCTCTACCGCGGACGCCGCAGCCAGGCGGTGGACCACCTTTTGCAGGCGGCGGAGCACGGGTTCACGCTCGAGACGGCGGGCGCGCCGCTGATCATCGCCGACGGGCTTCATGGGACGGACCAGGTCTCCGTGCCGATCGCGGGCGGCCGGCACTTCAAGGAAGTCCGCATCGCCTCGGCCCTGCACCAGGCCGCCAGCGCGGTCGTGCTGACGCACGTGAAGGGCCACGATGTCATGGGCTTCGGCGGGAGCATCAAGAACGTCGGCATGGGCTGCGCCGCGCGCGCCGGCAAGCTCGCCCAGCACCAGAACAGCCATCCGAAGTTCGACGAGAAGAAGTGCAAGTCGTGTGGCACGTGTGTGCGGTGGTGCCCGACCGACGCCCTCTCGCTGAGGGGAAAACTGGAACGCGTGGCGCTCGATCCTGCGAAGTGCATCGGCTGCGGCGAGTGCCTGGCGCTCTGTCCCTTCGACGCCATCGGATTCGACTGGGCGACGCACGGGCCGGAGCTGACCGAGAAGGTCTGCGAGCACGTGCTCGGTTTCCTCTCGAACAAGTGCGGCGGCGTCGGCTTCCTGAATTTCATCACCCAGGTCACGAAGAACTGCGACTGCATAGGGAACAGGCAGAAGGTCGAGCGGCCGAACATCGGCATCGTCGCCTCGGCGGACATCGTGGCGGTGGACAAGGCATCTTCGGACCTGACGCGGGAGCGCTACGGCGAGGACGTCTGGGCGAAATGGTGGCCCGAATCCAACTACGAACACCAGTTCGACTACGGCGAGAAGATCGGCATCGGGACGCGCGACTACGAGCTCGAGGAAATTCGGTGATCGGGGATTGGCATCTCCGACGGGAGCTGCGACATCAGCGCACATGCCTGCGTCGTGAAAAGAGCAGGATGTTGGTTGACATATCAGAAATATTATGATACAATACCGCTTACACAGGAGATAGAAGACAGGATGTAGAACAAGCGCCCTGAGCACGGTCGAATGGACGCTCAGACGGGCGAAGCCCGATCCGCCTTCGCCAACTCTTCTACGCACGCCTAGCGGCGGAGCTGCAAAGAGCGGGAGGCTACGGCGGACAAGTCCGCTTTCCATTCTATCTCCTGGATTCTATATTCTGAATTCTGATGGGATGTCGCAAGATGGTGGCGAGGAAGAAGGCACCGCGCAAAAGGGGATTTGAAAAACGAACCCAATTTGTCGTAACCTGATGCGCCGCAATGTGTTATGTGCCAATATCCAATACGCCGCTTGACATCGCCTCGCCGCTGGCGGAAAATGTCCGGTTACCTGATCGCGCGAGGAGGAAGATGATGGGCAAGCTGTGGGACAAGGGATACGAGCTCAACAAGGTCGTCGAGCGGTTCACGGTCGGCGATGATTACAAACTGGACATGGAACTGGTCCGCTGGGACTGCGTCGGCTCGATCGCCCACGCGGCGATGCTCGCGAAGATCGGCGTCCTGAAGCGCGACGAGTACGAGCGCCTTCAGAAACGCCTTGCGGAGATAGTCGCATTGCACGCGCGCGGCGAGTTCCAGGTCCTGCCCGAGGAAGAGGATGTCCACACCGCCGTCGAAGGCGACCTCACGAAGTGCCTGGGCGACGTCGGCAAGAAGCTCCACACGGCGCGCTCGCGCAACGACCAGGTCATCCTCGACCTGCGCCTCTACATGCGCGACAAGCTGCTGACGCTCTTCGAGCTCGCCTGCGACATGGGCGGCCTGCTCGCGGACTTCGCCGAGAAGCACAAGGACGTGCCGATCGTCGGCCGCACGCACTACCAGCGCGCGATGCCCAGTTCCGTCGGTCTCTGGGCCGGCGCAATCGCCGAATCGCTGCTGGACGACCTCGTGCTCCTGCGCGCGGCGTACCAGGTCGCCGACCAGTGCCCGCTCGGCTCCGCCGCCAGCTACGGCGTCAACCTCGACATTGACCGCCGGATGGTCTCCGATCTGCTCGGGTTCGCGCGCGTGCAGAACAACGTCCTCTACGTCAACAACTCCCGCGGGAAGGTCGAAGCCATCGCGCTCTCCGCGCTCTCGCAGATCATGCTCGACCTCAGCAAGATGGCCAACGACATCATCTTCTGGTCCATGCCGGAATTCGGATACTTCCTTCTGCCGCAGGACCTCTGCGGCGGCAGCAGCCTGATGCCGCAGAAGCGCAACCCGGCGCTCTTCGAGCTCACCCGCGCGAAGACCGCCGTCGTGATCGCCTGCCACGTGCAGGTGATGGAAATCATCCGGCCGCTGATCAGCGGCTATCACCGCGACTTCCAGGAGACGAAGCGGCCGCTGATGACCGGAATGGAGATCACCCAGGCCTCGTTGCAGGTCTGCGGACTCGGCCTGTCGAAGCTCTCGGTGGACGAGAAGCGCTGCGTCGCCGCGTTCACGCCCGAGGTCTTCGCCACCGACCGCGTGCTCGACATGGTCAAAGGCGGCGCGCCTTTCCGCGACGCTTACAAACAGGTGGCGCTCTCGCTCGAGAAGACGGCGATGGAGAACCCGCGCGCGAACATCCGCAAGAAGACCCATCTCGGCGCGACGGGAAACCTGGGGCTGGACCTTGCGCGCAAGCGCCTCTCCGACGAGCGCGGCTGGCTGAACCAGGCGCGCGCGGCCTGGGCGCCGGCCATCGAAAAGCTGCTCACGTAAAGACGGACTCGATCTCTCGCAGCTTGCGAGAGCGAGACGCTTCATGGCGTCGCGATCCGGCCTCGCAACTTCTTGATCTGCTCCGCCCAGGGGTTTCCATGCGGGCAAAGCGCCGCGGCCTCGTCCAGCACCGCGAGCGCCTCCTGCTTCTGGCCCGACCGCGCCAGGATTCTTGCCAGCGCGCAACGCAGCTCCATCTGTTTCGGATCCGCCTTCTCCACCACCGCTGACCGGAGCTGTGCGATTGCAGCGGGCAGGTTCCGCTCCGAGGCCTGGAGCAGCAGGTCCGCGTAAAGCAAACTCGAGTCGACGTCGTACGGGTACTGCCGGATGGCGATCTCAATCCACTCCACGGCTTTCTTGAGGTCGGCCATTCCCGCCTGCGGGTTGAAGGGCCCGATCTTGTTGGCGCGCGTCTGATACAACGTGGCGAGAGCCAGGCGAACGTGCCCGTAACCGGGAGCAAGATGCTCGATGATCTCGAACTCGGCGATGGCGGCATTGTTGTTCCCTGCGCGCGCCTCTCTATCCGCGCGCCATTCCAACGCACGAAAATAGTCCGGCACATAGCGCGAAAATCGCGCCGCCTCGATGTCATTCCGGATGACATCCTTCGTTTGTGTTCCAGGCTTGCTCGACGCGCCGCGCAGGAGCCATTCCGCCCTGGCGCCGCTGTAAACGACGCCCGCCGCCGCCGCGATGACCATCACGGACGCGCCGGCGAAGAGCAGCCATCCATCCGCCCGGCTGCCCTGGCGAATCCCGGCCGGCGCAGAGCCTTCCGTTCGCCCGGAGGCGATCATGACGCCGAGGAGCGTCCAGTATGCCGCCGCCGGCGCCCAGTACCGCAGCGAAATCTGGACCAGCCCGTTCGTGAACATCGCCAGGAACCCGCCGAACACCGCCCACGCCGCAATGCGCAGCGACGCATCTTCCGCCTGCGCTTTCCGCAGATGACCTCGGACGGCGAAGAAATGCCCGGCCAGGTACAACCCAAGCGCGATGAGTCCGCCTTCAACCGCCACCAAGAGCAGCTCGTCGTGCGGGTAGATCGTGAGGTTGCCCAGCCAGCCGTACCTCATCGCCGCGGTCGGCTTGTAATCCGCAAAGTGGGGCAGGAACATGCCGCTGCCCCAGCCGAAGATCGGGCGATCGGCGATCATGCGCAGCGCGCCCTGCCACATGAACCAGCGCGTGGCCTGGTTCGGCGATTGCATCAGTCTCGCGTGTAAGCTCGGCGCCAGGCTCAGGCAGATGAACCCTGCAACGACCAATCCGATGAAGCCGATCAACAGCCCCCATCTCGCGCGGGCCGAAAGCTGCGCGGCGAAGACGCACGCCAGCCCGACTCCCAGCCCGAGCAGCCCGCCCCAGGCCCGGCAGAGCGCGAATACGCCCAGCATCAGCAGAAGGCACGGCCACAGCGCCGCGGCCGGCAGTCCCAGCGCCTCGCCGCGCCGCGCCGGCCGGGTGATGACCGGCGTCAGGAGATCGGCCAGTCCCATCACGAGCGGCGGCAGGAGGAACGTCGCGAGAAAGGCCCGGTGGCCTTCCACCAACTCCAGCAGATCGCTCCTCTGCCAGAGAATTCGGAAGAAGTCCTTGAGGGTGTGAACCTGCGCAGTCCAGTTGTCCTGGCCCGACAGCAGAACGTACAGGAGGCCGACCAGCGCGGCCAGCGTTCCGGCGGCGAACATCGCTTGCAGGATCAGTCGAGTGTGCCGGCGGTCGGAGAGCAGATGGCCCAGTCCCAGCGCCCAGGTCACGCCGAAAAGCATCGGCAGGCTGCCGATGGCCGCGAGCCGCGACTCCGGCGCCCAAAGGCTGCTCGCCACGGAGAACGCCGCGTACGCGCAGAACAGGTACGCCGCCGGACGGAGAGCGCGCCAGGTGGCGACCGGCAACCGCCGCGGCCAGGCCCAGATGAGGAACAACGCCAGTGCGCCGCATTGGAAAATCACCGCTCCGAGGTAGTGGGCATAGGCGAACCCGCTCCACTTTGCGGCGCAGACCGCCGGCAGCACCGCCGCGGCGAGCGCTGCGGCAATCCACCCGCGCCTGCCCGTCGCGGTCGGCTCAGCGAGTTCATTCCCAAGCTCTGGACTCTGCGAGGACAACGGGCCGCACTCCTACAAGCGTCACCTCGAAACCGCCGCAGATTCTAGATGCCGCGCCGGCTGATTGCAATTCATTTCGGCGCCCTTGACCGGATGTGCGCTCCGGATTATGATTATCGCTCTTGAATCCATGCGGACTGCGCCGGAGTTATCCGGTTCCTTATTGCAAGGAGGCGTTCATGCGGTCAAGACTCATCCTGCCCATCGCGCTCATCGGCGCCGCACTGTCATTCGGGACTTCTTCTTTAGCTGCGGAAGAAAAGAGCATGGCCAATCCTGTCGTCGTCATGGAGACGTCCGAAGGGACGATCAAGATCGAACTCTGGGCCGACAAGGCGCCGAAAACGGTCGAGAATTTTCTGTCGTACGTGGACGAGAAATTTTACGACGGCACGATTTTCCATCGCGTCATTGAGAACTTCATGATCCAGGGCGGCGGCTTCACGGCCGACATGAAGCAGAAAAACACGCGCGCGCCCATCAAGAATGAGGCTAAAGCCGACTTGAAGAATCTCCGCGGCGCCATCGCCATGGCTCGGACAGGCATCGTGGACAGCGCCACGGCGCAGTTCTTCATCAACGTGGTGGACAATCCGTTCCTCGACCACGCCGGTGAGACACCGAGGACTTTCGGCTACGCGGTCTTCGGCAAGGTCATTGACGGCATGGATGTCGTTGACAAGATCAGGAAAGGCCGGACCGGTGAAGGCGACGCGCCGGTCAAGGTCGTCCTCATCAAGAGCGTCCGACGGGCCGAGCCGGCGAAATAGCCGTCAGCGGCGAGCCGGCGGGCGCTCGATCCGGGTTCACACATTTTCCCGCATTTTCCGCTTGACATCCGCAGTGATTCTGGTATTATGGTACTTGGATGCTCTAATTGCTGCTGAGGAACCGAAGTCCGGCGTTGCGCAGCTCGAAGTTTTGCGGGAAGGACCAAGTTCAATGGCGACTGTTCTGAAGATTTCCGATGCGGCGTCGCTGGCGCTCCACACGATGGTGCTCCTGGCGGACCGGCGCGAGCGGCCGCTGACGGCGAAGGAAATCGCCTCGACGTTCAAGGTGTCCGAGGCGCACCTGGCGAAGGTGCTGCAAAGGCTGGCGAAGGCCGGGCTGGCGCTGTCCGCGCCCGGACCGCATGGCGGTTTCCATCTCCGTAACGGCGCCGAGCGGACGACGCTGCTCCAGGTCTATGAGGCGATCGAGGGTCCGATGAACTCGACCAATTGCCTCCTCGGCGTGCCGGTGTGCGGCGGAAAGAAGTGCCTCCTCGGGCGGCTGGTCTGCAACCTGAATAACCAGGTCAGGGAATATTTTTCCAGGACGCGGCTCAGCGACGCGAAGGCCGCTTTCCAGGGATTAGGTCGGGGATGACGCGATGAAGAGAAAGATTGTGAAGATTGACGAGGCGAAATGCACCGGCTGCGGCCGGTGCGCGGGCGCCTGCGCCGAGGGCGCGATCCAGATCGTGAACGGCAAGGCGCGTCTGATCAGCGAGAGCTACTGCGACGGCCTCGGCGCGTGTCTGGGGGAGTGCCCGGAGGACGCGATCACCATCGAGGAGCGCGAGGCGAACGAGTTCGACGAGAAGGCGGTCAATAGCGCGCGGCATTCCGCTGCGGCGCCCGAAGCGCCCGCGTACGTCTGTCCCGGCGCCGCCATGCGCGAGATCAAACGCCGGCCCGCCGCGGGAACCGAGGCTGCATGCTCCGCCGCGTCGGAACTGCGCCACTGGCCGATTCAGCTCAAACTGGTCGCGCCGAGCGCGCCGTTCCTGAAGGACGCGGACCTGCTCCTGGCGGCGGACTGCGCGCCGTTCGCGATGGCGGACTTCCATCCAAAATTCCTCCGCGGCCGGTCGGTGATCATCGGCTGCCCCAAACTCGACGACCCGGCGTTCTACGTCGAGAAACTGGCGGAGATCTTCAAGCGTTCGGGCATCAAGAGCGTCACCGTGCTGCACATGGAAGTGCCCTGCTGCTTCGGGCTGAAGCGGATCGCCGAAGCGGCGCTGGAAGCCTCGGGCAACAAGATTCCGATGCGCGACGTGACGGTCAGTATCGAAGGCAAGGTCATCGAAGCGCGTTGAACGGAGTGGGCGCAATGATTTCGGCGGCGACCAGGAAGAGCCTCGACAACCTGTACGCGCGATACAACCGCCGCGGGATGATCCATCCGGACCCGTTGGAATTCCTGTGGGATTACCCCGACCCGCGCGATCGCGAGATCGTCGCGCTGGTCGCTTCGTCGCTGGCGTACGGGCGCGTCGCACAGATTCTCAAGAGCGTCCGGCTCGCGCTCGACCTCATGGGCTTGCCGGCGCGTTTTCTGAAACGCTCCTCGGAAAGCGCGCTGCTCAGGACGTTCAGCGGCTTCAAGCACCGGTTCACGACCGGCAAAGAGATGGCCGCCCTGCTCTTCGGCGCCGGGCGCGCGATCGAGAGGCACGGGTCGCTGCTCGCCTGTTTCGAGGCGGGTCTGAGCGATTCCGACGAGACGGTTCTCGGCGCGCTGTCCGCATTCGTCGCGCAACTGTCCGAGCCGTCCGGCGACAAGTGCGGGCGCCTTTTGCCCTCGCCGGCGGACGGCAGCGCGTGCAAGCGCCTCAACCTCTTCCTGCGCTGGCTGGTGCGGCGTGACGAGGTGGACCCGGGCGGATGGGAATCGGTCGGCGCCGCGCGGCTGGTCATTCCGCTGGATGTCCACATCCATCGCATCTGCCGGACGCTCGGCCTCACCCGTCGGAACCCGGCGGACCTGCGGACGGCGTTTGAGATCACTGAAGCGTTTCGGCTGATCTGTCCTGGGGACCCGATTCGGTACGATTTCTCGCTCAGCCGGCTCGGCATCCGAAAGGACGCGGACCCGGAGGAGTTCTTCAACTGTTGCCGCGTCGCCGGGGCGGCGCGCGGATAATCCGAGGAGAATCTCATGGGCGCCATGCAATGTCCCGGACAGGACATGCGGTTCTGGAAGCCGGAGGACATCTTCGAGGCGCCCTGCCCTCACTGCGGCGCGCGGATGGAGTTCTGGAAGGACGACGTCCGCCGCCGGTGCAAGGGCTGCGGAGAGATGGCGCCGAATCCGAGGCTGGCCCTCGGCTGCGCGTCCTGGTGCAAGTACGCGGACAAGTGCCTCGGCATCGCGCCGGAGACGGGAAAACCGGCGGGCGCATCCGAGCCGGGCGTCCAGCCGCCTGCGGAGAAAAAGGGCTGATCTTGAAAGGGGGCGAACGCATGGCGCAGGAAAAATCCCGGCGCGGCGCCGGGAAAAGGAAACTGGCGGCCGCGAAAGCGTGGACTCTGGCGGAGTTGATCTCGTATGCGCCCGGGGCCATCGTCAGCAGGACGATTGCGGAGAACGCCGCCGGCACGGTGACGCTCTTCGCGTTCGACGCGGGGCAAGGCCTGAGCGAGCATTCGGCGCCCTATGACGCGCTCGTCCAGATTCTCGACGGCGAGGCGCAACTGAAGATCGGCGGCAAAGCGGCGCCGGCGCGCGCGGGACAACTTGTCGTGATGCCGGCGAACGTCCCGCACGCGGTCCAGGCGGCGAAGAAGTTCAAGATGCTCCTGACGATGCTGCGGGCCGGGTGAGTGTCTTCACGGATTGG
>Ga0315281_10004874_pt1 | contig 19353 bp, 17 predicted proteins | sample YL17G07_0_MG_FD_204540 | JGI IMG/M metagenome (GOLD analysis project Ga0315281, IMG submission 204540) | Sediment microbial communities from Yellowstone Lake, YNP, Wyoming, USA - YL17G07_0 | ecosystem: Environmental > Aquatic > Freshwater > Lake > Sediment | place: USA: Wyoming | collected... | reverse complement strand
CAAGCCGGCGCAACTCAACCGCCTGTTCCTGCTCGCCGCGGTGGCGGTCGCGCTGTGGACCGCCGCCGGCGCTGTGGACCGCCGCCGGCGCTGTGGACCGCCGCCGGCGCCCTGGCGCTGCGCCGCGACCCCGGCCTGTGTCTCTTCTCTGCGGCGCGCGGCGCGCGCCGATCCCTGGTCCATATCGGCCGCGTGGAAACCGCCCTGCTCTCCCAACTCCTCGATGCTGCCCTACGGCAGATCCAGTCTCTTTTGCTACCCACCCCAACCCGAAACTTCGGGTGGCTGACATGACTTGGGAAACAGTGAGGAGCGGTCAGCCAATTCGCCGCGCCGCTGCCGGCCGCCGCCGGGGCCGCCCGGCGGGCGCCTCACCACTCCGGGCGGCAGGTGGACTGCGGGGTGGTCTCCAGTTGTAGGGTCATGTGCGCCAGGCGGAAGCGCCCGGCCAGGGCGTCCAAGATGCGGCGCAGCAGCTCGTCCCGGTCGCAGGCGGGGTCCACCACCAAGTGCGCGGTGAGCATGGTCTCGCGGCTGCTGATGCCCCAGATGTGCAGGTCGCAGATCTGCCGCACCTCCGGGAAGGATTCCAGGAAGCGCCCTACCGCCGCGCCGTCAATCTGCTTGGGCACGGAGTCCAGCAGCAGGTTGGCGGAGTCGAGCAGGATCTTGCCGCCGCTCAGCCCGATCAGGCCGGCGATGGCCAGGCTCAGCACGGCGTCAATGGGCGCCCAGCCGGTGAGGTGGATCACGACGGCCGCCGCCAGGGTGGCCAGGGAGCCGAACAGGTCGCCCGTGATGTGCCAGAGGGCCGCGCGGATGCCCAGGTTGGCCGGCGCCAGGCGATAGAGCGCGGCGAAGCCCGCCACGTTCACCGCCAAGCCCACCCCGGCGATCCAGAACATCATGCCGGCGCGCACGGGCGGCGGGGCGTAGAGCCGTCCCACGGCCTCGCTCACGATCCACAGCGCCAGCACCACCAGCGCCAGCGCGTTGAGGAAGGCCGCCAGGATTTCCGCCCGGCGGAAGCCGTAGGTGCGTGCGGGGGAGGTGCGCCGCCGCACCAGCCACACCGCCGCCAGGGAGAGCGCCACGGCCGAGCCGTCCGTCACCATGTGCCCGGCATCGGCCAGCAGCGCCAGGCTGCCGCTCGCCGCGCCCCCCGCCGCCTCCAGCACCGCCACGCCCAGGGTCAGCACCAACACCAGCGCCAGGCGGCGCTGCTGCTCGCGGGGCGACGCGTGCGCCTCCGGCCCGGACGGATCGGCGGACTGCGGCGGCGCGTGAGGATGGGCGTGTTCCAGCATCGCGGTCCGCTCCGGGAAGCGTTCTTGGGAGCCGGCGCGCTCCAGCGAACCGCCGCAGCGCGCCCTGTCCGCGATATTCTACCGGGAACGCGGGCAATTGCCAGCGGCGGCGGCGCAAGCGCAGGGCGGCTCCGTCCTTGTCAGGGCCGCGCGGCTGGGGCTATAGTCGCGGCGAGACCGGCCCGGCCGCCCCGCGCGCGCCCGGCCCCCGCGCGGCGGCGCACCGGCGCCATCCGGCCCGCCGCGTCCCCCTGCCTGGAGGCGAACCGCCATGAAGCTCCCCAGCGACCGGATAGACTTCTCCGCCATCGTGGACCGCCCGCCGCTGAGGCTGCCCGGCGGCGCGCGGCTGGTCGTCTGGCCGATCGTGAACCTGGAGGTGTGGGAGATCACCCGCCCCATGCCGCGCCAGATCCTCGCCCCGCCCACCGGCGTGCCGCTGCAGCCGGACTACCCGCATTGGAGCTGGCACGAGTACGGCATGCGGGTCGGCTTCTGGCGCATCCGGGAGGCGCTGGAGCGCTTCGGCGTCACGCCCACGCTCTCCATCAACGCGGCGGTGTGCGAGCGCTATCCGCGCGTCGCCGGGGCCGCGCGCGATCTGGGGTGGGAGTTCATGGGCCACAGCTACGTGCAGATGCCCATCCACCAGATCGAGGACCAGCGGGGCCTGATCCGGCAGTCGCTGGACACCATCCAGCGCTTCACCGGCAAGCGCCCGCGCGGCTGGCTGGGGCCCGGGCTGACGCAGACGCACGAGACGGTGGACCTGCTGGCGGAGGCCGGCGTGCAGTACATCGGCGACTGGGTGCTGGACGACCAGCCCTGCGAGCTGCGCACCGCGCACGGGCCGCTCTACACGCTGCCTTACACGCTGGAGCTGAACGACATTCCCGTCATGATCCTCCAGCAGCATCCCTCCGACATGCTGCTCCGGCGCACCATGGACGCCTTCGACCGGCTCTATCAGGAGGGCGCGGATTCGGCGCGAGTGCTGGCCGTGGCCGTGCATCCGTACATCAGCGGCGTGCCGCACCGCATCAAGTACTTCGAGGCGATCTTCGAGTACATGCAGCGCCATGCGGGCGTGCTGTTCTGGACGGGCGAGCAGATCCTGGACTGGTACCTGGAGGCGCGCCAGGCGCGGTAGCGGGCGCGGGCGCACCGGCGGCCCGTGCCCCTTGGAGTCAGCCCTCCTCCAGCACCGTGGGTGGCTGGGCCAGGTGGAAGCCGTTGAAGGGGCGCGACGCGTCGTGGTCGGGCATGGTCCAATGCAGCGGCGCGATCGGGCCGCCGCCGTCCACGCGCAGGGTCTCCCCGGTGATGAAGGCCGCGCCGTCGCTGAGCAGGAAGGTCACCGCCGCGCTCACCTCGGCCTCGGTGCCCAGGCGCTTCAGGGGCACGTGGCGCTTCAGCCCGCGGATGTGCGCCCGCATCTCCGGCGGATAGGTGTCCAGCCCGCTGGAGGCGATCCAGCCGGGGGCGACGGCGTTCACGCGCACCCCGGAGGATGCCCACTCCACCGCGGCGGTCTGGGTCAGGTTGTGGACGCCGGCGCGGGCCGCCCCGGAGTGCCCCATGGTGGGCATGCCCTTCCACACGTCGGCGGTGATGTTCACGATGGCGCCGCCCTGCCGCTGCATGGATTGCAGGTACGCCTCGCGGGCCATCAGGAACCCGCCCGTCAGGTTGTTGCGCACGACGGCCTCGAAGCCCTTCAGGCTGATGCCGGCCAGCGGGGAGGGGAACTGTCCGCCCGCGTTGTTCACCAGGCCGTCCACCCGTCCATTCCGCGCGACGATCCGCGCCACGGCCGCCTTGACGCCCTCCTCGTCGCGGATGTCCAGCGCGTGACACTCCGCCGTGCGGCCCTCGCCCGCGATCTCCGCCGCGGTCGCCTCCAGCTTCTCGATGCGGCGGCCGATCAGCGCCAGATGGGCGCCCAGGGCGGAGAGCTCGTGCGCGATGCAGCGTCCGATGCCCGTGCCGCCTCCGGTTACGATGATGACGCGGTCCGTAAACAAGCCGGCGCGGAAGACGGACTGGTACGGCATGTTCCCTCCTTGGGTCGCGCGGACGGCCGGATGCGCCGGGCGGGGCGGCGGCGCGGACGCGGCGGGGCCCGGCTCCCCTCACCTGACGACAATCGGGTCCGCCCGTCAAGGGCGCGCGCGGGCGGACGAAACAGCACAGCGCCCGGAAGGCCGCACATGGCCGCCGGGCGCTGTCGTCCGTGGGTACCGGAGCGAAGGGACTACATGCCGACGCGGAAGCCGAGTGTCAACAAGTCGCCGCTGGTCTTCCAGGCAAGGGTGTTGGGGGCCGCGGTGGTCGTGTCCGTCTTGTCTTCCGCCATGACGGAGTGGTAGCCGATGTGTACGTCGAACGACGGCCCGAACGCGACGCCCGCGGTGGCGAAGAGTTGAGATACCGGCGTGGTGGCTACCGTGCCGGTCCCGCCGCCGACGTCCTTGTACGCGAAGCTCGCCGTGCCGGAGCCGTAGCCCACCGTGAACACAAACATCTTCACGGGGATCTGGGCGAAGACGTCCACGATGGTGAACTTGCTGGTCGTGTCAATCCAGGCGTTGGCCGGAACGGGCGCCGCTTTCTGCAATGAGCGGCCGGTGCTTTCCCAGGACTCATAGCCCACGCCCCACCAGGTGGAGAACGGCCGGACGCCGAGGATGAAGCCGCCCACGTTCTTGCCGGCCTGCGAATCCAGAAGGTAAGGCTGCGTGGTCGCCGCCGGAACCGTGATCGTGGATGCGTCCTTGTAGTTGAACTGCATCGGCAAGTCCACGGACAGCGAAATGGCCGACGCTTGGGTCGCCACCAGCAACGACAGGGCGGCGACGACCCCTCCGATCCTTGTGATTTTCATCTCGTATCCCTCTGTGCCTATTGAGGAGGCGTCTGCACGGAGACGCTTCCGATTGTGTGCCCTGCAACCCCTCCCTGGGACGGCAGGTCCCAAGTCCGTGCATTTCGTTCACGCGCCTACGGGCAGACCCGCCCGGCTGGGCCAAGGCCCTCCGGACGCATCCCACTTGGCCCGCCCCAGGGGCGGCGGCCACTTCCAGTCCACTTCCAGTCCAACGGTTTGCAGGACTCGTGCCCCGCACGGCGAATGCTTCGCCGCTGGGCGACCCCTACCTGCGCCGGGGGCGGCGGTTCAGCGTCTCCCGCTCCCCTTGGGGCAGAACCCGCGACAGGCTTGCGCCATCTTGGGCCGCCCCGTAGCCGGGCCGTTGCGCCGCCTCGGCGGTCGCCCCGCCGGTGTGGACCTGTGGCGCCAGCCAGAGCAGCGCGCCCAGCAGTGCGAATACGAAGTGCTTCATGGCCTTCCTCCCTGGGAAGTGTAACTGCAATGCAGCCTGCTTCATGGCTGTGCAAGTCTTGCGCCCGGCCTGGCGATCGGTGGCCGGCCCTGGAGGTGCCCGCCCGGTGCGAGCCCAAGGTGCAGAGGCGGAGGATCCCGCGCAAGCGCTTGATTTTGGTAATTTTTCGCCGTCGTGCTAAGGTGCCGGGGGCGCGTCTCGCTCCACCTGCATCAATCCCCTGCCTGACTGCTCTTGAATTCATGGAAATCTTCCTGACGGTTGCGCTGCCGATTTTTGCCCTGATCTGCTCCGGATACGGTGCGCATCGCCTGGGCCTGTTGACGGAAGAAGCCGGCGCGGGCCTCGACCGCTTCGTGTACTACTTTGCCCTGCCGGTGCTGCTGTTCGACCGGATGGCCTCGGCTCCGGCCAACCGGTTGCTGGTCTGGCCCTTCCTGGGCGCGTATCTGCTGGCGGGGCTGGCCGTGTATGGGTTGGCCTTCGCCGCGGCGCGGTACCTGTCGGGAAGGTCCACGGGCGGGGCGGCGCTGGACGCCCAGGGCGCCGTGTTCGGCAATGTCGGCTATATCGGGCTCCCGCTCGCACAGGCCGCGGCCGGCAAGGCGGCGCTGATCCCGATGGCGGTCGCGCTGACGCTCGATCACGCCTTCTTCGTTCCGCTGACGCTGGCGCTGCTGGCGGCCGGCAACGGGCGCGCCGGCGGGCGGGCGGGGGCCGTGGCGGCGGCGGTGGGGAACCTCGCCCGCAATCCCCTGGTCGTGGCGATCCTGGCCGGAGCGCTGCTCTCCGCCACCGGCTTCGCGCTGCCGCCGGCCCTGCGCGCCTTCGCCGCGCTGCTGGGTGGGGCGGCCGGCCCGTGCGCGCTCTTCGCCGTCGGCGCGGCGCTGGCCCGGCGCTCCGCGCGTGGCTCCGCCGCGGAAGGCGGCCTGATGACGGTCTTCAAGTTGGGGCTGCACCCGCTCGCCATGTGGGTGACGATGAACTGGGTCTTCGACGTGCAGCCGATGTGGGCTTCCGTGGCCGTGCTGGCGGCGGCGCTGCCGCTGGCGGAGGACGCGGTCGCGCTGGCCCGCCGCTTCGGGGATTCCGAGCAGGCGGCGTCCACGGCGTTCGTCCTGTCCACGCTGGCCTCCCTGGTCACGGTCTCCGCCGCGCTGGCCTGGCTGTTCACCGCGGGGTAGCCAATCGCCCGCGTGAGCCGGGCGCTGGGCGGGGGCCGTTCCGCCGTGCCGTCGCACCCGCGGGAACGGAACGCCGCCGGGGCGAGCAGGTCCGCCCGCTACATGCTGCGCCGGTACTGGCCGCCCATCTCGTACAGCGTCGCGGAGATCTCCCCCAGGGAACAGCTCTTGACCGCCTCCATCAGCGCGTCGAAGGTGTTGCCCTGGACGCGGCAGGCGGCGCGCAGGCGCTCCAGCGCCCCAGCGCGCTCCGGGGCGTGCAGGCGGCGGAACTGGGCCAGGCCCTCGATCTGGGCCTGCTTCTCCGCGTCGCTGGAGCGGATCAGTTCCGGCGGACGATCCACCTTGCCGGCCTTGGCCGGGTCCACGAAGGTGTTGATGCCGACGAGCGGGTAGGCCCCGGAGTGCTTCTGCTCCTCGTAATACAGCGACTCGTCCTGGATCTTGCCCCGCTGGTACATCGTCTCCATCGCGCCCAGCACGCCGCCGCGGTCGGTGAGGCGGTCGAACTCCGCCAGGATCGCCTCCTCCACCCGGTCCGTCAGCTCCTCGATGATGAAGCTGCCCTGGAGCGGGTTGTCGCTCTTGGCCAGCCCCAGCTCGCGGTTGATGATGAGCTGGATGGCGATGGCCCGCCGCACGGACTCCTCCGACGGCGTCGTGATCGCCTCGTCGTAGGCGTTGGTGTGCAGGGAGTTGCAGTTGTCCTGGACGGCGTAGAGCGCTTGCAGCGTGGTGCGGATGTCGTTGAAGCCGATCTCCTGTGCGTGCAGGGAGCGGCCGGAGGTCTGGATGTGGTACTTCAACTTCTCGGCGCGCTCATCCGCCCCGTAGCGCTCGCGCAGGGCGATGGCCCAGATGCGCCGGGCCACGCGGCCGATCACGGCGTATTCCGGGTCCATGCCGTTGGAGAAGAAGAAGCTCAGGTTGCGGGCGAAGCGGTTGATGTCCAGCCCCCGGCTCAGGTAGTACTCCACGAAGGTGAAGCCGTTGGCGAGGGTGAAGGCCACCTGGGTGATGGGATTGGCCCCGGCCTCGGCCATGTGGTAGCCGCTCACGCTGACCGAATAGAAATTCGCCATGTCGTGGCGGCAGAAGGACTCCTGGATGTCCCCCATCATCTTCAGGGCGAAGTCGGTGGAAAAGATGCAGGTGTTCTGCGCCTGGTCTTCCTTCAGGATGTCGGCCTGGACGGTGCCCCGCACGGCCCGCAGCGTCTCCTCCTTGATCCTGGCGTAGACCTCCGGCGGCAGCAGCCCGTCTCCGCTGGCGCCCAGCAGCCCCAGCCCCAGCCCGTCGTGACCGGGCGGCAACTCCCCCCGGTACACCGGGGCGGGCACGCCGCGTTGCCGGAAGCGCGCCTCCAGCTTGGCCCGGGCGGCCTCCCACAGTCCCTCGCGCCGCAGGTGCCGCTCCACCTGCTGGTCAATGGCCGTGTTGAGGAAGAACGCCAGCACGATGGGCGCCGGCCCGTTGATGGTCATGGACACCGAGGTCAGCGGGTCCACCAGATCGAAGCCGGAGTAGAGCCGCTTCATGTCGTCCACGGTGCAGACCGACACGCCGGAGTTGCCCACCTTGCCCAGGATGTCCGGCCGCGGGTGGGGGTCGTCGCCGTAGAGCGTGACGGAGTCGAACGCCGTGCTGAGCCGCCTGGACTTCTGCCCGGCGGCGATGAAGTGGAAGCGGCGGTTGGTGCGCTCCGGCGGGCCTTCCCCGGCGAACATGCGCGTGGGCTCCTCCTCCGTGCGCTTGAACGGGAACACGCCCGCGGTGTAGGGGAAGCTGCCCGGCACGTTCTCCAGCATCAGCCAGCGCAGCCGGTCGCCCCAGTCGCGGTAGCGCGGCATGACGAGCTTGGGAATGCGCAGGTGGGAGAGCGTGGTGACGTGGTTGTCAATCCGGATCTCCCGGCCCCGCACGCTGAAGACGAACTGCTCCGCGGCATAGGCCGCCTGGAGGGCGTCGAACGCCGCCAGTTGCCCGCGCCAGTGGGGGTCAAGGGCGGCCAGGGCCTCATGGTAGCGCTCCCGCAGTTCCGCCACGGCGGCGCTGGCCGAAGCGCCGGGCGCCTCCGGCGCGGTGGCTCTGGGCGCCTCCGGCGGCAGGGCCTCCGGCGCGGTGGTTCTGGGCGCCTCCGGCGGCAGGGCCTCCGGCGCGGTGGCTCTGGGCGCCTCCGGCGGCAGGGCCTCCGGCGCGGCGGCGGCGGGCGCACCCAGGGCCTTGAGCGCCCCGTTGAGGGCATGGGCGCGCGCGGCCACCTGGCCCTGCGCCTCCGCCCGGCGTTTGTAGCCGCGCACGGCGTCCGCGATCTCCGCCAGGTAGCGCACGCGCCGCGGCGGCACGATGATGTTGGCGGCGCTCTGGGGCCGGGGCGTCAGCCCGCTGCGCCAGCCGAGCTTGAGCTTGGCCGCCAGGCCCGCCACCAGCGCGGCGTAGAAGCGATCCGTGGCGGGGTCCTGGAAGCGGCTGGCCACCGTCCCGTAAACCGGAAGCTCCTCCTCCGGGGCCTGGAACAGCCCGCGGTTGCGCCGCACCTGCTTGCGCACGTCGCGCAGCGCGTCCTGGCTGCCGGGTTTGTCGAACTTGTTGATCGCGACCAGGTCGGCGAAGTCTAGCATGGCGATCTTCTCCAGCTGCGAGGCCGCGCCATAGTCGGCCGTCATCACGTAGACGGTGAAGTCCGCCAGGTCCGTGATTTCCGTGTCGCTCTGGCCGATCCCGGCTGTCTCCACGATCACCAGGCCGTAGCCCGCCGCGCGGCACAGCGCCACCGCCTGGGTGACGCCGCGGGACAGCGCCAGGTGCTCCTGGCGCGTGGCGATGGAGCGCATGAAGGTGCGCTCGCCCCCCACGGCGTTCATGCGGATGCGGTCGCCCAGCAGCGCGCCGCCCGAGCGGCGCTGCGTGGGGTCCACGGACAGGATCGCGATCCTGAGGTCCGGGAAGTCCGCCAGGAAGCGGCGCACCAGCTCGTCCGTCAGGCTGGACTTGCCCGCGCCGCCGGTGCCGGTGATGCCCAGCACGGGCGCGGGATGGCCCGCCGCCAGGCGCGCCACGTTGTGCTCGAAGAATTGCCCGGCTTCCTCCTGCACCCAGCCGGCGGTCTTCATCTCGTTGAAGGTCAGCAGCCGCGCCAGCGCGGTCTTGTGGCCCAGCGGCAGGCGCTCCAACTCCCGATCCACCTGGACGGAAGGCTGGGCGCGGCACTGGCCGATCAAGTGCTGGATCATGCCCACCAGGCCCATGCCGTGGCCGGCCTCCGGCCCGTAGACCTTTGCCACGCCGTAGGCTTCCAACTCCGCCGCTTCCTCCGGCACGATGGTGCCGCCGCCGCCGCCGAAGACCTTGATGTGTCCCGCGTCGCTCTCGCGCAGCAGGTCCAGCATGTAGCGGAAGAACTCCATGTGGCCGCCCTGGTAGCTGCTCACGGCCACCCCCTGCGCGTCCTCCTGGATCGCCGCGTCCACGATCTCCCGCACGGAGCGGTTGTGGCCCAGGTGGATCACCTCGGCGCCCTCGCGCTGCATGATGCGGCGCATGACGTTGATGGCGGCGTCGTGACCGTCGAAGAGGCTGGTGGCCGTCACCAGCCGCACGGGCAATGGAGTCTTCATGCGTCCTCGCGAGGATCTGCGTGCCGCGCGGCCTCCCCGGCCGCGGAGGGCGCCGGGCCGCGCGGCGGAATCCAGTCGAACATCAGATCATGCACCGGCCGGCCCCAGGCGCTGTTCTCGTGCTGGCTGCGCAGCACGAACCCGAAGCGCTCATACAGCCGCCGCGCGTCGTCCAGTCCGGAGAACGTCCAAAGGTAGACGCGCGGGAAGCCCACCCGCGCGCAAAAGCCGGTCGCGGCCGTCAGCAGCCGCTTGCCGATTCCCCGCCCCTGGTAGGCCTCGTCCAGGATGAACCAACGCAGCCGGGCACCGTCGGCCTGCGCCGGGTGGCCGTCAATGGCGATGGACCCGACGATCTTCTCGCCCTCCCGCGCGACCCAGAACCCGTCGCTCCGCTCGTCAAACCGCCCCATGAACTCCGCCAGTTCCCCGGCCACTTCCACCTCGAAGGCCCGGGTGAATCCCCAATGGCGGCTGTAGTAGCGGGCGTGCATTTCCGTCACCCGGCCGATGGCGCCCGGAACATAGCCGCCCAGTTCGATGTCGCTCATGGGCTCGCTCGCCGTGGAGACGCCTCCGCTCCGCTCCGCAATTGCGTCAATCGCGCGCGGATGTGCTGGCGGTAGGCGCGCAGGTCCGTCTTGAGCCGTGTCAACTCGCGCAGTTGCTCCGCGATGCCGTCCAGGTGCCTGGCCAATTGCCCGTCCAGCACGGCGAGCAGCTTGGCGGTGGACTGGTGCAGCTCGAAGACCTCGTTCAGGTGCCGGATTTCCTCCAGGGAGAAGCCGAGCCGCTTGAGGCGCGCGATGAAGCGCAGCCGCTCCAGGGCGTCGTCATCGAAGACGCGCCGCCCACCGGCAAACCGGCGGGCGGTCTTGAGCAGCCCGATTTCCTCATAGTAGCGCAGCGTGCGGGTGCTCACGCTGGCCAAGCGCGCCAGCGCGCCGATGGGGTAGCGCGTGGCCGCCGGGGCGGCGGTGGGCTTGGCTTCCGGCCGGGGGCTGGGCGCCCGCACGGCCCGTTGTGCTGCGCGCACGGTCTGGTGCTCCCGGGTTGGGTTGCGCTGCGGGTGGCCGCTGTTGCCCCGACCCTAGCGCGATTGCCAGTTCACGTCAACTGCCGCCTCACCCCCGGCCCCTCTCCAACCCCCAACGTCGGGGGTGGAGAGGGGAGAAAACCGCCTTCCCCCGCCAGCCCCAGCCTGACCGTCCCCCCCTCGCCAGCCCGCGCGGAGCGCCGTGAGCACCGCTTGCGGTGCGAACCAGCAACACCGGGAGAGGGCGCCGGGGGGTGAGGTCGCCGTCCGCCACACGAAACAAGAACGCCCCGGCGGGGAGGGACTCCCGGCCGGGGCGGTGCGGGTGCGCGCGGGGTCAGCCCGCCAGCTTCTTGGCCTTGGCGATCACGTCCTCGATCGTGCCGACCATGTGGAAGGCCTGCTCGGGCAGGTCGTCGTGCTTGCCGGCGAGGATCTCCGCGAAGCCGCGCACGGTCTCCTTCACCGGGACGAAGGCGCCCGGCGTGCCGGTAAACTGCTCGGCCACGTGGAAGGGTTGGGAGAGGAAGCGCTGGATCTTGCGGGCGCGCTCCACCACCAGCCGGTCGGTCTCCGACAACTCGTCCATCCCCAGGATGGCGATGATGTCCTGCAAGTCCTTGTAGCGCTGCAAGGTGCGCTGCACCTCGCGCGCAACGTTGAAGTGCTCCTCGCCCAGGACGCGCGGATCGAGGATGCGGGAGGTGGAGTCCAGCGGGTCCACCGCCGGGTAGATGCCGATCTCCGTCAGCGCCCGCGAGAGCACCGTGGTGGCGTCCAGGTGGGCAAAGGTGGTGGCCGGCGCCGGATCGGTCAGGTCGTCCGCGGGCACGTACACCGCCTGCACGGACGTGATGGAGCCCTTCTTGGTGGAGGTGATGCGCTCCTGCAGCTTGCCCATGTCCGTGGCCAGCGTGGGCTGGTAGCCCACGGCGGAGGGGATGCGGCCCAACAGCGCGGACACCTCCGAGCCGGCCTGGGTGAAGCGGAAGATGTTGTCAATGAACATCAGCACGTCGGTGTTGAAGGCGTCGCGGAAGTACTCCGCCACGGTCAGGCCCGTCAGGCCCACGCGGAAACGGGCGCCGGGCGGCTCGTTCATCTGGCCGTAGACCAGCGCCGTCTTGCCCAGCACGCCGGATTCCTTCATCTCCACCCACAGGTCGTTTCCCTCCCGGGTGCGCTCGCCCACGCCGGCGAACACGGAGTAGCCCCCGTGCTCGGTGGCGATGTTGCGGATCAGCTCCATGATGACGACGGTCTTGCCCACGCCGGCGCCGCCGAACAGGCCGATCTTGCCGCCGCGGGAGTACGGGCAGAGCAGGTCAATCACCTTGATGCCCGTGACGAACATGCCCGCCTCGGTGGACTGCTCGGAGAGCGGCGGCGGATCCTGGTGGATGCCGCGGTAGGTATCCGTTTTGATGGGGCCCAGCTCGTCCACCGGGTCGCCGGTGACGTTCATGATGCGGCCCAGCACGCCCTCGCCCACGGGCACGGTGATCGGCTTCCGGGTGTCCTCGGCCTTCATGCCGCGGGACAAGCCGTCCGTGCTGCCCATCGCCACGGTGCGCACGGTGTCCTCGCCCAGGTGCTGCTGCACCTCGCAGATCAGGATCACCGGCTTCCCGTCTTCTTCCTTGGGGATGCGGATGGCGTTGAAGATTTCCGGCAGGGAGCCGTGCTCGAAGGCGATGTCCACGACGGGGCCCATCACCTGGGTAACCTTGCCCACGTTGCTCATGTGTCTATTCCTGTTGGTGCCGCTGGGAATTAGAGGCTTTGCGCCCCGTTCACGATCTCGATCAGTTCCTTGGTGATGCCGGCCTGGCGCGCGCGGTTGTATTGCAGCGTCAGCGAGTCAATCATCTTGCCGGCGTTCTTGGTCGCGCCCTCCATCGCCACCATGCGCGCGCCGTGCTCGCCGGCGTCGGTGTTCAGCAGCGCCTGGAACAACTGGTTCTCCAGGTAGCGGGGCAGCATCTCGCGCAGCACCTGCGCCCGCGAGGGCTCGAAGAGGGTCTCGCGGGACTCATACGCGGAGCCGCGGCGCTCCGGCGGCGCCGTGGTGGGCAGCAGCTGCACCAGGGTTGGGTCCTGCCGCATCGGGTTGACGAAGCGGTTGTAGGCCAGGTAGACCCGCCCGACCTCGCCCGTCAGAAACCGCTCCGGCATGTCGCCGCACACCGCGCGGATCTTCTGCGCCTTCTCCACGTCGCGCGCCTGGACGACGGCCTCGCCGATGGAGACGCCCCGGCGCTTGAAGTAGTCGTTGCCCACGCGGCCAATGACGATCAACTCCGCCCGGGGGAAGCGCGCCTCGTCCGCCAGGTGCCGCAGCAGGAACTTGTTGAGGTTGGAGTTGAACCCGCCGCACAGCCCCCGGTCGGAGGTGAACAGCAGCACCAGCGTCTTGCCGTTCTCCGCCACGGTGAAGAAGGGGTGGTCCTCCCCGGTCAGGCCGTAGGAGAGGTTGCGCACGGCCGCCATCAGGTGGTCGGCGTAGGGCTGCGCCCGGCGCACCGCCAGCTGGGCGCGGTTGAGCTTGGCGGCGGACACCATGCGCATGGCGCTGGTGATCTGGCGCGTGTTCTTCACGCTGGTGATGCGCCGTCGGATGTCGCGAAGCGTTGCCATCTGCCGCTGGGTCTAAGGGGGGTTACGGGGTGAAGGTCGCCTTGAACTCCTCCAGCGCGCCCTTGAGCAGGTCCCGGTCCGCGTTCGACAGGTCGCCGGAGGTCAGGATGCGCTCGCGCAGGGCCGCGTGGCGGTTGCTGATGAAGGCGAGGAACTCCTGCTCGAACTTCCGCACGGACGCCACCGCAATGCTGTCCAGGCCGCCGGTGGTGCCCGCGAAGATCGAGATCACCTGATCCACGAAGTGCATCGGCTTGTACTGGTACTGCTTGAGCAGCTCCACCAGGCGCTCCCCGCGGGCCAGCTGGGCCTGGGTGGCCTTGTCCAGGTCGCTGCCGAACTGGGCGAAGGCCGCCTTCTCGCGGTACTGGGCCAGGTCCAGCCGCAGCGTGCCGGCCACCTTCTTCATGGCCTTGGTCATGGCGGCCCCGCCCACGCGGGAGACCGACAGGCCGACGTTGATGGCCGGGCGCACGCCGGAGTTGAACAGGTCGGCGCTGAGGAAGATCTGTCCGTCCGTGATGGAAATGACGTTGGTCGGGATGTAGGCCGCCACGTCGCCCGCTTGGGTCTCGATGATGGGCAGCGCGGTGATGGAGCCCCCGCCATGGGCCTCGTTGAGCTTGGCCGCGCGCTCCAGCAGGCGGCTGTGCAGGTAGAACACGTCGCCCGGATACGCCTCGCGGCCCGGGGGGCGGCGCAGCAGCAGGGAGAGCTGGCGGTAGGCGACCGCCTGCTTGGAGAGGTCGTCGTACACGACCAGCACGTGCTTGCCCTGCGCCATGAAGAATTCGCCGATGCTGACGCCCGCCATGGGGGCGATGTACTGGAGCGGCGCGGGGTCGGAGGCCGTGGACGTCACGATGATCGTGTAGTCCATCGCGCCCTCCTCCTCCAGGCGCTTGACCACCTGGGCCACGGTGGACTGCTTCTGGCCGATGGCGACATAGATGCAGATCATGTCGCCGCCCTTCTGGTTGATGATCGTGTCCAGCGCCACGGCGGTCTTGCCGGTCTGCCGGTCGCCGATGATCAGCTCACGCTGGCCGCGGCCGATCGGCACGAGGGAGTCAATCGCCTTCAGGCCGGTCTGCATGGGCTGGTGCACGCCGCGGCGCTGCACGATGCCGGGGGCGATGATCTCCAGGCGCCGGCTGCCCTCGCTGGCAATGGGCCCCTTGCCGTCCAGGGGCTGGCCCAGCGGGTTGATGACGCGGCCGATCAGCGCCTTGCCCACGGGGATTTCCGCGATGCGGTCCGTGCGCCGGCACTCGTCGCCTTCCTTCAGGTGGCGCTCGTCGCCCATCAGCACCACGCCGACGTTGTCCTCCTCCAGGTTCAGCGCGATTCCCATCACGCCGCCGGGGAACTCCAGCAGCTCGCCGGCCTTGACGTTGTCCAGGCCATGCACGCGCGCGATCCCGTCCCCGACGCTGAGAATGGTCCCCACTTCCTGGGAGTCCGCCTTCTTGGCGAAGCCCGCGATCTGTTTCTCGATGATCGAGCTGATTTCTTCGGCGCGCAGTTTCATCGCAGTCCTATTCCTTCGTGATGGATTCGCGAACTTGGTTGAGTTGGTTGCGCAGGCTGCCATCCCAGACGGTGCTGCCGACGCGCATCACCACGCCGCCCAGGATGGTCGGGTCCACCCGCTCCCGCAGGGTGACGGTCTTGCCGGTGAGCCGCTCCAATTGCTGCTGGATGCGGGCGCGCTGGTCGGCCGGCAGCGGCTCGGCCACGGTGACGTCGGCCACGGCGCGGCCCATGCGCTCGTCCGCCTCGCGCCGGTAGCGCTCGGCCATCTCCGGCAGCAGCGTCAGCCGCCGCTTCTGGTTCACCAGCCGTATGAACGTGGCAACCAGCTCCGAGGTGCCGGCGTGCTTCAGGACGGCGTCCAGCACCGCCAGCTTGGCCGACTGCGGCAGCCGCACGTCGCCCATCGCGGCGGCGAAGGACGGCGCTTCGGCGAAGGCGTCGGCCACGGTGGAAAGCTCCGTGCCCGCCTCGTCCACGCGCTGGGCCTTCACGGCCAGGTTCATCAGGGCCCGCGCGTAGCGGGAGGATATGACCGTGCTCATGCCCCGGAACCCAATTGGTCAATGTACTGCGCGACGAGCCGGCGGCGCTGCTCGCTGTTGATGCGCTGGGCCAGCAACTGCTCCGCCAGTCGCACCGTCTCCGCCGCGAGCGCCTGCCGGAGCTCCATGCGCGCCCGGGCCACCGCCTGGACGATCTGCTGCTCGGTCTGGAGGCGCAGCTTGTCCGACCGCTCCTGGGCCTCGGCCACCAGGCGCTGGCGCTCGCGCTCCGCGTCGGCCCGGGCCTCGCTGACCATCCCGGCCAGGCCGCGTTTCAACTGCTCCATCTTTTCCCGCTGCGCGGCCAGGTCGGATTGGGCGTCCTCGGCCAGCTTGCGGCCGCCGGCCCAGACCGCGCCCACCGAGCGGGCCATGGCCCCCAACCCCTGCCCCACGGCCTTGCGCCCGGCCCAGTACAGGATCGCCACCAGCACGGCGAGGTTGATCGCCTTCCAGACCAGGTCCAGCCAGGGGGTGCCGTGGCCTTCGGTGCCCTCGGCGGCCAGGGCGGCGCCGGCCAGCGCCGGCACCAGCGGCAACAGCGCGGCCAGGCGGCGCGGCCAGACTGGCGCGGGGCGGCGCGCCAGGGCCGCGAGCCAGCAAGGGTTCGGTCGCATGGGCTTCATCCGATCATCCGCGTGGCCACCGATTCCGCCAGGCGCGCCGCGGACTGGGTGAGGTCCTGCTGGGCGGCGGCCACCTCCCGCGCCAACTCCGCCAGCGCCTGGCGCAGGGTCTCCTCGGCGGACTGCTTGGCCTTGAGGAGAATCGCGTCGCTGGCCTGGCGGGCCTCCGCGTGGGCCTGTTGCCGCACCCGCCCCACCTCGGCGCGCGCGCGCTCCAGCCCTTCCTCGTGCTCCCGCTCCAGCCGGGCGATCTCGGCGCGGTGACCCTCCGCCTGCCTCTGCAGGGTCTCCAGCCGCTCCGTGCGCCGGTCCAGCGTCCGCAGAATCGGGCGGAACAGCAGCAGGTTGAGGCCGAGCATCACCACCACCACCAGCACCAGGATGAAGAGGGCGGTATTCACCTCCAGGTGCAGAATGTCGAAATCGAAAATCCGGACGAGATGCTCTGATTGCTTGAAATCCATGAAACCCGCGCTGATCGGGACAGTGACTTCCGGGCGGTGCTTCGTCGTGCGTGCGGGAGGAGCGGCTGCCCTGGGGCTGCGCTGCACTCTGCCACCGGGCACTGGGGAGTTGCCGGTCCGGTCGGCCGGAATTCCACCCGGCCAAGAGCCTCAAAAACGTCAGTAGGTATCACGGCGCAAGAAGGGGTGTCAATCGCCAACTTGCAGGGCGCGGCGGGGCGGATGGCCGGAGGCGCCCGCGCCAAACCCTCGCGCGGGGCGGCCCGGGGCCGGGTCTTGCCGGTACCGGGCGGCAACGCCAAGGGTGGAAGCGGGATTGCCTGGGCCGCCCCGCCCCGTGACTGCCCGGCCCGGGCGCCGGAGTGCGCCCAAGGGTAACGCGCTGTTCTGGCGCGGCTAGTTCTGGCGGAACTCCGTCATATGCGAACACCGTCTATTTGTGGATCGGATTCGTTTAGCGAAAATTCGCTTGACAGCGTCCATCCGCTGCTGCTAGATAGTAATCCGCACGAAGGTGCGGCCGGAGCGGGATGCCCGGGTTACAGCATCAAGGGAGGCCGCCGGGCGCCACGGCTCGGCAACATCATGCGGTTTGCGAGGGGCTATGAACGTCTGTGTGGTGGGAGCGGGAGCGATTGGCGGTCTGGTGGGCGTGAAGATGGCCTTGGCCGGCGCGGACGTGACGCTGATCGCCAAGGGTCCGCACCTGGAGGCCATCCGCAAGAACGGGCTCAGGCTGATCGGCCCGGACGGCGCCGAACAGGTGGTGCGGTTCCCCAAGGCGACCGCGGACATGACGGAGGTGGGCCGGTTCGATCTGGTGGTGCTGGGCCTGAAGTCCCAGCAGATCGCCCCGGTGGCCTCGTCCCTGGCCGGCCTGATCGGGCCGGAGACGGTCGTGCTGCCCCTGCAGAACGGCTTGCCCTGGTGGTACTTCCACAAGCACGGCGGCCCCCACGGCGGCCGGCGCCTGGAAAGCTGCGACCCCAGCGGGGAGCTCGGCCGCGCGATTGACCTGGAGCGCGTCGTGGGCTGCGTCACCTATCCGGGGAGCGAGGTGACCGCGCCCGGCGTGATCCGGCACGTGGAGGGCGACCGCTTCCCCATGGGCGAACTGGACGGCGCGGAGACCGGCCGCATCCGCGCGGTCAGCCAGGCGTTCGTCCAGGCGGGGCTGAAGGCGCCCATCCTGGCGGACATCCGCTCCGAGATCTGGCTCAAGCTCTGGGGCAACCTGTCCTTCAATCCCATCAGCGCGCTCACCCACGCCACGCTGTCCGACATCTGCCAGTACCCGCTGACCCGCGACCTGGTGACGCACATGATGGTGGAGGCACAACAGATCGCGCACAAGCTGGGCATCGTGTTCCGCGTGCCGCTGGAGAAGCGCATCGCGGGCGCGGAGCGGGTGGGCAAGCACAAGACCTCCACGCTGCAGGACGTGGAGCGCGGCCGCGCGATGGAACTGGACGCCCTGATGGGCACCGTGATTGAACTGGGGCGCATCACCCAGACCGCCACCCCGTACCTGGACACGGTCTATGCGCTGACCAAGCTGCTGGGCAAGACGCTGACGGAGGAGAACGGCCGCTTGCAGATTCAGCGCGTGGCTTAGCCGGTTGCGGAAAAACGAACTACAAGCGGGGGAACAAGTCCCCCCGCGCCCCTCGAATAGGTTTTCGCGGCGCGATGTTGCCGGCGCCTCCCGCAAGCATCCGGCGCGGGCCGCCGCGCCGGCGTCTTTGGTTTTCGCGGCGCGATGTTGCCGGCGCCTCCCGCAAGCGTCCGGCGCGGGCCGCCACGAAAACAGAAAGGTCAAGGCAGCACGGGGCTTTGCCGGTGATTCCCGGCTCCGCTCCTAGAGCCGATTTGCGCCCAGTATGGCCGATCATGATCGTCCCATCGCGATACCCCTATGCCGGGTGCAGGGAGCCCTGCTTCCTGCTGGGGCGCTCGGCGCGTAAGCGCCGAGCCAGACAAAAGGGCGGGGCGAAGCCCCCACCAACCACCATCCATTCGTTTTTCCGCAGCCTGCTAGCGCCGCGGCCGGGGCGGCCCGGCCCTGGCCATTCCGCGCCGGCGGGCGGGACGCCGCCGGACGGGCGCGCGCCTTCAGCCCGCCAGCGCCAGCATCAGGTTGTCGTTTACCCACGCCTCGACCCCCCGCAGCATGGGCAGGTTCCGCTCTTCCCGGATGAAGATCATCCGGCTGTCGAAGACCCAGCGTGCCGCCTTGCAGTCCAGCACCACCCCCCAGCCCGCATGGGGGCCCGGCGCGCCCGGCAGCGCGAAGGTGATCGCGACTTCGGCGTTCTTGGGCGGCCCGCGGCGGGAGCGCAGGCGGCAGCCGCCGGCGTTGATGTCCAGGATGCGGGACGGCAGGATCCGGTCGCCCTCCCACGCGGGAGCGGCGACGGCCACCTCCGCCGGGAAGAACGCCTGGATGCGGTGCGCCTTGCGCACGTTGAAGATCTCCACGTCCAGGGGAAACCGCGCCAGGTAGATCGTGGGATCGTCCGTTATCTTGGCGATGCTCGTCTGGAAGCCCACCGACTGGCCCTCGATCAGCGTGCGCACGCTGACGGCGTCGCCCTGGCCGAAGGGGCGGGATGCGAAGCCCCCCAGCAGCAAGTAGTCGAAGCCGATATTCCCGATCAGGATGCCGCGGTGCCGCTCCGTGACCGCCGGACGCGCCTTGGAGACCAACACCTCCGCGTTTCTGCACAGGCGCTTGCGGAACAATTCGCCGGAACGGACCTCAATGGCGTCGGGTGACATGATGTAGCCCCCTCTTGCATGGACGGAGCCGGCCGGGCGCATCCCGATGCCTCGGCGGCGATCCCGCGCGCTGTGCCCTCCGCGGGCGCGGCGGCGGCGGCGTCCGGGTCCGGACGCTCACCCCGGAACGAAGCAAGAGCCGAGCCAGCACGCCGGCGGCGCCCAACGCCCGGGCGACCGCCCGCCCCGGCCACCGTGGCGCGGGGACCGGCCCGGGGCGGTGCGCTTTGCATTCCCCGGCGCACCCGCGCTATGGTGCGGAATCCCCGCCGGTGACTATGCTAT
>Ga0315281_10004873_pt1 | contig 19354 bp, 21 predicted proteins | sample YL17G07_0_MG_FD_204540 | JGI IMG/M metagenome (GOLD analysis project Ga0315281, IMG submission 204540) | Sediment microbial communities from Yellowstone Lake, YNP, Wyoming, USA - YL17G07_0 | ecosystem: Environmental > Aquatic > Freshwater > Lake > Sediment | place: USA: Wyoming | collected... | reverse complement strand
GTCGAGGCGCTCAAAGGTGTGTCGTTTGAGATTCAACCCGGCGAGGTCTTCGGTTTCCTCGGCCCCAATGGCGCGGGCAAGACCACGCTCATTAAGTGTCTCACCACCTTGCTTCTCCCCACCTCGGGCCAAGCGTGGATTAACGGCTACGAACTGACCAAGCAGGACAACCAAATCCGCGCGACGGTAGGCTGTATGCTCATGGGCGAACGCGGCTTATATTGGAAACTGACCGGGCGCGAGAACCTGGAATTTTTTGGCGCGCTCTACCACCTCGCCCCCGCCGCCCGCCGGAAGCGCGCCGCCGAAATCATCGAGCGGCTCACTCTCGGCGAGTTGGCGGATCGCTCGGTCGAGTCTTATTCGTCGGGGCAGAAGATGAAGTTCGCCTTTGCCAAAGCGCTCCTCAACGATGCGCCTGTCCTCATTCTCGACGAGCCGACCAACACACTTGACCTGCCTTCCGCCCGCGGATTGCGCGCGGTGGTGCGCGACCTGAACCAGCAGGGCAAGACTATCATTTACACCACTCACATCATGGCCGAAGCGGAAACCCTGTGTGACCGCGTGGCCATCATTGACCGGGGGGAGTTGCTGGCCCTCGGCACGGTGCCGGAACTCAAAGAGTCGCTGGCGCGTGAAGAAGTCATTCGCATCGAAGGCATCATTTCCTCACAGGCGCATCAGGCCATTGAGTTGCTCGGCGGGGTCAGCCGCGCCGCGCTGGCCTCGGTGAACGGGCATACGGAGTTGACGGTGGTGACGCAAGACCAGCGCGCGCTCCTCCCCCGCCTCATCGAGACCCTCACCGCGCACAATGCCGTCGTCCAAAAAATCATCCCACAGGAAGTGACGCTCGAGGACGTGTTCATCGCCCGCACCGGACGGACGCTCGCGGATGACACTAGGGTGAAGTGACATGACCACCACCACTATTGGCAAGCCCACCCCCGCTCAAAATCTTTCGGCTTTGCTCGCCGAGATCAAACTGCGCCTCATCAACATCAGCCGCTACCCCGGCCAGTTGGCGCTGGAGATCATCATCCCCATTGTCTTCGCCGCCATGCCCATGCTGTTGGGGCGGGCCACGGCGGGCGATCAGGCGGGGGCCAATTTTTCGGCCAACACCGGCACGGCCAACTACGTGGCTTACCTGCTCATCGGCTCGAGCGTGTTTAACCTCGTCTCCGTCACGTTTGGCGTTGTGGCCCGCTGGCTCCGGTTCGAGCAAGAGACCGGGACACTGGAGTCGATCTTTCTCACGCCTACGTCCAGCCTGACTCTACTGACCGGAGTGGCAGTCTATAGTTGGATGCGCGGCGTCGTGCCGAGCCTGTTGTCGTACGTCATCGGCTGTCTCGTGTTCGGCGTCAACCCGCTGAAAGGTGACTTGCTGTTGGCGTTTATCTTTATCTTGTCCGGCCTTATCCCTCTGCTGGGGGTGGCCGCGCTCTTCGGGGCGCTAGTGCTGAAAATCAAAGAGTCCAACGCGCTCCTCGGGTTGATGCAATGGGTGTTGAGTTTTCTCATGGGCATTTTCTTCCCGGTGGCGGTACTGCCCCCGGTCGTCCGGTTCGTAGCCCTCTTGTTCCCGCCCACCTGGATGACCAATGGCGTGCGCTCGGCCCTGCTGGGCGTGGGTTTCTTCTTCGGCCACTGGTATCTGGATTTGGCCGTGCTGTGGACGTTCATGTTCATCGCCCCGATGTGCGGGTTCTGGGTCTTCCGCCGGGTGGAGCGGGGCATCCAGCGGAACGAAGGCGTGGGGCAATTTTAGGGCTTGTAAAAGATTCGGATGAGGCAAGGGGCTTAAGCCCCTTGTTTGACGACTCTTTAGGACGGAGACTATGACTGTGACTACCGACATTCAACCCGAGACCCCCTTGCTCACCGGCTTCACCGCCTGGTGGGATACGCTGGCGATGGCGACCAGGAAAGAACTCACCATCATGGTGCGCTACCCGCTGGAATTTGTGGCCTCCTTCGCGCAGGTGTTTCTCATCGTCATCATCCTCACCCTCGCGGGTTTGATGTTCTCGAAGGGCGGCGTGCGCGGCGGCGGGAACTCGGCTACGGCGGGGCTGGTGGTTTATGGCTTCATCCTGTTCATGTTCCTCAGCGACACGCTGTGGAGCATCGGCTACAACGTGCGGCGCGAACAGAAGCAAGGCACGCTGGAACAGTTGTATCTCAGCCCGGCCTCCAAGTTCATGACTCTGCTCTCGCGCGTGACGGTTACCCTGGTGTGGACAGGCCTGCTGTGCGTATTGGCGGCCAGCGTGATGAGCCTGATGATTGGCCACTTGCCGGTGGAGAACTTGCCCCTCGGCGTGTTCATTCTAGTGCTGGCGTTGAGCGGCACGTTTGGCACGGGCTTCGCCTTTGCCGCGCTCACGCTCCGCATCAAAGACGCGGGCGAGACGGCGGCGAATCTGGCGCAGTTCGCCTTCATGATTTTGTGCGCGCCGTTCTTCCCGTTTGCGGCTCTGCCAGTGTGGATGCAATGGATTGCGCGCGCCATTCCGCTGTCGTACGGGGTGGACGCTTTTCGCTCGACGCTGATGGGCTATCCCAAAGGTTTTCCCGAACTCGCGCCCATCGGCGTGGAGCTGATCATCGTCACGGCGTTTGGTCTGCTCATGCCGCTCCTCGGTTACCGGCTATATAAGCGCGAGGAAGATGTGGCGCGGCGCAGTGGCAGTTTGTCGGAGTATTAAACAATGAGCGCTTCTGATGAACGGATGACAATTTTGCAAATGATTGAGGACGGCAAGATCACTGCCGCCGAGGGGCTACGCCTGCTGAATGTTTCAGGCGGGACGAAGGCGACTGCGGCGAGGGGCGAGACCGGCGAGGGGACGGCGACCCCGGTGGGCGCGGACTCACCGGCGGATGGCGGCGTCCCGCGCAGGGAACCCGCCTCCCCAACGGGCGCGCCACCCGCCTCGGACTCCCACATCCCCGACATGGGTGGTTGGCGCAACTGGTGGATGTTCCCGCTTGGGGTGGGCATCGCCATCGTCGTCTTCGGCGGCCTGCTCATGTATTGGGCCTACACGGCGGGCGGATTCAGCGTGTGGTTCGCCTGCGGAACCCTGCCGTTTATTTTGGGCGTAGCGGTGATGGCGCTGGCGGCGGCGAGCCGCACCTCGCGCTGGATCCACGTCCGCGTGAACACCGGGCAGGCCGAATGGCCGCAACGGATTGCCATTTCGTTTCCGTTGCCGATCCGCGTGGCGGCGTGGTTTCTCAAAACTTTCGGGCAGTTCATCCCGAAACTCAAAGACACCGGCGTGGATGAATTGATTCTCGCGCTCGAAGAAACGACCTCGCCCGACAACCCGCTGTTTGTGGATGTCCACGAGGGCGAGGGGGGCGAGCGGGTGCAGGTGTATATCGGGTAGATGGGTAAACAAGTGAACAGGTAAACAGGTAAACAAGTAAACAGGTTCGTACTTGTTTACTGATTTACCTATGTACCTGTCTGCTATGGAGGTTGCAATGGCTAGCACTGAAGAACGCATGAAGATTCTAAAAATGATTGAGGAAGGCAAGATCACCGCCGAGGAAGGCGCGAAGTTGTTGTCGGCGCTGGCGGAAAGCCGCAAGAGCAACCCCACGCCTTCGGCGGGATTGTCGCTCACGAACACGGGCGGCGAGGCGCGCTGGTTCCGCGTGCGCATCACCGATCTGGCGACGGGCAAGCCGAAGGTCAACGTCAATATCCCGATGGGGCTGGTGAGCGTGGGCCTGAAGATGGGCGCGCGCTTTGCGCCGGGCGTGGACAACGAGCACATGGACGCGCTGGCGGCGGCGCTCCGGTCGGGCGCGGTGGGCAAGGTGATTGACGTGACCGACGATGAAGACGGCGAGCACGTCGAGATTTTTATCGAGTAAGGGGATGGTCATCATCCTCATCATGGCCTCGTTTATCAACTTCACGCTCAACCCGGCGGCGTCGCTTATGCCTATTTTAGTGACGAAGCATTTCAACGGCGGAGTAGGGCATCTGGCGGCGGTGGACTCAACCTTTGGCGTTGGCGCCATCCTCGGAGGGGTGATCCTCGGCGTATGGGGCGGGTTCAAACGGCGCATTTATACTTTGCTCATGGGTCTGCTCGGCATTGGCCTCGGGTTCGCGCTCATCGGCTTTGTCCCGGCTAATGCGTTCCCGGTGGCGTTGCTCGGAATGTTCCTGGCCGCGTTCATGATGTCCATGACGAATGGCCCGTTGATGGCCCTGCTACAGGCGGTCGTCGCGCCGGAGATGCAAGGCCGGGTGTTCACGCTCATCGGCAGTGTGTCGGCGCTCATGTCGCCGCTGGGTCTGCTCATCGCCGGACCGGTGGCGAACAAGTTCGGCATTCAAGCGTGGTACAACATCGGCGGGCTGACGTGCTTGGCGCTCGGGGTGGCCTGCTTCTTCATCCCCGCCGTGACACGACTGGAGGACGGACGGGGAGAGACGCTGGCCGCTCGCGAACCGGAACCCGCTGTGGCGGTGTCGGTCACTAATTAATTGCCAGAGTCGGGTATGTCTGGAATTCGCATTTTGGTGATTAACTGCCTGTTTGCATAAGCCCGATCATCTATTCAAAGGTTTCCCATGCCAACCTCGCCCAATCGCCCGACTGGAATGTTCGCCTTTACGCTCGTCTGGTTGAGCCAACTCGTCTCGGTGCTGGCGACGAACATGACGCAGTTCGGCCTGACGATTTGGGTGTACGAAAAGACCGGACAGGCCACCGCGCTTGCGCTGATGCAGGTCTTCTTCATCACGCCCTTCCTGCTTCTCTCGCCGCTGGCCGGGGCGTTGGTGGACCGCTACAACCGCAAAGTGATGATGATGGTGAGCGACCTGACAGCGGGCGTGGGCACGGTGTTCCTGCTCGTCATGCAGGCGACGGGCCAATTGCAAGTCTGGCATCTCTATCTCGCCGCCGTCCTCGCCGGACTAGGCAATTGTTTCCAGTGGCCCGCCTACTCGGCGGCTATCAGCACCATGGTGCCCAAAGCGCAACTGGGTCGCGCCAACGGGATGTGGTCGCTCATGGAAGCCGGGCCGGGTGTGTTCTCGCCGCTCCTCGCCGGCGCGCTTCTGCCCTTCATCGGTCTGACCGGCATCATGTTCTTCGACGTGGCGACGTTCGTGTTGGCGATTCTGGTGCTCTCAGTGGTGTTTGTCCCGCAACCGCAACGGAGTGAAGCCGGAAAAGAAGCGCAAGGAAGTCTCCTGCAAGAGTCAATCTACGGCTTCAAATATATTTTTGCGCGACCCAGTTTGCTCGGCTTGCAGATGATATTTTTCTTCGGCAATTTGTTTGCGGGCATCGGGTTCACCGTATTGGCGCCGATGATTCTGGCGCGCACGAGCAACAGCGCCTCGGCGCTGGGGGCGGTGCAATCGGCGGGGGCCGTGGGCGGCGTCATCGGCGGGGTCATCATGAGCGCGTGGGGCGGCACCAAGCGCCGGGTGCACGGCGTCCTCTTCGGCCACGTCCTCGCGGGCCTTTCCACGCTTTGGCTTGGGCTAGGGCGGGGCGTGGTGTGGTGGGCGGTGCCGCTATTCCTCGGCGCGAGCCTCATCCCGTGGATTAACGGCTCCAATCAAGCCATCTGGCAATCCAAAGTCCCGCCGGACGTGCAGGGCCGGGTGTTCTCGGCGCGGCGGCTCATCGCATGGTTCACGCAACCCATTGCGCCCATCATCGGCGGATTGCTGGCCGACTACGTGCTGGAGCCGAGCATGAAAACCGGCGGCTTCGCGACGATGTTCAGTAATCTGGTCGGCGCCGGCTCCGGCGCGGGGATGGCGTTATTGCTCGCAGTGTGCGGCGCGGCCACGCTGTTGGTGGGCCTCAGCGGGTATCTGTTCCCCGTCATCCGCAACGCCGAAGATCTTTTGTCCGACCATGATGCGGCGGTTCCGGTAAGCGCGGAGGCGGCGCAGGCTTAGGGGCCAACGCCTGTTCCCGGGCGGGGAAACCTCGCCCCTACTCTCATCTCTCGAACGTGACTCATCTCAGACCGCGAATTTTTCCAGCCGCCGAATCAGCCGCGACGCGGCGGGCGCGGGCGTTGGCGGGCGCGGGTTACGGCTTCCTCGGCGGCACGGTCTATGCCTGGATGGCCGGGACGATTGACGCGTTGACGTTCCGCGATTTGCCCATGCAAGTGGATTGGGCGCAGTTGCTGAGGCTATGGGCAATTGCCGGGCTGGGGTTGGCGCTCCTCGGGGCCGTGACCGGGTGGCCGCGGGAACGCTGGCGTAGCGTCGTGCTCGGGGCGGCAGGGCTGGCGGTCACCGTCTTCGCCGTCAATCTCGCCTTAGCCTCGAAGCCCTTGCTGGTGAGTATCTTCATCACGCTCCTGGCCCTCGCTCCGTCCACCGTGTTGTGCCTGCCAGTGACTTTCCTCTTGCGTTGGCTGGCGCAAAAGCACGTTGAGGCGCTCGCGCAAGCGCGCTGGCGGGATATTGCGCTCGCGGTGTTCATCGCGGTCTTGCTGGGCGCGCTACCCGGCGTGACCCAGCGGATGTCGCCGGAAGCGCAAATTGCGGTGCGCCTGGTTCACACCACGTTGCAAAGCAAGGAGACGTCGGAGTTGTTCATGGCTCCGCCCAATTTTGCGGCGCACGCGGGCGCACCCTATGGCTTGCGCCAAAACCAGTCGGCCTTTTCGACCGAGGGCTACGACGTGCACGTCAGGTTTGCCGAGGGCTACGTGATCACCTGCGTCTCCGTGATCTATTCCGGCCAGAAGGCCTTCATTCGCGGATGCGCCGAGGGCCGGGAGCCGCCCCGGTAACTAAGCGCAACCAGAGGCAGTGTTAAGGCGTAATAAGGAGCAGTAAACAGTCAACTGTAAAGAGTGAAGTCATCCCTGCTCACTATTCACGTTTCACATATGGAGGCCTCTATGACCAAACTTATCCTACGCTGGACCATTAACGCCATCGCGCTCTGGGTGGCGATCTCTTTCGTCCCCGGCATTCATTCGCCGGGCAGTTTGTCGGCGATTTTGGAACTGTTCTCTGGCTCACCCGCGCAGGCGGAGATCAATGCCGCGGCCACCGGGTTGATTGTCGTGTTCGCGCTGGCGCTCATCTTTGGCTTGGTGAATGCGCTCGTGCGCCCGCTCATCACCTTCCTCACCTGCCCGCTCATCATCCTCACGCTCGGCCTCGGCACCCTGCTTGTCAACGCGCTCATGTTCTGGCTCACCAGCGTCATCTCTACCGCCATCGAACACAATTTCGGCTACCCCATCGGTTTCACCGTGGACGGCTTCTGGCCGGCCTTCTTTGGCGCGCTCGTCATCTCCATTGTGAGCGTGGTGTTGAGCCTGTTCGTGAAAGATGCCCGCGAGTGGCGGCGGAGCAAGCAGTAACCGTGCCCGACTTCACGGCTCTTTTACGCGAACTCGAAAAACGCACCGACGACGCCCTCGGCTCACTGGAGCAAGATAACCAGTGGGCTGAGGCTTTGGTGGTTTATCGCTCGGCGGGCGCGGAGGTAGACGGGCTGGGCCTCCCGAAAGACGACGCGGCTTACAAAGATGCGCGCCGCTTGCGGGCGTATTTGTATCTCCGCGAGGCGAATGCCCTCCGCGCCCTAGGACGACCCGCCGAGGCCGAACCGCTCGGCCACCTCGAACTGGAGGCGGCCCTGGCCTCCGGCGACTCCATCACGATTGCGCGCGCCATGTTTTCGCTCGGCGGCACTTATCTCGCCAATGGCGAGATTGAACGCGGGCTGAAATTTCTGGACGACGCGAAGCCGATGTTCGAGCATCAAGACGATTTCGATCACCGGCAGGGTTTGGGGTGGTGGTATTTGATTCAGGCCGACGTCAGCAACGGGGGCCTGGCGCGCACCGAGGCGCGCTATGCTTTAGAGATGGCCGATAAAGCATTGGCGATTTTGCGCCCGCTGGACAACTGGCCGGGGATTGCCCGCGCCCACGCCGCCCGCGCCAAAGCGAGTGAACGGTTAGGCGACGCCGAAACCGCGCGCGTGGCCCTCACCGCGCAGAAGATGGCCGAGGAGATGATGCGGTTGAAGGGGCAGGGGGACGAGCATCACGACTGAACCTTTTTTTCTTCGCGTTCTTCGCGCCTCCTTTGTGTTCTTCGTGTTTGGCTTTTCAGCGATGGACAAGCTTAACACGAAGGGCACGAAGAAATCACGAAGAGCGCAAAGCTTTTTGTATGACGTTGAGACAGGACACTTTTGCCTGCTTATCCATAATTTTCTCTCCCCTGCTCCCGCGCCCCCGAGCGAAGCGAGCTCCCCTGCATTCTAATCCTTCACTTCTTTCTCAATCCTACTACTCCCGCCGCCAAATACATCACCCCGCCCACCACACCCGGCGCGAGTTCAAAAGTGTAGAACGCCAACGAGAGCGCCGTCGCTTGCGCCTCGCTTAATCCCACTTGCCCGAAGAGCGCCACGAAGACACCCTCGCGCACGCCGAAACCGCTGATCGAGATCGGCAGAAGCAGGCCGATGATGGCGATGGGCAGGAACAGAAAGAAAGTCCACACCGGCACGCTGAGATGCAAGGCTTGAGCAACCAACACCATAGACCAGATTTGGGAGAGATTGAAGATGACGGAGATGACGAGCGCTTTGGCAATAGCCTGGCCGCCGCACAGCGTAATCACGTCGTAAGTCTGCGCGAGCCATGCATCCCCCGCGAGCGAGAGTCGGCGCGGGAAACGCGCCGTGAGGCGACGCAAGAGTTTCCCCTCGAAGAGCAGAATACTGCCCACCATCACCCCGCCTGCAAGTAGCGCAATAAACCACACCGTTGTCAGCGGGAGCAAATTGAACGCAAAGGGCAAAGCGGGCAGAGCGAGCGCGAAGAGCGCGATGAACCCGGTGAGCCGATCTACCAGCACCGTGCCGGTGGCCTGTTGCGAAGTCGCGCCCTCGCCAATCTCCAGCACCCGCACTACATCACCGCCGAAACCGGTGGGCAGGAACACGTTGAAGAACGCGCCGACGAAGTACAAGTAGTTCGCGCGCCGGAACGGCACGCGCGCCCCGACCGCGTCGAGCAAAATCTGCCAGCGATAGGCCCGCAGGGGAATACCGAGCACGGCGATGAAAAGCGCCAGCGCAAACGGTCCGAAGTCGGCGTTCCGCGCGGTCTCAGCCAAATTCTTCAAACCCGCCTGCGCCAGGATCCACCCCAACAACGCGCCGGAGATGACGAGGCGGGCGAGATTTAATAAGTTGTCACGAGTTTTAGGACTCAATTTCCAACCTTCAACTTCCAATTCTCTAATCTCCCTCCGGCACAATAACCTTACTCTCCGCCGCCGACCGTTCTTTGACAATGACCCACTGCAAACCCACTTCCGGATCAATCCACGCAAAACGATGCGGCTCGCGCGGCTCGACCATTACCACTTGCCCGCCCGCCACCGGCACCTCGCGCCCGTTCACGTACAACGCTCCGCGCCCGTGCAGAAAGATGTAGTAGCAGTGGGAAGCGGGCGGATGATACCACCTAACTCTGATAGTTTCTGACAGCCCAGTGCGATACAATTCATTCAAGCCAGACACTTACCCCTTCTCGCTTGATTAAGGAGACTTTGCCCCATGCGCTCAGTCGCCATCCTCGGCCTCGGCCAAACACCCATCGCGGAACATTGGGAAAAATCTCTGCGCGTCCTCGCAGGTGAGGCGGTGTTCGCCGCGCTTAACGACGCGCACCTGGATAACGCCGATGGCCTGTTCGTCGGCAATATGCTGTCGGGGATGCTCAACCGGCAGGAGAACCTCGGCGCGCTCATCGCCGATTGGGTGGGCCTGCGCGGCATCGAGGCGGTGAAGATTGAAGCCGCGTGCGGGTCGGGGGCCGCCGCCTTGCGCGCGGGACTCATAGCCGTGAGTTCCGGCGCGATGGACAGCGCCATTGTCGTCGGCGTGGAGAAGATGACGGAGACCGTCGGACCGCAAACCACCGCCGCCCTCGCCACCGCCGCCGACGCCGATTGGGAAGCCGCGCAAGGTCTCTCCTTCGTCGCCATCAATGCGCTCATCATGCGCCGCTATATGCACGAATACGGTTGGAAGCATTCCGACTTCGCGCCGTTTTCCATCAACGCCCACGCCAACGCGCTCGGCAACCCTAATGCGCGTTTGCACGATGCGATTTCGACTAGCGACTACAACCGGGCGCGGATGGTGGCGGACCCGATCAATTTGCTCGATGCCTCACCTATCGGCGACGGGGCCGCGGCGGTGGTGCTGGTCCCGACGGATCGCCTACACCCGAACGGTCACCCAATCGTCACTATCGCCGCTTCGGCCTCGGCCACTGACTCACTGGCGGTCCACGACCGCCGCGATCCACTGTGGCTGTCCGCCGCCGCCGAGTCGGCGCGGAAGGCGTATCAACAAGCGGGCGTGGGGCCGCAAGATATTGACGTGTTTGAACTGCACGACGCTTTCTCTATCATGGCCGCGCTCTCGCTTGAAGCGTGCGGTTTTGCCGAGCGCGGTCAGGGGCCGCGCCTCGCGCTCGAGAACCACATCGGCCTGGCGGGTCGCGTCCCCATCGCCACGCGGGGGGGCCTCAAAGCGCGCGGGCATCCTGTGGGCGCGACGGGGATGTATCAAATCGTCGAAGTCGTCGAACAACTGCGCGGGGCGGCGGGGGCCAATCAAGTGGCCGAGGCCAAAATCGGCATGGCGCAGAACATCGGTGGGAGCGGCGCGACCATCCTCACGCACATTCTCCGGGCCGAATAGCCACCCGGCACGGCTCTTGCAATTCCAGGAACTCAAGGGAACGTTGCGCGGGAACTGCAGAACTTCCTTCAGTTCCCGATTTCCTTGAGTTCCTTGCTTTCTCGCTTTGATTTGCCCGCCTCTAACGGTTGTGCTATATTCGTTAGTAAGCGGCGATATTCGCCCATGGAGGATATGATGAATAAATCCAAATTGCACAACCTCTTTTCGCTCGGCGTGTTAGCGGGCCTGTTGTTGGCGGCCTGCACACGCTCGGGCTCCACCGCACCCCTGCCCACCGATACGCCCGCGGTCCCGGCGAATGGCACGCCCGGCTCGAGCCTGCCGGGGACTGACCCGACGATGGATGCGTTTAGCACGGAAATTTCCGGCCAGATGACGGCGACGGCGGTAGCGAGGGGCGCGGCGGGCGGCTCCGAGGCCAGCCTGACTCCCGAACCGACTCTGCCTCCGGTGGTGGTAGACACCCCGATCCCCGCGCCGACCGTGCCCCCGCCGCCGACGGCGATCCCTCAGGGAGGTTGCGCGAACCCGTATATCGTCCAGCAGGGCGACTGGATTTACAAGATCGCGCGCAGTTGCAGTGTGGAACCGGCGGCGCTCATCGCGGCCAACCCCGGCATCAACGCCGACCGCATCTCGCCCGGCCAGAAGTTGAATATGCCCGGCGCGGGCGCGCCTGCTCCCGCTGGTTGCACCGGCACGCACACCGTCGTCCAAGGTGATACGCTCTTTCGCATTGCCTACAATTGCGGCCTCACGGTCGAAGAACTGGCGACGCCGAACAACATCGTCTACCCCTATCTGTTACATCCGGGCGACGTGATCAAGTTCCCGTAATCCCGGCGCGCGAATAAACGAATTGACCCCTCTTGTAGGGGCAAACCCATGGGTTTGCCCCTGCAATTTTTTTGGAGACCGACGTGATTCCCAAATTACTCAAGACCGAGACGATTTACCGGGGCCGCACTTTCCTGCTCCGAGCAGACGAGTTGGAAATCCGCCCGGGGGTGACGACCCGGCTGGACATCGTGGAGCACACTGGCGCGGTGACGATGCTCCCGCTCGATAACGCGGGCAACATTTGGTTCATCCAGCAATACCGGCACTCGACTGGCGGGATTCTGCTCGAACTCCCGGCGGGCACACTGGGAAAAGACGAAGACCCGTTGGCCGGAGCCGAGCGTGAGTTGCAAGAAGAGATCGGGATGAAGCCCGGCAAACTGGAGCATCTCCTCGACTTCTGGCTCGCGCCCGGCTACTCCACCGAACTCATGCGCGTCTACTTGGCCACCGGCCTGACCCCCTCACGCTTGGAGCAGGATGAGGACGAAATGATTGAGATTGAAAAAATCCCCATTGCGCGCGCGGTGGCTATGGCGACGAGCGGCGAGTTGAACGACTCAAAGAGCATTGTCAGTATCCTTGTCGCCGCCAAACGTTTGGGATGGCAGTGATACAAATCCCAAATCCCAATTGCCAAACTCCAAAGACTGGCCCAAAGCAATTGGGATTTGGTTCTTGGAAGTTGGGATTTGCTTCTCCCCCGACCCTTGAGGCCTGCCACGCTCTTTGGTATAATCTCGCTACTTGCCGCCCGGCGCGTTGTGGGCGGCAAACTTTTGACTAGATCAGGACTAAAGAACATGGCTGACCTCATTCAGGCGGTGGAAGCCGCCAAAAACTCCAAGATCCCCGACCTCAAGCCCGGCGATAGCGTGAGCGTGCACGTCCGCATCGTCGAAGGCGACAAAGAGCGCATTCAGGAATTCAAGGGCACCGTTATCCGGACGCGGAAGGGCGGCAACAACGCCAACTTCACCGTGCGCCGCGTGGCCTCGCATGGCATTGGCGTCGAACGCACCTTCCTCCTCCGCTCCTCGCGCATTGACAAAGTGGACGTGATGCGGAGCGCCAAAGTCCGCCGCGCGCAACTGTATTACCTGCGCGATCTGCGCGGCAAGGCCGCCCGCCTCAAGGAAAAGCGCGTCGAGGCGTAGACCTCCTGGCTCAATCAGCCACCGGGTGTCCGGGAGACACTTGGCGGCTTGTTATAATAAAGGCGTAGGCTACTAAAGTCGGCGCCTTTTTTATCACCAGGAACGTATTGCGGGTCGCATATTCTGTAGCGCTCTACGCTTATGCCATCCGTAATCCGCAATTCACTATGAAACCTATCATCGGCATCACCGCAGAACGCTGGTCGTCCTCCACTACTACTCCCAATCACAACGTCCACGGCGCATTAGCGTCTTATCTTGACGCCGTCAGTGGAGCCGGGGGCTTGCCCGTCATCATCCCCCTGACCTTGAGCGGCGACGATTTGCGCGAGGTCTATGCGCGCCTCGACGGGATTCTCATCCCCGGCGGCGGCGACGTGGAACCGACGCTGTTCGACGCCTCTCAGCATCCTAAGACCTCCGACATTGACCCCGAGCGTGACCGCGTGGAGCTTGACTTCACCCGCCGCGCCGCCGCCGACCGCAAGCCGCTCTTCGGCATTTGCCGGGGCGTGCAAGTCTTCAACGTGGCGCTGGGCGGCACGCTCGTTCAAGACATCCCCGACGAATTGGAAACCGACTTGCGCCACGCGTACCCCTCGCGCGAATTTCCGGGAAACCATCACGCCCACAGCGTCAAAATTGAAGAAGAAACTTTGTTGGCCCGCATCCTCGGCGTGCCGATTGTGACCGTGAACAGCCGCCATCACCAATCGGTGAAGGACGTGGCTCCGGGCCTCGAAATCGTCGCCCGCGCGCCGGATGGCGTGATCGAAGCGGTGGAACTTCCCGACCACCCCTTTGCCCTCGGGGTGCAGTGGCACCCGGAGAACTTGCAAGCCCAGCCGGAGATGAAGGCGCTGTTCGTGAAGTTTGTTGAAGAAGCCGCCAAACGGGAACGCTGATGGCCGCACTATAAAAATAATCACATGATTGGCCTTTTCGATTCCGGCCTCGGCGGCCTATCCGTCCTGCGCGCCATCCGCGCCCAAGTGCCGCACGCTGACCTCGTCTATTTCGGCGACAACGCGCACATTCCTTATGGCCCCCGCCCGCTGGCCGAGGTGCGCGCCTTCTCCGAAGCCATTACCCGATTTTTGCTGGGGCAGGGCGCACAGGTCATCGTCGTCGCCTGCAACACCGCCTCCGCCGCCGCGCTCAAATATTTGCGCGAGACTTTTCCGGGGGTGTCCTTCGTAGGCATGGAGCCGGCGGTGAAACCCGCCGCCGAACAAACGCAGACGAAAATCGTCGGGGTGCTGGCCACGCCCGCCACATTTCAAGGGGAGTTGTTCGCGTCGGTGGTCGAGCGGTTCGCGCAGAATGTGACGGTGCTCCAGCAAATCTGCCCCGGCTTAGTTGAGCAAATAGAAGCGGGGCAGATTGAGTCGGTTGAGACCGAAGAAATGTTGCGCGGCTGGGTTGAGCCGATGTTGGCGCAGAACATTGACGCGCTGGTTTTGGGATGCACGCATTACCCGTTTGTGATTCCGGTATTGGAACGGATTTGCGGCTCCGGAGTGCGAGTGATTGACCCGGCTCCGGCGGTGGCGCGCCAGGTGGGGAGGGTGTTAGCCAATGGCCGCTGGCCGATAGCCGATGGCGGAGGGGCAGGGCGACCAGTTTTTTTTACAAGCGGGGAGGTGAGCGAATTTAAGAAAGCATTAGAGAGACTAGGAATTGAGCCAGGGGAAGTACGACAGGCCAGGTGGGAAACAAACAGACTCTTTCGCGAGGATTAGCTTAAATTCGCGGAAATAAAAAAGAGCGAGCCGCGCGGCTCGCTCTTTTCAGTCGCCGGCTTTACGCCGTCGCCATCTGCGCGGCGCGGCGCTCCACGAACCAGCGCACGCCTACAAACGCAATGACCCAATACACCAGATAACTGATCACTTCGAGCAGGCTCGGACTGCCGTTGTAGCCGAAGAGCGCCTTCATCACAGCGCCCAGCGTCGAGGTGTCGCTGATAATGACGTTGAGATTCCAGACGTGCTCAATGGTCGCCGGGAGCAAATTGACTTCTTGAAATTCATGCACGCCGCTCGCCAACAGCCCCGCCGCGAAGAAGAGCAACAGCACGCTGGTCACGTTGAAGAACAGGCGCAGGTTGAGCCGCACGGTAGAAATGTAGATTAGCCAGCCCGCGATGGCCGCGAGGCCCAGACCAAGCACGGTGCCGACGAGCGTGCCGAGTTGATCGGCCACAAACGCCGAGGCCGAGAGGATGAGCGCGGTCTCCACGCCCTCGCGGAACACGGCAATAAACGCCACACTGAAAAGGGCCAGTGCCTGGCCTGAGGTTGCGGCGGAGAAAACTTCTTTCTCCAAAGCGCTCTTGAGGAAGCGCGCCTGTGAACGCATCCAGAAAATCATCCAGGTGAGCACGCCCACCGCGATGAACATGGTCGTGCCTTCAAAGATTTGTTCCCATGGCTCTTTCAACTCGCCGCCGATGGCCTGAATACCAAAGGCGATGACAAAACTGAGCGCGACAGCCGCGCCCACGCCCGCCCAGGCGATTTTGATGTAGCGTGTCTGCCCGATGCGCACCAGATAGCCTACGACAATGCCGACGACGAGCGCGGCTTCTAGTCCCTCGCGAAATGCGATGAGCGTTGCAGCTAACACGTTGCCTCCAGAGTGGGTGAAGTTTGGCCGGAATATCTCCCGGAATTTTTTATATTCTTATTGCAAATAACTTGCATTTTCGGTATGATAACCCTCGCTAGCCCTCACGTCAACACCGACGCGCAATTTTGGTCTTGAGCGTTATTCAGTCTAAAGTTAACCGAGGTCAACTTTGAAACTTAGCCCGGTCATGCAGGAGTATTTGGGGGAGATTTATCGGCTGGAGCGCGCGCCCGGCGGGGTGACGACCTCCGCCCTCGCGGAGCGGCTGGAGGTCTCACCCTCGGCGGTGGTGCGGATGTTGCGCCGTTTAGACGAGGCGGGGATGCTCACCCACATCCCGTATCAGGACGTAAAACTGTCGGAGCAGGGCGAACGCGAGGCTTTGCGCTCGATTCGTCGCCACCGCTTGCTCGAAGTATTTTTGGTGAAGATAATGGGGTTCGGGTGGGACGAGGTACACGAGCAAGCGCACGGCCTGCAACTCACCATTACCGAAGCCTTCGAGGACCGCATGGACGCGGTCTCCGGCTACCCGACCCACTGCCCGCACGGTGACCCGATCCCGACGAAAGACGGGCGCATTGCTGAAGTGAAAGACCAGCCGTTGCTCGAAACGTCAGTGGGAATCTCGGCGGTGATTCGCCGAGTTAAAACCGACGACGGCGAGAAACTGCGCTATCTCGCGCAACTCGGCCTCATCCCCGGCACGCCGATTCAATTTGTCAACCGTGCGCCGTTCAATGGGCCACTGCGCTTGAAAGTCGGCCATCAAGAACAAGTCATCGGCGCGGAGTTGGCCCAGACGTTGCGCGTGGAGGTGGCGACATGACCGAAGCCGAGATCCTCGACCATCTCCGCGCCTCCGGTTATCGGCTCACCGCGCCCCGCCGCAAGTTGGTGGACATTTTGCTCCGGGCCGACGCGCCATTGACGGCGGAGGCTATTTCCAAACGCGCCCGCGCCGCTCGCGTGGCCGCGGATCTCTCGACGATTTACCGCAACTTGGCGACGTTCTGCGCGCTGGGCTGGCTCGACGCGCTCCCCGGCGCGAACGGCGAATGCTACTATCAAGTGCATCACGCCGAAGAGCCAACGCTCTCGGTGATGTGTCTGGATTGCGGCAAGATGACCGCCCTCGCCGCTCTCCCGCCCACGATGGCGCTCAACGACGCCGTGCGCGGCCTCGGCCTCAGCGCCGACAGCCTGCGCGTCACCCTCGCCGCCCACTGCGAGCACGACTGCCCGAGGAAACCGGGGAACTGATGGATCTCCGGGAGCACAAGGAACTAACTCACCTTACGCAGTTGCCTATGTGGTCATTCCCGCGAAAGCGGGAATCCAGAAGCATTCAGACTGGACACCCGCCTGCGCGGGTGTGACGGTGCGTAAGGTGAGGAACTAAAACGGCGGAGGCCTGAGGCTTCCGCCGTTTCGTTTTTATCCGTTACATCCGTTAATTCATCTGTTGCCACTATTCCATCCCCACAAATGGATTCTTGCTCGGCACAATCGTCACTTCTTTCTTGCCGGGCTTGCGCGCGGCCTCGGGATCGCTCAGGGCCTTGGGGGCAAAGGCCGGGGGCTTGATGGGAATGACGACGAAAAACTTGCTACCGGGACACTTGACGGGATCGTGCCCCGGGCTTTCAACCCAGATGCGCCCGCCATGCCCCTCGATGACGCCTTTAGCGATGGGGAGGCCCAACCCCGGCCCCGCGCCCATGAACTTTGTTGTGCCGGTCGAATGGATCGCGGCGCTCCCCACGCGGTAGAACTTCTGGAAAATCAACTGCTGATGCTTCGCGTCAATGCCGATGCCCGAGTCGGCGAAGACGATTTCCAATTGGGGGGGCAGATCGGCTTGCGGCGGTAGCAGTCGAATGGCCAGATTAACTTGTCCGCCATCGGGCGTGAATTTGATGGCGTTGCTCATGAGTTGGCTAAACGCCTGCACCAGCCGGTGCTTGTCCACGCGGATGGAGGGCAGGTTCTTGAGGCCCGTGAGTCCGAGGCGGAGATTGCGTTCCTTGAGCGCGGGCACGTACGGTTCAATGCTCAGACGCAGAACTTCGTCGAGGGTCGTGTCCGCGAATTTCAAGTCCATCGCATCCACGTCAATTTGCGCCATATCGAGCATCTGCCCGATGACTTCGTTCAGCCGCCCGCAGGCGCGCACGATGCTGTCGGTGATGTCGGCGATAGTGGCTTTGTCAAGGGTGTCGTCTTGCGTCATCGCGCCCAGCAAGTCGGCGAAGCCCAGCATTTGCGTGATGGGCGTGCGGAGTTCGTGCGAGGCGATGGCCGTGAAGTCGTTTCGCACCGAGTTCATGTTCTGCATCGTCTCGTTGGCGGCGGTGAGCGATTCATTCAGAGAACTCATCGAAGCGTTCAAACTCTTCAAATCAGCAATCACCCGCGCAACCTTGAGCACTGCCGCCGCCTGAGCCGTAATCAGTTTGAGAGCTTCCAGTTCTTTGGCCTCATAGGTGAAACGGTTGGCGCGCTCGCCCACGACCAGCACCGCGCTTAACAAGCCGGCGTCGAACATCGGCACGTAAACTTGCGCTTGCAACTTGGTCAGCCAGTCGAGTTCGGCGGCGGGCATTTGCGCGTATTTAGAGTCTTTGAAGTTGGGCTGGAGGAGGGGTTCGCGTTCCAGATCTAATTGGCGAAGCAGGGGATTGTTGCGCGAGATTTCAAACGACTCAGTGGGGAACTGGCCTTTGGCTACAAACGGCGTGACATTAAAATTGGACTCTTGCGGGGTGAGTAGTAACCATCCGGCGTGCTGAGTCCGCAGGAGGCTTTCCAGCATCCCGCCGGTCGTCGTCGCCAGTTCCGACAATTCGGATACCCCCGCGACGCGGTTGCTGAAATCTTGCGTGATCTTCAGCGGGTCGTAGCCTTTTGGTTTGCTCTTGAAAAGTTGCTCGATGGGCAAGCGCACTAGATGGAAAACCAGCGCGGCAAAGAGCGCGACGCCACTCAGGACGAGCCAACTTTGCGCCTGAGGGAGGCTGGTCTGAATGGCCAGAGCGAGCAACATCGCTCCCACCATCAGCGCCGTTAGAAAAATGACTCCTAGTAGAAGGCCGACAATTCGCATGACAGAGGCAGTTTACGCTAACTTAGCCCGAAACCCCAATAGAACGGCTGTACATAACTATCCCAAACCAGTCCGAAATAGATATCCCAAATCAAATTTGGGATAAATTTGGGATAAATCCGTAGGGGCAACCATCTTGGTCGCCCTACTTGAGAATGTAGTACGTCCCTTTCTTTGCGCCAATCTTCAGCAAAACGCCCCGATCCACCAAATCCGTCAGGTCGAGCCGCAAAGTCTCCGGGGAAACGTCCGGGCAAATCTGGCGATACTCGCGGTTAGTGATGCGACCGTTCTCGCGGATGTAAGTCACCGCGCGGGCTTGCCGCTCGTTCATGACCGACTCCCATTTGGGCATGGCCTTCCGCTCGCGGGCGTTGAACAGGGTCACGGCAAACGAATAGGGTTGCGCGCGAAACTTCGGGGGCGGGTGGCCCTGCGAGACCATATCCTCAATCATCCGGTCAATGCCCAATCCCAACTCCTCAATGTAGCCCCATTGAAACAGTCCCGCCACCACGCGCGGGTTGCGCGAAAAATGCTCCTCGACGATGTTGTCAATCGTGATGAAACCGGGCAAGCCGCCGGGGGAAATCACTTCCAGCCGGTCGGCATACATCCGCACCTCGATGCGCCGCCCCTTGAGCCGGTAATCGCGGTGGCAGACGGCGTTGACGAGCGCCTCGCGCACTGCAAACGCGGGATACTCGGAGATTTCCTCACGCTCCAGACCTTTGACGACCGCGCTGACGTTCATCTCTTCCCACAGGATTTGCCACGCCCCCTCGATGACGCGCGCCAACGGGCCGCTCACTTCCTCGCGGCGACCGTAACCCGCGAGGCCCTCCTCGCCCCGC
>Ga0315281_10004872_pt1 | contig 19363 bp, 17 predicted proteins | sample YL17G07_0_MG_FD_204540 | JGI IMG/M metagenome (GOLD analysis project Ga0315281, IMG submission 204540) | Sediment microbial communities from Yellowstone Lake, YNP, Wyoming, USA - YL17G07_0 | ecosystem: Environmental > Aquatic > Freshwater > Lake > Sediment | place: USA: Wyoming | collected... | reverse complement strand
CCGATAGCGACGATGGGCACATTTAATTCACTGCAAGCTTCACGCAGCAAATCCCACGATGCCACCACCGCTTCCGGTTTTACCGTGGAGGTATAAAACGCGCCGAAGGCCACATAATCTGCACCCGCCGCCACAGCGTCATGCGCCAACTGCAACTGGTTGTAACAGGATACGCCGATCAGCTTGTCTTGCCCCAACAGTGCGCGCGCAGTATTCACACCACCATCCGTTGCACCCAGATGCACGCCATCCGCTTCCACCGCTGCTGCCAGTTGCGCATCATCATTCACAATAAACGTCACACCGAACTCTTGAGTTAGCGCGCGCAACGCTCGCGCCTGAATTAAGCGTAATTCCGCATCGGCAATCTTATTGCGATACTGCAGCACCTGCACCCCGCCTGCCAATGCTTGCCGCACACGTTGCAGCAAATTTTGTGTATCGCCGCTATCCGGTGTAAGCGCGTAGAGACCCTTAATGGCGGGTGACGGGTTTATCTTCGTCTGCGCCATCGTCTTCCTCTTCTTCCCTTGCCCAAAACAGCCGATCCGGAATATGCTGGCCCATGCCGGGGCGGAAGCCGTATTTTAGCGTTTCCCATGCATATTCCTGCGCCTCGCGCACCGCCTCTTCCATCGGCAGGCCATTCGCCAGCAACGCTGCAATGGCAGAAGCCAACGTGCAACCGGAACCATGATAAATACCGGACAAGCGCGGCCAGCTATCGCTGCGCAATATGCCGCGTTCGGTATACAGCGTATTGATCACCTTGGGCGTATTTTCATGCGTGCCGGTAATCAGCACATATTCGCAGCCGAATTGAATAATGCGTTTTGCGCACTCGTTCAAATCCGGATTATCCTCATCATTGTCTTCATCCTGTATCAGGCGTCGCGCTTCCAGGCTGTTGGGTGTCAAAATGGTCGTTTGCGGCAACAATAGCTCGCGCATTGCATCCAGCATATCTTCATTCGCCAACTCATCGCCGCGTCCCGAACTCAATACCGGATCAAACACCAGCGGAATATCGGGGTAGTCGGAAATGATTTCGGCAATCACTGCGATGTTTTCCACACTGCCCAGCAAGCCGATCTTGAACGCGGCAACCGGCATATCTTCCAGCACCGTGCGTGCCTGGTTCATCACCAGTTCGGCATCGACTGACTGCACATCATCCACACCGCTGGTATCCTGCACGGTAATCGCCGTCACCACCGTAAGCGGGTGGCAACCCATGCTGGCAATCGTCAGGATATCCGCCTGCAATCCAGCACCGGCGCTGGGGTCGGACGCAGCGAAAGTCAGCACAATCGGAGGTGTTTCGGGCAAATTATCGGACATCGTTGTAAAATGGCAGTCGCAAAGATTGCATTTTAACTGATATCTTCAACTATGACCCAATCTCAAAACCCCAACCCCCCGCAATACAAAACCTATATGTGCCTGATTTGTGGCTGGCTATACAACGAAGCAACGGGCGCGCCCGAAGACGGCATTGCACCCGGTACGCTGTGGGAAGATGTGCCCATCAACTGGACATGCCCGGAATGCGGTGCGCGCAAGGATGATTTCGAGATGGTGGTAGTCTGATGCGCATTCTGCACACCATGCTGCGGGTGGGGAATCTGGATAAAGCCATTGCCTTTTATACCGATGTGCTCGGCATGAAGTTGTTGCGCCGCAACGACTATCCCGGCGGCAAATTTACCCTGGCGTTTGTCGGCTATCAGGACGAAGCGGCGGGAGCTGTACTGGAGCTGACTTACAACTGGGGCGTGGAATCCTACGACCTCGGCAACGCCTACGGCCATATCGCGATTGAAGTGGAAGATGCCTACAAGGCTTGTGACCTGGTGCGCGAGCACGGCGGCAAGGTGATAAGCGAAGCCGGCCCCATGAAGCACGGCAGTACCATACTGGCTTTTATTGAAGATCCTGACGGTTACAAGATCGAATTTATTCAGCGCAAAAATCGCTAGCGGTTGTTAGCAACGAATTTTGTAATGCGCGCAAATTCTTCCACACCCAAATTCTCCGCACGCAACTGCGAATCTATACCCAACTGCTCTAAATCCGCCTCGTTCATATAAGCCTTCAGTGTATTGCGCACTGTCTTGCGCCGTTGCCCGAAGGCGCTGCCTACAATCGCCGCAAATAGCTTTTCGTCATGCACAATCATCTCTGCTGCCGGAAGTGGAATCATGCGCACGATTGCTGAATCTACTTTGGGCGCGGGGCGGAATGATTCTGGCGGCACATCCAACAATTTTTCCATATAAAAACGATATTGCAGCATCACCGACAAGCGGCCATATGCAGGCGTTGACGGCTCTGCCACCATGCGCTCGACCACCTCGTTTTGTAACATGAAATGCATGTCGATGATGCGCTCCGCATATTCGGCAAAATGAAATAGCAGCGGTGATGAGATGTTGTACGGCAGATTGCCGACGATGCGCAACTTGCCCGGAATTTCAGCCAGATCAAATTTCAGCGCATCACCGGCATGGATCACCAGCTTGTCCTTGGGATAATCGTTTTCCAACCGCTGGATAATATCGCGGTCGATTTCAACCACGTGCAGTTGCTTGAGCTGCTTGATCAACGGCCGCGTCAACGCACCCAGGCCCGGGCCGATTTCAATCATCGTATCGTTTTCCTGCGGATGAATCGCATGAATAATATCGGCGATGATTTGCTCATCCACGAGAAAGTTTTGACCGAACCTTTTTCTTGCTACGTGCATCATAACTTTTGTTCGTTTCTGATCATGAGCTCTGCTACCTGTATCGCTTCAAGCAGGCTACCCACTTCTGCCTTGCCTGTACCGGCAAGATCCAGCGCCGTGCCGTGGTCGACCGAGGTACGGATGATCGGCAGCCCCAGCGTAATGTTCACACCACTGCCAAAACTGGCGTGCTTCAGTACCGGCAAGCCCTGATCGTGATACATCGCCAGCACTGCATCGCATTGCGCCAAACGATCAGGTGTGAAAAGCGTATCCGCGGGCAAAGGCTCGCTTACATGCATGCCTTGCGCACGCAGCTTGTTCAATACGGGAATGATAATATCGATTTCTTCTCGTCCCAGATAGCCGCCTTCGCCCGCATGGGGGTTCAATCCGGCGACCAGAATTCGCGGGTGGGCGATGCCGAAACGTGCCTGTAAATCGTGTTGCAGAATATGCAATATATTTTCCAACAACTCTGCGGTAATCGCATCCGCCACGTCACGCAAACGCAAATGTGTCGTTGCCAAAGCCACGCGCATGCCGCCTCCTGCCAGCATCATCACCACCAATGGCGTGTGAGTCATTTCGGCGAGATATTCGGTATGACCGGTAAACGCAATTCCGGCATCATTGATCACACCTTTATGCACGGGTGCCGTCACCATTGCGCTGAATTCTCCCGCCTTGCAGCCTTCAACTGCTCGCCTCAACATCGATAGCACATAAGGACTATTTGCAGGGTTTAATTGCCCTGTCACGACTGGTTCAGCTAACGGCATATGCAACACACGCAGATGACCCGGCGGGAGTGGAGAACAATCCTGCGCCGCATAATCATGCAGCCGCACTGGCAAACCCAATTGAGTTGCACGCTGCTGTAATAATGCTTTATCAGCCAACACTACACAGGAAGAATTTAACGGATGTTGCGCCAATCGCAAACACAGGTCGGGACCAATGCCGACAGGCTCACCGGAAGTGATTGCCAAAAGCTCGGCTGATTGTTTCATGAATTAATTTACAGTTGCGTCGCGATATTCGACAAATGCGCGGTCGCGCAATTGGCGCAGCCACTCCTGATACGCTTCATCCGATTTGAATGCGCGTATCGCCATGCCTGCCTGCTGTTTTTTCTGCTCCACACTGACATCCGCATTACGCCGCGCGATCACCTGTATCAAATGCCAGCCAAACTCACTTTGCACCAGACCGCTTATTTGTCCCGGCTTCAACGCATTCATCGCACGTTCAAATTCCGGCACAAATGCGCCGGGAGACACCCAACCCAAATCGCCTCCCTGCGCCGCACTGCCATCTTCAGAATGCAGCTTTGCCTGCTCGGCAAAATCTGCACCGCCATCAATGCGACGCTTGATCTCGCTTAAGCGGCTTTTGGCTTCACTTTCAGAAGTTAGCTCGCTGGTCTTGATTAAAATATGGCGTGCATGGGTTTGCGTAATCACCACTGGCGTATCCTTGTTGCGCTTATCCAGAAATTTGATAATGTGGAAAGCATTCGGGCTGCGCAGCACAGCGCTTATTTCACCCGGCTGCAAATGTTGCAGCGCCTCCTGGAAAATGGAGGGCAAGCGATCTACTGCACGCCAACCCAGGCTGCCGCCTTGCAGCGCATCTTTTGCATCAGAGAATCCCGCAGCAACCTGCGCAAATTGTGCGCCACCTTTCAGTTGCGCCCAAGCCTGATCCGCGCGCAGCTTGCTGGCCTTGATTTTTTCCGCACTCGCCTGCTCCGGTATCTGCACTAAAATATGCGCCAGCTCCACCTCTTCGCTTTTGCCCGCCTGTTTGTTTTGCATCGCGAGATAATTTTCAATCTCGTTATCGCTCACCACCAACTTGCTATCCACCTCGCGTTCACGCAGACGCGTAAAGGTGATTTCACTGCGTATCTCTTCGCGAAACTTTTGGAATTCAACTCCTTCTTTGGCAAGCTTGGCCCTGAACTCTGCAAGTGTCGCGAAATTATTTTGCTGAGCAATACGACTCAACGCCCTGTCCAGTTGCACATCATCGATACGCAAACCCGATTCTTTGGCGTATTGCAGTTGTACCATGTCGATGATCATGCGCTCCATCACCTGCTTTTCCAGCTCTTTCGCAGCGGGTAAAGGTGTGCCCTGTTTCTTCAATTGCTGCCTTATTTTTTCCAGATAGGCATCCAGCTCATGCTTGGTAATCACATCCTCATTTACCACCACGACAATATGATCCAGCGCGACACTTGAATTTTGAACTTCGGCCAATGCCTGTGGAATAATTGCATACGCTGCAAGCAACCCTGACCAACCCAGCAAAAACGTATTGAAACTTTTGACACAAAACATAAATTTTCTTTCCATAAAGTGGAGTTAAGGCTGGCTCTTCGCAGGTTTGATACGAGATTTATCGTTTAACACTGAATAGCCGGGTACGCTTAGTTTCAAGGTGGCGAGAGGATCATCCAGGATACGCAGCATTTCATTCAGTTCAAGCTGAATGAAATAACTGGTTGAAGTTTCTCTTAAGGATGTCACGAATTGCTGTGCAACCAGGCGTACCGCCCAGCAATCCTGATAATACTCAAGCCCGCCTAACGCTTCAACGGTGCGCGTCTCCTGAATGGAATACTTCGACATCCCGACCATATGCCAGCGACCATATAACGGCCACTGCATCGACAGATCAATCTGTTTCAAGGTTTTAGTGGGATCCGGATCTGCGCTGAATGTATAGCGATAACCCAGATTAAACACTTTCCCTGCTTCCGGGCGGTAACGCATCGTTGCCGCAAACATCTCGGTGCGAGATTCGTTCGGATTGTATTGCGCAAGACTGTCCAGCGTTAATGATTTTGACATTCTTCCACCCACGCTAATTAACACATCAGACTGGTTGGTACTCGCAGTCGGCGCACCTAAAATCACACGTGGCGTATGTACGCTAAAACGCTCGCCCACGGCTACACGCAACAGTTCATTTCCGGTATCCGCATCCAGCAGGCGCGATGTCAGCGCTGCGGTAGCCTGTTCCGCATCACCGATGCGATCATTGCCGATAAAGCGATTTTCGGTAAACATCTGCATAAAGCTGAATGCAGCCGGCGCAGAATCAAAATTCGGCAACATATCCTGATCCTGGTACGGAATATTAACGTAATAGATACGCGGCTCCAGCGTCTGTATATATTCACTGTCAAGCGCACTGAAGTCGCGCTCAAGCGTCATGCCATTGTCTATGCTGAAAATCGGCAAGGTGCGTTCGTATTTTGTGTCAACAGCGGGATTGTTATCCCCTAGTGTATATTGCGTATAGTGCACACCCAGCTTGGGGGTAATGTAATAAGCAGGGTCGTTCACCAAAGGCATAGCAATGGTCGGGTACACCACTGTCCTGCGCCCATTAATCAAAGTAGGGTGGTTAAAATCAACGTACTCCGCATTCAAGGTTGCAACCGATCCGTAAATTACTCTCTGTGTTCCAACATTGACCTGCGGCAAGCGGCGATACGGTTCCACTACAAGAGCATCCGGATCTTGCAGCGTCTGAAAACTTTGCGCGCGCACCGATGCATTCCAACCGCCTCCTGCATACATAAGTGCGCCCTCCCGGGTTAAAAATTTTTGCGTAGCAATAATAGGGACTGAGGATAAATCGCGGAAATAAGCATCATCAGAGGCTTGATTCAGATTAAGCGCGCCCGTAAAACCCGCACCCAGACTTTGCGTATGCACCAACGTGGTATGGGAACGTGTTTGATGCGCTATCCCGTCATTCTGCAACTCGCCGTAATCCAGCTTTCCCGTATAACTATTCCCCAAATAGCGGAACTCGTTTTCAAACAAAATACCGCGTTTTTCGATAAAGCGCGGCGACAATGTCGCATCGTAATTGCTTGCAATATTCCAGTAAAAAGGCAGCGTTACCTCGCGGCCGCCTTTATTCGTGCTGCCCAGTACCGGCCCCAGCAATCCCGATCTGCGCTGATCGTTTAACGGGAAATTCATCCACGGCGTATAAAGTGGCGTAGGCACCCCCATAAACTCGATATGAGCGTTATATGCCGTGCCGATTTGCGTGTTGCGATCCAGCTCCAGTTCGCCCATTTTCAACAACCAGTCATTATTCCCCGCCGGGCAGCTGGTATAAATGCCCTTCTCAAACGTGTATTTCTGTTTACCTTCAATGTGCATGACCTCTGCACTGCCGCGCACATTGGCATCAGTAAACGTAAATACCGGCTGTGCCATTTCACCGGTGCTTTTGTCCAGATTCAGTTGAAAACTGGGCCCGGTTAATTTCGTACCCGGCTGCTCGACTTTTACCGCACCATCCGCAAACAGCTCGTTGGATTCCTGCATAAACAAAAGATGGTCCGCGCGCACTGTCTGATCGCCTTTTTGCAACTGGGCATCACCCGTTGCCTCCAGCATCTGCCCTTGCTTGGCCTCCACTTTGTCAGCCGTTATGACGGTAGGTCCCTCTTTTCGGCTGACAGGAGGCGTAACTGATTTTTTTGCCGATCGTTCAGGTTTTTTCGGTGACTTTGTATCTTGCACCGCATTTGCCGGTGTCGACCCAACGGGTGCCAAAGTGGATAGCGTCGACGTATCTTGCGCCAAGCTGGCTTGAGATAAAGTGAATAATAACGGGAGAAAAAACAGAAAAAAACGCAAGCGCATGGTGCTGAGTTAGCAAATTAAGGTGATAAAATCTCACAAATCCGTCAATAAGGCAAACCAACCGCATTCGGGAACCTCCATGAAACGTCAACAACAGCTTACAGACTGGCTTAAAAACCTGTATCCAGACCACCCCTTTACCTTGGCACCCGCCTCTGCCGACGCCAGCTTTCGCCGTTATTTCCGCGCAACTTTTGCTGATCACACCCTGATCGTGATGGACGCGCCCCCACAACAGGAGGATTGCCGCCCCTTCGTTCATGTTGCGCAATTTTTCAGCCAGGCTGGTGTCCATGTGCCGCAAATTATTGCGCAAGATCTGGCACAAGGCTTCCTGCTGCTAAGCGACCTCGGCAACACCACCTATCTGCAAGTACTCAACACCGACAGTACCCGCCAACTTTATGGCGATGCATGCAACGCCCTGATCAAAATTCAACTGGCCAGCAAGGAAGGCGTGTTGCCGCCTTATGACGAAGCCCTGCTGATGCGGGAAATGCGTCTATTTCCCGAATGGTATATCGCCAAACATTTACAAGTGACCCTGAGCGAAAAACAGCAGGCCAAGCTTGAAGAAGTGTTTCAGCGCATCCTGCAAAATAATTTGGCTCAACCCAAAGTGTATGTGCATCGCGATTATCATTCGCGCAATTTGATGGTCGTTATACCCCCTCTCTCTAACTCTCTCCCGCAGGCGGGAGAGAGAACAAACGAGAAAAACATTCTTCAACTCTCACCCGGCATTCTGGATTTTCAGGACGCGGTGTACGGGCCGATTACCTATGACCTGGTTTCATTATTCAAGGACGCCTACATCGGCTGGCGCGAAGCCGACATACTGGACTGGCTGATACGCCATTGGGAGAACGCACAAAAGGCCGGACTCCCGGTACACAAGGACTTTGGCGAGTTTTATCGCGACTACGAGTGGATGGGCGTGCAGCGCCACCTCAAGGTACTGGGAATCTTTGCACGGTTGTACTATCGCGACGGCAAAGAGGGTTACCTCAAGGATATGCCGCTGGTGATGAACTACCTGCGCCGTGCCTGCGAACGCTATATCGATCTCAAGCCGCTGCTGAATCTGCTGGATGAGTTGGAAATAAACAAGCCGGAAGTGGGGTACACGTTTTGATTCTCTCCCTATTCATCTTTCCCCCGCAAGCGGGAGAAAGGGCGAACGAAAAAGACAGCTTTCAATCCTTGCGGGAGAGGGGACAAACGCGAAAGGCATTAAAACCATGATGCTGCGCATCTCCCCCTCCCTATCCCTCCCCCACAGGGAGAGGGGACAAACGTGAAAGGCATTAAAACCATGATGATCATGCTGCTAGCGGCTGGGCGCGGTGAGCGCATGCGTCCGCTTACCGATCACACTCCAAAACCGTTGCTGGAAGCGGGCGGCAAATCGCTGATCGTGTGGCATATCGAAAAACTGGCACGCGCCGGACTGACCGAGCTGGTGATCAACCACGCACATCTAGGTGAGCAGATCGTACATACCCTGGGCGACGGCAAACAGTATGGCGTTTCCATACAATATTCTGCCGAGGGCAAGGCGCTGGAAACAGCCGGTGGCATCGCCAACGCCCTGCATCTGCTGGGAGATGCACCCTTTGCAGTCGTCAATGCCGATATTTACTGCGACTATGATTTCACACAACTGACGGCACGCGCTGCTACCTTTAAAAACAGCGGCGATATGGCGCATCTGGTATTGGTCAACAATCCCGAGCAACACCCCGACGGAGATTTTTGCCTGCACGGCAGCCGCATCGTCCCCAATCCACAATCCCCGATCCCCGATCCTCAACCCTCGATCCTCGATCCTCAATCCTCAATCCTGACCTTCAGCGGTATCGGCGTATATCAGCCTTCACTGTTTCAGCACATATCACGCGGCTCAATTGCCCCGCTCGCCCCGCTGCTGCGCGAACAGATCGCCGCAGGCAAGGTAAGCGGCGAACATTACACTGGTCGCTGGATAGATGTCGGCACTCCGCAACGTCTGCAACAACTCGACAATACCTTACGCGCAACGCACAATACCACCCATGTTTAATCCTGCCATTTATCAGATGCGCCGCGCCCGTCTGCAACAGCACATGCAACGCGGCATCGCCATCATCCCCACCGCACCCGAAACATTGCGCAACGGCGATGCACACTACCCTTTCCGTTTTGACAGTCACTTTCACTACCTCAGCGGCTTTGAGGAGCCGGAAGCCGTGCTGGTGGTGCTGGCAGGCGAAAAACCTCAGTCCATCCTGTTTTGCCGCGAGAAGGATATGGAGCGCGAAATCTGGGACGGCTTCCGCTACGGCCCGGATGACGCACGCAAACTGTTCGGCTTTGATGCCGCCTACCCGATAGCACAGTTTGATAACAAGCTGACCGAGCTGATGGGTAACCAGCCCGCCCTGTTCCACCCGCTGGGGGCACATGCCGTATGGGATGACCGTATCCTCGCACTGCGCAGCCGCGTACAGGCACAGACACGCAGCGGCATCACCGCACCCAATGAAATTCACGATGTGCGAACCGTGCTCGATGAAATGCGCCTGATCAAGGACACTACCGAACTCGACATCATGCGCCGGGCCGCCAACATCTCTGCCACGGCACAAGTGCGCGCGATGCGTGCGACACAACCCGGCAAAATGGAATATGAAATCGAAGCCGAGCTGTTGCACGAGTTTCGCCGCAACGGCGCATCCGGCCCGGCTTATACCTCGATTGTGGCCGGAGGCACCAATGCCTGTGTGCTGCACTACGTCGGCAACAATACCCGCCTTAAAGATGGCGACCTGCTGCTGATCGACGCGGCGTGCGAGCTGGAAGGCTACGCTGCCGACATCACCCGCACCTTTCCGGTCAACGGCAAATTCAGCGCGGCACAACGCGATGCCTATGAAATCGTGCTGACCGCACAGACTGCCGCCATTGCTGCCGCACGCCCCGGTTCGCACTGGAACACCCCGCACGACACCGCCTTACGCGTGCTGGTGCAAGGCATGATAGACCTCAAGCTGTGCCAGGGAAGCGTGGATGGCATCATCGAAAGCGGCGACTTCAAGCGCTTTTACATGCACCGCACCGGCCACTGGCTGGGCATGGACGTGCATGATGTGGGCAACTACAAACTCAATTCCGAGTGGCGCGACCTGTTGCCAGGCATGGCGCTCACCGTGGAACCCGGCCTGTACATACGGCCCGCCGACAATGTGCCCGAAGCCCTGTGGAACATCGGCATACGCATAGAAGATGACGTGGTGATTACCGAACTGGGCTGCGAAGTGCTCACCCATGCCGTGCCCAAAACCGTCGATGCTATCGAAGCGCTAATGAAACAAACATGAAAACCGAATGCGACATTGCGATCATAGGCGGCGGCCCGGTGGGTGCGGCGCTTGCACTCGCACTGCGCGACAGCGGCCTCGATATCAGGTTACTGGAAGCGCGCGCAAGCAGCGAAGCAAGCACTGACCCCCGTGCGCTGGCGCTATCGTACGGCAGCCGCTTGTTGCTTGCGCAACTCGGCGTATGGCAAGCCCTCACACAGGTTTCGGCGATTCAGACCATCCACATCTCGCAAAAAAATTCCTTTGGTCGCACCCTGCTTAAAGCCTGCGAACTCAATGTTCCCGACCTCGGCTACGTGCTGCCCTATCCCGCACTGCAACACGCGCTGCAACGCGCATTGCAAACCAGCGGGGTGAACTATCAGCAGGGTGCTGCCGTCACAGAACTGGACTCTAGTACATCAGTCGCCATAATCACCTACCAGCAAAACGGCGTTGAACAACAGTTGCAAGCACGCCTCGTTGTCGTTGCCGATGGCGGCAAGCTGCTGGAAGCCAGCCACCCCGCAGAAGTGCACGACTACGGGCAAAGCGCTCTCATCACCCATGTGACTTGCACCCAGCCGCAAGCCAGCACCGCATTTGAGCGTTTCACGCCGCAAGGGCCGCTGGCCTTACTGCCTTATCAGGGCGGCTATGAGCTGGTGTGGACTGCTGCCGACGCAACTATTCAAACCATGCTGCAATGGGACGACCACACTCTGCTCGACCAACTGCACCGGCATTTCGGCGACCGCGTCGGTACCTTCAACACTGTGGGCAAGCGCAGTTCCTTCCCTCTGCGCCTCAAGCGTGCACCTGACACCACCCTGCCCCATACCGTTCTAATCGGCAACGCCGCGCAAACCCTGCACCCGGTTGCCGGGCAAGGCTTCAATATGGGTCTGCGCGATGCGTGGGAACTGGCGCAGGGAATACTGCGCAGCACCCCTGAAACACTGTGCTCGGAAGCGATGCTGGCGAATTACAAACTTTCCCGAAAACTCGATCGTAATGCAGGCATTCGCTTCACCGACAGCCTGGTAAAATTATTCTCCAATGACCTGCCCCTTGTAGGTGCAGCACGCGCAGCTTCGCTCAGCATGCTGGATTGTTTGCCCGGTATGAAAAATTTTGTAGCAAAGCGTATGATGTTCGGAGTTAACGGCTAACTATTTTTCGAAACCTAATGACCGCGCAAACCAAAAAAATTGCAATTCTGTTTGCCGATATCAGTGGCAGCACAGCCCTCTATGAAAAGCATGGCGACCTAAAAGCACGACATCTGATCGCACGGTGCCTATTCATCCTGAAAAGCGCGCTAACCACCCATAACGGCACGCTGATCAAAACCATAGGCGATGAAATTTTATGCACCTTCCCAACTGCCGAAATCGCGATGAACGCTGCTTGCGAAATGCAGCGCGCAATCAAGACCGACAACCAGAGCAGCGAATATCCGATGTACATCCGCATCGGCTTTAATTACGGCGATGTCATTCTCGAAGAAAACGATATCTATGGCGATGCCGTGAATGTCGCCTCACGCGTAACGGAAATTACCCGCGCCAACCAAATCATGACGACCACCGCAGTGGTCAACATGCTACCGCTTTCTGTACAAGACAAGATACGCAAAATCCTGCGTGCCGAGCTCAAGGGAAAACAAGAATTACAGGATATTTTCCAGGTGATGTGGGAACTCGAAGATATGGGCAACACCCGCATCGGTATGTCAGCTTACCGAAAACCTCAAGTAGAAAACAATGAACTCATATTGACTTACTGCAACCGGCCCTACCTGATCAATGAACAAAATACAAAGTTGATACTCGGGCGTGATGATTCCTGCAATATCATCGTCAAAAATGATTTTGTCTCTCGCCAGCACGCAACGGTGGTATTCAAATTCGGTAATTTTATTATTTCCGACCACAGCAGCAATGGCACCTACATCCGCAATGGCGATGTGATTATCCGCCTCAATCGCGAAGACACTACCCTGCGGGGCAAGGGATTGATCAGCCTGGGCCAGCCTTATATCGACAATCCAGGCGACCTGATTGAATTTAACATCACCACCAAAGACTAAACCCCGCGCACTGATTGTCTCAAGAGAGAAGAAATGATCCCTTTTATGTTACTTATCCTCACCTGATCGGCAATTGCGATTAAATGAATATTTTTCCGCGCATTTTCTTAAGTGGCCAATGACAGCTTTAAAGGTCATTTTTATCGCAATCGTCTGGCTTGCGCTGGCAGGAATTCTGTTTTATTTCATGAATAGCAAAGTGAACCCGAATACTGCCGGCACTCTGTCTCAAAGCGGTAATATAGAGTTGCGGCGTGACCTGAGCGGGCAATATCGCACAGAGGCTTACATCAACGGGGTCAAGACTCCCGTCATGGTCGACACCGGCGCCAGCGACGTGGCTATTTCTCAAGCACTGGCGGAAAAACTGGGACTGCACAGCATCCATGCGGTCAAAACACAAACTGCCAACGGTGATACCGTTTGCTATACGACGCGTCTGCATACCGTCAAACTTGGCGGCATCGTTGCACATGATGTTGCCGCATCCATCATACCTAACCTGGGCGAAGAAATGCTGCTGGGAATGTCCTTCCTTGGCAGGATGGATGTCAGGCTGTACAAAGGCACAATGACGATACGCGCCGCAGAAGAGTAATGCTAAATATTACCGATTTCAGTGAAATTTTTGCCATGAATACTTGAGAATATTTCATTTCTTGATTATTAGTAGTATGCTCAACCGGCAAAATGTTCTTTTTATTGTTTACCCGGCACCATCAAGCTTTGCAGTAATCATTTAGAGCCTGCCTGATCAAGTATGAGTTTGCTTGATAAGCGATTTAAATACTAGGGAAATCATGCATTCACAGCCTTTGAATCCAGACAAAAAGATTTTATCCAAAGAGGCTTTATCACGGCCTGACTACCTGTCCACTCGGGCAGATGGCCTCTACATCACTTTGTCCAAATTTCATTCAGGAACAGATTTTAAAGTTTTTATTGACGAAATATTTTCCAGTGATTTTCGCTTTGCTGACCTCAATTACGATATTTTTCAAAAACTTCTTTATGACGATGAATGGCTGACGACGATGCAAGCCAAAAATGTTGATGTAAAGATTGCCAGTGGAATCGCCGTTTTTCCCCAGAACAGACGCGCCCTTTACAAATCGGTTAAAGTTTTGGATCGAGGCAAACAAGCTGAATATGTCTTTGAGCCTGTTTATATTGAAACCACCATTGAAGAACCAGTTTACGGTGAAACGGACGAAAATGGCGTAGCGCCGATTATCAACAATGTAGGCAGCAAGGTTCTGCAACCCGCCACATTAAACATCGATGAGTTTATTGCCGTCATGTGGGCTAAGGGAATTAAATATGGAATTCTGATTGATGAAGTTCGCAAAGCTATAGAAGAGGGTACTGTCGGCCTTAAAACTGTTGCTCTATGCCTTTTGCCTGTTGAAGGAAAGGATGCCGATATATTGGAGGTATGTCCCGATTTACACCGCGATAACTCCCCCAAAACGCTGTTAAATGGCAAGGCGGACATGCGCGCGTTCAAAAATCGTTTTCCGCATATTGCAAAAGGAGCACGTCTGCTCAAGAAAATTCCCAGAGTAATGGGAAAGCACGGATATAAGGTAACCGGCGAATTTATCGAACCCGCCATACCAAAAGATCTGAACTTGCTTGCGCTTGCCTCGACCGGGACCACGGCAGTTCTGGAATCGGATGGCGATTACATCGTAGCGCAAATGGACGGTTTTCTGAATATCGATCCAATGACCAACACCATCTCCATCACCGAGAAAATTGAAACCACTGCCGGTGTCAGCATGAGGACTACCGGCGATTTAAATTTGAATGTAGAAGAGTTCGTCGAGCATGGCGAGGTGCAGGAAGGTCGAGTAGTAAAAGGTCGGCACATGACTTTCAAAGCCGACGTATTCGGCAATTTAATTTCCACAGGCGGCAATATCACCGTAGACGGAAATTTGACCGGCGGCATGGCAGACGCAAGCAATGGCAATGTCATTATAAATCGCGCTTCCCGCTCCACAGTGCACGCCCTAAAAGGGGAAGTCACTGCAAAATACTGTGAAAACTGTACGGTTATCGCGCAAATAATTCGCATTGAGCAAGCTATAAACTGCGAGCTGATCGCCGACGAAATCTATGCCGAAAACATCGCAGGCTGCATGTTGGTCGGTAAATCAATCAAGGTCGCCTCGTCAACCGATAGCAAAAGCAGAGAAGCCTTAATTACCATGATCATTCCCGATTTATCTGAGCTTGATCAAAGTGTCTTCAAAATAAAAAGTAAAATTTCTGCTGCCAAGGAAGAAATTGCAAGTAAGCAGCGTGATATTGAAGTATTAAGAACTGACCCTGATTTTGCAAAATTTATGGGGCTGTATGACAGAATAAAAAGCGGCGAAATCAAACTTACAACTGACCAAACCGAAAACTGGCAAAAGCTTGTTACAAAAAATGCAAAAGCGTGGAATCAAGTAGAGGCATTAAACAAACAAATCCTTGCACTTGAGCGCGTGCGTACCGAATCTGAAGAAGAGATAGCTAAAATCAATCAGATCCGCGATACAGCAGGTGTTGGACTGACCTGTGTGATAGATGACATTTCCGGGCATACCAGCGGACAAACTATGACATCCGCTAACGGGCTACAGGACTTCGTCGACATGTCAGGCAACAACATAAAAGTCGCATTGCAAAACGTTGACCACCGAAAAACTAAAATTTTTTCAGCAGATGAAGGTTCGATCAACTGGAGCTACAAATAATACTTCGCTTCACACTATCAAACCTTAACTTTTTGTAGCCGCTGCAGCAGTTTTTCATGGATGCCGCCGAAACCGCCGTTGCTCATCACCAGCACCTGGTCGCCGGGATTGACGGCGGCTGCAATTGCTGCAACCAGTTCTTCCAAATCATCACTGACCAAAGCCTTATTGCTCATGGGCGCAAGAGCTTCTCTTGCATCCCAACCCAGATTTGCTCCATAACAAAATACTGCATCGGCATCCTTGAGGCTGGCGGGCAGTGCGTCTTTCATTACACCCAGTTTCATCGTGTTGGAACGCGGTTCGAGTACGGCGAGTATCCGTGCGCTACCTACCTTGCGGCGCAAGCCTTCAACCGTGGTGGCGATGGCCGTGGGATGATGGGCGAAGTCGTCGTAGACGGTGATGCCGTTTACCGTGCCGCGCACTTCCATGCGGCGTTTTACGTTTTTAAATTCAGCGAGAGCCGCAAGTCCTTGCGCAACGGGTACGCCTGAATGGCGTGCAGCAGCGAGAGCGGCGAGCGCATTCATGCGGTTGTGTTCGCCCATTAGATCCCATTGCAGCGTGCCCTGAGATTTTCCATTGAAGGTGACGAGGTTTGCATCGTCTATTTGCCAGTCGCTCCCCCTCCCTAGCCCTCCCCCAGAGGGAGAGGGGATAAGTGCGGTGGAGCCGAACATTTCTATCGGTGTCCAGCAACCGCGCTTGATCACGCGATCGAGAGACGCTTCGCGGCCGTTGCTCACGATAAGGCCGTTGCCAGGAATGGTGCGTACCAGATGATGGAACTGTGTTTCGATTGCGGCGAGGTCGGGGAAAATATCGGCGTGATCAAACTCCAGGTTATTCAACACTGCGGTGCGCGGATGATAATGCACAAATTTGGAACGCTTATCGAAGAAGGCAGTGTCGTATTCATCTGCTTCGATCACAAAAAACGGTGAATCGGTAAGGCGCGCAGAGATTCCAAAATTCTGCGGCACACCGCCTATGAGGAAACCGGGATTCATGTTTGCGTATTCCAGTATCCACGCCAGCATCGAAGAAGTAGTGGTCTTGCCATGCGTGCCCGCCACTGCCAGCACCCATTTGTTATACAGCAAAGCTTGCGACAGCCATTGCGGGCCGGAAATGTAAGTGAGGCCGCGATTGAGAATTTCTTCCATCAGCGGATTGCCGCGCGACACCACATTGCCGATTACATAAAGATCCGCACCCAGCTTGAGCTGCTCGACACCAAAACCCTCGATCAGCTCAATACCCTGCGCTTGCAATTGTGTGCTCATCGGCGGATAAACATTGGCGTCGCAGCCGGTGACGCGATAGCCCGCTTGTTTAGCCAAAACGGCTATTCCACCCATGAAGGTGCCGCAAATGCCGAGGATGTGTATATGCATTTCTTGCCCCATTTAAACACACCCTCTCCCCATCCCCTCTCCCGCCTGCGGGAGAGGGTGCCCTACAGGGCGGGAGAGGATGAAAATTAGTTTTTAAAAATAAAATAAACCGCGCCCAGCAAACACAGCGCGGCATAAAGATAATCCAGCTTCAACGGTTGATCCATGTAAAACACCGCGAACGGCACAAAGATGGAGAGCGTAATGACTTCCTGCAAAATCTTGAGCTGCCCCAGATCAAGCGTGGTGTAGCCGATACGATTGGCTGGCACTTGCAGCAGATATTCAAACAGCGCGATGCCCCAGCTCACCAATGCCGCGATATACCACGGTGATGCAGACAAATTTTTCAAATGTCCATACCAGGCGAATGTCATGAACAGGTTAGACGCGAAGAGCATCAATGTCGTAAGCAACAGCGGATTCATGCTTAAATTCATTTTCTCTGACTTGTTGAAATTGACTCTCCAAACTGCTCCCCCTCCCTAACCCTCCCCCAGAGGGAGAGGGAACAAGACCTACGCCCTCCGGGGGAAGGGGTGAGATGGGGGAGCAAGTTTAGAGTTAAAAATATTTTCAACAACGCCATACCGACTTCAATTCATGCCCAACAGTTCAACTTCAAACACCAGTTGTGCATTGGGCGGAATCACTCCGCCCGCGCCCTTAGCACCATAAGCCAGCGCGGGTGGAATGATCAGCAGACGTTTTCCGCCCACCTTCATACCTTCCACACCCAGCTCCCAACCGGGAATGACCTGACCCCCACCCAATGGAAACGGAAACGGTTGGTTGCGATCCCTCGAACTGTCGAATTTCATGCCCTGATGATTCGGCGCCGCCTCGTCGTAAAGCCAACCGGTGTAATGCACGGTGACTGTTTTGCCTGCCATCGCTGTTTCACCTTCGCCCAGCTTGATATCGGTTTTGACCAATGAAGCTAAGGCAACCGGATCAATAGCCTTTTTTTCTTTCATCGGATAGGTGGTTGCAACCAGATAAAATCCTGCCGCTACCAGCACTGCAATCGGTAATGCCCATGAACGTTTTTCCATTTTTCTGCTTCCTGTTTTAAATTCTAATTTAATAATTCAACACCGGTGCCAGCCAGCGCTCTGCTTCTTCCAGCGTCATGCCTTTGCGCTTTGCGTAGTCCTCGACCTGATCCTTGTTGATTTTACCGACCGCAAAATATTTCGCTTCAGGATGCGAGAAGTAGAAACCGCTCACCGCAGCGGTAGGCAGCATGGCGAAGCTTTCGGTGATGGTTATTCCGGCATTGACTGGCGCTTGCAACAAATCAAACAGCGGGCCTTTTTCGGTATGCTCGGGACAAGCTGGGTAGCCGGGGGCGGGACGGATGCCGCGATATTTTTCGGCGATCAACGCGTCGTTATCCAAGCCTTCATCTGTGGTGTAGCCCCAAAACTCACAGCGTACGCGGGCATGCAGCAACTCGGCGAACGCTTCGGCCAGGCGGTCGGCTAATGACTTCAATAAAATTGCGCTGTAATCATCGTTTTGTTTCTCGAATGCTTCCACCCGCGCATCAATGCCGATGCCTGCGGTCACCGCAAAACCACCGATGTAGTCGGCCACACCCGTTTCTTTAGGCGCGACATAATCTGCCAGGCAATAGTTAGGGATGTCGGCAGGCTTCTTGGTTTGCTGGCGCAGGTTGTGCCAGGTCATCGCGACTTTTTTGCGCGACTCATCGGTGTAAATTTCAATATCATCGCTATTCACCGTATTCGCCGGGAACAGACCAAACACCGCATTGGCCGTGAGCCATTTTTCAGTGATGATTTTTTTCAGCATGGCTTGCGCATCGGCAAACAGTTTGCGCGCTTCTTCACCCACCACTTCATCTTGCAAAATTTTCGGATAGCGACCAGCCAGCTCCCACGCCTGGAAGAACGGCGACCAGTCGATGTACTCGGCAATTTTATCCAGCGGATAATCCTCGAACTTGTGCACGCCGGTGAGCCAAGGCTTGGGCGGGGTGTAAAATCCTTCACCAGCATTAACCCCCCTCCGCCCCCTCGCAAGCTCTCCCCCCTTGTGCGAGCTTCCGCTACGCGGACTACCTGCTTGACCCACTTCAGGAGGGAAGCCTGTCACCTCCCCTGATAAGGGGAGGCCGGGAGGGGTTTGCCTTGCCCAATTCGTCTTTACTCCATGCGCCCTTGCTTCGGCCAGAGTCACATAACTGCCCTTGCCCTTTTTACTTTCATGCTGTGCGCGAGCAGCGATGTAGTCTGACTTAATTTCTGCCACATAGTCATCGCGCAGTGTGCTGCTCAACAGGTTGCTACACACACCCACCGCGCGCGAAGCATCGTTCACATACACGGTCGTACCACTCGGATAATT
>Ga0315281_10004871_pt1 | contig 19364 bp, 18 predicted proteins | sample YL17G07_0_MG_FD_204540 | JGI IMG/M metagenome (GOLD analysis project Ga0315281, IMG submission 204540) | Sediment microbial communities from Yellowstone Lake, YNP, Wyoming, USA - YL17G07_0 | ecosystem: Environmental > Aquatic > Freshwater > Lake > Sediment | place: USA: Wyoming | collected... | reverse complement strand
AATGGACGCAGACCGCGTATGCTGCCCATCCTGCGACCCGTCTTCAGGTCCTCGCCGCGACCGATATAGCCGCCGTTGGGTTCGTTCAGCGTGTCGTAGCCGATGACGTTGTCCAGGCCGGCCAGGCGCTCTGCGACGGCGCAGATGGCGTCGATGTAGTGGTCCTGCAGCCTGGTCTGGACTCCCTTCAGTTCGGGGCAGAACGTGTCGGCGCCGTAGAAGAGCGTCCACATCGTCGCCACCGGCACCCGTTCATAATTGCTCGGCCAGTCAAGCGCGTCCAGCGCCACCGCCTCTGCTTCCACGAACCTGCCCGCTTCCAGGCCGGCCCACTCGAAGCACCAGAAGGGCGCGCCGTCGCCGCCCGTCCAGCGACTCCACACGTCCTGATGCGGGTCGATGAACACCAGCAGCCCATGCTCACGCGCCTTCTTCACCACCGCGCGCACATAATCGAGGTACGCTTCATCGTACTGGCCGGGACGCTCGTGCTCGATCGCCTCCCAGGTCACGAGAAAGCGCAGCACGTTGAAGCCCCAGTGCGCGAGCCTCCCCAGGTGCTCGTCCGCCTCGTCGAGCGGGAACGGTCTGCCGACGAAGCTCACCTCTGCCCAGTGCTCGAAGTCGGTGCCCAGGTGTGTCGCGCCGTTGGGCGAGAATGGCACCTTCGTGCTGCCGCCCAGATTGACGCCGCGAAGAAGCGTGCGGCGGCCCAAAGGGTCGATGAACCAGCCATCGCGGGCTGTGTAGCCATGCAGCGGCTTGCTTTCACTCATCATTACGCCTCATCAAGGATCAGTTTCTTGCGCTTTTGTGCAGACTACCAGCGAGATCGCGTCTCGATCAAGGAAGCTGGCTATGCAGGGAGAACCGTTGGCGGACGTCGCGAGGCCGACGTCACGACTGCATGTGCTTGCGCTTGTGAGCCACGTAGTCGACGAGGATGTACTCGCCGAGGCCCTCGGGCGTCGTATAGAAGACGCGCCCCTTGTTGATCTTCGCCATGTCGTTAACGAACTCTTTGAGGTAGTAGTTGCGGTCCAGCATGAACGTGTTGATGATGATCCCCCTGTCGGTGCAGCGCTTCACCTCTTTGAGCGTCTCGCGGATGGTGACTGGGCTCGGCGGGTAAGAGAAGAACGATCGTCCCCGCTCCAGGTGCGCGGTCGGCTCGCCGTCGGAGATCATGATGATCTGACGCGTCCCCACCTTGTGCTTCGATAGCAGCTTCTGCGCCAGGATGAAAGCGTGGTGCATGTTAGTGCCCAGCACCGACTCATCCCAACTCACGTAGGGTAGCTCCTCCGCCTTCACCTCACGCGCATATGCCGAGAACCCGACGACGTACAGCGAGTCGCGGGTGTACTTGCTGCTTATCAGGTTGTGCAGCGCCAACGCCACCTTCTTCGCCGCCTGGAAGCTGCCGCGCAACGCCATCGACCAGGAGAGGTCGACCATCACGACCGTCGCCGTCTGCGACAACTGCTCGCTGCGATAGACTTCGAAGTCGTCTTCGCTGAGTCGAAGCGGCGGCCGCGATGACGGCTCGCGTTCCAGCGCGTTCATGACCGTCCTCTGGAGATGGATGTGCATGGGGTCGCCGAAAGCGTAGCGCTTGGTCTCGTCGCCCTGCTCGCCGGTGAGGCCGGGGTCGTGCGTGATGTGCTTGCCGCCGCCCTCCGCCCTGATCCGGGCGTAGACCTCGGCCAGCGCCTTCTCACCGATCTTGCGCACGGCGCGGGGGGTCAGCTCCCAACCGCGGCCTTTGCGACGGATGTAACCCTCCTGCTCCATGACCTCCAGGAAGCGTCGAAGCTGCTCGAAGGACTCCTTCGCCTCCTCGCCCAGCAGCCTGCCGAGTTTGTCCGGGTCGATTTCGTTTATCTCGCTGCCGTACTCGACGCGCTCGATCTGGTGCTCCAGTTCGTCCAGGCTCTGCATGTAGTCCATGAGGCGCATCGCCTCGGCAATGTCCAGCCCTTCTTCGCCGCGGAACGGGTACTGGCTGCGCAGGCTGCGCATGGGGTAGAGCAGCTCCAGCTCGCCGGCGAGCTCATTCAGCTCCGCGAGCAGGTCCGGGTCCGCGATCTTGGCCGAAAACAAGTCCTGCAACTGCTGTCGCATGTCCGCAGGCAGGCTGTCCATCATACTCTGCATCTGCCCGATCTGCTGCTGCATCTGCGCGATCAGCTCTTCGAGGCTTTGCGGCGGGTTCGGTCCGAACAGGTCGCCGTGCTTCGCCATGAACTCGTCGAAATCAGGCTCGTTCCCGGCGATCTTCTCCGAGAGCATCTGGTTCAGGTCCTTGACCATCTCCTTCAGGCGGGCCATTTGCTCCGGTGACATCGACGAGATGCGACGGTGCAGCTCCTTGAAGAAGGTCTCCAGCATGGCCTTCCGGAGCATCTCCAGCAGCTCCTGGAACTTGTGTTGCGCCTCCGGGTCAATGAACTCGTAGTCCTCGAGGGCCTTCACCTCTCCGCCGACGTCCGTCGGCAGCGTCTTCAGGTGCTCCTGCTTGCGCTCGATGATGCTCTTCAGCATCGCCGCGAACTGCCGCTCGGAGTCTTCCTCGCCGGCCTGCGATTGCGCCGCAACGCCGGATCCGGCGGATGCCGCTTCATCGGTCTCCGACGGGCCGCCGAGGCGTTCCTGCGCCTCTTCAAGGCGGCGACGCAGCGTGCTCTTCTCCATGCGCAGGATCTCGTCCAGGCGTTGCCGGATATCTTCGATGACGGAGGTCAGGTCATAGCGGTCGAGCATCTGACGCCGTCGCTGGCGGAGGCGTCGCAGCAATTCCTGCAGGCCGGCGAAGCGCTGCCCCTGTTCATTCTGCAGGCCTCTTTCGAGCAGATTGCGAAGCGCCTGCTGCAGGTCGCCGAAGTTCATGAGGTCGTCGGTGATAGCTTGCAGCAAGCTATCGGCGTCGAGGGATGGGACTTCCTGCGTTCCGTCCCAGCGGGAGTAGCGGTACCTGTGCATCCTAGCCTCGATAGTGCGCGTAGCCGGACGCTTTGTCTTTGTTGAGGCGCTTGTTGAGGTGGAGACCCTCCAGCACGAACTCCACGGCAGAGGCGATGGCGGCCGGTCGCTCGCCTACTTTCAGCCGTCCGACGGCCCGCTCCAGACCCTGGACTTTGCCCAGCAACGGGAGGTAGCTCTCAGAGGGCGCCATGTCGGAGGCCTCCGCGACGAGCCCGCTCTTGAAGCTGGTGACTACCTCATCGAGGTCGTTCAGACTGAAGTGGCGGTTGAACACGGCGAGTACCGCGCCGGCGACCAACTTCTCAATTATCTGGCCCTCCCGTCCTTCTTCCAGGGTCTCGAACTCTATCTTGCCGCTTATCGCCGGCAGGACGTAGGGCAGGTCGCTGATGCGCGGGACGACCTCCTTTTCGTTCAGGCGGATCGAGCGGCGGAGAGCGTTCGACAGGATGCTCTCGTAGCCGGTGATCGATGCCCGCACCGACACGCCGGACCGCTGGTTGACGTCGGGGCTGCGACGGGCCAGTCGCGTGATCTCGACGACGATCTCTTTCATATACTGGGGCGCGAACACGTCCTTGCCGTCTTCCTGCGCCCGGTACATCTCCTGCTCCATGATGTCGATTTCGTCTTCGACTGTCCGGGGGTAGTGAGTACGGATCTGGGCGCCGTAGCGGTCCTTCAGAGGCGTGATGATGCGGCCGCGGTTCGTGTAGTCCTCCGGGTTAGCGCTGGCCACTACGTATACGTCGAGGGGCAGGCGAACGCGATAGCCGCGGATCTGGATGTCCCGCTCCTCCATGATGTTCAGCAGACCCACCTGGATGCGCTCCGCCAGGTCCGGCAGCTCGTTGATCGAGAAGATGCCGCGGTTGCTGCGGGGGATGAGGCCGTAGTGAATCGTCATCTCGTCGGAAAGATAGCGGCCCTCGGCCACCTTGATCGGATCGATCTCGCCGATGAGGTCGGCGATGGTGATGTCCGGCGTCGCCAGCTTCTCGCCGTAGCGCTCATCGGGCGTTTTCCACGTGATGGCGACGTCATCGCCCTCCTTCTCGACGCGCTCCAGGCATGCGCGGCAGATGGGAGCGTACGGGTTATCGTTGATCTCGCAGCCCGCGATTGCCGGGATGGCGTCGTCGAGGAGACTCATCAACTGGCGGATGAGCCGCGATTTCGCCTGCCCTCGCTCGCCCAGGAAGATGATGTCCTGGCCGGAGAGGATGGCGTTCTCCAGATACGGGAGCACAGTGTCCTCGAAGCCGATGACGCCGGGGAACAGCATCTCCTTGTTGCGTATTTTACGGATCAGGTTGCCGCGCATCTCTTCCCGCACCGGCCGCACTTGGTAACCGGACGCGCGCAACTCGCCGACTGTCTCAGGTCTTCTTTCGCTCACAAGCGTCTCCAACGACTGTCCGCCTTACTTGTGGACAGATGCTACCCCCATTATACGGCTTGGCTTCGAAGAGAGCAGTCGCTCCCGCTCTCAGGCTAGCGTTCTACGAAGGTAAGCGATGTTGGGCAAAGAGCGCCAGACCGCCGGCGGCCCCCGGGCGTCGATTCAGCGACGGGCGAATCGCTCCATCGCCGACCAGCCGCCGGGAAGCGCTGCGGTCACTGCCGCGATTTTGATTGCGTCGCCGGGGATGAACGGGAAAAACCCTGCCTGCAGCACCTGTCGCGGCCCCACGAAGCAGGCCAGCCACGGCAGTCCGCATGCGTAGATCAGGGCCTCGCCCAGGAGCAGAGGAATGAGTATGCTCATGCCGCGGTCCCAGCCTCGCTCCGCGAACCAGCCGACAACGAATGCCGCCGCGGCGAACCCCAACATATAGCCGCCCGTCGGGCCGCTGACGACTGCCCAGCCGCCGCTTCCGCCGTTGAACACGGGCATGCCGCAGGCTCCGGCCAGCCAGTAGCCGGCGACACTGCCCGCCGCAAGTCGGCTTCCCAGCGATGCGCCCAGGAAGAGAACGGCGAAGGTCTGGCCGGTAACCGGCACGGGCGTGAAGGGAAGCGGCAGTCGAAGCTGCGCGGACAGCGAAAGCAGCGCTACGCCCGCCAGAACGAGCGCGGCCTGGTGGGCTGCGGTCTGGCGCGGAATCAAGGCGGTGGCGATCGTCGGCCTGCGGATGCCGGCATCCATGCTGGTACTCCAATGGGAGGCGTGCCTGCCAACGGCCGGCTGAGGACGAATTGAGCCGGAGTAACCCGGCCCAACCCAGAGAGCCCGCCGACAAGCGGGCGATATGTCAGTATCCCAGGTAAGAGCGGCGGACTGCTTCGTCCTTGCCCAGGTTCTCGCCGGTATCTCCCAGCACCACCCTACCGATTTCGAGCACGTACCCGTACTGGGCTATGCCCAGGGCAAGGCCCGCGTTCTGCTCGACCAGGAGAATGGTGATGCCGTCGCTCTCATTGAGGGTCTTGATAATGTCGAAGATGCCCTGGACGACTAGCGGAGCCAGCCCCAGAGACGGTTCGTCGAGAAGAAGGAGTCGTGGGCGGGCCATCAGCGCGCGGCCTATGGCCATCATCTGCTGCTCGCCGCCGCTGAGGGTGCCTGCCGCCTGCTTTTCCCGTTCCTTCAGGACGGGGAAGTAGCGGAAGACACGCTCCAGGTCCTGCCGGACCGCGCGACCGTCGCGCCGGATGTAGGCGCCCAGGCGAAGGTTCTCCATGACTGTGAGCTCCGGGAAGATCTGCCGTCCTTCAGGCACCTGAGAGATGCCCATCTGGACGATCTTCTCCGGCGACAGCTTCTCGATGGAGCGCCCCAGGAACTGGATGTGGCCTTTTACCGGGTGCACCAGACCGGAGACCGTCCGTAGCGTCGTGCTCTTGCCCGCGCCGTTCCCTCCCAGGAGGGCAATGATCTGGCCCTCGGGCACCTCCAGGGAAACCCCGTGCAGCGCCATGACCGGTCCATAAGCGGTATAGAGGTCGCTGATCTTGAGCACTACTGTTCCTTCCCAAGATACGCTTCGATGACCGCGGGGTCCTTCTGCACCTCGACGGGCGTCGCCTCAGCGATCTTTCGGCCGAAGTCCAGGACGCAGACGCGGTCAGAAACGTCCATTACAAGCGCCATGTGGTGTTCGACGAGCAGGATGGTCACGCCCAGGTCGCTGCGAATCGAGCGGATAAGGCGCCCCAGAGCCTGCATCTCCTCGTGGCTTAGGCCGCTCGCCGGTTCGTCGAGTAGGACGAAGCGGGGGCGAGACACGAGGGCGCGGGCCAGCTCGACTCGCTTCTGGACCGCGAAGGGTAACCCGGCGACGGGCGCGTCGCGAAGCCCCTCAAAGCCGAGCACCTTCAGCACGTCCTCGGCGCGTTTGACCGCGAACTGCTCCTCGCGCATCACCTGAGGGAGCCGGAAAAGGCAGTCCACCAGGTTGCTCTTCATGAGCACGTGCTGTCCGACGAGCAGGTTCTCCAATACCGTCATCGTCGGGAAGAGCGCCAGGTTCTGGAAAGTGCGTGATATGCCCGCTCGTATGATCTTGTACGCCGGCATCTTCAGCAGGTCCTGCCCTTCGAAGCGGATAGAGCCGTGGTCGGGGTCATACACGCGGGTGATGCAGTTGAAGAGGGTGGTCTTTCCGGCGCCGTTAGGGCCTATCAGCCCCATGATCTCTCCCTCCTCGACATGGAAGGAGACGTTATCCAAGGCAACAACGCCGCCGAAGTGGATTGAGAGGTCGCCGATTTCTAGCTGAGCCATGACACCACGCCAATTGTAGAGCTAAATGCAGTGTGAGTATAGAGCTTAGTCGCTCGATACACAAAGCTGCGAGGCGAAAGCCCCGCATCCACTAGCTCGGGCCGCCTGGCGCGCCTGGAGGGATTCGAACCCCCGACCCTCGGTTCCGAAGACCGATGCTCTTTCCGCTGAGCTACAGGCGCAAGTGCCCGCTGTCCCTGCTGACTGAGCCAGTCTACCACAGGGAAATCATCTTCAACAATAAGCAGCAGGTGAGGCAACACGATCGATTTTGGCCCGGGAATCACGGCGTGGGCGTCCCCGAAGATTGCGGCGCGGCTTCTGGGGCGATAGATACCTGAACGGTCGCCTGAGCATATGTCGGATCTTGGGTGAACGCCTGGACAGTGACGGCGCCGTTCCAGGTCTCCGTTGGCTGTGCGATCTGGAAGGATATCGCCGACTCCTGGCCCTGCGGCGTCTCATCGGTAACGGTGAACCCGATGTTGGTAAGCTGAGTCCTGTAGAATTCGATGACGTCTTTCGGCGCAGCCTGGGCAAGGAACGTGATCTGCCACTCATATGTCGTCGCGCTGGTGCCCCAGCCGGTATCGGTGATCGTGGCATCGGCGTAGACGGGGACCTGCTGCGGCCAGTTGAGCGGCAGCGACTTGCTGACGTCGAGCTGGAGCGGTTCGGTAGTCGCCGTCCCCGAAACTGACTGGACCGAGAGGAAGATCATTGATTTCGCGCCATCGCTGCTGGAGGGTTGAATGACAACAGTTCCCGACATATCGGGGTAATCCGGGTTGCTGAACTGGACGCCCGCTACTTTCCCCGGGAAAGTCGATACCTGGACCTGCCAGGGGGATACGCTCAGCGCCTGCTCGTAGAACGCGTACACCTGGTCGACAGGGTCGCTGCTCTCTCGCAGGACGCCGAGTCCCTTCACATTGCTGGTCGTCGTGACCGTGGAGCCGATCAACTTCGATCCCGGGTATTCCGGCAACCCATCGGGCAGGCCGGGCGGCAACTTGTTAAGCAGGACCTGGTTCGTCGTGCCAGGATTCTGGCCGACCTGCATGAGTTTCTCCATCGCCGAAACCGCCTTGTCGTCGGAACCGCCGCATCCGGACGCGACGAGTCCGGCCGCGGTCGCGACAACGAGCAGGAGGGCAAACAGAACGCCAATGAAACGGAACGTTCGGGGACTACGACGTGGACTCGATGTCAAGGAAAACTCCTGGTGTGCTGCCCCGGGACGGGTGATATTGGGGTGGACGGAGGGATTCGAACCCTCGATCTCCAGGGCCACAACCTGGCGCCTTAAACCGCTCGGCTACGCCCACCGCAGAAAAGCGCTCTCTCCGTGTTGGCTGCGGCGTCCCGTCCTGGCGATACCCTGCCCTCATTTCAAGGCCCAATGAGGGCAAAAACAGCAGAAAAGCCTCTGCCGCTATCGAACGCCAGTGTAGCACGGGCGTAGAGGCCGATCAAGGACTGGGCCGTGGCGCGTCCTCATCGAATTTACGGACCAGCGGTTTCGGCGCCAAACCAGACTCCGACAGGGGCTGCCCACAGATTTTGGCAGTTTTACCGATTCTTAACCTGGCAGCTATAGGCGGAAAACATCCGCGCGCGAGAATGCGGATGTACCTCCTACCAAACATTTGAAAGCCGTCTGTGGTGTGAGGGTGCCAGAGGCGGTCTGGATTGGCGGAAGGCGGCCCGGCTCCCCCGGCCGTCTTCTGCTTTATCCGCCACATCAGTAAATGAGGCGGGCAGTTCCCGCCTCATTCTCGTATCCACCTTGGGTTTCGGTTCAGGCGCCGATGGCGTCGGCAACGCCCGATAGCCCCAACTCCGCCAGCTTGGCGCGACTCGGCTTGCACGTCGCGACGTCCCAGCCGCAGGCTTCCAGGAACTCGCGCTCCAGCGTCGCCACGTCGAGCTTGACGCCGGCGTGCGGCCCTTCGCTCATGGGCGGGTCGCCGATGAGTCGCGCCGGTATCTTGCGACGCATCGGGTTGTTGCCCTCGCGCACCTCGAACGCCATGCGCAGGTTGGCGATGCGCTCTCCGACGCGTCTGACTTCCTCCAGGGTCATGTCCCAGCCAGTCGTGGCGTTGATCCACTCGTGGATGTGGTCGTTCGGCCCGCACATCGTCACGAAGAAGCAGAGGCCGCAGCTATTGACGACGTGGAGGTACTCCGCCGCGCCCTTATGGAACGGCCCGCGTCCGCCTGCCTGCGCCTTGTCCGCGACGCGAGCCCCGGCGTTCCAGCCCGGGCGAGGGCTCGGGTCCCACTGCGTGTGACGCGCGGGCGTCGGGTCGAGTTTGTACGTAGTGTAGAAGTCGGGTGTGAGCTTGGGGTCGTGCATCGGCAGCTCCTCGCCGCCGATCTCCATCGCGAAGGGCTCGCTGGCGGGCCCGATTCTCGCGGCCGCCTTACGGATGCCGTCGGCGAGCACGTCTCCGAAGCCCTCACGCCTGGCGATCTTGTCCAGCATCTCGATGATCGCCGGCGTGTTCCCCCAGCGCAGCGCGATGCCGTCGGTGTCTTCCTTAGTGATGACACCGTTTTCGAAGCACTCGATGGCGAAGGAGATGACGGCGCCGGCCGCTATGGTGTCGAATCCGTAGGCGTTGCACAGGTGATTGAAGTACGTGAGCGAGTCCAGGTCGCCGTTCAGCATTAGCCCGCCGAAGCTGGTCATCGTCTCGTACTCAGCGCGATGGGTATGCCGTGGGAAAGGGTACTTCGGGTTATCGGATTCTTTGCTCTCCGCGCCGCAGGCAACCGGGCAGTGCCAGCAGCCGTAGGGCCTGTCCATCTTTGCGGCGTACGCGGTCGCGTTGAGCTCGCCGGCCTGCGGGAAGTCGGTGGCGCCGACGCCGCCCCAGTTCTTGATCGGTGCGTCGCCGGAGATCGCCGAGCTGGCGGTGATCCCCGGGGTACCCATCGTATGAAAGAAACCGACCAGCGGCTTGGCGAAAGCGTCGAGCGCCTCGCGAACCTTGGCCTGTACTTCCTTGTCGCGGGCGAGTATCGCCGCGCGCGAAGCGACGACAGCGATCGCCTTCAACCGCTTCGACCCCATGACAGCGCCCAAACCGCTGCGGGCTGCCACGCGACCATGGTCATTGCAGACGCCGGCCATGAGGGAGATCTTCTCGCCGGCGGGCCCGATGCAGGCGACGCTTGTCTTCTTGCCGTGCCGCTCCTTGAGCTTCGCCTCCGTCTCGATGGCGTCGAGGCCCCAGAGGTCGGAGGCGTCGCGCAGTTCGGCCTTGTCGTCGTCGATCAAGAGATAGACCGGCTTGTCCGATATCCCGCTCACGAGGACGCCGTCCCAGCCGGCATTCTTCAACCAGGGGCCGAAGTCGCCGCCGCCGTTGGCATCGCCCCAGCCGCCGGTCTTCGGCGACTTGGCGACGACCTGGAAGCGGCTGCCGAAGAAAGGCGTGCCACTGAGAAGGCCGGGCATGAAGCCAAGGACGTTCTGGGGCCCCAGCGGGTCCGCCCCCTTGGGAATCCTGTCGAAGAGGAGCCGCGACCCGGCGCCGTAGCCGCCGAAGTAGGTGCGATAGAACTCAGCAGGCATCTCCTCGGACACAAGTTCGCCTGCGTTCAAGTCGACATTGAGCATCTTGCCGTTGAAAGCGCGTTCGCCGTTGCTCATGAGGCCAGCCTCCCTTTTGATCAGCACGCCGGTGATGCTATTTGCGGTCTCGCTGTCAGCACTGTTCATCGTATCACGCCGGGGCGATAGAGGGGGAGAAGCGGCGACCGCGATCCAGTAGAACCGCGCTCGACGGGGACCTCCGGCTTCCGTCCGGACCGCCCCACACGGACTTTCGTGCCTGTGCTATCATTGGTGAAGACCCGTAAGGGTTGAGCCTAACATTCGGAACAACTAGACTGCCTTTTGTTCATGATGCAAAAGGTACCAGAGGCGAGTATGGCAGTTCTGGGAAGGATCCTCTCCGAGGCGCGGATCTCCCGGGGGCTGACCCTCGACGACGTTGAACGTGACACTCGAATCGCCCGGCGCTACCTGGAAGCGCTGGAGCATGACGAGTTCGATACCCTTCCCGCTCCTGTCTACTGCCGCGCTTTCCTGAGGACCTACGCGCAGTACCTTGGGATCGACCCCAAGGAAGTGCTCCAGTTCTACCCCGAGAAGGGCCGTCAGACAGCCGAGCTCGCGCCCCTGCCGCAGGTAACGAAGCCCCCGCCGCCGGCGCTCTCGCTCAACTGGATCGTCGCGGGCGGCGTCATTCTGGTGTTCCTTCTCGCCGGCGCCCTACTCTATCGCATGGGCTCGGGCGATGAAAAACAGGTACCGGCGGATGTCGGCGTGTCCGCCGTCGCGACGCTGCCGGCCGGCGAAGGTGCGGAGGTCGTGAACCCGAGCACCGCCCTCGAGCCTACCAGCGAGGCGACGCAGCAGGAAACGGTCGAGGCGCAGCCCGTCGCCGTGCCAGACGTCGCCGGCGCCATGGGCATGGATGCGCTCTCCCGCGTCAGAGCCGCCGGTCTGACCTACGTCGTCGTCAAAGTGTACGACGATGAAGTGCCTGCCGGCTTCGTCATCAGCCAGAGCCCCTCTCCGAACGATGAGGCCCGCACCGGCGACCCCGTCACGCTCGTAATCAGCCGCGGTCCGCGCCCATAGGTCTATCCGGCGCCTCCCGAGTATCCGCATCGATGTCGTACTACCTGCTGACGCTGGGCTGCCCCAAGAACGTCGCCGACTCTACGCGACTCGAACGCTCGTTGCGCCAAACCGGCCACACTCGTGCGCCGGCCGGGCGTGCCGCCATCCTCATCGTCAACACCTGCGCGTTCATCGACCAGGCGAAAGAGGAGTCGATAAACGCCATCCTCAAGCTGGCGCTAAAGAAGAAGAGCGGCCAGAAGCTCGTCGTCATCGGCTGCCTGCCGCAGTTGTACCGAAAAGAGCTGCTGGCTGAGGTCCCGGAGATCGACCACGTCCTCGGCGTCGAGTCGTGGGAGAAGGCCGCGGCCCTTGCCGGAAACGTAAGTCCGGAGACCGGCAGCGTTGCCGCGCCGGCCCGCCGCACCAGCGCCTATCTCAAGATTGCCGACGGCTGCAACGCCCGCTGCAGCTTCTGCATCATCCCGAAGATCAAGGGCCGCCTGCGCAGCCTGCCGCCCGACGCCGTCATCGAAGAAGCTAGACGCCTGCAAGCAGAGGGAGCGCGAGAGCTGGTGCTCGTCGCTCAGGACAGCACCGCCTACGGTCGCGACCTCGGCATCGAAGACGGCCCGGCCGTCTTGCTGGAGCGACTGGCCTCAGAAATGCCCGACGTTCCCTGGCTGCGCGTCATGTACGCCTACCCGGGCCGCCTGTCGAAGCGGCTGTTGCGCACGATGGCGGAGTTGCCGCAGGTATGCAAGTACCTCGATATCCCGCTTCAGCACAGCAGCCCCGCCGTTCTCCAGCGCATGCGCCGTCCCCACGACCCGTCGCAGACGCGTCGCATGCTGGAGCGCCTGCGTGAGGCGATGCCGGATGTCGCCCTGCGCACGACGTTCCTGGTCGGCTTCCCGGGCGAGACCGAGCAGGACTTCCAGCACCTCCTTGCTTTCGTCCGCGAAACGAGATTCGACCACGTCGGCGCGTTCATGTTCTCGCCGCAGGACGGCACGCCGGCCACCCGCATGCCCGACCAGGTGCCGGAGCGCGTCAAGCGACGTCGCTACCGGGAGCTCATGCGTCTGGCGAGAGAGACGTCGCTGGAGCGGAATCGGGCCTGGACCGGGAAAGAAATGACCGTCCTCGTGGAATCAGAAGCGAGCGCCGATAGGAACGGCAGGGCCATGTTCGTCGGGCGGACCTACCGCGACGCACCGGAGGTCGACGGCCTCGTATTCTGCAAGGGGGAAGCGCACGCCGGCGAGATGAAGCGGGTGCGCATCGTCGGTGCTATGCCGTACGACCTGCTGGCGGAGGCCGCGGCCGCCGATTAGACCCGAAGCAACTCCACGTCCCAGTCGAGCACTTCCGCGTCCAACCGGCTGGCGCGAATGAATCCGACGACTTTCGCCAGCATCTCGCTCGCGTGCCCGTTGCTGTTGGAAACGCAGCTAATGCCCAGTGAGGCCAGTTGCCAGCTATCCTGGTTGTCGATCTCGGCAATCGATACGTTGAAGCGGTTCCGGATGCGCGCCGTCAGCGACTTGACTACCTGCCGTTTCCCCTTGAGCGACGCGTTCTCCGGCAGTCGCAGCGTCACCCGGCACACGCCGACCATCATGGCTAGTCTTCCCTATCCGAGGCGCCGTCTTCGGGCAGCGGCGGCATGTCTTCCGGCCGTTCCAGGCCGAAGTGCTCCAGGAAGCGGACTGTGGTGCCGAAGAGCACGGGCCGGCCTGGTGTGTGCGCCCGCCCGACCTCTCCGATGAGGTCGCGCGCAAGCAGCGTCGCTACGGCGCCGTCCGAATTGACGCCGCGCACCGCTTCGATAGCGGCGCGTGTTACCGGCTGCTTGTAGGCGATGATCGCCAGCGTCTCCAGGCCCGCCGTCGAGAGCCGCTGGTGGTGGTCCATGTTCAGGAAGTTCTCGACGTAGCGCGCGGCCTCCGGCGCAGTGGCCATCTGGACGAGATTGCCGCTCCGCTGGATGCGAACGCCCCTCTGGCGGCAGTCCTCGGCCAGGGAGTCGAGCGCCTCTTCGACCTCCTTTTCGCTGAGGTGCAGGCTGCGCGTCAGGACCGTCAGCTCAACCGGCTCCTCCGCGACGAAGAGGAGGCTCTCGAGCGTCGCTTTCACCTTGTCGGGCGTGGGACGGCGTATCCTGGGCATGGCTCTACTGCTCGCCCTCGTTCTTTTTCGATTCGGGCGGGACCTCTTCGGTCGACGCTTGCGGTCCAGCGGGCGACGGGGCCGCCTCGCCCTCGCCGGCGCCCGGCACGACGCGCACCTTGCGCGCGCGTTTGCCTTCCTGCGGCTCAGCGGCGCCGGAAGGCGGCGGAACGCGGGTCGACTGGGCCGAGTAGTAGAGGCGCAGGCGCGGCTCGCCGGCCATGGCGACGCTCATCTGCTGCGTCACCGCCTCCTGCGTCACGCGCGCCACTTCGCTCGCAATCGCCGACAGGTCGCTCTCGGGGTCGACCATGACCTGCAGGTTAACCTCCACCGCCTTCTTTCGGCTGACGACCTTCGCGCGAACCGCCTCCACCTCCGGCAGGCCCGACACTATCTGCTCAAGTCGCCGCCCAACCGCAACCGTCGAAAGGACCGCTGCGCCAGTTTCCACGTCCCGCACCAGCACAGTCTTCTCCATTCGCGGCGCCAGCTCAAGCACGAGGAACGACAGGCCAACGAGGATGACGAATCCCGCGATCAGTGTGATGATCACCCTCGTCCCATTGGTCTCACGATCACCCCAAAATGTGGCAAAGTTGCGCAGCGCTTGGATCGTTTCGCCGCTATAGGCCCACGCCAGCACAATGACCATCGCCGCAAACGCGATGAGCACCACGACGCCGAGAACGACGACCAGGCGGTTGACCACGTTCATCCGACCCTCCTAACTCGTCTCCATCGCCGGCTGAAGCTCTCCCCGGAAGCCGCTGTCTTCGCGCCGGTCCAATCGCACCGCTTCGATGCAGTTTTCGAGCGGCTCCTCGCCGGGTGCGACGACGCGAATGTAGTTGCCCGTGAGCCCTTCCCAGGCATTGTCGCGCACCCTCTGCTCGAAGAGAACGCCCGCGACGCTGCCCTGGAATCGCGCCAGAAACCGTCCGCGAAGCTCCTCGCCGAGGGCCAGCATCTCCTGAACCCGCTCCCGCTTCGTCGCCGCGCTCACCTGGTCCGGCATCCTGGCGGCCAGCGTTCCCGGACGCGCCGAGAATGGGAAGACATGCAGCGCCGCGAACGCGGCCTCACCACAGAACCGCTGCGTCGCCGCGAAGTCTTCGTCGGTCTCGCCGGGCAAGCCGGCGAGGACGTCAGTGGTGATGGCGACGTCGGGGAAGCGCCGCCTTATTACGTCGACGGCGTCGGCGAACTCGCGCGCGGTGTAGCGACGCCGCATGCGCGCCAGCACGGCGTCGCTGCCGCTCTGTAGCGCTATGTGGAAGTGGCGGCAGAGGCGCTGGTCGCTCCATAGGTCGAGCAGCGCCGGCGTGACGTCCTGCGGCTGCACCGACGATAGCCGGACCCGCGGGATGGACGTCTCTCTGAGCACGCGCTCGATGAGAGCGACGAGACTGCCCCCTTCTTCGCGGCCGCGACCGTAGGCGCCGAGCTGAGTGCCCGTCAGAACGACCTCCTTGACGCCGTCGGCCTCGGCGCGTCTTACGGCGCGCAGGATCTCCGCGGCGGGGACGCTCCGCTCGCGTCCGCGCGTCTGTGGAACGACGCAGAAGGCGCAGACGTCGTTGCAGCCCTCCTGTATCTTCACGAACGATCGCGTGCGAAGACGGCCCGATGCCCCCGTTTCGTCGCGAGAAATGGCGTTTTGCAGCAATACCATCGTTGCCTGCTGCTTGTCCGCGTTGCCCAGGACCAAGTCCGCGCCCAGTTCGGAGAGGACCGCCGGCCTGACGGCCTCGGCGTAGCAGCCGGTGACGATGATGCGCGCCTGCGGCGACAGCCGGCGAGCAAGGCGCACGAGGTGTCGCGCCTTGCGCTCGGCGACGTGCGTGACGGCGCAGGTGTTGATGATAACGGCGTCTGCAGGAACCGCGCGGTCGGTTACGCGACAGCCGGCGGCGGCAAGCTCCAGCGTCATCGCCTCCGATTCCGCCTGGTTCAGCTTGCAGCCGATTGTGAGGATGGCGACGCTCTGGGCCGGAGACGGCAGGCGGCGGGCGGCGCCTTCTCGGGCGATTACTTCTGTGATCACGCCCTCATCATACCCGATGGCGAAGGTATGTCAACGCGAATCCAGCCCCCTGGCGCCCCGTCGGCTGGACGGCGTCAGCAGCCGCAGCGAGTGAAGCCGCAGATGGGGCAGCGGATGCAGCCCTCCCCGTGGACCAGCGGTCCGCCGCATTCAGGGCAGCGCGAGTAGCGAGAACGCCTTTTCTTCATCTTCGTATCCTCCTGTGGATCAGGACAGGTGTTCTATTCCTTACCATAACAGCATATATGTTCTGTTGTCAAGCCCCGCGACAATGTTGCCGCTGGTTTCCGCGGGGGATATCATCAGCGACGACGCGGAGGTCGCCGTGCGGATTCTCATCGGCCCGCAGGAGTTCAAGGGAAGCCTTACCGCTCGCCAGGCCGCGGAGGCGATCGCCGCCGGTCTGCGACGCGCGCTGCCCGACGCCGATCTCGACCTCGCGCCCATGGCCGACGGCGGCCCCGGAACCGTGGACGCCATCCTGTCGTCGACACGTGGGCACGTGGAGAAGACGACGGTACAGGACCCCCTCGGACGGCCCGTCGAGGCAACCTGGGGCATGCTCGGCGGCGGCCCGACCGCCGTCATCGAAATGGCCGCGGCCTCGGGGCTGGTCCTTCTCACGCCCGAGGAGCACGACCCCCGTCGCACCAGCACTTACGGGACCGGCCAGCTCATCCGCGCGGCGCTGGACGCCGGCTGCCGTCGCCTGATCGTCGGCGTCGGCGGGAGCGCGACGAACGACGGCGGCGCGGGCATGGCGCAGGCCCTCGGCGCCCGGCTGCTCGACGCCGAAGGACACGACCTGCCGCCGGGGGGCTCTTCGCTGGCCGCGCTGGCGCGAATAGACGTCTTCGGCCTCGACGCCCGCCTCAAGCAGTGCGAGGTCACCGCCGCGACCGACGCCGTCAACCCGCTGTGCGGTCCATCGGGCGCAAGCCTGGTCTACGGGCCGCAGAAGGGCGCGACGCCGGAGGTCGCGGCCGAGCTCGATGCGGCGCTGCGACACTACGCCGACGTGATCAGGCGCGACCTCGGCGTCGACATCGCCTCCGTTCCCGGCGCCGGCGCAGCCGGCGGGCTCGGCGGCGGACTGGTCGCCTTTCTGGGGGCGCACATCGAATCGGGAGCGGACCTCGTCGCGGAGGCGATAGGCCTGCCGCGGCGCATCGCCCTGGCCGACGTGGTCTTCACGGGCGAAGGGCGTTTGGATGCTCAGACAGCGTACGGAAAGTCGGTCTCAGTCGTTGCCCGGCTGGCGAAGGACGGCGGACGGCCGGTCATCGCGCTGGCCGGAAGCATTGAGGGGGATGCGCCGGCTCTGGCGGCTTCCGGCATCGATGCTGCCCTTCCGATCGCGAGGGAGGCGATGCCGGAGGCGGAGATGTTCGAGCAGGCGGCGTCGCTCCTCTCCGACGCGGCGGAGCGGGCGGCGCGACTACTTCTCGTCGGGCGGTCGCTCGCCCCCTGACACGTCGGCCTCGCCTTCCTCGACGGCGGCTTCCTCCGGTAGCGGACGCGGGTAATTCAGCAGCAGCAGCACGAGCAGAGCTATCGCAACCCCGATTGGCAGCACCAGTCCGCCCCAGCCCACGTCGTTCCGCGCGCCGTGAAAGACGCCCGTGCAGATCGCGATGAGCTGCTCGAAGACGCCCAGCCAGAGGATGAAGCGATAGCGCGTCGGATGCCACGCCGCGATCAGGTAGAGGACAGCGGTCACGAACAGGGCGCCGCTGAAGGCCCTGCCCGCCAGCACGCCCGTCGGTTCGACCGCGTCCTTGAGCTTGAACAGGAAGCTGTGGAAGACAAGTTGGACGGCGCCGCCAAGCAGGTCCCAGGCGGCCATGAGCAGGAAGATCAGGCGCAGCGACCGTTCGGGGACAAGTCTCTCCTGGAAGTTCGCCAAGGTCCCTCTCCCCCTTTCAAGCGAGACTTACTGCGCATTCTAACACACGCGGCAAGACGGCCCGGGGCGATTCCGGGGGCCTGCGCGCCAGGGAGAACTAGTCGAGGCCGAGCTCAGCCAGCGACTCCTCCGACAGGCCGAAGAAGTGCGCGATCTCATGGAGGACCGTTGTGCGCACCTCACGCACCAGGTCCGAGTCGTCGGGGAAGTCGCGCTCCAGCGGCTCGCGGAAGAGGGTGATCTTGTCGGGAATCTCGAATCCCCCACTGCCGGTCCGCTCACTGAGCGGGACGCCGTCGTACAGCCCGTAGAGGCGGTCGCTCTTCTTCGCGCCCGACGCCCGGTAATCGGATGGGCCGGGCCGCCGCTTGACGACGATGTCGACGTTGGCCAGATGCGCTTTGAAAGGCTCAGGGATCTCCGCCAGGGCGTCGAGGACAAGTCGATTGAAGCGGCGCGGTCTCATTATGATAACCGTAGATGGGGGACCAAGATGCGGCGTTCAGGCGCCGGGTTTGCGGGGCTGGTCCTGACTGTAGCACTCCCAGAGGGCCTGATAACCCTTGCCCAGGATAGCGTTCCTGATCTCTTCCTTCTCCAGCGCCAGCATGTCCTGGAAGACTTCCTCGCAGAGCTGCGCCGCGCCCGGGCTTCCCGAGTCGATGATCCGCCGCGCGATCGCCGGCCAGACGCCGGACGTCGTCAGGCTCTCGATGTGTTTGGGCCACCAGACGGAGCAGATCTTGTCGGGGATGCGAAAACGGGGGCGAAGCTGTTTCAGGCTGCGGAAACGCTCTTCGGGGGTCTTTACCGGCTGCACGAGCTTCAGCATGGGGCCGTCCACGGAGCTGAAGCGAGTATCTATGAGCAACCGCTGACTGATGACTACGAACCGGAGCGTCAGCACGTCCGCCGACTCGACGGTCTGAGCAATCTCCTCGACATTTAGCTCGTAGTCGTTGTCCATGACCTCTTCTCGGTGTAGTACCCCGCCCTAGAGCTTGTTTGATTGTAGCACCGGCGGAAGCCTCGCTCAAGGGCTGAAACCCCCTAGCAGGTTGTCGACGGCCGCCGCCAACTGCTAGAATCGATACTTGCCCCGCGATCGCCGTCAGTCCCCGGAGGTAGGGATGCAATCGGGGAAGACTCACTCTTCGCAGCTTCGCCGGTCAGCGGACGGACCCCCATGAGCTACGCCACCGCCTTCGAGAGCTTCGACGCCGTGCGCGACGACTGGCTGGCGCTTATGTCGCCGCCCAGAGCGCGGCAGGTGTTCCAGCACCCCCGCTGGCAGCAGGTGTGGCTCGACGTGTTCGACCGCAAAGAGGATGCGCGGTTCCTCACGGTCCGAGACGGCGGCGCGCTCGTCGGCCTGGCGTCGCTCCTGGTCACGGGAGAGCGGGTCTCCTTCCTCGGCGACAGCAGCATCTGCGACTACATGGACTTCCTTCTTTCGCCCGGAAAGGAGGACGGCGCCCTTTCCGCGATCATCGACACACTGCTCGCGGACGGTCATCGCGACTTCGATTTCTGGGGCCTGCGAAGCGGCTCGCCGGCGCTGGCGCTGCTGCCGCGACTGGCCGAACGGCGCGGCCTCCACGTCCGCATCGAGGACGAGGCCGTCTGCCCGCAGCTCGACCTGCCGGCGACGTGGGAGGAGTACCTGGAGCGCCTCGGCGGGAAGAACCGACACGAGCTGCGCCGCAAGATGCGCCGCCTCGAGAAGACCGCCGGAGCACCGGAACTGCGCGTGCTCTGCTCCCCACAGGAGTTCGAGCAGGGCATGGACGACTTCCTGCGCCTGATGACCTTGAAGTCGGACAAGGCGCAGTTCATGACGCCGGAGATGGAGCGCCTCTTCCGCCGCGCGGGCGTGGCACTGGCC
>Ga0315281_10004870_pt1 | contig 19369 bp, 22 predicted proteins | sample YL17G07_0_MG_FD_204540 | JGI IMG/M metagenome (GOLD analysis project Ga0315281, IMG submission 204540) | Sediment microbial communities from Yellowstone Lake, YNP, Wyoming, USA - YL17G07_0 | ecosystem: Environmental > Aquatic > Freshwater > Lake > Sediment | place: USA: Wyoming | collected... | reverse complement strand
CCGTTTACGAGCGCACGGGAGCCCTGCTCACGGGGCATTTCCAGCTCTCCTCGGGCCTGCACAGCGACCGGTACATCCAGTCGGCGCTGGCCCTGCGCAATCCGGCCGACGCCGAGGCCCTGGGGGCGGCGGTGGCGGCGAAGTGCGCGGGCGCGGGAGCCACGCTCGTGGCCGGGCCGGCGTTGGGCGGGATGATCATTGCCCACGAGGTCGCGCGCGCGCTGCGCGTTCCCATGATCTTCACCGAGCGCGACCCGGACACGCGCAGGATGTCCCTGCGCCGGGGTTTCGCGGCCGGACCCGCGGACCGCGTGGTTATGGTCGAGGACGTCGTGACGACGGGCGGCTCCGTTGCGGAGGCGGGGGCGGTCGTCGCGGCCACGGGCGCCACGATCGTCGGCTACGCCTGCATCGTGGACCGGTCGGGCGGCAAGCCCCTCCCCTGGAACTCGCCCCTCGCCAGCCTCGCCAAGCTCGACCTGCCCGCGTGGAAGCCCGAGGCCTGCCCGCTGTGCGCCTCCGGGTCGAAGGCCGTGAAGCCGGGCAGCCGCCCAGCATCGGCCCGGACATGACGGGGGCCCGGGCATGACGGCGCCCGTGGACGGCACGATCCGGATCGCGGTCGCCGGCTGCGGCCGCTGGGGATCCAACTACGTGCGCGTCTGCCAGTCGATCGAGGGGTGCGAGCTGGCGGGGGCGTGCGATCCCGACCCGCGCGCCGGGAAGCGGCTCGCGCGCCAGCTCGGAAGCGCGCCGTTCTACGACGACCACCGGAAGCTTCTCGACGAGCTCAAGCCCGACGCGCTCGTGGTCGCCACCCCGGCGACCCTGCACTACCGCGTGGTCACTGACGCGCTGGACGCTGGCGCCCACGTCCTCGTCGAGAAGCCGCTGACGACCCGGGCCAATCAGGCCGCGAAGCTGGTCGAGCTCGCGGACAAGCGGAAGAAGGTGCTGATGGTGGGGCATATCTTCCACTACCACAGCGCGGTTCAGCGCCTCGAGTCCATGATCTCGGCCGGCGAGCTCGGCGCGGTGCGGTACATGTACTCGGTCCGGACGAACCTGGGTCCCATCCGGGACGACGTGAACGTTCTCTGGGACCTGGCCGCGCACGACGTCGCGATCCTCGCGTATCTCGCGGACGAGATGCCCGGCGAGGTCTCGGCCTCGGGCCAGAGCTACCTGCGCCCCGGCATCGCGGATGTCGCGTTCGGCACGCTCTACTTCCGCCGCCGCCGCGCGATCGGGCACTTCCAGTCCTCGTGGCTCGACCCGCACAAGGTTCGCCAGCTCACCGTTATCGGGTCGAAGCGGATGGCCGAGTTCGACGACATCAGCACGCAGGAGCCCCTGCGCGTTTTCGACCGGGGCGTGGATACGGAGAAGAAGTTCAGCGTTGGCGACTTCGGCCAGTTCCAGCTCATGCTCCGGGACGGAGATATCCACATCCCGCACGTCGCCGTCGAGGAGCCGCTCCGGGCTCAGCTCGGGCACTTCATCGAGTGCCTGCGCACCGGCCGTTCCCCGCGGACCGACGGGCGGTTCGGTCTCGCGGTCGTCCGGACCCTGGAGGCCCTCGACGAGTCCCTGCGGCACCACGGCCGCCCGGTGAAGGTCCGCTGATTCGGCGCCGTCTGCCGCGGGGCGTCCGGATGGGTCCGGGCGCCGTCATCGAACCCGGGGCCGTCATCGGGGTCAGGACGGGCCGGGACATCCCGGACCTGTCCCTGACCATAGGGGCCCGGGCGAAGATACGGTCGGGCACGATCCTGTACCTGGGGTCGCGGATCGGAGAGAGGTTCGAGACGGGCCACTACACGATCGTGCGGGAGGAGAACACGATCGGGAACGGCGTCCAGATCTGGAGCCACAGCGTCGTGGACTACGGCTGCACGATCGGCAACGACGTGCACCTGCATTCGAACGTGTACGTCGCGCAATACAGCATCCTCGAGGACGGCGTGTTCGTGGCGCCGGGCACCGTGCTCCTTAACGATCCCCACCCGGGCTGCGCGTTCTCGCGCCAGTGCATGCGGGGGCCCACCCTGTGCCGGAACGTGTGTGTCGGCGGGGGATGCACGCTGCTGCCCATGATCAAGATCGGCGAGGGCGCGATCATCGGCGGCGGGTCGGTGGTCACGCGCGACATCCCCGCCGGCGCCGTGGCTTACGGCGTCCCGGCCCGCGTTCACGGGAGGCGCGAGGACCTCAAGTGCCGGACCGGCCACACGCTCATGGCCTACCCGCCGGAGCGTGCCCAGCCGCGAAAGAAGGGCCGCCGTTGAGTGAGCCGCTGATTCGCCTCGTCGATATGGGGCGAATCCACGCACCGATCCGCGCGGAGATGGACGCCGCGATGAAAGCCGTCATCGACCGCGGATCGTTCATCCTGGGGCCCGAGGTCAGGGATTTCGAGGCCGAGTTCGCGGCCTACTGCGGCGTCGCGCGCGGGGTCGGTCTCGATAACGGGACCTCGGCGCTCGAGTTGATCCTCCGGAGCCTGGGCGTGGGGCCCGGGGACGAGGTCATCGTTCCCGCCATGACCTTCGTCGCGACGGCGTCCGCGGTCCTCATGGCCGGCGCGAAGCCCGTCCTGGTGGACGTCGACGCCGCGACGTACACGATGGACGTCGCGCAGGCCCTCGCGAAGACGACGCCGCGGACGAAGGCCGTGATCCCCGTCCACCTCTACGGCTATCCGGCGCCGATCGTCCCCCTGGTTGGGGCGGGAAAGGGGAGGTTCCACGTCATCGAAGACTGCTGCCAGGGCCACGGGGCGCGGCTCGGCGGCCGGAGAGTGGGATCGATCGGAGTCGCCGGGGCATTCAGCTTCTATCCCGCGAAGAACATAGGCTGTTTCGGCGACGGCGGGATGGCGGTCACGAACGACGATGGGTGCGCCGCCAAGATCGCGATGCTGCGCAACTACGGCGAGGCGAAGAAGTACGAGCACCTCTATCTCGCCTACAACCGCCGGCTCGACACCGTCCACGCCGCGGTTCTCCGGGTCAAGCTTCCGCACCTCGACCGGTGGAACGACCTTCGCCGGGCGGCGGCGAAGGCGTACCGGCGGGCGCTCGCGGGAACGTCCCTCGGGCTTCCGCCCGACGCCCCGGCCGGCGACGAGCACGTGTACTACATGTTCGTCGTGCGGTCTTCCCGGCGCGACGCGCTTGCCGCGCACCTCAAGGCCCGCAACATCGAGACCGGAATCCACTACCCGTACCCGCTTCACCTTCTTCCGGTGTTCAAGGATCTCGGGCACCGGGCGGGCGACTTCCCGGTCGCGGAGGCCGTCGGCCGCGAGGCCCTCTCGCTCCCGATCTTCCCCGGCATCACGGACGGCGAGATCGGGCGGGTCGCCGAAGCCGTGGCCGCGTTCGAACGCGGGCACGCCTGACCTGAAATGGCCGCCGCAAGGGGACGAGTGAAGACCGCCGTCGTCATCCCCGCGCTCAACGAGGCATCCGTCATCGCGCGCGTCGTCCGCGGCGTCCTCCGGCGGCCGGAAGTGAACGCGGTCTGGGTCGTGGACGACGGGTCCTCGGACGGGACAGCCCGTCTGGCCCGACGGGCTGGTGCCCGGGTCATCGTCCACCCGCGGAACCGCGGGGTCGGGGCGGCGCTTCGGACGGGATTCCGGGCCGCGGTGCGGGCGGGGTACGGAACGATCGTCGTCATGGGCGCCGACGACCAGGACAACGCGGGGGAAATTCCCCGCCTGCTGGCGAAGCTTGACGCCGGTTTCGACTTCGTCCAGGGGTCGCGCTGGCTCTCACGCGGCCGCGTCGTCAACATCCCGCTCTTCCGCCGCGTGACCACGATCGTGTACTCGGCGATCTTCACCGCGGTCTCCGGCCGCCGGATCACGGACGGCACGAACGGGTTCCGCGCGTTCCGGACCCGGGTCCTGCGCGGGATCGACCTGGGACAGAAATGGCTCGACACCTACGAGCTTGAGCCGTACCTCTACTGGAACGTGATCCGGCGGGGATACCGGGTGGGGGAGGCACCGGTCACGAAGCGCTACCCGAAATCCGGCCGGGGATACACGAAGATGAAGCCGTTCCGGGACTGGTGGCGCATCCTGCGTCCGCTCATCCTGCTGTCGCTGCGCCTGCGCCGGTAGCGGCCAACCCATGGACCGGGTCCGGACCTTCCTCGCCGCCCTCGATCGGTCGGACTTCTCCGTCCTCGGGCGGCTCTACCTCGCTCCCGGCCGGTGGCTGGCGGTCACCCCGTCGGAGTACCTGGTCGTCCTGGTCGCGGGCGCGGCCTGGATCGCGGCCGCGGGATGGATCGCGTGGCGCATCTTCCGGCGGGGGACTCCCGCGTCCGCGTCCTCCGACCCGCGGGCGGCCGGATCGCTCTTCCGCGCGGCCCTGGTCCTCTACCTCGGCGCGGGCGCGTACGTCACGCTCGTCTACCCGCCGACCTCGGACGAGCCGCATTACCTTAACCTCGCCGAGAGCCTTGTCGCCGACGGCGACATCCGGCTCGCGGACAACTACGCGCGGGGCGACTACCTCCGGTTCTACCCGGTTTCCGGGATCGACCCCCACACGGTCGTGACCCCGGACGGCGAGATGTACTCCCAGCACACGATCGGGCTTCCGCTCCTGGTCCTCCCGGGATACGCGATCGCGGGACGCTGGGGGTCGCTTCTCATACTCGCGCTCGTCGCGGCGGCGCTGGCGCCCGCGCTCTACCGGCTGTGCCGCCGGGCTGGCGTGGCATCCCGGGCGGCGCACGTGACCGTGGGGTTGACGGCGGCCACGGCGCCGCTCGCATTCGCCTCCACGCTCGTCTTCACCGACGTCCCCGCCGCCCTGCTCGCCGCCACCGCCCTCGCCGGCTCGTCCTCGGTGTGGATCCCCGCCGCATGCGCATCGGCTCTCCCCTGGCTGCATCCCCGGTTCGCCGCGATCGCGGCCGGACTCCTGGCCGTGAACCTCCTGCGCTCGCGGAACCGCGCCGGGGTCCTTGGGATATGGGCTGGTGCCGCCGCCGCGTCGGGCGCCGTGTTCTTCGCCGTCTACCATGGCGCCGCGCTGGTCTCGGCGCTGAACGTCCTGACCGAACGGTACCCCGCCCGGCTCGACGAGCTTTCTGGCACAACGATATGGGACAACATTGCGCTCCGGTTCCTGCTCCCGGGCATCTTCGCCAAGCTCTTGGACCGCGACTTCGGGGTACTGGCGTTCGCGCCCTGGCTCGTCGTCCTCCTCCCCGGCATCGTCGTCGCCGCGCGCCGTCGGAAGTTCCCGCATGCGGACCTCGTCCTCGGCGGCGGCGCTTACGCGCTGATCACGTGCCTGTACCGCAACTGGGCGGGCTCCGCATACCCGGGACGGACGCTCGTGGCCCTGCTCCCGTTCGCGATTCCGTATCTCGGAGTCGGCGTGGAGTGGGCGCTCGGCGGGAGAGCGCGCGCACGGTCGCTCGCCGCGCTCGCCGCGGTCGCGATCGCGACCGCGTGGCTCCTGACCGCGATTCCCGTGCTCCGGTACACTTCGGGCCGCGAGTGGATGGCCGCGAAGGCGGGGGTTTCCTGGCGCGTGCTCCCGTTCACGTGGTTCCCGTCGTGCACGCTCGAGCGCGCACGCGATCCGGGACGGATCGGGACGGCGCCTTGAACATCCTCTACCTCTCCGCGCTCGTGCCGTTCCCGGTGACGGACGGTGACAAAGTGCGGGCGTTCTGGACCCTGCGGGCGCTGGCCGGGCGCCACCGGGTCTGGGGGTTCTTTTTGGACCCTGAAAACCGGGGCTCCCTTCCGGGGCCCGTGCGGCGGCTTTGCGCCGGCGCGAGGGTGATCCCCCTTTCCGGCTCCACCAGGGCCTCTCGGGTCTTCTTTGGGGCCCTGAAGGGCCTTCCAGTACACTCCTACGCGTTCTGGACCCCCCGGATCCAGGCCCGGCTGGCCGGGGCCCTGTCCCGGTGGCCCGTCGAGGCCTGCCATGTCCACCGGATCAGGATGATGCCCTACGCCGAGCGGCTGGGGCTCCCGTACCAGCTCGATGCCACGGACTCGATCAGCGCGTACTTTCGTCGCGCGGCGCGCCTCCCGGGGTGGCGCCGCCTCTACGCGGCCGCGGACCGGCGCCGCGTCGAGAGCTGCGAGCGCCGGTGGGGGAACGGCGCCGCCGCCGTAATCGCGATCAGTTCCGAGGAGAGGCTGAATCTCGTCCGGCTCGGGATCCGGGCTCCCGTCGTGGTGGCGCCCAACGGACTCGACCCGGGCCACTGGCGGGACGCCCGGCTGCGGCGCGAGCCCGGCCTCCTGGCCTTTGTGGGCAACCTCGGCTATCCGCCGAACGTGATGGGACTAGAGTGGTTCCTCCGCGAGGTCGCGCCCGCGATCCGGAGGCGGGCGCCCGACGCCCGGCTCGTGATCGCCGGCGGGGCGGCGCCCGCGGGACTGCGGGCGGCCGCGGCGTCCTGTCCGCTGCCCGTCAGGTTCGCCGGGTTCGTCCCGGACGTTCGCCGGCTGCTCTGGCGCTCGGCGGCCTCCATCTGCCCGCTCCCGCTCGCCGCCGGACTCCAGAACAAGGCCGTGCAGGCGATGTTCTGCGGGGCGCCGGTGGTGGCGACGCCCAATGTCGCCCGCGTCATCGGCGCCCGGAACGGAATCGAGGCGGCGGTGGCAGCCACGCCCCCCGCGTTTGCCGCCGCCACGGTCCGCGTGATCTCGGAGCCGCGCGCGGCCCGGGCGATGGCGGTCCGGGCGCGGAGGCTCGTCGCGCGCCGGTTCACGGAATCCGCCGCCCGCCGCGGCATCGACCGGGCGACCGCGCTTCTGGCGCGCGCCGCCTTTGGCGAGGTGAACCGGTGGAGCTGAGGAACATGGTCGTCTTCCGTACCGACCGGATCGGGGATCTCGTCCTCACCCTGCCCGCGATCGCGGCGCTCGCGCGATCGTTCCCCGCCGGCCGCGTTTCGGCCGTCGTGGCGCCCCGGACCCGCGATATCGTGGACGGCCAGCCGTTCCTGCACGAAGTCTTCACGTGGGACGGAAGGACCTCGACGGGCCCCTTGATCCGGTGGCTCCGGGACCGCCACTTCGACGCCGCGATCCTGTTCTACCCCCGCCCCCGGCTCGCATGGGCGGTCTGGCGGGCCCGGATCCCCGTCCGCGTCGGGACGGGGTTCCGCTGGTACTCGGCGCTCCTGAACCGCCGCATCAGGCTTCGCCGGAAGGGAACCGACCGCCACGAGGTGGAGCACAGTCTCGACCTGATCGCGCCTCTCGGCGTGAAGGAAGGTGATCCCCGGCTCGTCCCCCTGGTCGTGTCCCGCGACTCGACCGAGGACGCCGCCCTGCTCCTTGGCCGCACGGGAGTCGAGGGCGGCTACGCGGTCGTCCACCCCGTGGGAGGCGGATCGGCGCTGAACGCCTCTCCCGCGCACTGGGGCCGGATCGCCTCGGCAATCGAGAAGACGGGGGTTCCCGTTCTCGTGACCGGGACGCTGGCCGACGCGGCGACGGCCGCCGAGGTGCTCCGGGCCGCGGGCATGTCCTCAAGGCGGTTCGTCTCCCCGGCCCGGCTCGCTACGCTGGCCGCGATCCTGGGCGGCGCCCAGGTGGTGGTGGGGCCCTCCACCGGTCCCATGCACATGGCCGCCGCGATGGGACGGCCCACGGTCACGCTCTTCTCCCCGGTCCGCTCTCAGGGCCCGGGCCGCTGGCGTCCGTACCACCGGCAGGGAGCGGTCCTCCTGCCCGAAGGAGTCACGTGCCGCGCGTGCCTGCAGGGCCGTTGCCGGCGTCACCATCCCATGGACACGATCACGCCCGATCGGGTCCTGGAGGCCGTGCGCCAGGCAACAAACGCGTGAGAGCCTCCCGTCCCTTGATCCCGTTGCTGGCGATCCTCTGCTTCTCCGGATGCGGTGGCCGGTACGTCGTCAAGGGCTCCCAGATCGAGGAGCCCGGCGCCCGGGTGGTGGGCGAGGAGTTGGTCGAGCCGGACCTCATGGAGTACGCCACGGTCAAGGGCGACACGCTCGCCAAGGTCGCCGCCGACCACCTGGGGTGGGACCGGCTATGGCTGCACCTCAAGGAGTGGAACAAGCTGCCGCAGGGCGCGAAGGACCCGTTGCCGGAAGGCACGAAGATCGTCATTCCGCTCCGGTTCAAGCCGCTTGCTGGCGCCCGCGCGGCGGCTGCGGTCGCTCCCGCGCTCCAGCCGGCGAAGCACCGGGTGGCGGCGGCGCCGCCGAAGCCGGTGGTTCGCCCGCCCTCGCAGGTGTTTCGCGTGGGCGAGAAGCTCACGTTCGACGTCAAGTGGTACGCGATCACGGGCGGCCAGGCGACGCTCACGCTGGCACCCATGGACGTCGTGAACGGGGAGCCGTGCTGGCACATCATCGCGCTCGCGAAGAGCAAGATCGTCTTCTTCTTCAAGGTCGAAGACCGCATCGAGAGCTTCAGCACCGCGGCCGAACTCCTTCCCGTCCAGTTCGAGAAGCACCTGCACGAGGGCCGGTACCGCAAGGATCTCGTCGCCATTTTCGACCGCGACCGCGGCAACGCGAAGTGGGGCTCCCTTCTGGTTCCGCTCAACGCCGGCTGCCGGGATCTCCTCAGTGCGTTCTATTGGTTCCGCACGATGGCGCTTCCCCCGCCGGGGCAGGAGGTCAACGTCTGCGTGCACACGGACAAGACCAACTTCCCGATGGGGGTCAAGATCCTGCGCCGCGAGACGGTCAAGGTCCCCGCGGGCACGTTCCGGACGATCCTGATCAAGCCGTTCCTCAAGTTCGAGGGACTCTGGCGCCAGCGCGGGGACATCCTGATCTGGGTGACCGACGACGCCGCGCACATTCCGGTTCTCGTGCGGAGCAAGGTCTTTCTGCTAGGATCAGTTGACATCGTGCTCACGAAGCTGGAGCGACCTCAATGAAGACCCAGAGGCCCCTGCCCCGCGTTGACCTCGCGCGGGTCCGGACGATCCGGCTGGCGTCCCGGCCCAGCAAGGTCTCGCTCGCGCACCTGGCGGCCGCCCCCCGAAAGGGGGCGAGCTGGCGCGCGATCGAGCGCGGACTCCCGAAGGTGCTCGCGGCCAAGGACTTCGTCGCCCTCGCCGACGCGGTCGCTGGTGCTGCCCGGCATCGGAAAACAGTGCTGTGGATGATCGGCGCCCACGTGATCAAGACCGGGCTCTCGCCGGTCCTGATCGAGCTCATGCGCCGCCGGGCGCTCACGGCCCTCGCCATGAACGGGGCCGGCGCAATCCACGACTTCGAGATCGCGCGCCACGGGGCGACGTCCGAGGACGTGGCCCAGGGATTGAGGGATGGGACCTTCGGGATGGCGCGGGAGACGGGGGAGTTCTTCGCCCGTGCCCTCGCCCGCAGGCTTCTCTCCGGCTACGGCGAGGCGGTCGGGGCGGGAATCGCGGACGAGCGCCTGCCGAACCGGCGCGTCAGCCTCCTGCACGAGGCGTTCGTCCGGGGGATTCCGGCGACCGTCCATGTCGCCATCGGGACCGACATCACCCACGCCCAGCCCTCGGCCCGGGGCGAGGACATCGGCCGGGCCACGCACGAGGACTTCCGCAAGCTCTGCGCGGTGGTTGCCACCCTCGAGGGCGGAGTCGTCCTCAACGTCGGCTCCGCCGTCGTCCTGCCCGAGGTCTTCCTCAAGGCCCTGACCGTGGCGCGCAACCTCGGTTACCGCGTCCGCCGGTTCACGGCCGCGAACCTGGACATGATCCAGCACTACCGCCCGAACGTGAACGTCGTCCAGCGCCCGACGCAGCTCGGCGGCCGCCGCATCGTGCTCACCGGGCACCACGAACTCCTGGTGCCCATGCTCGCCCAGTCGATCATCGAGAGGCTGTAGTCCCGAGACGCGGCCAGGGCCTGCTCGCGCTCGCTCCCGCTTCGCGGAGGTCGCTATGGGATGATGATCCGATGATCGTGGTGGTGGTTGCTCTCGCGCTCCTCGCCCACGCTGAGGGAGCGTGCATGCCCGCAGACGTGGCCAAAGTCCTTCCGCGCCGCGCGTACCTGCACTCGGTAGAGAACAATCGTGCTGGGCACTGGCAGACGAGCCCGGCCATGTTCCCGATCTCTCTCGGGGCGACTCAGGGGGTGGTGGTCTTCTATGGGCGCACGATTTACGAGGGCGAACACGAGGACCAGGAGAAGTTTACCTACGAGATCGCCTTGCTCGAACGCGGCCGGGAGGGGCTCAAGGTCCTCGATCATCGTCTGCTCTTCAGTGAGGGCTATGGCGGCGGCGGTCTGTGCTGCAGTTCCAATGCCGGGGTATACGAGTCGAACGAGGGGCCTCCGTATCCAATCATCATCTACAGGGGAAAGTGGTTGAACGAGATCTTCATCGTCCGGGACCGCAAGCTGGTGCGTATCATGAAGGATTGGAGCTCCGGAAGCATGGACCCTCCGATTCCGTGGAAGAAGGGGGAATTGCTCCTGGTCTTTCGCCATCGCTACGGACTTCTGAACGTCGTCATCATCCAGGGCGGAAAGGCGCGGTGGGGTGATCCGGAGGTCCCGGAGATCTTCCTGGACCAGGTCGACCATCCGACCTACTACAGGAGCGCGTACGTAGACCCAGATCCATTTCCGTGTACGGAGGAACTCCAAGCGAGGATCTACGCGGGACAGTCGAAGGAGGTGATGGATCTCGTGGAGGCTAGGACGGCGAAACTGAGGCAGGAGGGCCGTGCCGGCGGTTCTCACGGGATCAAGGCGCTCGTCCATCTCATTCGCCATGAAGACGATGAGGCGGAGAAAGAGTACATCCTGGAGTGCACCGACAACGGGGGGCCGGAGCCCGTCGGCAGGGGCCTGGTCATGCTCGGGGACGAGTATTGCCGCGAACACCGGTACGTCGATGCCCTGAGGGCCTACCGCAAGGCGCTCCTGGCGTTCGAGGCCGCAGACAAGGATGCGGCCACGCGTGATGCGAACGACCCAACCCTGTCTCCGGAGCTGAAGAAGGCGAGGGCGGAAGCAAGAGGCGGCGGGGGCACCATGCGGTTCACGGAATCAATCAAGCGGGTCGAGGGCTGCCTCCCCGAGTGAGGCATATCCGGGCCCAGGGAGAAGATGATGGTCTGCAGGTCGGCATCATGTGCCCCCGGTAAGGTAGCCTAGTAGTTGATGCCGCGGAAGGTCGCGTTCCGCCTGCCAACAACCTACCGCCGCAGGATCTCGACGGCCTTCTCGAGGATCTCGGCGAGCTTTGTTGGACTCAGCCGGCCGGCACGGTAGAGCAGGATCTGTCGAGCGGCCGTGAAGATGTGGTTCGGCCGAACGTGGCTCGGACGCGAGAGCCCTCCCTGGGCGAAGTCGGATGGTCCGACGGCCACCGCGTCCGTGTCCCTCGTCTGTGCACTCGTGATCTGGCAGAGGATGACGTCGTCACCCGGCAGGACGGTCAGGACGAGGGCGGGACGTCGCGTGGCTTTGGTCAGGTCCGAGAACGGGAAAGGCAGGACGACGACGTCGCCCTTTACAGGTCCTTCCACGCGGCGTCTTCCTCGGGCTTCGACCACTCCCGGGCTAGCAATGGCTCGCTCGCGAGGGCGGTCTGGAGTCCCGGAGGCATGTCCCTGGCTTCCAGAAGCTTGAGGAACGCGAGCACCTCCCGGAGCAAGGGCTCGGGAGCGGTCTCGATCTCCTTCAGGAGCGCTTCCTTCGCGGTCATTCGAGTGTTCCTATGACCTCAGTCTATCACCCGTCGACCGCCGGATTCCCCGTAGCATTCCAGCGACGGGGTGTGCGCGTAGGGTAGTCTAGAAGGGTTATGCCGCGCAAGGTTGCCGTCATACCCATCTACAACGAGGCTCCGACCGTGGTCGCCGTCCTCAACGAGGTCGCGCGCCGGGTTGACCGCGTGATCGCCGTTGACGACGGGTCCACGGACGACACCCCCGAACTCCTGCGCGAGTGGGGGAAGGGCCGCCGCAACGTGTCCGTGATCAGGCTTCCGCGCAACGTGGGGATGGCGGGCGCGCTCAAACGGGGGTTCCAGGAGGCCGAACAGCTCCTGCTGCGTGGGGTCCTGCGTCCCCGCGACATCCTGATCAACATCGACGCCGACGGCCAGCACCGGTCCGAGTACATCCCGGACATCGTCAGGTTCATGGAGCGGGGGAACTGGGACATCGTCCTGACCCGCCGCGACTTCCGCAAGTACCCCCTATACAAGCGCTGGGGCAACCGGCTCCTCTCCCGCGTCGCCCGGCTCCTGAGCGGCCACCGGTACCACGATGTTGAAAGCGGGTTCCGGTTCATGCGCGCCCGGGTCGTGCCCCGCCTCCTCGACTACTTCACCGGCTGGCGGTACTCGTGCGCGCAGGAGATCGCGCTGATCACGGCGCTGGCCGGGTTCCGGGTGGACAACACGTACGTCGTCAAAATCGCCTACTACCGGCCCGGAACCACGATCTGGGACGGCGTGATTGTGCTGTTGATGAGCGTCTACACCTTCGTTCGCATCAAGCTCGGGTGGAAGGTGCGCTGATGGTCAAGCGCGCGCTCCTGATCAACCCGCCCACGGGCCTCTTCATCCGCGAGGACCGGTGCCAGGCGCCGCTCAAGGGGATGGCCGCCACGATGGCGCGCCCCCCGCTCGACCTCGCGTACATGGCGGCGACGATGGAGTCCACGGGCGTCGAGTGCCGGATCCGGGACTACCCGGTCGAGGGCGGGTCGTGGGCCGACTTCGGCAGGGAACTCCGGGAGTGGAAGCCGGACCTGCTCTTCATCTCGGTGACCAGCTTCACGATCCAGGACGACCTGGTCGCCTGCCGCGCCGCCAAGGACGCACTCGGCGACGCGGTGCTCACGGTGGCCAAGGGCGCCCATGTTTCGGTCAAGGCCCGCGAGACCCTCGAGGCGAATCCCGCGCTCGACATCGCGATCCAGGGCGAGTACGAGCTGGCGGCGCAGGAGATCGCGACCCAGCCCGATCTTAGGCGGATCTTCGGCATCTCGTTCCGCGACCGGGTGTCGGGTCAGATCATCACGAACGAGCCCCGGCGGTTCCTTGACGACCTCGACATCCTCCCGTACCCGGCCCGGCACCTGATCGAGAACGGGCTCTACCAGCGTCCGGACACGGGGGAGATGCAGACCACGGTCCAGACCTGCCGGGGCTGTCCCGCGAACTGCATCTTCTGTCTTTCGTCCACCGTCTACGGCCACAAGATCCGGATCCGGAGCCCCAAGAACGTGGTCGGCGAGCTCGAGGAATGCGTGAAGAAGTACGGCATCCGCGACTTCTTCTTCCGCGCGGACACCTTCACCTGGAACCGCTCGTGGGTCATCGAGCTCTGCCAGGAGATCATCGACCGCAACCTCGGCATCAAGTGGGTCTGCAACAGCCGGGTGGACACGATCGACGCCGAGCGGCTCGCGATCATGAAACGCGCGGGCTGTCACGGCGTCGCGTTCGGCGTCGAGAGTGGCTCCCAGGACATGCTCAACAAGATGAAGAAGGGCACGACCCTGGAGAAGGCCCGGGAAGCCGTCAAGCTCAGCAAGGCGGGCGGGATGAAGACCCTGCTCTACTTCGTCATGGGCCTTCCGTGGGAGACCGAATCCGAGGTGCGCAAGTCCATCGACTTCGCGCTCGAGCTCGGCGGTGACTTCGTCGAGTTCCACCTCGCGATCCCGTTCCCGGGCACCGAGCTCTACGACATCGCCCAGCGCGACAAGCTCTACGCGCAGGAGTCGCTCGCGGGCTACGACTACAGCCGCTCCCCGCTCAAGACCTACTACCTCTCGGCGGAACAGCTCCTCAAGCTCCGCCGCGAGGCCTTCCGCCGCATCTACTTCCACCCCGCCTCAATCTTGAGAATCTTGAAGACCATCATCGTCGGCATCCGTTCCCCCTCCCAGCTCTGGCACACCTTGAAGTTCGGCGCCTCCAAGATGGCCAGCCTGGTCCTTTCCCGGGAGGAGAACCGGTAGACAGAGAGACGGTGAGGTGAGAAGTTGAGAAACTACCTGGCCACCGGTCAGCGACGGGACCAGTTCTCGACCTTCAGGCCCGGGACGCGGCGGAACTCGCGCTCATTGTTGGTGACGAGCACGGCTGGGAGGGAGAGCGCGTGGGCGGCAATCAAAGTGTCGAGAGGCCCCGCGGGGGTGCCCCGGGTCTCGAGGGCGGATCGCACTCGCCCATAGGCGCCGCAGGCTGGCGCGCCGAAGGGCATGATATCGAGGGGAGCGCAGAACTGGATGAGAGCCGCCTGGTTCCTCGCGGGGTCACTGCTCCTGGCCACCCCATACTCGAGTTCGGCCAGCGTGATCGACGATATCCCCACCGATCCCGGCGGACACCGCTTGAGCCGGGCGAGCACGGGCTCGGAGCGACGCCGGATCAGGGCGATGCAGGTGTCGGTGTCGAGAAGATGCCGGATCACAGCGATGCGCGCTTGTCCTTGCCCCGCGGCTGGCCCCGCCGCGCCATGAAGTCGGCCGTAAACCCGGCCAGCGCGTTCTCCAGAGCCTCCCATCCCCGGTGCCGGGGGTAGAGGACCACGAGGTCGCCGATCTTGTTGACGGCCACTTCCGTCTCCTTGAATCGATACTCCTTCGGGAGCCGGACCGCCTGGCTCCTTCCCGTCGTAAAGACCTTCGCCGTCGCCATCGATCACCTCCTGTGCTATCTACCATGATAGATATCGCTTCCCGCCGCGTCAAGGGCCGGGCCAAAGAGGTACGCAGGGAGAGCCGGGACGTGCTTTCGATTCTGCGATTCTCACGAGACGAGAGAGGCGCGAGAGAGAGGTCGAGACCTGCCGGGATGGGCTACGAGGAGCCGCACGCCAATCCGAAAGGGAACGCGCTGATCGAGGAGGGCGCAAGAGCTCAGAGGTTGACATGGAGGCCGAAGTGGACTAGACTTAGTCCACAATGGCAGTAAACGTTCACGAAGCCAAAACCCATCTGTCGAAACTGCTCGACCGGGTCTCCGCCGGAAAGGAGGTCGTGATCGCCCGGTACGGGCGGCCGGTCGCCCGGCTCGTGTCCGTGGGGAAGCCGGCGGGTCCCCGGAGGCTGGGCTCGATGAAGGGCCGGATCCGGATAGCCGATGACTTCGACGACCCGCTTCCGCCGAAGGTCCTTCGGCGTTTCTTCGGCGGAGCGTGAATCTCCTCCTCGACACCCACGTCCTGCTCTGGGCGCTGGCCGACGATGCGCGGCTTCGGCCGACAGCGCGCCGGGCCATCCAGGACCCGGGGAACACGGTCTACGTGAGCGCGGTGAGTGCATGGGAGATCGCGATCAAGGCCGGGTTCGGGCGGATTCGCCTGCCCCGGAACGCCGCCCGGTGGCTTCCTGCTGAGATCGAGCGCGCGGAGTTCCAGGCCCTGCCCATTACCGTCCCGCACGCGCTCGGGGTGGAACGGTTACCCCGTCACCACGACGACCCCTTCGACCGCCTGCTGGTGGCGCAGGCCATCGCGGAGCGGTTGACGCTGGTCACGCACGACCGGAAGCTGATGCGTTACGAGGTGGCGCAGATCAACGCTTGACGGAGCGGCCGGGGGAAGAACGAAGTCATCAGCCTTCCACGAACCTCCTGAGGTTGTCGGCGTAGTGGGCCGCCCGGACCTTCGGGGCGACGCGCAGGGCCTTCAGAATTCCGAGTTCACCGCGCCCAGGAGCGTCGCGACCTCCTGTTTGAGATCAGGGAGGTCCTTCTGGACCGTGTTCCAAACGGCATCTATGTCGATCTCGAAGTAGTCGTGGACGAGGGCGTTTCGCATGCCGACGATCTTCGGCCACGGTATCTCGGGATGGGCGTCCTTGATCGATTGGGAGACATGCCCGGCCGCCTCGCCAATCACGAGCAGTTGCTTGGTGACCCACGACTGAACCAGTTCATCTGCGTCAAACGCCGCTCTGCCTTTGACCGTGTACTTCTCGATGCGTGCGATCGCCTCGCTGATGTCCTCGAGCCGCTGACGATCCGTTCTCACAAGGCCACGGCTTCCCGGAGGACCTGGTCCTTCAGGCGCGGCCTCAGGCCGCGTTCGGTCACGACGTCGACCTCGCGCCCGAGGATCCCACGGAGCTCCATGAGCAGGCCGCCAAGGTCGAAGAGCGTCCGGCCCGGCTCGAGATCCACAAGGAAATCGACATCGCTGTCCGGCCGGGCATCCCCCCGGGCCACCGAGCCGAATACGCGCACATTGGACGCACCGTGGCGTGTGGCGGCCGCAATGATAGCGCTACGGTGAGGGGCAACGGCCTCCGCTATTCCCATTTCAGTCGTATTCTACCTTACGCTCCCACACTGGCAGTGTGTAGGTTCCTATGCCCCCACAAACCTCCTGAGATTATCGGCGTAGTAGGCGCCGCGGACCTTGGGACCGACGCGCAGGGCCTTCAGGATCCGGGTATCGTCCCGGATCATCTTCCGCGCCCGCGGGGTGTCGTACCGGTCGACGAGGTTGTCGGTACCGAAGAACACGTTGTGCTCGATCCGGTAGCCCACCTTGAAGACCTTGAACAACGCGTCCCGGCGGTAGATGTCCGGGGTGCCCCGGGTCGTGTCGATGAACATCTCGCAGACCGGGTTGCCTCCCCGCCAGTTCGCCGACTGGATCTTGCCGTAGACGGCGATGTTCTCGTCCACCCAGGGCCACGAGATGTGGGCCGTGGCGAACCGGACGCCCTTGATGTCGAGCATGCACTCCCAGTTCGCGGGGCGGTTGTTGATCGAGCTCGCGCTCCCGTCCCAGAGGATGCCGGTGTGGAACAGGATCGGCCGCCCCCTGGCCGCGATGCGCCGGAAGACCTTCATCGCCTTGGGGTGGTACGGGGGATAGTTCGTCACGATGACCTTGAAGCCTTTTGCCCCCATGGCGATGGCGGCGTCCACTTGGCCGCCCGCGTCCTTCTCCATCGGCTCTATCCAGAAGAACGGGAAGAGGTCCCGGTTCCCCCTCGCGTATTCCAGCGCTCTGCCCAGCCTCTGCCGGATGGATCCCGGCCGGCCGTGCGACGGCTCCGAGATCACGATCCCGCCGTCTATGCCGGCGGCCTTGAGGTTGCGGTGGAAGGCCGTTGGCGAATCCTTGCCCCTGCCCATCAGGTGAATGTGTCCGTCGAGGATCATGGTGCGGTCAGGATAACAGGTGCCAAATCCGGATGCAAAGCAGCGACGAACGCACTCAGGACGCCTTGGACGCGCGCATCCGTCGCAGGATGACGCGGCCCGCGAACCGGTTCCCGGCCGCGCGAAAGGTCCATTCGAGCCCGGGCACCATCCTTCGGGCAGGAGCGGGAAGCCAGCTTTCGTCCAGCGGGATTTGGACGGCGGTGCGGCCGGGAGCGAGGGAGATCCACGGGGACCGGCGGCGCCGGTCGCCCTCGATCGCGAGCGAGATCGAGAGCACGGCGCCGGCCGGGACCTCGGCCTCGACCTCGAGGGCGTCCACCCCGCCCAGATCGAGGGGCGGGAAGGCGGTTGCGTGGACGCGCGGCTGGCGGCAGGTCGCGGCGTCGAACTCGACGAAGATGCCGTCCCCGGCCCGTCCGGCGCTGACCTCGCTGTTCCACGCGTGCCAGAGGAACCCGGACTCCCAGCCCTCGATGACCCGCGCGGTGGCGCCGTCCGGACCCTCGAGGCGCAGGGCCGCGAGGATCAGGTGAACGGGGCCGGGCGGGGCGGCCGGTCCGCAATGGAAAGTCCAGGAAAGGCTCTTGACCGCGGACCGCGTCCCGGGGCTCGCGCCCTCGAGCGGCAGACGGACCGTGTTGCGGCCGGGACGGAGCTCGATGCTCCCGCCCTCGTGATCCGGACCGCCTCCGGAGCCGATCGATGGAGTCACGCGCAGTGGGGCGGAAGCCGCCCCCGGAGTTCCGGCGGACGCCGAAACTCCTGCTGCGGCCTCCGCAGGGACGGCGACGTCGAGGGCCACGGCCGAAGCCTCCCCGAGGTCGGCGGACGGGAAGGCTTGCGCGCCGAGCCAGGGGCCGGGATTCCGCCCGGGGTCGAAGACGAGGTCGAGCCCGCCCGGGGCGGGGTGGATGGCCACACTCGAGTCCCAGGTCAGCCAGGTGAGTCCCGACCGCCACTCCTCGAGCACGGCGCCGGGAACGACCGCGCGGGGGGGAGCCACGGGCTCGGGGGGAGTTCCCACCTTCCGGACCTCGACTCGCGCCCCGGCGGGGGAGACGGTCACGGAGAGGAAGTGGTAGAAGCCGCCCTGCTGGGGGGAGGCGTACAGCTTAGATCCCGACCCCGCGCAGTGGTAGTAGTCCACGCCGTCGAGATCCGCATGGCAGTAGACATGCTCGTGGCCGTGGAATACGCCGCGCACGCGGTCGCGGTAGCGGACCAGAAGATCGTGCAACCGGTCGCGGTCCGCCGGGTTCTGGTCCAGGGAGTCGCCGATGTGGCCGACGACGGGAAAGAGCGGGCGGTGGACGAAGACGAAGACATGGCGGTCCCCGGCGCCCGCGAGCAAGCCCTCGAGCCAGCCGAGCTGGTCCGGGTCCACGCGCGCTTCCTGCGTCTCGCAGTCCAGGGCCACAAACCGCGCGCACCCGGCATCCCAGTGGAACCGCGTGGGCCCCCAGAGCTCGCGCCAGAGGGCCGAGCTGACGGGGTCGAAGGCGTCGTGGTTCCCCAGGGTCTGGACGAGGGGGCAGCCCAGCCGGGAGACCGCCTCGCGGTAGGCCTCCCACTTTCGGAGCAGGACCGACCGGTCGGTCGTTTCCGAGTAGATACCGTCGCCGACGCTGACCGCGAATCGCGGCCGTGATTCCGCAACGGCGGCGACGACGGACCGGAACCGGTCCCCGGGATCGAACTCGTAGATCTGGTTGTCGCCGAAGACCGCGAAGGTGAAGGTCTCGCGCCCCGAGACCGGCGGTATCGCTTCCCTGCCCGGAACCATCCCGCCAGTATATCCGGGGCGGGTGCTAGCATAGGCGCAATGGACACGAAACTCCTCCGGCGCGGGATCAACCTCGACCACATGTTCCTTCCGTATAGGCACTCGAAGGAGCCGCTCAGCGCGGCGGAGTGGGCGGGAATGGAGGCGGCGCTCAAGGCCGAGGAGTACCAGGCCGCCGCCGCTTGCGGGTTCAGCCACGTGCGTCTCTGCCTCGGCCGGGACTTCCTTCAATCCCGGCAGGCGCCGTACGCGTTCCAGGACCGGGGATTCGAACTCATGTTCCGCGCCGTCGATCTCGCGCGCGCGGCGGGGCTGGCGCTTATCCTCGACCTCCACGAGCTTCCCGCGCCCGAGTTCAAGAAGGATCCAGAACTGCGTAGGCCCTTCGTGGACTTCTGGCGCGAGATGGGCTGCCGGTGCAAGTCGCTCCCGGCCGACGTCTTCTACGGCCTCCTGAACGAGCCCGTGAC